>Ga0172371_10014744_pt1 | contig 10041 bp, 8 predicted proteins | sample Lak12m_FD_114543 | JGI IMG/M metagenome (GOLD analysis project Ga0172371, IMG submission 114543) | Freshwater microbial communities from Kabuno Bay, South-Kivu, Congo - kab_022012_12m | ecosystem: Environmental > Aquatic > Freshwater > Lake | place: Democratic Republic of the Congo: South-Kivu... | reverse complement strand
CTTCCCCCTGGACACGCTGGTGGCCATAACCCAGCAGCTCGTGAAGAACTTCAAGGTCAACATCAAGGTGCCCGGGCTGCTCGTCGTTGACACCCCAGGCCACGAGGCCTTCGCCAACCTCAGGAGCAGGGGCGGCAGCGTCGCCGACATAGCCATCCTGGTGGTGGACGTGATGCACGGCTTCGAGAACCAGACCTTCGAGAGCCTCAGCATACTCAAGTCCAGGAAGGTGCCCTTCATCGTGGCCGCCAACAAGGTCGATAGGATCGATGGGTGGAGGTCCACGGAGAACGCGCCCTTCCTGGAGTCGTACGAGGGCCAAAACGAGTGGGTCCAGCGGGACCTGGACGACAGGGTTTACAACATGATGGGCACCCTCAGCAGGGAGGGCTTCAGCAGCGAACGCTTCGACAGGGTACGGGACTTCACAAAGAACGTCGCCATAGTCCCCGTGAGCGCCAAGACCGGGGAGGGGATAGGCGAGCTCCTGGCCGTGCTCATCGGCCTTACCCAGCAGTACCTGGAGTCCAAGCTTCAGGTCACTGAGGGGCCCGCCCTAGGCACCGTCCTGGAGGTGCGTGAGGAGGTGGGCCTGGGCGTCACCCTCAACGCCATCATCTACGACGGCGTCCTCAACGCCGACGACACGATAGTGATCGGGGGGAAGCAGGGCCCCATCGTGACCAAGATCAGGGCCATACTGATCCCGCAGCCCCTGGACGAGATCAGGGACCCCCGCAAGAGGTTCAACAGCATACAGGAGGCGCCCGCGGCCGCCGGCATCAAGATCGCGGCCCCCGACATCGACGAGGCCATACCTGGGTCGGCCCTCATAGCTGTGGGCGGCGACATGACCGAGGAGAGGGCCGTCGAGGAGGTGACCTCCGAGATGAGCCGCCTCAGGATCCAGACAGACCACACGGGGATAGTCCTCAAGACGGACACCCTGGGCAGCCTCGAAGCCATAGTGGAGAGCCTGAGGCAGAAGGGCGTGCCCATCAGGCTCGCCGACATAGGAGACGTAAGCCGGAGGGACGTCTTGGAGGCGCTGAGCGTCAAGCACGAGGAGCCCCTCTACGGGGCCGTGCTCGCCTTCAACGTGAAGCCCCTCCCGGACGCTGAGGAGGAGGCCCGGAACAACAAGATACCCGTCTTCTGGAACGACATCATCTACAACCTCATGGACGAGTACGTCCGCTGGATGGAGGCCGAGAGGGAGGCCAAGGACAGGAAGGAGTTCGACCCCCTGGTGAAGCCAGGCAAGATCCAGGTCATGGAGGGCTACATATTCAGGCGGGCCAAGCCCGCCATATTCGGGGCCACGGTCCTGGCCGGCCAGATCACCCCTAGCGTCAACATGATCAACGCCCAGGGGGAGCGGCTGGGCAGGATAAGCCAGATCCAGGACAGCGGCAAGGCCATCCCCAGGGCGGACGCGGGCAAGGAGGTGGCCGTGGCCATGCCCCAGCCCATCGTAGGTAGACATATAAAAGAGCGCGATGTCCTGTATGTGGACATTCCGGAGCGTGACGCTAAGCTGCTCCGCATAAAGTTCGCGGCCAGGCTCACCGAGACAGAGACGCAGGCGCTCAGGGAGCTTGTGGAGCTGAAGCGCAGGACGGACGTGCTCTGGGCAGTATAGGAGACCAAAGGGAGATGCCGATAATCATCGTCTCTGACCCCGCTACAGGGAAGAGCCAGAAGCTGGAGATAGAAGATACGAGGCTGGGGCCCCTCGTCGGGACCAGGATAGGCCAGACCATCGACGGGGCACTCGCGGGGATGCAGGGATACAAGCTGAAGCTCACAGGCGGGACGGACAAAGACGGGATACCCATGAGGCCCGACGTCCACGGGAGCGCCAAGGCCCGCGTAGTCCTCAGCGGAGGCGTGGGCTACGCCCCTAAGAACAAGGGGGAGCAGAAGCGTAAGCTGGTCCGCGGAAACACGGTGAGCCAGGAGACCAAGTTCCTCAACTTCACCGTCGTCGGGGAGCCTAAGAGCCGGAAGAAGAAGGGAGCCGAGGCCAAGGGGGAGGCCCCGTCGGAGGCCAAGGAGGAGGCTCCCTCCGAGGAGAAGCAGTAGAGCGCGTTTTCTGAGCATCCCCTCCTTCAGCTGGTGGGTTCTCGAATATCCTGGTCAACTGGAGTGCCGCGAATAGTACTCAACACCTACCCTGGTGGGAGTCAATCGGGGTAATGAATCTTGTATATGAGGACGTAGCCGTTGGGCGAGGAGTACGCCTGGGTGAAGTACACGGGGTCCGCGGCGTGGTACATGAGCCTCGCTATCGTGGAGGAGTCGAACCTGGCCGTCTCCTGGGCCGGGTACTTGGAGTAGTCGATGAAGTCCGTGATGTTGAAGCCGCCTATGAGCACCATCTGGGGCCACTTGCCCTCGTCTCCCAGGCCCCACTCGCTGGTGGGGTTGTTGGGGTTGAAGGTGCGGAAGACGAGAATGTAGTCGGCTCCGTACTTCTCCAGCAGCTGTATGGACTCGTTCTGCGGCCTCATCATTATGTTGGCTATGTTCTTGATCTGGTTCTCGCTCTGGGTGGCCCCGTCGGCCATCGTGGTCCGCCGGGCCATGGCCTCGATCCAGTAGCCGTAGTCCCACCAGGAGCATATGACGGCGTCCTCGGGGGTGTTCTCCCTCATCCACTCCAGGGCCAGTGGCCAGTCCTTGGGGTACTCGCCGTCGAACATGTAGGGTACTCCGCTGCTAGCCAGGCTCGTGGGCTGGTCGGCCGACGTGATGCCCGACCAAACGTTAGGGGTGAGGCTTATGGTCACCACGGCGATGAAGAGCACGCCGAGGACCCTGTTGACGCCGAATACCATCCTCCTCCTCTTCCTGCCCTGGCTCTCCTCCCCGCTCACTGACGCGTCTATGAAGGGCTTGGCGATCTCTATGAGGCCGTAGGCGCCCATTACGCAAGCGGGCGCCGCCAAGACCTGGCTGAGCCTCGCCATGACGCCCGCGAAGTAGAGGGACGTCAGGAAGAACAGCGTTGCGTAGATGTTCTTGTCGTTCTGGCTCTTGATGCTGAAGTAGGCCCCCGCGACTGCCAGGATGGTGATGGAGCCGAAGTCCTGGAACAGGCTGGCCCAGGCTATCACCTTGTTCTCGGCCACGGACTGGTAAAGGGCGTCCTCGACCGATGTGAAGGGGTTCAGGACCTTGAAGAACTTGTAGGTGATGGGGACCTCGATCCCCACGGCCGGGAGCAGGAAAAGGCTCAGCGCGCCCACCAGTATGATGGCGCCGGCCAGGTTCGCCACCGTCTTCACGTTTATCCTGTCCCTAACGAAGAGGTACACGAGCATGACGGGCACCAGCCCGAATGCGGCGAGGTGGTCCAGCGACAGCAACGCGTTGACGCCCAGCCTCGGCACCATGGCCTCGACGATGTAGCCTATGCCGATGGTTAGGCTGTACGAGACGAGGTGCCTGTGCTGCAGCCTCTCGGTGTACATCAGTATGAGCACGTAAAGGGCCAGTAGCCCATTCATGTACCTGGCCGCCCCCCATGAGGCGAAGAGGTAACCGAGGCTCAGCCCCGACAGGACCCCGTAGGCTACGCGGTGCTCCAGGGGCCTAGCCTCGTCCATTGACCTGAGCAGGAAGAGCCCAATGGCCACCATGGCGAATATGCCGATGTTCTCGGTGTCGTAGAAGCCCAGGGTCGACCTCGCCAGGAAAGCGGGGTTTACGGCCATGAATATGGCCGCGAATAGGCCGGCCGCCCTCCCGTTTAGCTCCCTCCCCAGGTAGTAGCTGAGGATGCAGGTGAATGCGGCCATGAGCACGGGGAAGTACAGGCCCACGTCGTAGACGGACGCCCTGAGGCCCACCGCGTTCAGCAGCATGTAGACGAAGGCACCTGAGAAGGGTATCCCGGGGTAGGCCGAGTTGGCCACGTTCCGCCCCATGGGGTACCAACTCATAGAGTCGTGCCACGTCCACCAGGACGAGAAGCCGTTCTCAACAACGTACTCGGTGGCCCTGTACTGGAAGTCCGGGTCGTACCCGGTGAAGTAGGCGCCGTACTGGATGGGCTGCACCCTGATGAGGACGCCGACCACGACCACGATGGCCAGGACGCCCACCTCCATGGCTCTGATCCTTGAGAGCCTGAGCTTAGACAGGGTCACAACCTGCGGCTTGCTCTCGGTCGGCTGGTTCTCCAAGTTCACCGGGCTCCCTACTAGGATATGCGAGGCTTTTATTTAAGCGATGACCATTCAGTTGCTCGCGATGCTGCTCGGTCTGATCATCAACCCGATAGCGGGAATGGGGGGCAGGGTCGGGCTCAAGGGGACTGACGGCGGCGAGGCCCTCGAGGAGGCGCTGAAGAGGGGCGCAGAGCCCAAGGCGCGTGACCGGGCTTACATCGCCTTGAGGACCCTGAGGCTGGAGGGGGCCAAATGGGTCACGTGGGGCGGGCAGATGGGGGAGACCCTGTTGGCCGAGCTGGGCTACGAGTTCAGGGTCCTGGGCAGGCCCGTGGGGCCCGGGACCTCGGCCGGGGACACGCGTGAGGCGGCCACGGCCATGGAGGCGGCTGGCGTGGGCCTCCTGATATTCGTAGGGGGAGACGGGACCGCCGCAGACATCGTTGACACGGTTGACATGAGGGTGCCGGTCCTAGGGGTCCCCTCGGGGGTCAAGATGTACAGCGCCGTCTTCGCATCCACCCCCCAGGCCGCGGCAGAGCTCATAGGCGCCTACGTGGCTGGAGAGGCTCCGCTGACCGAGCGGGAGGTCATGGACATAGACGAGGAGGCGTACAGAGGCGGCAGGCTGGACGCCTCCCTCAAGGGCTACGCGAGGACCCCCTTCAAGGCGAGCCTCGTGCTGAGCGAGAAGACGGCCGGCCCCATGGCCGACGAGGAGCCTGTGAAGGACGGCATAGCTGAGAGGATCGTGGGCGAGATGAGGCCCGGCGCACTGTACGTCCTCGGCCCAGGGTCCACCGTCGGCAGGATAGCCGAGAGGATGGGGCTGAGGAAGACGCTCCTCGGCGTCGACCTGGTCAGGGACGGCGAGCTGCTGGCCGGCGACGTGGACGAGGAGACCATACTTCGCAGCCTGGGCCCGGACAACTGGATCGTCTTGAGCCCCCTGGGCGGCCAGGGCTCCCTGCTGGGCAGAGGCAACCAGCAGATCAGCGCAGAGGTGGTCAGGCGGGTCGGCCCCGACCACATCATCATCGTCTCCACGCCTCACAAGCTGCAGGGGCTGACAGGGCTGTCCGTGGACACGGGTGACCCAGAGCTTGACGACGACCTCAGGGGCTTCAGGAGGGTGGTCACCGGCTTCCACGAGTCCCGGCTCATGAGGGTGGTCTAGGGATAGGCTTAACCGTCGTCGCAGTTCAGGGTTCACCATGGGCCTCAGGTGGTCCGAGGAGTCGCTTGAACACGGGGGCGTCGTCGTGCACGGAGCCTTATCTGATCTGGCCAACGCCGCCGTCATGCTGCTCTGGGCGGGGGATAAGCCCAAGCTGGGGACACTGACGGCCACGCTGCCGGACGGCACCAGCAGCCCCCTCCTTGGCGACAGGGACGAGGTCTTCGCGAAGATCATCGGGGCCAAGCTGGCTGGCAGCAGGGGCAAACTGGCCCTCGTGTCGGTGAACCTCCCCCCCGACTGGGAGGACGGGAGGCCCCTCATAGAGCTGGCCAAGAGGCTGATGGGTGAAGGCGTTGAGTGACCTACGCGGATTTCTGAGAGAGGTTGAAGACGAGACCGTAAGGATCAAGGAGCCCCTATCGTCGAGGTACGAGGTCGCGGCCGCCCTGCACAGGTGGGACGGCGGCAAGGCCGTGCTCGTGGAGAAGGTGAAGGAGACCGGGACCGGGCTCGTGGGCGGCGTCTGCGGCAGCCGCGCCAGGATAATGAGGGGCCTCGGGATAAAGGCTGAGGAATTCTACCAGGCCGTCATCCAGGCCACGAAGAACCCCGTGAAGTGCAAGGTTGGGGACGGCCCCGTCAAGGAGGTGGTGGAGGGGGGGAGCCTCAAGGACATTCCGGTGCTCACCCACTTCGATGGCGACCCCGGGCCCTACATCACGGCCGGTATACTCTACACGCGTAGCCCTGACGGAGAGCAAGAGAACGTGAGCTTCCACAGGCTCCTGGTCCTTGATGATAAGAGGATGGCCATCAGGATCGTGCCGCGCCACCTCTACAGGCTGACCCAGATGGCCAAGAAGGCGGGGCTGAGCAGCCTGGACGTGAGCATCAGCATAGGGCTCCACCCCGCCGTGATGCTGGCCGGGGCCCTCACGGCTCCCTTCGGCGTCAGCGAGTTCGACGTGGTCAACAACTTCCTCGGAGGCGGCCTCAAGCTGACCCAGTGCGAGCACGTGGACGCCCTGGCCCCCGCGGACGCCGAACTCGTCCTGGAGGGGAGGCTCAGACTAGAAGAGCAGGTGACGGAGGGCCCCTTCGTGGACCTCTCAGGGACCTTCGACGTCCAGAGGCAGCAACCCATAATCGAGCTCACGGGGATCATGCGCCGCGAGGACTTCATCTACCAAGGCATACTGCCCGCCGGCGCCGAGCACAGGCTCATGATGGGGATGCCCCAGGAGCCACGCATCTGGGAGTACGTGAAGGGCGTCGTCCCCAACGTGCGGGGCGTCAACCTGACGGTGGGCGGCATGGGGTGGCTCCACTGCGTCGTCAGCTTCGAGAAGGTGCGTGACGGTGACCCCAAGAACGTGCTCATGGCGGTGTTCGCTGCCCACCCCAGCCTGAAGCACGCCGTGGTGGTGGACAGCGACATCGACCCCTACGACATGGAGCAGGTGGAGTGGGCCATAGCCACAAGGTTCAGGGGCGACGAGGACCTGCTGGTGGTGCCGGGCGTCCGGGTGAGCAGCCTCGATCCGGCTAGCGACCAGGAGCACGAGCTGGGATGCAAGGTGGGGGTGGACGCCACCATGCCCAAGTACAAGGACCCCGAGAAGTTCAGGAAGGCCGAGATAATAGAGTCGGAGAGGCTCAAGAGGATACTGGACAGGTACTGAACATCCGTAGAGGCGCCGGAAAACACTCATACCCTCTCGGAAGGATAAGGAGTTCTTATCCCAGACAAGCAGATCGAAAACCCTGTGATTTATATTCGCCGGGGCGCCTGTTTCACTGATTTCATGTACCTCACACCCGAGCAGGAGCGCATGATGGGCGGGGAGCGCGGCGACGCTGCCAGGAAGTCCATGGAGCTGCTCGTAGCGCTGGGAGACGTCTTCGGCGCCTCGGGCCTCGTCCCCGTGGAGTCCGCGCACATAAGCGGCGTCAGCTACGCGAACCTGGGGGACGCCGGCACCGAGTGGCTCGAGGAGCAGGCGGACATGGGGGCCAGGTGCAGGGTGAGGGCCACCCTGAACCCTGCGGGCATGGACTTGGATATGTGGCGTGAGATGAACGTGCCGGAGGAGTTCGCGGCCGGCCAGGTGAGGATCATGGACGCCTTCACGAGGATGGGCGTCGAGCCCACGTGCACGTGCACGCCGTACCTCATCGGCCACGTCCCGCGGCGCGGAGCACAGGTGGCATGGGCCGAGAGCAACGCCATCTGCTACAGCAACAGTGTCCTGGGCGCCCGGACCAACCGGGAGTCGGGGCCCACCACCCTAGCCTCCGCCGTGACGGGGCTGACGCCCCTCTACGGCTACAGGCTGGACGAGAACAGGGCGCCCACCACCCTGGTCGAGGTTGAGGCTCAACCCAGGACGAGGCTGGACTACAGCGCCCTGGGCTACGTCACTGGCAAGCTGGTTGGCAGCGGTGTCCCCTACTTCAGGGGGCTGGGGCGACCTGACGTGGAGAGCATGAAGACGCTCGGCGCCGCGTGCGCCACCAGCGGGGGGGTGGCGCTGTGGCACGGCGAGGGCGTCACGCCTGAGGCGTGGTGGGCCCTGAGGCGCATGGACGGCGTGGAGAAGGTGGCGGTAGAACGTCGCGACCTCGAGGAGGCGCGGAGCAGACTCAGCTGCGACCCGGATGACCCTACTTACTGCCTGGGGTGCCCTCACTGCAGCCTGAAGGAGCTGGCAGAGGTGGCAGGGTACTCCCGGGGCAAGGACCTCGGAGGCAGGCTCACGGTGTTCACGAGCCGAGGCGTCTACGCGCAGGCGGCCGAGGCGGGCTACGTGAAGGCCATAGAGGCCGCAGGGGGCAGGGTCTTCAGGGACACGTGCATGGTGGTGGCCCCCCTACACGAGATGGGGTGGCGCGGCGTTGCCACCAACAGCTTCAAGGGAGCCCACTACAGCGTCAGCCACGGGTTCCAGACCAAGATCGCCGAGGCGGATGAGCTTGTGGAGGCGGCCTCAAGGTGATGCTCAGGGGCAGGAAGGTGATGGGCGGCCGGGCGGAGGCCGAGGCCCTGGTGAGCGCCGAGCCCGTGAGCTTCTACGGGGGCGTAGACCCAACCACGGGGTGCGTCACCGAGCCGGGCCACTGCTGCTGCGGCGAGAACATATCGGGCAAGGTCTTCGTGTTCCCCCGGGGCAAGGGGAGCACCGTGGGCAGCTACGTCATCTACAGGATGAAGAAGCTGGGCACGGCCCCGGCCGCCATCATCAACAGCGAGACGGAGGCCATAATAGCCACGGGCTGCGTCATCAGCGACATACCGCTGGTCGACAAGCTCGACAGTGACCCCCTGACGGCCATAAGGACAGGGGCGAGGGTCCGGGTTGACGCCGACAAAGGGCTGGTCGAGGTCATCTAGTATAGAATAATGCGCAGGTACAGACCCTGAAGTCACAAATGCTTTATCAACTGGCGCCAATGATTCCGCATGGCTGACTTCGGACGCAGGATCAGCGGGCTCCAAGCCAAGATGGAGGAGCGCGGCCTGGACCTCGTGGTTCTAGGGGCGGGCCCAGACTTCCAGTACCTCACGGGGACTCAGGTCGAGTGGCGGCGCGGAAGAGACCTGATGAATCCCGCTGACTCGGTGTTCGTGCCCCGGGTCGGCGAACCGGTGATTCTGTGCGGGATGGGCTCAACCGGTAAAACCAAAGAGAGCTGGATTAAGGACGTCCGAGGCCTGGAGACGTTCGAGGACCCGACGCCGCTGGTGAAACGGGTCGTGGAGGGCCTCGTAGGCGAAAAGGCATCCGTGGGAATCGGCGAGTACACGTCAGGCAAACTCATGCTGACGCTGGCCTCCGCCTACAAGGGCGCCAAGTTCAGGAGCGCCGAGGGCCTCCTCGACGAGCTGAGGGCCGTCAAGGAGAATGAGGAGGTGGACTGGCTCCGGAAGGCAGCGAAGCTGACGGAGAACGTCATGGGCCGGATAATCGACCAGGTCGCCGAGGGCGAGACCATGCGGGGCCTCGGCCTCAAGGTCGAGACCATGGGCCGAATGATAGGCGCAAGCGACGTGAGCTTCCCCTCCACGGCGGGATTCTGCAGGAGCGGCAGCGAGCCCACGGAGGCGGTGTTCAACTACGGCCCCGAGGAGCCACTGAAGCCGGGCAGCAGCGTAGCCTTCGACGTGGGCTTCGTCCTCGACGGGTACTGCAGCGACTGGGGCAGGAGCTTCTACTTCGGCGAACCCGAGGAGCACATCTCCAAGGCCTACGCTGCCCTCCAGGCAGCCGTTGTGGAGACCCTGGACTCCATAGGCGGCAAGGTCCACAAGCTGAACGAGATCTTCCCCAGCATAGAGCGCGTCCTCGACAGAGAGGGCTACGGCGACTACCTGAGGGCCAGGCTCCCGGACGGCACCGTGGGCCACCAGATAGGCGTGGAGGTCCACGAGGACCCGTGGCTCAAGCCCAAGAACAGCCGGGAGCTCGTGGACGGCATGGTTTTCTGCGTCGAGCCAAAGCTCTGGAGCAGGGGCGAGTACTACCTCAGGGTCGAGGACATGGTCCTCATCAGGAACGGCAAGGCTGAGAGCCTCACAGTCTACGACCGTGAGCGGTTCGGCCTATAGGGCCCGACCGGTCTGACTGCTTATATTCCCCCCGACCATAATGGTTACAGCGGTTAACGTGAGCCCCCCCATGGACAGCG
>Ga0172371_10014743_pt1 | contig 10041 bp, 9 predicted proteins | sample Lak12m_FD_114543 | JGI IMG/M metagenome (GOLD analysis project Ga0172371, IMG submission 114543) | Freshwater microbial communities from Kabuno Bay, South-Kivu, Congo - kab_022012_12m | ecosystem: Environmental > Aquatic > Freshwater > Lake | place: Democratic Republic of the Congo: South-Kivu... | reverse complement strand
AAGCCCCAACGAACGAAAAAGCTACCGGATTTAAATTGGGGATGACGCCCTCATCGCGCAGCTCTCTCATCCGATCGATCGGGAAATTCACATTCACATCTCTTTGGGCTCCCCGCACGTCGTATCCGCCATGCCTGACCTGCAAATCCTTTTTCTCTGTATCGATCGGAACCTCAGAAAGTTGAGGTTCTTCTTTAATAAAGTCGCTTATCCTTTTTTCTGCCTCGGTTTGAGTCATATTATCTACCCCAAGGGGCTTTGGGTCATCTCCAATAATAAAATGACCGCTGGATGACATTAATGCAAGCCGTGTCTCCGCAAGTGGCTTTATTAATCTTACAAAGGGAGCATCCTCATATTGGTATCGGCCTGAACCCGCGTAACCCCTGACCTGAGCCCTAAAAACAAAGTCGATGATCCGCTCTTTTTCAGCCCCATCAATTAAATCACCAACCTCAATAAAAAGACCCTGTAAAAATTGTGCTGCATCCTCTGGCGATAAGCTTTTAAGGAATTTAAAGTTTAGGTCAGAACGGGATCCGTATGAAAAAGAATCTTTAAACTCTGCAAAACTTTCATGCGTCTTTTCATCTGCCATAAAAATATTTCCTTCAATTACGCACTATTTTTGTTTACAAGTTGTTTAATCTTAATGAATCCATTAACTGCCTTCAGCCTTTAACAACATCGCTTTATAAAGATTGGTTTAGAAGATAAGAATCCTATCCTTATTCACAACCCACCTTTTCGCGATTGCACCCGATTGATGTGCTGAATATAAAATATACACGAAAAGCACTGGCCCGATAAGGGCAACTAAAGATCATCCTTTCTTTGGGATTAAGTTTTGTTGCGAGTGAACGACACGAAAAGGACTAAACCTTCAGGGATGTACGAAAACCCCGCACACCGTAATAGGAATCTGCGCCGTTGTGGTAGACAAAAACGGTGTCAAAGCGGCGGTCAGCAAAGAGCGCGCCGCCAAGCTTGCGGACCTTCTCGGGCGTAAATAACCAACAGGATGTTTTCAGATCGAACTCACCCATAGTCTGCAGCTGCCGGTATTCGGTTTCTGTCAGAAGCTCGCTGCCCATGCTTTCAGTCATTTCAACTGCACTGTTAGCGGGCGGGGCGACCTTTCTTTTCACCCGGGCTTCCTGGTCATAGCATACATTTTTACGACTGGCTGGCGTTTCGACATAGCAATCGTAAAAAACGAATTCGCCCGTTTTGGCATCCAAAGCGACTATGTCCGGTTCACCGCCAGTGCCTTCCATCGCACTAAGCGACCAGAGTTTTTCGGGATGCGCTTCCAGCCTGGCCTGCACTTTGGACCATTCAATGCCTGAATGAAGTTTCATGTTCTTTTCAAAGCGGGCTTTGAGCGTGGAAAGCAATCCTGCGCGCTGTTCTGGTAACAGCTCTTTTTTGGTATTCATCATCGTATCCATGAGGTTATCTTACAATACAAAATCGGTGGGGCAATGTCAGAGAAATGTAAAATTAACCCGGCTTCTGCGAGGATACCTGGTTGACCAGAACCTTATCCACGCGCAGGCCATCCATGTCCATCACTTCAAAGCGCAGTCCATTCCACTCAAAATGATCACCGGCAGAAGGCACGTGCCCCAAATACGCCATTACGAATCCACCCACAGTATCGTAATTGGCATCCGCATTGGGAAGCTCATCAATATCCAGGATCATCTGCAATTCTTCGGCTGCCATAACACCATCAAACAACCACGAGCCATCATCCCGCTGAATAGCTTCCGGCTCATCCATCTCATCTGACGCGCTGGGAATATCACCCACGATCGCTTCAAGCACATCGGTCAGAGTGATCATACCGGCAATCGAACCAAACTCATCTGTCACCAGCGCCAACGGGGATTTGGCTTCCCGCAGGCGTTTGACTAATTCGAGGGCTTTCATACCCTCTGGAACAAAAGGTGGATTTTCTCCGCGGGTGGTGATCACGCCAGGTTTGCCATTAACATATTCAGCAAGCAGCGTTTTCGCGCTGACAACGCCCACAAAATGGTCCAGGTCCTCGCGGCAGACAACAAAGTTCGAACGGCCTGAAGCGATGATCTTGCGCATATTCTCTTCGTAGGTGTCTTCAATATCCAGCCAGATCATTTCGGAACGGTGGGTCATTAAGGAGTTGACCGTTCTGTCTCCCAGACGAAGGACGCGTTCGATCATCTCATGTTCCAGGTCTTCAAAAACACCTGAACGCCGGCCCAGATCTACCAGGATGCGGATCTCTTCTTCTGTTACCGGGGGCTGATCGGACGGTTTAACTCCTAATAGCCGCAGAGCGCTGTCTGTAGCGAAGCTTAAAAAACGAACCAGGGGTGAGGCGAGTTTTGAAATGAACAACATCAATGGCGCCACTGCTGAGGCGATCTTCTCAGAGTCGTTCAATGCCAAACGTTTTGGCACCAGTTCGCCCAAGATCAGTGAGAAGAAGGTCACCAAAACAACAACAATGCCCACCGCCAGCGGCTTGCTGTAGGGCGCCAGCCAGGCGTACTGGTTTAGCGACTCTTCAAGCCCAGCGGCGACGGTTGCTCCGCCAAAGGCGCCGCTGAGGATGCCGATGAGCGTGATACCGAATTGAATGGTAGACAGGAAGTGCGTGGGTTTTTCTGAAAGCGCCAAAGCTGTTTTGGCACCCGGGACACCATCTTCCGCCTGCTGCTGCAGACGCGCTTTACGCGAAGAGAGGACAGCAATTTCAGACATGGAGAATAATCCGTTGACCAGGATCAGGAAAAATAAGATCAAGATCTCATTCAACATGGGAACCTATCCTGCTGCTTGAGCAAATGCCGCCTAAAACGTGAAAATGAAAGAATTCACAGCTTAAAGACCTGATCAATTTCCACCATATCCATTTCCACCATATCCATTTCCAATACAAATTCTAAATATTTGAGCAAGATAAATCAGTTAAACCTGATCATCCAGACGTTAAACATTATAAGTGAAGTGACCAAAGTGCGGAAAGACCCGGAAGCATTTGTGAAGGGCTGCGGATGAATCTTGCCTTAAGTAGAAAAGCGACTGTAAACGCCTGCCCGACAACATGAATACAGAAAGTATTATTTCCCGGCGTTACTCGAAGAGCGCAAGCGTGCCTGGGCTACAGAGGAACAATAAATCCCCGGCCATAAAAAATGTGTTGGCGTGTGACAAGCTTATCGTCTGAACAGGCGTACGATCACGTTCAGGATGATGGTGAGGATGATGCTGAGCACTATTGAAGCGGCGATGGGAAAGACCAGCCGGAAATTGCCGCTTTCGATCTTGATAGTGCCGGGAAGATCATTTAAGTTGACCAGGCGTCCGAGCAGGATGATGACCAGGCCGCTGAGCGCCAGCACCACGCCGAGGATGACCAGCAGCCGGCCGAATTGTTCTGACATGGTGAACTTCTCTCCAAATCCTGATCAGGCAAAACTGATCTGAGCTGAGTCCATAATTTCTACGCCCTGCTGAGCCAACTGCCCGTTCCATTTGACGATCATGGCGGCCGCGTCAGCATTGTAGCTGCTGTGCGCGTCGCCGGCCAGCACCACCCGGTAACCGAGTTCCAGAGCGCCCAGGCAAGTGCTCTTGACACAGCCATGCGTGACCATGCCAACTACCACCACGCGCCCCACATTGCGCTCTGCAAGCAGGTTGGAAAGGTTGGTCTTCTCGAACGCATTGCCATGCTCTTTGAAAACCTGACCATCCCCGGGTTTCGGCGTCAGCTTAGGGTGCAGCTGCCAGCCTGCAGAGCCCTTGACCAGGTAATTCTTGGCATTGTGCTGGATGTAGATGACTGGCGCCTGCGCCTGATGCGCGCGGTCTACAAGGGCGAGGATATTGGCGAGCATCTGATCGGCCTGAAAGACCGGCGTAGATTTCTCGAACATCTCGCGCTGCACATCAATGATCAGCAGGGCGGTTTTGCGCGGATCGCCCGGGTTGGAAATTTGTTTTTGAGCTGACAACATGACCTCCTTGAAGATAATTTCTTATTTTGTTAAGTATAGACTTCTGGCTAACATCCGGCAAAAGGAATTCCAATAAATTCCGAATACCAACGATATGTATAAGTATGCATAAGGAATCAATAAAGATTAAAAATTGAATCCTGGGATTTTCAGGTGTAATATCTTTTTAGGGATGGATGATTGTGGATCCGCACAAGGCAAATTTGAAACAGACTCAATGAAAATTACAGAATTCATTGCTTCGCAACTCGGGCATCCGACAGGGACCTTTGCGCGGCTTGCCGGCAGCATTTGGAACAAGAGGAACACCGAGTTAAATGAGCGCGTTTTAAAGTTGCTTGAACTGCAGCCCAGAGACCGCGTTCTGGATATCGGTTTTGGCGGAGGATATCTGCTGGAGCGCATGTCGGCGATCGTTACTGAAGGGGCGCTGGAAGGGGTGGATGTGTCATCCGCGATGGTCAGACAAGCCGAAAAACGCTACCGAAAGAAAGCCCAAACGGGACAATTAAAGTTCACGTGCGCCTCGGTGGAATCCCTGCCTTTTCCGGATGGACATTTTACGAAGGTTTGCACTGTCAATTCCATCTTTTACTGGCAGGATGCTGAGAAGGGGTTTCGGGAGATCTACCGCGTGCTGGTTCGCACTGGCCTGGCCGCACTGTGTTTTACCTGTAAAAGCTCGATCGAAGGTAAAACCTTTGCAAAATACCTTCACCTTTACAATAGCGGAAAAGTTGTTCAATTGATGGCGGAGACCGGATTCAAGAATATTCAATCCCAAACGTTTTCTGACCGATACCGCCAATACGTGTGCATTCTTGGGGAATGCGGGACTTGAATTATTAAGTCTTGCGTAATTGGATCTTTCCCACAAATGCCCGCCAATTGAATTTTCATGCGTCTTCTCGAGTATGGTATGAACCTGCTTGCTGATATCTGGGCATCAGACAAGCCAAAACTTCATTCTAATACAGGCTATCATAGCCATTAATCCGCGCAGCGAAACCCGAACTGGATATGATAGTTTTTTGGGAAAGGGTAACCCGTGCGTGCAGCAGAGCGGATTCGGTCTTCTGTACTTCCAGCCGCACCACCACGTATTGTATGGAGCGCTCGAGTTTCGAAATCTTCCCTGCCGTCTTCGGCATTGTAGGGATAAGGCAAGAAATTGCTGCTCACCCATTCCCAAACATTACCAGCCATATCTAAAGCCCCATAAGGGCTGGCTCCTGAAGGGAAGGACCCCACTGGCGCAGATTCCTCGTAGCCATCGCAGTCCGGACCTCCCGGCACAACAGGTTCATCAAAAATGACCTCATCATCAAAATTCCCATTGTGACAATCGAACTCATCCCCCCACGGGTATAGGCTGCCTGCCTCACCGCGCGCCGATTTCTCCCACTCCGCCTCACTTGGCAGGCGCACTCCGGCCCATTGGCAGTAGTCATTAGCGTACTGCCATTTCACAAAGATGACCGGATAATCGGCGTAGTCAGGGTTGCCATAGTAGCTTTCCCGGGTGGAGGAAAACGTTTCCATTGGCAGTTCACACGCATTTGCAAGCACGCATTTGGCATACATCCCGTTTGTGACTTCAGTTCGATCGATCCAGAACCCGTCCAAAATTATTTTATGCTGGGGGAATTCATCATAGGCAGCCTGCGGGTCGGATTCTGAAGAACCCATCAGAAATTCCCCGGCAGGCACGTACAGCATAACCATATTATCTATTTCGCGTGTTCTGGCAGAGCCAGCTGGTAATTCCTGAGTAGGTGCCAGTGTTGCGGTGGGGGCAGGGCTTGCAGTGATCGTTGGCGTAAGTCCTTCTGGGGTAGCCGATGTTGGACCTTCTGCAGGAGTAAGCGAGGATTGATCTCCACATCCTATAAGAAAAATCATGATGAATAATGGGATCATCAATCCCACGATCCCCCGGGACTTCAAAGTATGCTGTTTTTTCTTTTCCATAGCTGCTCTGTTGGAAGATGTTTCGGGTTGTGAGCAGCATGCGGAACTTGCCAAGAAAGAATGAATACTTTTCATTTTTTCCTTTCCTCGGCTAAACCTTAATGTCCAAAAATTAATTGTACTTTCTTTCGCCCATGTGTAAATATTACTGTGCAAAAATACAACCTTCTGATGAATGGTTTAATCCGCGCATTTCAAGGCATTGCCGGGCAAGATTCGAAAAGTTTCACATCAAAGGCTATTGGGCTGGCAGTTATTATAGATAAATATGCTGATGAAATTTACATAAACACCAAACCTTCTTCACGATATCTTCATGTAAGTTTGAGATACTGATAACCGTAAGACACAAATAAAGAAAGGAAAATAAGAAGATGAAAACAAGCATGAAAATATTTACAGAAATTGCAGCGGCCGCGATGCTGCTTACCTCCATCGGAGCCGTTTCCGCAGACTCAATTGAAGGCTCAGCGTTCGGCCCGGGCAACGGATACGGAGCTGGTGAAGGCCAGGAGGGTCAGCTGGAACCTTATATGAATGCTGCCATTGCCGAAGGATTGGGATTAACCGTCGAAGAAGTGGAAACGCTTCTGGCTTCCGGGGAAACCCACTACACTATCGCGCTCGACCAGGGTTTGACCGCGGAAGAATTCGCTGCTATTTATGAAAGCGCATGGGCTGCGGCACTTGAAATGGCTGCAAAGGATGGGATCGTTATTAACCAGTTTGTCCGAAACAGCAATACTACCGGACGTAACGGCAGCGGCCAGTTCAACCCGGAAAATTGCACAAGCGGCACCTGCACTGCACAACCAATGGGAACAGGCCTGCGCCGAGGTGCGCGACAATAATAACCGCCCCGAATTGAAAGAAGAACCGGAAGGATAAAACCTTCCGGTTTTTTATTCGAGAAAATTCAATTACTGAAATTTGCAATACCAGATCTGCTCAAAAAAAATAGTAAGCGCATTGCTTATTCACGGAAAATCTAATTAGCTTTCGTACATTTTCTTGACGCAATTCATGATCGTATCTTCTTAACAGCGTGCTATTTTGGAATTAATGAATGATGCTAAAAGGAGGATTGCCATACTCCTTGAGAACCTGCCCGTCTTCCGGTTTCAAAGCCACTTTTGGGTGAATCTGCCATCTTTCAGACCCCTTGACCAGGTAGTTTTTTGAGTCGAGCTGGATGTAAACGACCGGTGCCTGCGCCTGATGGGCACGCTCCACGAGATCGAGGATATTGGCGATCAATTGATCGGCCTGATAGACCGGCGTAGATTTCTCGAACATCTCGCGCTGCACATCAATGATCAGCAGGGCGGTTTTGCGCGGATCGCCCGGGTTGGAAATTTGTTTTTTGGCAGACATTGTTCCTCCTGAAAATTACCGGCAATTAATTGACCGGCTTGACGCTTGTGTTTTCCATAGCAGAGTCAAATAATTATAAGAGATGCTGAGGGGACTCGTGGAAAAAGGTACACTTGTCCGAACCAGGCACTTTCCAAAAGAGTTGGTTCAATTAAAATCTTCATCAGTTGAGACTGCTTCGCCCAAATTAAGGTACGCAGAAAAAAAAGAGGCAGGGTTCTTAGTAGGGAGACTTGCAGTGATTGGCGTCTGGTGCGTTCAGAGACCACACCAGACGGAACTGCTGTCGATTCAGACTGATTTTATGAACAACAGGACTGTAATGGCGCTGATGGCAATTGTGAGAAAAACTCCCATGGCATTCTGCAGCCGGCTGTTGACCCAGCTGCCCATCAAGCTCTTGTCGTTGACCAGTTTAAGCACCAGCACCAAGAGCACCGGCAGGAAAACAGCATTCAAGGTCTGCGAGAGCCACATGACCGAGAAAAGCGGCAGGCCGGGGATGAGGATGATCAGCGCGCTTAACACAATGGCGCCAATAAAAATGCCATAATAAGCAGGAGCTTCGCGCAGCTTGAAATTCAATCCACGCTCCCACCCAAAGGCTTCGCACAGGTAGTAGGAGGATGCCAGCGCCAGGACCGAACCAGCCAAAACCGAAGCGCCGAGCAGCCCGACCGCAAACAGAACGCGCGCGCCTGAACCCATCAGGGGTTCCAGGGCAACGGCCGCCTGTTCGGCGGAATCCACACGGATGCCTTTGGTGAACAGTGTGGCGGCAGTGGCGATGATGATGAACGCCGAAACCACATTTCCCCAGGCAGACCCGAAAGCCACATCCAGGCGGGTGTATTTATAATCTTTCAGGTCAGTCTTCTTGTCGGCAACCGAAGACTGGATATAGCAGATGCCCCAGGGGGTGATGGTTGTACCTACAGTTGCCAGGACCACGAGCAGGAACATGGGCGATGAATCAAAGGTGGGAACCAGGGCATCCTTGAGCACCAGACCCCAGTCCGGTTTGCCCATAAAAGCAGAGGCGATATAACTGAGCGAGAACAGGCTGAGCACAAGCAGGAATTTTTCCACATAGGAATAGGAACCCCAGATAACCACCACGATCAAGACCAATGCAGCCAGCGGGACTGCGATATAGCGGCTCACGCCGAACAATTCAGCCCCGGCGGCGATGCCGGCGAACTGGCCGATGGTGGTACCCAGATTGGCGATGACGAGAAGAACCAAAGAGAGAAAGGTGATCTTTACGCCGAAGTTCTCACGGATGAGGTCGGCTGTGCCCTTGCCGGTGACAGCGCCCATGCGCGCGCCCATTTCAGCGACGACCACCTCGCCGATCGTGATCGCGACGATTATCCACAGCATGCTGTAGCCGTAATGCGAGCCCACCAGCGAATAGGTGGCGATGCCCGAGGCATCATTATCAGCGCTGGCAGTGATGAGACCCGGCCCCAAAATAACCAGGAAAATACCCAATTTTCGAATGAGGGAATTGAAAAATACTTTGAGTTTCATTGCACACCTCCTAACCAGTTCGTAATCTGTAACCGTAAACCTTAAAAAAAAAAGAGCCGCACAAGAGTGCAGCCCGGAAATCCAGAAAGCAGTTGCTCTTATGCTAAATTAAATGATCCCGCCTTGTCCCTGCGTGGTACTTGGAGGGGCACTAAAATGCTTGCCATGAATGTTTGGAAACAGGTTTTTATTTACCATTGGTCGTAATCCTGCGGGCTAGTATAGACCCGTCAGCAGGCGATGTCAACCTTTTTGGGTGTGGGCATTACGGATAGAAATGCACCTACTTTCCCCCCCCAAAAAAAAATTTTTTTTACAAGACTGACGTATTGTTTTGCAGGCATTGTTAGCGAGTGCAGAACCACTGACAGAGATGCCCCATTCATAAAAGAAAAGGGTCAATTTTTTTAAAAAAAAGATCAGCTCCAACGCTTGAAAAAATTAGGGTTATCATAAAAGGCGGGAAAAAATACAGGGATGTTAATCAATGCGCAGCGATAAGAAGATCCGGACCGGCTTGGACGGCGTGCAGACAAAAACCCTGCTTATCCTTTTAATTCTCAGCATTCTTTACTTTTTAGCCTTCATTCCCGCCAATTTTGCGGCTTCGGAAAATATTGAGATGGTGCGCGTTTTTGAACCGGATGAGGCAGTACCGCTGCCCTACGTCTTTAACATGATCAAGACAGCAGATACATTTAAAGACGCATTGAAGAACTTCATTTTCTATAAATACTATTTTTATGGATACCCCTTCTTTGCCGTTTCGGCGCTTGTGCTGCTTCCCCTGAAAATGTTAGGCCAGTCCGGAAATATGCCGCTCACCATGCTGCTGCTGCGGCAGATAGTGAGCGTACTGCCGATGATCCTTTCGATCTGGATACTGGTCTATCTGCAGACCCGGCTGCGGGGGATTCGTGCTGTTGTTCTGATGGTGTTCTTATTTTCGATCTCCGCGGTGATCCAGAACAACTTCTGGTGGCACCCGGACGGGATGGCCATATTCTTTGCGATGCTGACCCTCTTTTTTCTTGACCGGGATGAGCTGGCCTTTGGGAAGAACTTTTACCTGGCGGCGGCCATGTGCGGCATATCGGCCGGCATCAAGGGCGTTGGCTTTTATTTCTTTTTAGCAATAATCGTTTACCTGCTT
>Ga0172371_10014741_pt1 | contig 10042 bp, 7 predicted proteins | sample Lak12m_FD_114543 | JGI IMG/M metagenome (GOLD analysis project Ga0172371, IMG submission 114543) | Freshwater microbial communities from Kabuno Bay, South-Kivu, Congo - kab_022012_12m | ecosystem: Environmental > Aquatic > Freshwater > Lake | place: Democratic Republic of the Congo: South-Kivu... | reverse complement strand
GTCCACGACGAGCAGGGTGTCGAAATCCGGCATGAATAGCCGGTTGCCGGCCGGGTCGCAGCAAAGCGGCACCGGGCTGCGCACCGCCATGCTCCAGACCACGCTGTCGGTCCCGGCATCGATGCCGTATACCCTGCGCACCGTGTCTCGCCAGCCGGAGCAGTACAGGCGGTTGCTCGCGGAGCTGAAGCACATCGATTCCAGCCAATACCCTACATTGATCACTGCGGCCAACGTGTCGGCCGAACAATCAATGGCCACGATACAGCTGTCACGCCAAAGGGCATAGAAGAGCCTCGACGCCGAAGCGGCAAGGCACAGCATGGACGTACCGTAGGTTCCGCTGCGTCCGCAGTCGATCGTACAGGTGACGGTGTCCGCTCGGCAGTCGATGACGCACACCGAAGCGCCGGCGCGGTTCCCAACGTACAGCTTGTTGTGGATTGAGTCCAGGCACAGAACGCCCGGGTTGCTGTCTACGGCGACTCCGGCCAGCATCTGATGGGTCGTACCATCCAGAACTGCCACCGTGTCGGCGTTCACGTAGGCGCAGTAGAGCTTGTTGTCGGTCGGATTGTAACACAGCGCCTCGACCCCACGGCCGACCGCAATCCACTCGGTCTTTCGGCAGTAGTCGGCGTCGATGACGAGGATAGAATCACACCCACTGCCACCGAGATACACCGTGCGGTTCTGCCGATTGTATGCGAGACACTGGTCCCCGGCCGGAATCCTCAGGGTGTCCAGCAACGACAACTTCTCCCCAAGCCACTGGCCCGAAGCAATAGTGAGCAGGGAACCGACGACCAAGAGCGCTCGGGTGAGTATTATGTCTCCTCCCTATCGTGTAACAATGACCTTGCGGGCATAGGTACCGCGACGGACACCGTTCTGTCGGACGAAGTACACACCCGGCTGGAGCCGACTCACGTCGTTCCCGCCGCGATGCACATCCGCAACCCGCCTGCCGCTCTTGTCGTACATCACCGCCAACGTACCGGTCCAATCCAATCTCCCCCGCACCACCGTCGCCTGCGCGCTCGGCTCCGCCTGAACCGCCATCTCAGCTGGCCCCAGAGCCTTGTGGATTGCCACGAGACAGGGACTGCCATAGCGGCCGCAGGCGACGAAGACGCTTGCCCACCCGGGAGCCGAAGCGATGTCCAAAGGACGTGGATCTGTCGGAACGGTCTTGAGGACCGCGCAAGTCCGTCCATCAACAACGGTTATGCCGTCCGCGCCAAGGCAATACACTGCATCGGTTGCAGAATCGCAGTAGAGGGGAAGCACGTTCACCGGGACATTCGCGACCACAGAATCCCGCGAGCAGTCGATAACCGAGAGCATGCCTCCTTCGGCATCGGTGGCGCCGTAGAGCCGGTCATGTGTGGCATCGTAGCACAACACGATTGGTGGACCAAAGACCGGTATAGTCCCATCCAGCGTGTCTCGTGAGCAGTCGATGATGTAGACCGCGCTGTGGTTCAGGCTACCACCGTAGATACGTGAACCGTCGGAGTTCACTGCGTAGCGGTCCAGACCCGTCCCCACGTGGATGCGGCCATCAATGCAGAAGCTCATCGGGTCAACAACCGTGATGGTGCTGTCGCGACCGAGCGAATAGAACTTCCGCCGCGCTTCGCTGAAGACCAGCCCGACCGGGTATTCATCAACCCTGAGCGAATCGAACAACAGGTCAGACCTGCAATCGACCGCTTGAAGCCAACGGTCGCCATCGCTCGTTGCGCAGAGGATTTCGTCAGCCGAATCAAGAACGAGCAGCACTGGGTCCGTATTGGTAATCACCTCCGTCAGGAGTGTGTCGCCAATTGCATCGAGCACGGCGATCTTTCCCCGAACGTGCCAGTCGACGGTGGCAACGTAGACCTTGTTGTGGTCAGCGTCGATGCACGCCGTGACTGGGTAGCCCGCAACCGGAACGGTAGCCCGCAGCGTACCCGCCGTGGCATCGACTACCGTGACGAGGTAGGCGTCATCAAGGCAGTAAAGCTTGTTGCGCTTCGGGTCAGGAAGGAGATCGAAGGGATAGGACCTTTCTCTCCAGGCTCCCCGTAAGCGGCCAGTAAGTCCGTCTATCGCGATGATACGCAGGCCCTCGTCCGCGACGCCCGCCACGAACAACCGCCCAGGCGCGTGAATCATGCGGACCGCGTCTATGGTATAGAAGGCCGTAAACCATGTCAGGACCTTGTAGCTCTCGCCGTCTAGAACAATGGTCGAACCGGGAGTCCAGCAACCATCCACATCGTTCGCGACGTATATCTTGGAGCCCTCGGGGTCGTATTCGACGAAACCTGCACCCGCGTCGGGCAGCTCGATGCCCGCAACCACGGTATCGGCGCCGCAGTCCACAACCACCAACTCCCCGCCGTCGGGGACGAACAACACGTTCCGCGCCGGGTCGCAGGCTAGCGAGAGTGCATACCCGCGCGGGATGACTGAGACGACGTGGTTTGAGGCCGCATCTATCCCGCACACTGAGTTATACCAGCACGCGCAGTACACGCGGTCATTCGTCGGATTGTAGCAGAGCGCGAGCGGGTCCCTCCCGACTGGTATCCTAGCAAGGACAGAGTCGGACGAGCAGTCAATCACGACCACGCTGCTGTCGCTTCTACTCGTGACGTAGACCGACTGGTGTGCTGCCACAAAGCACATACCGTTGGGCGCTTCCCGCGAGCCGCCGCAACCGTCGATCGTGGCGACGACCGCATCGATGCGGCAATCTATCACGCTGACCGAACCGCTGCCCCAGTTCCCGACGTACATCTTGTTGCCGATGGAATCGAAGCAGAACGTGCCTGCAGAATCACCAACGGGAACCAGTGCCAACACCTGATCGGTCGCGCCGTCCAGGACCACCACCGTGTCGGCTTCTGCATAGGCGCAGTAGAGCTTGGACTCTCGCGGGTTGAAGCCCATGGCCCGGACCCTGCCGCCAACTGCGACTCGCGCCATCGACTTGCAGCGGTCAGCGTCGATGACCAGTATCGAGTCGCTGTCGTCGCCGCTCAGGTAGACCGTGTGATTGTGATTGTTGTAGGCCAGACTCTGGTGGCCCGCCGGAATACCGAACTCATCCAGCAACGACAGCTTCTCCCCCAGCCACTGGCCGTTGGCCAGCGTGGCAGACAGCAGCAGCGCCGTAAGCGCAATCCGTCTCACCGGAACCTCACCGAAATTCTAAATCGGGTCTGTGACCTGTCAAGCCCCTTTCTGGTTCGTCGGTTTCTGCTTCGGGGGGAGCTTCACCTTCCAGCGGTTGTAGGTGTCGGCGACCGTCTTCGCTGCTTCCCGCGCGTAGTCGGGAAACTGCAGCTTCGGCGCCCACTGCTCGACGCTCGCCTTCCACTCCGCCGAGTCGGTACCGTGTTCGTACGCGATTCCAACCAGCTCACGAATCCACATGAAGTAGTGGTCCTGACCGTGGTGGTGGGCGAGCTTCATGGCTTCGAGGCGCCCGCCGACTTCCTGTATGGCCAGGGCCTCGATCAACGCCAGCATCTTGTTTGACTCCGCTACCGGTCTGGCCTCATCTATCTCCAACCGCGTCTCGGCCTTCTCCACCCTTGGCGCATGACCCCGGTTCTTGATGATTTCCTCCTGGCTCGGGCTCCAGTCGAGGCGTCCCGACCCAAGCAGCTCGCGATAGGCCTGGTCCGCCGCATCCCGCAGCTTCGCCACCACTCGCGTCGAGAATCCGTGCTCCTTCGCGCTCTTCTCGACCCGCGCCAGCGCGCCCTGCCGACGCGCTTCCTGCCGGTAGTAGCGGGTGAGAATCCCGAAGAACCGGCGACCGTAGCTACAGGCGTACTTCCGCTCGCTCCTCGGCACCTCGTCCTTGAGTTCACGCATCGCTTCGTAGAGCTTCTGCTCGAAGACCTCGTTCCAGTTCGCGTGGATGAACGACCAGATGATTCGAAAGACCCGCTGCCTCGTGGCTTCGACGCGCGGCTGCTTCTTCTCCGGCTCGGCCCCGGCTCTCTCCTCCCGCTTCTCCGTAGTCGCTCGCTCCCATCGGAGCATCGCCCGCTGCTCCGGCTTGGGCAGGCTCTTCAGCAGTTCGGCGACCGCGGCGTCGGCCTTCTCCCTGAGCACCGGCGGCTGCGACGTGTGCGGCTTCAGTAGGTCGAGCAAGTCCTCAAAACCCGCCCCGCACGCCCGCAGGTAGTCCACTATCAGGTTGATAGAGGGGTGCTTCAATTCTCCCCTTTCCAGTTTGGCCAGCAGGTTGAACGACCCGGGCTGGTGCCGGTCCATCAGCAAAGCCAAACCCCGCAGGGACAGGTTTTGGCGCGCTCGCAACTGCCGGAGCCTTACCCCGAATTCGGGCGTGAAGACGAACGTGGTCTTGGTGTGTTTCATGCTTACCTCGTTTCAGGTCTGTATCCAATACAGGATACAGGCTGCCGTACCGGCTTTCAAGCCTATCCGCCGGATACTGCTGACGTTAGGTGCTACATGGCTAACTCAGAACCCCGTCGGGGGAGCAGCTGTGTAGGTTGTGGTCCAGATTGCTCCGCGAGTTGCCGGGCAAGTAGCTGTCCTGATTGCTGTCGGTGTTGCCTGACCGGCTATTCTGCCCGCCGCTGTCCGAGCTGTTCTCCCCGTTGCTCCGTCCGTTGCTCACCCTATTGCTCGGACTATTGCGGCCCGAGTAGCTCTGCCGGTTGCCGTCCGAGTTCCTCTCCCGGTTACTCGGACCATTGCTGCCCGAGTAGCTCCGCAGGTTGCTCTCCAGATTGCTCGGCGAGTTGCTTCCCGAGCTGCTTTTCCCTTCCATCTCCCACATGTGGAGTCAGCATCGGGTCCATCCGGACGACGGGGCTGATTCCGCACCGGCCCAGCATGAACACAGCATTTGACCCGACAAGATCGCCTCCGGCTCCCCGGCATGCGACAGCGGGTCGTGCCCGGCCGCGCCGTATCGATTCCGACTCGCTTGACGCGCGGCGCGTTCAGCCCTATTCTCAGTCAGTCAGGAGGACACACTGACATGAATACAGTAAGAGATGAAGCCAGGAAGCTCATTGACCAACTGCCCGACGAAGCCACCTGGGACGACGTCATGTACGAGTTGTACATAAAGAAGAAGCTAGCCGTAGCCTTGAAGGCCGTCGAGGATGGGCGCGTTGTAGCTCACGATGCGGTCAGGAAGCGGCTTCTCGAAGAGTGAAACTCGTCTGGACCGAGCCGGCGTTGGCCGACATCGAGAGCATTCGCGACTATATCAGGCGCGACTCCGAATTCTATGCCGGCCGATTCGTCAATCGTGTCATCGAGACCGCGGAGAGTCTTGTGGAACTCCCGGCCAGAGGGAGGCTCGTGTCCGAGGCCAACGACCCGAGCATACGCGAGCTCTTGTTCCAGAACTACCGCATCATGTACCGGACCGAGAGCGCCCGTATCGTCATACTCGCCGTAGTACATGGAGCCCGTGACTGGACGCAGAAACAGGTCAGACCGTGGGATGTGACTTGAACCGTTGCTGTCAGACCTCAAACGCGGTTGGTCTGTGTGGCACAGCGTTCGCCGTGAATCACGGGTCTGTCGTTCCATCGGCCATCGTCCTTTCACTCGCAGTCAGTTTACCATCCTCTGTCCCCATCTGCGGCTAGGGAGTCTGGGGCCGCCGTTCTGAATTGACTTCGCTTCGTATCAGGCTAACATACAGGCAAACAATCTGATGGATGAACGAATCCGCGAGGTTCTACCCCTCGTCACCAAGCCGATTCGCTACACGGGCGGCGAGTATAATGCCCTGCTGCGTGACCCTGATTCAGCGCGGGTAAGCTGGGTCCTGGCCATGCCAGAGGCCTATGAGTTGGGCATGTCCAATTACGGGCTCCGCATTCTCTATTCGATAATCAACCGACTGGATAACGCGGTCTGCGAGCGGTGCTATGCGCCGTGGCCCGACTTCGGCAAGGCTCTGCACGAGAAGGGTCTCCCCCTGTACGCGCTTGAGTCGAAGCGGCCGGTGTCCGAGTTCGACATCCTCGGCCTCTCGCTCCAGAGTGAGCTCTCCTACACCAACGTCCTCTACCTGCTTGACCTCTGCCGCATCCCTTTGCGCCGCGCCGAACGTGACTCGTCGCACCCGCTCATCGTCGCCGGCGGGCCGTGCACCGTGAATCCGTTGCCGATGGCCGACTTCATTGACGTATTCGTCATCGGCGACGGCGAGGACCCGGTGCGCGAGATCACTGGCGTTGTCGGGGGTTGGGACGGCCGAGACCGGAGCGAACTACTCAGGCAACTCAGCCGGTTCGAAGGCCTGTACGTGCCCGGCTTCACGCCAATCGAAACGACTGGACGCGAAAGCGGGGACAGTCCCCCGGAGCGCGAGGACGCGCGGTACAGTCCCCGTTTTCGCGCGACCGTTCGCCGCCGCCTCGTTGACGAGCTGAAGGAAGAGGACTTCCCGTTCCCGCCGCTCGTGCCGATCTGCGAAATCACCCACGACCGCCTGACCATCGAGATGGCGCGCGGCTGCACGCGCGGCTGCCGGTTCTGCCAGGCCGGGATGATGAACCGGCCGGTCCGGCTCCGTTCGCAGGAATCGGTTGTGCGGCTGGCTGAGCGGGGAATCCGCGCCTCGGGCTGGGAGGAAGTCTCGCTGCTCTCGCTTTCCGCCCTCGACTACCCGGACCTGTCCGGGCTCGTCAACAAGCTCAACTCGCGCCTGAAGGAACGCCGGGTCTCGATTTCACTCCCCTCGACCCGGGGCGAGGACTTCTCAAGTGAGCTGGCACTGAGCCTGCAGGAGGTGAAGAAGGCCGGCCTGACTTTTGCCCCGGAGACCGCCTCGAAGAAGCTGCGCGGGTTCGTGAACAAGGATATCTCCGAGCTGCGCATCCTCGAATCGGTACGCAACGCGCTGGATGCCGGCTGGAACGGCGTGAAGCTCTATTTCATGGTCGGGCTGCCCGGCGAGACCGAAGCCGACGTGGCTGAAATCGGACGGTTCGTGACCGAAATCGGGCGGCTCTGCAGAGGCCGACCGGTGAGGTTCAATCTGAGCCCATTTGTGCCCAAGCCCCATACGCCGCTGCAGTGGGCGCCCTTCGCGGACGTGTCCGAGACCCAGGCCAAGATCGACCGCGTGCGCAACGCGGTAACGCGCCGGAACGTGAAGGCCAAGTGGGCGAACCCGGAGTGCTCGTTTGTCGAAGCCCTGCTCGCACGCGGGGACGAAAAACTCGGTCCCGTCATCGAGAAGGTGTACCGCGAGGGCGGCGTGTTCCAGGAATGGACCGAGTTCTTCCGTTTCCCGCTCTGGGTCGAGAGCTGCAAGGCAATGGGAGTTGATCCCCACGACTACCACCGGGAGCGCAGTCCGGACGAACGGCTGCCCTGGGATTTCATCAATGTCGGCGTCAGCCGGGAGTTCCTCGCGCGCGAATACGCGAAGGCGAAGGCGGGCGAGATGACGCCGGACTGCGCGTCGGGCGAATGCACGGGCTGCGGAGCATGCGCTGAGGGACATGACCGAAACTCTCGGGGAGTTTCGGATCGTGTCCCGAGCCCGGCTGAAAAGACTGAGCCGGACTATGGGCGGAGGCCGAGGCCGCTGCAGAACTTTCAGGAACTTCGCACGCGGTTCCGCATCAAGTACCTAGTCGAGGAGCCGTACCAATTTGCCGCCCACCTCGATCGGGTCCGCGCGTTCTATCGCTCCCTCCGCCGCAGCGAGCTGCCGATTGCCTACACCAAGGGCTTTGCCCCGAAACCGATGCTCTCCTTCGGCCCGCCGCTGCCGGTCGGGCTGGTCTCAAGCGGCGAGTATCTCGACTTGTTCACCGCCTACCACTACACCGGCAACATCGTGCGCGACCTCGGCACGTTCCTGCCCAAGGGCCTGCGCATCGCCGCGGCCCGGCCGATCGCCCGAGAGAACCCGACGCTTGGCCGGATTGTCAATCTGGCCCGCTACGACGTGACTTTGCCCAAGGCGTTCAACGGCGACTTTGTCGCTCTGGCTGAACGCGCAAAAGGCCTGACCGGAGTCAGAGAGCTCTTGCCCGGCAAGGGACTGGCACTGCTTTCCGCCGAGGAAAACAGTGCCTGTACCCAATCCGGAATTTCGGCTCGTGTCCCGAGCCCCGGCGGATCAGCATCGGGCAAAACGGGGACAGTCCCCGGCCGAGAGGACTCGGCCGCGATCCGGTACAGTCCCCGTTCTCTGGCAGAGGGCGAGGGTGAGGGTAGGACGGTCGTCCTTGACCTTGCGATCGAGCCCGGCATCAAGCTCTTTGACACCCTGGCCGGGATATTCGGAATGAGTGATACTGAAGCCCGAAGCCTGTCGATACGGCGACGGGATTGTCTGGCTGCGTACAATGGCCGCATCCGGACACCAATGGAAGATTGATGGGCGAAAACGGGGACTGTCCCGCGCGTCATCGCGCTGACTGGGACTGTCCCCGCTTTCGCCAGCACCGCTGGAGGATTGATGAAGGTTAAGACGAAGATTGTCCTGACCGGTAATGAATGGGAAACCCGTGTCGCCATCATTGAGGACGACCGGCTGGTCGAGTTCTATATCGAGCGGGCCGAGAGCCAGGCCCTGGTCGGTCGCATCTACAAGGGTCGGGTCGAGAATGTCGTCAAAGGCCTGCGCGGCGCGTTCGTCAACATCGGCCTGCGCAAGAACGGCTTCCTGCCGCTGGTGGAAATCCCCGAGTTCGACGAACTCGACGACGAGGAAGGCGGCGGCGGGTCCAAGCCCGAGCCCCGCACTATCACCCTGCGCGAGAATGAGGACATCCTCGTGCAGATCGTCAAGGACGCGTTCGCGGAGAAGGGCGCGCGGCTGACCTCGTTCGTTTCCATACCCGGCCGGAACCTGGTCTATTTCCCCAACGCCCAGCGCGTCGGCATCTCGCGCCGCATCCACGAACGGCGCGATCGCAACCGGTTGCGCGAGGCCGCGCGCCGGTTCAAGTCGCCGCACGCCGGGCTCATACTCCGAACCGCTGCCGCGGAGACGACAAACGAAGACTTGGCCGCCGAGTTCCGTGCCCTGGAAGCGACGTGGGAAGAAGTCCGCCGCAAGGCCGAAACCATGCGGTCCCCGTCTCTGCTCTACGAGGAACCGCAGATCGGGGTCAAACTCGTCCGGGACCTCCTTGGTCCCAACGTGGAGAAGATGGTCGTCGACTCCGAAGACCGCTATCGGGAAATCACCGACTACATGACCCGCGTTGCCCCGCACCTGAAGAAGAAGGTCGAGCTCTACCACGGCGAAGTGCCTCTGCTCGAACAGACCGGGGTTGAGGTCGAACTCGAGCGCATCTTCCAGAAGCGCATCTGGCTGAAGTCCGGCGGGTTCATCACCGTCGACCAGACCGAGGCGATGGTGGCGATCGACGTGAACACCGGACGGTCGGCCAAGGAAGATGACCCCGAGCGGCTGATATTCTCGACCAACATCGAGGCCGCCGCCGAGATTGCCCGCCAGATAAGGTTGCGTGACCTCGCCGGCCTGCTTGTGCTTGACTTCATCGACATGGAGGACCCCAAGAACATCGAGAAGGTAATCGCCGAACTGAAGCTGCAGCTCTCCAACGACCGGGCCAAGGCTGACTACTCGAAGATGAGCCGGTTCGGCCTCCTCGAGATGACGCGCGAACGCACGCGGCCGGGAATGATGTGGTCGATGCAGGAAACCTGCCCGACCTGCAAGGGCTCAGGACGAGTCCGCTCGCGTCCCGAAATCGCCATGAAGATCGAACGGGCGATCGTCTCCAAGCTGCCGAAGCTGCGCGGCCGCAAGCTCCGGATCGTCGCGGCCCCGGCTCTGACCGATTTCCTGACCACCGACTGGTACGACCGCCTGAGCGAATTCGCCAAGCGCTACGAACTGGCGATTGATGTGAAGATTGACTACCAGCTCCAGCCGACCGACTTCAAGCTTCTGACCGAAACGCCCTAGCGCGGGACATGACCCAATTCCGCCGGGGAATTGGGATCGTGTCCCATGCCAATTCTGGACTCTGGACTCTGAATTCCCCTCCGG
>Ga0172371_10014740_pt1 | contig 10042 bp, 8 predicted proteins | sample Lak12m_FD_114543 | JGI IMG/M metagenome (GOLD analysis project Ga0172371, IMG submission 114543) | Freshwater microbial communities from Kabuno Bay, South-Kivu, Congo - kab_022012_12m | ecosystem: Environmental > Aquatic > Freshwater > Lake | place: Democratic Republic of the Congo: South-Kivu... | reverse complement strand
CGCCAATCAAGAAACATATTTTTGCGATGCCTTTGGCGTAATCGCCTATCCGTTCCAATTCGCCCACTACTTCAAGGATCGAGGCGGTTAAACGCAGGTCGCCGGCCATGATTGGCTGTTCTGTCGTGATAGTCAGAATCACTTCGTTTTCTAGCTCGAACCGACGGGTATTGATCTGTCTATCGAATTCATAAATATTCCTGGCCAGGGATAAGTCGTGATTCGCTAATGCTTCGACAGATTTGATGATGGAATTCTCTACCATACTGTCCATTACCAGGACTTCTTGTAACAGGTTGCGGATCTTTCGATCCAGGTTTGCTCGCGGCATTCCAGTTCTCCTCGCTTTTTGTAGATCAGATCAGAATTATCCAAACCGGCCAGTAACGTAATCTTCCGTTTGTTTGTTTTCAGGATTGGTAAAAATCTTGATGGTTTTGTCATACTCGACCAATACACCCGTGCGGGTCGCTGGATTATCTATCATCATAAAGGCTGTAAAATCGGAAACCCGCGCTGCCTGCTGCATATTATGCGTGACGATTACGATGGTATAGCTCTTTTTTAGCGTATGCATTAACTCTTCGATGCGCAATGTGGCAACCGGATCCAGTGCAGAGGCGGGTTCATCCATCAGGATCACCTCGGGTTGGACAGCCAGCGCGCGGGCGATGCACAGGCGTTGTTGTTGCCCGCCCGAAAGCGCCATGCCAGACTGGTGTAATTTATCCTTGACCTCATCCCACAAAGCAGCCTGGCTTAAGCTGTATTCAACCAGGTTATCCAGGTCAAGCCTCTTACGAATGCCATATAGCCGTGGGCCATAGGCGACGTTCTCGTAAATGGATTTAGGGAATGGATTGGGGCGTTGAAAAACCATGCCCACCCGCCTCCGCACCTCTACCACGTCCACGTTTGCGCCAAGAATATCAACTTTGTCTAACAATATCTGGCCTTGAATATGGACTTTCGGCGTCAGGTCGTTCATGCGATTGAGCGAGCGCAAAAGGGTGGATTTCCCGCAGCCGGACGGACCGATAATGGCTGTGATTTTATTCTGCGGGATGCTCATTGAGATGTCGCCCAACGCCTTGAATTTTCCATAATGCAACGAAAGGTTCTTGATCTCGATGATAATCTGTTCTGCTTCCTTTGGTGCAAAGGCTGGATATTGAGCAGATGGTTGAGGTTGCGAATCCAGTTCTGATAGGATGAACGGGTGTGTCCGATTCTTGTCGGTTAACCTGGAAGATTGGTTGATTTCCATGGATTACTTTCCCTTGAGATTGCTCGATGAATAATTCACCCATAGGCGTGCAATGATATTGAGCGCCAGGATGATGCCGATCAATACCAATGCCGCTGCCCAGGCTTGGTTCACCCGTTCGGGATAGGGTTGTTGAGAATACTTAAATAAGGTGAGCGGCAGCGAATCGACCGGTTGTTCGATGATTCGGTTAAAAATACTCCAGACTCCCTGCCTGCTTCTGATCCCACTGCTGATGATTTGGCCGATTTCATATCTTTCATTGCCCAAGGCGGTGAATAACAGCGGCGCAGTTTCACCCGAAGCGCGCGCCACTGCCAGCAGGATGCCGGTGATGATGCCTTTGATTGCGGCCGGCAAGATCACGCTGAGATAGGTTTTCCATTCAGGAGCGCCTAAAGCCAGTGAACCTTCTCGCAGGTTGCGCGGCGTCAATTTGATCATCTCTTCGGTGGTACGGACGATGATTGGGAACATAATAATTGCCAGCGCCAGCCCACCCGCCAGGGCTGAGTAGTGCCCTTGGGTTTTTACCACCAGCGCGTAGCCAAATAAACCGACAATGATCGAAGGGACGCCGGAAAGGACATCCGTGCTGAAGCGCACCGATGCGCCGAGCGGCGTGTTTGGATGATCTGCGACATAAATGGCTGCCAGAATGCCGGGCGGGATGGCGAAAAAGGCTGCAATGATGGTGAGGATGAGGGTGCCTTCAATCGCATTCAGCACTCCGCCGCCGGCCATGCCCAGTGGCCTGGGCAGTTGCGTGAAAAAAGCCCAGGTGATCGTTTGCGAACCTTTGATCGCCACAAAGCCAATAATCCAGACCAATGGCGCCAACGCTGCCAGAGTTAATAGCCCGGTGAAGCTTAACATCAGTTTATTCGCCAGTTTACGCCGCGAATAATTAATTTCGGGTCGGATCAATGGCAAAGAATTCGCGCTCGCCTGATTCGTGATCATGCGCGTGCCTCCTGCGGGGTCTGCCGCGCGACGCGCCAGACCATCAGCCGCGCCAGGATATTTATCAGGACGCTCAAAATGAATAGAATGACGGATACATAGATCAAGGCAGAGGTGTGCATGGCATTGTAGGCTTCGGCAAACTCATTGGCGATAACGCTGGACATGGTGTAGCCAGGGCGTAAAAGTGAGGCGCTGCCTTCGATGCTATTGCCGATGACCATTGTGACTGCCATCGTCTCGCCCAGCGCGCGTCCCAGGCCCAGAATGACCGCGCCTAAGATGCCCGAAAGTCCGTATGGCAATAACACTTGCCAGATGGTTTCCCACTGGGTCGAGCCGAGCGCAAAAGCTGCTTCGCGTTGGCTGGAGGAAATCGCCAGCAATACGTCGCGTGTGACAGCCGCGATGGTTGGGGTGATCATGATGGACAGGATCAGTGCCGCTGCCAGGCGGCTTTGCCCGCTCTCCGGAATGGAGCCGGAAAATAACAACCCCAAAGCTGGCAGGCTGCCAAATACCTCGCTCATCAGGGAACCCAGCGGCGCTACAATTTGCGGCAAGAAGATATAGATGCCCCATAAGCCGTAGATGACGCTTGGGATGGCTGCCAGTAACTCGACCATCCAGCCAAGCGGTTGACGCAGCCACTCCGGGCATAATTCGGACAGGAAGACTGCAATGCCCAGGCTGATTGGAAGCGCAATCGCCAGCGCAGAGATGGATGTCGCCAGCGTTCCGTAAATAAAAGGCCAGGCCTGATAATTTTCGGTAATCGGGTTCCAACTGGCGTCAAGAGTGGGCAGGATGAAGGCGAGCCCCGCCTGGAGACGCGCCTCTGCTGAGCCGTTCCAGATTAACAGGCCAATCGCGAACATAAGCAGAACGACCAGTCCGGCCATGCCAATCAGCAGGCCGCTCCAGGGTTTGTCGCCGTATCGTAGCTGCTTGCGGATTTTATAGCTCAAGCTGCTTGTGTTCAGGCTCACCGCGCGCATTTGAATGGGTTGCATGGTTTTATTTGACATCCTGAAGGCAGCGCTTAGGAGTTCTTTCCTCCTCCGCGCTGCCTTCTCAGAACGAGTTCGCTGGTATAGGTTGAGTTACTTGGTCAGGACGGGTTGTCCATTGCAGGTGACTTCGGCTAACTTAGCCAGAACTTTTTCTTGCACTGCGGATGGCAAAACGGTATAGCCCAGGTCGGCAGCGCGACCGGCGGCTGCCGGGTCGGTCAAAGCCCATTTCAAATATTCCACCACTTTTTGAGCCTTGAGGCAATCTTCCATCGAATTCATGTGCAGAATGATGTAGGTATAGCCGGCAATCGGCCAGGAGCCTGCGCCGCTGCCATTGACAATATCGGTGGTCAGTTTATCTGTGAAGGCGCTGGAAAAGTCCGCTATGGCTGAAGCCAGGCTATCCGCGTCCGCTTTGACGGGTTGACCGGAGGCGTTGACCATCTGTGCAAAGGCAATTTTATTGGCGAGCGCGTAAGAAAGCTCAACGTAGCCGATCGAATTCTTCGTGTTCAGCACGTTTACCGCCACGCCCTGGTTGCCCTTACCGCCGATGCCATTCCCGGCCTTGTCAACCGGCCATTCAATCGCTGAGCCAGCCCCAGGCGCCGCTTTCCAGGCTTCATTTGCCGCAGCCAGGAATTTGGTGAAGATTTCGGTTGTGCCTGAGCCGTCAGAACGATGGACGGCAGTTATGGCTTTATCGGGAAGCTGGGCGGCCAGTTCGGGATTCAAAGCCTGGATCGCTTCGTCGTTCCAATTTTTGATCGCGCCGCTATAAATGCCCGCCAGGGTATTCGCATCCAGCGTCAGGGTCTTGGTCACGCCTTCGATATTGTAGATTGGGACGACCGCGCCAGCCAGGATGGGAAGCATCTGCAAGTCGCCGCCCTTTTCGTATTCTTCGTCCTTAAGTAATGAGTCGGAGCCGGCGTAGTCAATCGTGCGATCAATGATGCCCTTCTTGCCGCCGCCCGAACCGATGCCCTGGTAGTTGATCACCACCGCCGGGTCAACATACTGGAATGCATAATTCCATTCTGTATAAACTGGCAGCGGGAAGGTGGCCCCCGCGCCGTTGATGGTCACAGAACCAGCCGGCAGATCGGTTGGTTTCATCTCAGGCGTAGCGGTGATAACCTGTACTTCCACCTGCGGCGTTCCTTGTACCATTTTGGTGACTTCAACCTGTACGGTCTTGATGATTTCCACCGGTTGCGCGGCTGGCGCACAAGCGGCCAGCAGGACGCTTGCCAGTAGAACGAGGGCTAATACGGTAGTTTTACTGTGGTGCATGGTTTTCTCCTCTAAAGTGTGCGATATTTTTCTCGATGCCTAAGCTTAACACGACCGTTTTAACGCCTGAGGAAGGTATTGTTAACAATAGGTCAACAACTCGTAAACGTTCATCACGCCCAGCGCTTTTAGTCTGGGATGACGGGAAATAAAACCGTGCGATGCACTTGATTGATTGCATCGCACGGGATAAGTTAGCGCTGGCTGCTTGAAGCTATTATTTGGCTATCGGAACGGTAAAATGAAAGACGCTGCCTTTCCCCTCGATGCTTTCAGCCCAGATGGCGCCGCCGTGGGCTTCCACCAGGTGGCGCGCAATTGCCAATCCCAGACCGGTGCCGCCCCCGGAGCGCGCCCGGTCCGATTTGAAGAATCGCTCGAATATCCGCGCTAGGTCGTCCGCTGGAATGCCTACGCCGTTATCCTGTACTGTAAAGAGCAAGAAGTTATTTTGCTTGCGTGCAGAAAGTTGGATCGTTCCACCCGGCGCCGTGAATTTGATCGCGTTGTGGAAGAGATTCACAATCACCTGCACCAGCCTCTTTGAATCGGCCAGCGCCTTGGGTAGGTCCTCCGGGCAATCAATTTCGATGGTCAACTGGGCGCGTTGAGCCTGCGTAATCAGCCGGTCAACCGCGTGTTCAATCATCTCGCGCGCCGGCGTGGGCTTAAGATTCAATGGCACGCGCCCCGATTCGATGCGGGAAAGCTCGAGTAATTCTTCGACCATCTGCGTGATGGCGTCTACCTCGGTTTCCATCCGCCTCAGGAAGCGTTTCGCCGCCGGCGGGTCTTCGAGCGCGCCTTCCTGGAGCGTCTCTACCAGGGCTTTTAGCGATGCCAAAGGCGTGCGTAATTCGTGTGAGATGTTGCTGATAAAATCCTGGCGGATGGTCTCCAATCGCCTGAGACGGGTCAGGTTTTGGAACAGCAGCAAGGTATTGCCCGGCAGGGCTTCGCCCAGCGAGGTCACAGTGGCGTGAAGATATTGCTGGCGGGTGGGAATTTCGATGATCGTCGTCTGGGTTTGGTTCGTCTTGCGGCACAAGGTTAACAGCTCGTCCAGTTGAAATTGCCGGATCACCAGAATCAAGGATTGCCCAACCGGTTCTGTCTCGCCGATATTGAACATGGCTTGCGCAGCGGGGTTGATCAACTGGATGGTGTTGTTCGAGTCGACAATGATGACGCCGTCGTTCATGCTATTCAACACTGCGATGATCCGTCCACGTTCTTTATCCAGCGTATCCAGTTGGGTGCAAAGTTGTGCGGACATTTTGTTAAAACTGTCGGTCAGAATCCCAATTTCATCGTGCGAGACCGGGATCAACCGGTTATCCCAATTACCGGCGGCCATTTGATCGGCAGCCTGGATCAGCTCGCGCAAAGGTCGAGTGGCGCGGCCGGCAATCCAGATCGCCAGGATGGCGGCTAACAGGCTGGCGGCCAGGGTGGCAATCGCAATGCTCCATTGAATATGGCGGATTTTCCCCTGGATGGTTTCGAGCGGGAGCGCCAGCCGGATGAAACCGTTCAACTGATCCGCTTGTTTTACCGCAACGGTTGTATAGAGCATCTCCACGCCAATCGTGTCGCTCTTACGAATCGCGCTGCCGCGCCCAAGTTTTCTCGCTTGAATGATTTCCGGGCGGTTGCTATGGTTGTCCATTTTCCAGACGTCATCCTGCGATTCGCCCAGCGCTGTCCCGTCCGCCTGGATGATGGTCACTCGCGCGTTGACAATGTTCGACCAATGTTTTGCCAGTGGGTCAATTGTTTGCCGGTCTGCGCCCTGCGCCAATGCCGTTCCAATCACATCCGCGACCAGGCTGGCTTCATCGAACATGCGCGCTTGCAGGTCATTCTGATAGGTTTGCTGCGTATAGCCTGCGATATAAATGCCCAGGCCCGCCATACCCCCGATGATCAAAATGATAAAAGGTATTCCAATTTGCCAGCGAATGCTATAAAACATCTGCTAGCCCTCAAACCGATAGCCGGTGCCGCGCACGGTGACGATCCGTTCCGGTTGAGCCGGATTTCGCTCGATTTTTTCCCGCAGCCAGCGGATATGTACGTCCACAGTCCGGCTGCCTCCGCTGAAATCCCAACCCCAGACGCGCTCCAGGATCCGCTCGCGCGCGAGCGCCTGACCCCGGTGACGCGCCAGGTAAAGCATCAGATCAAATTCTTTGGGTTTGAGCGGTAAGATGCGCTCCTCGATCATGATTTCTTGTCGGGTCAGGTCAATCCTCAGGTTACCGAACTTAAGGATTTCGCGCGGTTGCTCCTTCTCCCCCTCCCTTTCTTCCCGCACCAGCCGCACCCTGCGCAATTGCGCCTTCACGCGCGCCATCAGCTCGCGCATGCTGAATGGCTTGGACATATAATCATCTGCGCCCAATTCCAGGCCGATCACCCGGTCAATCACATCATCTCGGGCGGTGAGCATGATGATGGGAACGTTCATCTCGGCTCGCACAATTCGACAGACCTCGAATCCATCCAGTTTGGGCAGCATGATGTCCAGGATGATCATATCCGGATGGAACTGACGTGCAGATTGAACGGCCGCTTCGCCATCAACCGCCGACTCGACTTGATAGCCCTGCCGGTTCAGGTTATAAACCAGGGTTTCCAATAAAGTTGGTTCGTCCTCTACGACTAATACCTTATCTGCCATGTGATTTCCTGTACGCGAGGCGCATGCGTGGATGGTACAATCAGTTTATTGAGCTTCTACGCTTTGCCGAACTTTTTCATCAACTGTTGGTCGCTCGGCTCGACCAGCGTCGTGCCATCCGCGCAGATGATCGTGGGGACGCTCCGCATCCCCCGGTTGAGCTGGATTACCTTTTGTTCAGCTACCGGATCGTGGTCAATATCAATCCATTGGCAGGCGATCTGGTGTTGTTCAAAAAACCTTTTCGCCCGCCGGCAATCTGAGCACCACTGTGTGGCATATACGATGATGGGTTGATCCGCCATGATGACGATTAAACCTCTGTAATCGAAACGAGAGTTGGACCCAATACAAGCGGCAGAGAGCATATAAAAATTGGACACATTATAGCCTGGAATTTCATGGTTTTGACAGAGTTTTAGGAGTGGCTCGATGAACGAAAATCCAATCCCTTCCTCCGAATTTTTGCGCCTCGAACAAGTACGCCGCCAGATTCACTATCACAATTATCGCTATCACGTCCTGGACGATCCGGTAATCACTGATTATGAATTTGATCGCCTGATCCAGGAATTGCGCCAGCTTGAGACTGACCATCCCGAATGGATCATGCCAGATTCCCCCAGCCAACGCGTCGATAGCCAGCCGGCGACCCGCTTTAGCAAGGTACGCCATCCCGCGCCGATCCTCAGCCTGGCGAATTCTTTTTCATCCCAGGAAGCGCGCGCCTGGTTTGAACGCATCGCGAAGTTGGACGAAAGAGTGCAGCAGGCCGAATTCGTCATCGAGCCAAAGATTGACGGTCTTTCGGTCATCTTGCATTATCGGAATGGGTCGTTTGTGTTGGGCGCGACGCGCGGCAATGGCGAAGAAGGCGAGGATGTGACGACGAACCTGCGCACCCTGCGTTCCATTCCCCTGCGCATACCGGTTGATCCACATGGCCCGCCGCCCCCGCCTTACCTGGCAGTGCGCGGCGAGGTGTACATGAACATTAAGGACTTTGATGCTTTGAACTGCCGCTTGCAGGAAGCCGGCGAGAAGACCTATCTGAATCCTCGGAACACGGCCGCTGGTTCTTTGCGCCAATTGGACCCGGCCTTGACGGCTGGCCGTCCGTTGAATTTGCTATCCTATGCGATTGTCGCGACAGAGGGCGAACCGCCCGCTACCCAGTGGGAATTGCTGGAACAGTTGCGTGCTTGGGGTTTTCCGGTCACCCGGCATGCCTCTCTACAAACGGATTTCGAGCAAACCCTTCAGGAATGTGAAGCCTGGGCCTCCCGTCGAAAGGCGCTTCCTTTTGAAGTGGATGGCGTGGTGATTAAAATCAACGATTTGCGCCTGGCCGATTCGTTGGGCTTCGTGGGCAAAGACCCGCGCGGCGCGCTGGCCTATAAATTCCCTGCCCAGGAAGTCATCACGCGGCTGGTTGACATCGGGGTGAATGTGGGGCGCACTGGTGTGCTGACGCCCTATGCGATGTTAGAGCCGGTGGATATCGGCGGTGTGATTGTGAAACAGGCCACCCTGCACAACTTCGATTATATTGCCGAAAAGGATATTCGCGTCGGTGACCGCGTCCTGGTCAAGCGCGCCGGCGAGGTGATCCCGTATGTGATCGGGCCCCTGCTCGCCCAGCGCGATGGGAGCGAAGTCGTCTACCAGTTGCCTGAGCGCTGTCCAACCTGCGGGGAGCCGGCGGAGAATATCCCTGGCGAGGTCGCCTGGTATTGCGTCAATGCGGCTTGCCCGGCGCAGTTGATCCGCAATCTGGAGCATTTTGTCTCGCGCGGGGCGATGGATATTCTGGGACTGGGGATCAAGATTGTCGAGCAGTTGGTGCAAAGCAGCCTGGTGCAAGATGTGGCCGATCTGTTCACCTTGCAGCGCGCCGATTTGCTGAAATTGGAAGGCTTTGCAGACAAGAAAGCCGATAACCTGCTGGCGGCGATTGAAACCTCGCGCAGCCAGCCGTTGCCGCGCTTGTTGAACGCCCTGGGTATTCGCGGCGTCGGCGAGGTGTTGGCGGCTGACCTGGCGCGCTATTATCCCGATCTGGATAGCTTAAGGCGGGCTACGCTGGACGATTTGCAGAGGATCGAGGGCGTCGGTCCGAACATCGCCCAGGCGCTGGTGGATTGGTTCGCCCGTCCTGCCAACCAGAAAGTGTTGGAGAAGCTGCGCGCCGCCGCAGTCTGGCCGCGCGTGCAACAGGTTGCCGCGCGCCCGCTGGGTGTGAGCTTGCCGTTGCAGGGGTTGACTTTTGTCGTCACCGGTACGTTGGCGGGTTTCTCGCGTGAAGAAGTGAAAGAATTTATCCAATCCCGCGGCGGCAAGGTGATCGATTCAGTCAGCAAGAAGACCAGTTATCTGGTGCGCGGCGAAGCGCCGGGCTCCAAGCTCGCCAAAGCCCAGGAGCTGGGCTTGCCGATCCTGGACGAAGCCGGTTTGCGCGCCCTGGCCGGCGCTGAATAGGAAGCGAGATGGCATGACAGCCAACGATGTTCCTGAAATCCGCTTGAAAGCCGGGCGCGAGAAATCGCTTTTGCGCCGCCACCCCTGGGTCTTTTCGGGCGCTGTGGCGCGGATCGCCGGCGCGCCGGCGAATGGGGCGACGGTGCGCGTCGCTGGCGCGGGCGGCGACTTCCTGGCCTGGGCTGCGTATAGCCAAAACTCCCAGATCAGCGCCCGCGTCTGGTCGTGGGATGAGCGCCAGGCGGTCGGCGAGGCTTTTTTGCGCGCCCAATTATCCGCCGCGCTGGAAGCGCGTCGCCGGCTCGCTCTCCATGCTCACAGTGACTCGATGCGTCTGGT
>Ga0172371_10014739_pt1 | contig 10042 bp, 12 predicted proteins | sample Lak12m_FD_114543 | JGI IMG/M metagenome (GOLD analysis project Ga0172371, IMG submission 114543) | Freshwater microbial communities from Kabuno Bay, South-Kivu, Congo - kab_022012_12m | ecosystem: Environmental > Aquatic > Freshwater > Lake | place: Democratic Republic of the Congo: South-Kivu... | reverse complement strand
AGACCAGCGCAGATCGACAGCCATGTGCCGTAAAATGTCTTCGGCTGCGAATCCCGCCCTCCACAGGTGGACGCGCGAGCAAATACTTTTTGAGCCGCCCGTAAGGGCGGCTCATTTATTTGCTACTTTGCTGTCCGGCTGCCCTTTATTCTTCGAAGGCTATGACTTCCCGCCCCTTATAAGTGCCACACACCGGACATACCCGGTGCGGCTGCTTGGGGCTATGGCATTGCGGACAGGCGTTTATGCTGGGAATCGTCAGGCTATCGTGGGCCCGCCGTTGATCCCGCCGCGCTTTTGAAGTTTTTCTTTTGGGTACGGCCATTTGTCTTCCCTCTTTCTTATTACCAATGACGTAGGATAGCGGAAGCGGCGGCTAAAGTAAAATTGTGCGACGCTCATGCGCCGCCTTCCGCCCCTTAGTCTCCCTCCGGTTTCCAGTCTTTCAGCTTATCCCAGCGGAAATCCGCCGGCGGCTCGCAACCGCACTCCACCAGATTCAGGTTTGCTCCACATTGGGGGCAAAGTCCCCTACAGGCAGGCTGGCAGAGGATCTTGGGCGGCAGGGCTTCAGCGACCGCATCGCGCGCCCAGTCCGAAAGGTTCAGGACCCCGTCCTCCTCGTACCACAGCGTGGCCTCGTCCTCCTCACCGATCTCCGCAACCGGAGGCAACTCCGCCTCGAAGAAATCCTCGACCCTGATCTCCAGGTCGACGTCCGCCGGCTCCAGACAGCGCCAGCAGGCGCCCTCGAGGCGGCAGGAGAAGGCCATGCTCACCGTATAACCACGGACCACGTCGATGACCTTGAGCACCGCCGGCACCACGTCAGGCACGAATTCATAATCCTGCCCGGCCAGGTGGATGGGAGGCAGCCAGATATCCTTCTCGAAGATGAGGGGATTGCCCGGCTCGAGGGGAAGCGATGTGAGGTCCAGCTTGGTTGGAGTATGTGCGGACAAGGTCGACCCCGTTGTGGAAGATGGAAGTTCCTCGAAAGAGACGCGCGGGGACCGGTCAGTCCTCGGAGCGTACCTCTTCTTCCGCTTCTTCCAGTTCACTCTTGCCCTGCAGCCGCTCACGCCCGCGCTTGACCGCGGCTAAAAACTTGGCCAGGTTGGTCTCCAGGGTCTCGAGCACCTCGTCGGCGTAGTCCTCGGCGCCAAGGCGGATCTCACGCTCGCGCGCCCGCGCATCTTCCATGATCTGGGCGGCATTGCGCTCGGCCATCTTGACGACTTCTTCCTCGGAGACCAGCCGGTCGGCCTGCTCATTGGCCTCCTTGACGATGCGGTCGCTCTCGGTCTTGGCCTCGGCGAGCATCTCCTGGCGCTCCTTGACGATCCAGCGCGCCTGCTTGATCTCCTCGGGGATGGTCGTGCGCATCTGGTCGAGGATGTCGTAGATCTCCTCGCGATCGATCATGACCTTGTCGGTCATCGGCATGGGCCGAGCGTTGTTCACGATTTCGTCGAGCTTGTCTATCAATACCAGTACGTCCACTTTAACCTCCAGTGTTCCTGGTTTTTCAGTAGTCTACTTTAGTAGCTCGGCAAAACGCCTGGCCACCACATCGGGCACCAGGTCGTCCACCTTGCCGCCGAATCGGGCAATCTCTTTCACGCCGCTGGAGCTCAGGAAGCTGTATTCCGGCGACGCCATCAAATAAACAGTTTCTAGGTCCGGGGCCAGTTTCCTGTTCAGCTGCGCCATCTGGAACTCGTACTCGAAGTCGCTGATGGCCCTCAGTCCCTTGACCAGCGCCTTCGCGCCCCACTTGCGGGCAAAATCCACCAGCAGTGTATCAAAAAGGTCGACCTCGATATTACCCTTTTCCCGCGGCAACGATTCCTCGAGGAAAGAAACCCTCTCCGCGGCGCTGAACATGGTGTCCTTGCGGGGCGAGCTGGCGACCACGCCGACGATCACCCGCTCGAACAGCTCCGCGGCCCTCCGGATGATGTCCAGATGGCCTTCGGTGACCGGGTCGTAGGTGCCGGGGCAGACGGCGATGGTGTTGGAATGGTCGTTCATCGGGTTTCTCTCGCAGCCATGAAAATGCGGACGCGGGTATCGCCGTAAACCTTGTCGTTCAGCAATTCAAGCGGCAGGGAAATCTCCAGACTGGAACCGCTCTCGACGACGACCCGCGCTCCTGGAGCCATGACATCCGGCAGCCAACGCGCCAGTTCCGGCTCGATAACGCGGTGCATTCTATAAGGCGGGTCAACAAAAATCAAATCATAACGATGCCGCTTTTTGGCTGCATCTTTCAGGATTGCCAGGTAACCACGACGGGCAGCGCGCGCATTCTCATGTCTCAGTTTTGTGATGTTCTTATGGATGGCGGCGATAGCCGCCGGCGAGCTGTCGACCAGCAACGCCCCGGCGGCGCCGCGGCTCATGGCTTCAAGGCCCAGGGCGCCGCTGCCGGCGAAGAGATCGAGCACGGAAAAGCCGGTGACATCGCCCAGCATGTTGAAGATGGCGCCGCGCACCTTGTCGGCCGTCGGCCGGGTGCGGCTGCCTTTCGGCGCCGTGATGATCGTACCCTTATTATTTCCGGCTATTATCCTCAAGTTCGGGGACGTACGTTTCCTATGTTTCCTAATTTCATCTAGACCTTTCTTAGCCATCGTAGTGAATCGCCGAACACCTGGTCGAGCTCGTCACGCAGCAGCGCGTTTTCGGGCTTATCGAGGCCGGGGTCGGCTTCGATCAGTTCGGCCGCTTTCCGGCGCGCCAGCTTCAGCACTTCGAGGTCACGCGTCAGCCGGGCGAGTTTCAGGTCGGGAAGTCCCGACTGGCGGGTTCCGAAAAGCTGGCCCTCGCCACGAATCTCGAGATCGATATCCGCTAGCGCGAAGCCGTCTGCGTTCGAGATCATAGCCGCCAGACGCCGCTCGGCCGGCTCACCCTTCGGATCGCCGAATAGCAGGCAAAAGGATTCATGCTCGCCGCGGCCTACGCGGCCGCGCAGCTGATGCAGCTGGGCCAGGCCGAAGCGGTCGGCTTCCTCGACCATCATTACAGTGGCGTTGTGCACATCGACGCCGACCTCGATCACCGTGGTCGTCACCAGCACCTGTATCTCACCCTGAACGAAACGCCGCATTGTCTCCTGCTTGTCGGCGGGAGGCATCTGGCCGTGCAGCACGGCTACTCTGTATCTGGCGAACTCACCAGAGGCCAGTCGTTCCGCTTCGCTCTCCACCGCTCTGGCCTCCAGGACCTCCGATTCCTCGATCAGCGGGCAGACGACGTAGCACTGCCGCCCGGCGTCGAGCTGCTCGCGGATAAAACCATAGGCCCCGGGACGCTTGGCCTCGGGCACCTGCCAGGTCTTGATGAGCCGGCGCCCCGCGGGAAGCGAGCCGATCGTGCTAACCTCCAGGTCGCCGTAAAGAGTGAGCGCCAGCGTGCGGGGGATCGGCGTAGCGGTCATGTGCAGGACATGGGGTGTTAGACCACCGCGGGTGGCCTTGTCTGCCAACTCGTCGCGCTGCTCGACCCCGAAACGGTGTTGCTCGTCTACGACCACGGCCGCCAGACGCCTGAAATCAACGTCCTCCTGGATGAGGGCGTGGGTGCCGATCGCGATATCGATGTCTCCCTCGGCCAGGGCTTTGAGCAACGGACCTCTTTCCGCCGCCTTCAGCCGACTCGAGAAAAATTCCAGCCGCAGGTTCATCCCTTCGAGCATCCGCTGCAGGCTGAAATAATGCTGTTCCGCCAGCACCTCCGTCGGCGCCATCAGCGCCGCCTGCCCCCCGCTCTCGACTGCCCTCAATAGTGTATAGACCGCAACCACTGTCTTGCCCGAACCGACATCCCCCTGCAGAAGCCTCTGCATGGGCTCAGGCCGCTCGAGATCGGCGGATATCTCGCGGCAGACCTGCTCCTGGTCCGCGGTCAGCCGGAATGGCAGTCTCTGGATGAATGCACTGGTGAGCTCCCCGGCGCCGCCCAGCGCCATGCTGTGCCGTTCGGTCTCGAAGTGACGCCGGTGCAGCAGTAATCCCGTTTGCATCTGAAACAGCTCTTCGAAGATGAGGCGCCGCTCGGCCTGCTTGTAATCCGCGAGCGAAGCTGGGAAATGCATGGCGTCGATGGCGTCGGAGCGCCAGGCCAGACCCAACTCTGCCCTGAGCGCCGAAGGCAGGGAGTCGGCCAGCTTCGCCATCAGAGGCCGCACCTGCGCCAGCCAGCCGCGCAGCCTCTTCACGGATATCTTCTCCGTCGTGGGATAGACGGGAACGAAGCCGGTGGTGTGAAGCCCGGCCGCCGGTTTGCCCAGCATCTCGTGGCTCTTGACCATGAAAACGGCTTTGCCGCCGCCCTGATACGTGCCCCTCAACAGCAGCTCATCGCCCGGGGCCAGCTGCTCGGCGAGGTAATCCTGGTTGTACCAGACAGCTTCCATGTAGCCGGTCTCGTCGCCTACCATCGCCTTGACCAGCCTCAGATTGCGGCGCCGCGTGCGCTGCAGCGCCACCTTCTCGACCCGGACGCGGACGGTAGCCTCTTCGCCCCATCCAAGCTCACCGACCGGCTTCTGCAGGGTGAAATCCTCATGCCGGAGTGGATAGTGAGCCAGGAGGTCGCCGAGGGTCGTGAGGTTCAGCCTGGCAGCGGCTGCTGCCAGCGCCGGCCCGACGCCGGGCAGCACCGTAAGGGGGTAGTTCAGCTCTGGCGGGTTGAATTGAGACTTTGAAGTCCGGGGAAGATTCGTGCTCTGGAGTGGGGCCGACCCGGCGAAAACGGTAAGGCACCGGGCTTTGGTCATGGCCTCTCCTTCTTGCAATTCAGGAGCGGCTATAGCATAATGTCGCCTTGTGTAAAAAGCAAGGATCGCTGGAGCGTCCACAGCCGGCGAAGACCGAAAGAACAGGGAACAAGATGTCCAAAGTATGCACAGTCTGCGGCAAGAAACCGGGTTACGGCAACAACCGCAGCCATTCCAATCGCGCTACCCGTCGCCGGTTTAATCCGAACCTGCAGAAGATCCGCATCGTCCAGGCGGGCACGCCCACGCGCGCCTATGTCTGCGCCAAGTGTATCAGCGCCGGCAAGGTGCAAAAAGCCGTTTCCGGCGCAGGCCCCAAGGCCGACTGACTCTTCCCGGGATCATTTTGAAGTAATGGCAAGCCCCCACCTCGGGGGCTTTTTTTTCGGGAAAAATCAGTAAATCTCCCCATCCTGAAGGTTACGCATTCCGTTGCCAGAGCCGAATAGATTCTTAAGGCGGCAATTTCGGCCTGACAAGCTAGGAAAGGAACGGCAATGGACGTCTCGGTAAACCTGTCAGGGGGAGCATTCATCGTGGCGATGCTGGTCAGCGTGGCGGTGTATGTCTATGTCGCCTGGTCGCTCATGACGATCGCGCACAAGACCGGCACCGGCAGCGCCTGGATGGCATGGGTGCCCATCTTCAACGTCTACCTGATGTGCAAGGTCGCGGGCAAGCCGGGCTGGTGGCTGCTCCTGATCCTGTTCGTTCCCATCGTCAACATCGTTCTTACCCTGATCCTGTGGATGCGGATCGCCGAAGCCAGGGGGTTCCCCAGCTGGGTCGGCGTCCTCATGATCGTTCCCGTGGTGAACTTCTTCATCCCGGGTTATCTGGCCTTCGCGGAACATAAGGAGATGCCTACCGGCACTGCGGTGCATCACTAAAAACAGGCTGATCTCACCGGGGCCCACCGCCTCGAGTGGAGATGATTGAACGGCGAAAGCCCCCGTACCGGGGGCTTTCGCCGTTTGGCAGGTAAATGGGCCCGGACTGCGAAAAGAAGAACAGTAATTCATGTGACCTCTTATCATGACTTTGAAAGGAGAATAGATGGACGTTTTCTTTGCGGGCGGCCCGGTCATCATCTTCGAGCTGGCGATCTACGCGTACTTCGCCTTCTCGCTGATGACGATAGCCAATAAACTGGGGGTCGAGAATTCCTGGTGGGCCTGGGTTCCGATCCTTAATCTGATCCTGATGCTGAACATGGTGAACAAACCGGTCTGGTGGATCATCCTGTTTCTGATCCCGCTGGTGAATATCATCATCGCCATCATCGTCTGGATGGCGATCGCCGAAGCCAGGGGCTTTCCAAGCTGGTGGGGCATCCTGTTGATCGTACCCTTCGTCAACCTGGTTGTTCCCGGCTATCTGGCCTTCGCCGAGCCGCAAAGCTAGCCGGCGACAATTTCATGTTCGTTACGGCGAAAGCCCCCGATTCCGGGGGCTTTCGCCGTTCTGCTGCATATTTTCACGCGACCCTGCTTTCTAAGCCGGAACGCGATCCTTCCAGTAGAGCCTTACTTGATGGTCTTGACCAGCTGCGCCATCTCGATGGCGCCGGCGGCAGCCTGCCAGCCCTTGTTGCCGGCCTTGGTGCCGGCGCGCTCGACGGCCTGCTCGATCGAGTCCGTGGTCAGGACGCCCATGGCAACGGGGACCTTGGTGTCCATCGATATCTTGGCGATGCCCTTTGACACCTCGGCGGCCACATAGTCGAAGTGCGGCGTGCCGCCGCGGATGACCGCGCCCAGGGCGATGACGGCGTCATACTTGCCGCTCTCAGCCATCTTGGCGGCTACCAGCGGTATCTCGAAGGCGCCCGGCACCCAGGCAACCTCGATGGCGCCCTTGCCGGCTCCGTGCCGGATGATGCAATCCACGGCGCCGTCCAGCAGGCGCGTGGAGATGAATTCGTTGAAACGGGCTACGACGATGCCGAACTTGAGACCCTTGGCGTCGAGCATGCCCTCATAACTCTTGTAGTTTTCTGCCATCGGCTGATCCTTTCTGTAATTAGTTACAGGTTACTTGTTACTCGCTGGCCTTCTCTTTATCCTCTTCATCCTGCTCGAAGCGGAGATCCTGGTGATGCAGGATATGCCCCATCTTGGCTTTCTTGGTGGCCAGGTAGGCAACGTTCTCGCACTGGGGCGGCATCTCGATGGGCACTCTTTCCACGATCTTGAGCCCATATCCTTCCAGTCCCTTGATCTTCTTGGGATTATTGGTCATCTGGCGGATGCTGGTCAGCCCCAGGTCCACCAGGATCTGGGCGCCGATGCCGTAATCACGCAGGTCGGGCGGGAAACCGAGCTCCTCGTTGGCCTGCACGGTGTCCATCCCCTGCTCCTGCAGCTCATAGGCGCGCAGCTTGTTGAGGATACCGATGCCGCGGCCTTCCTGCGACATGTAGAGCAGCACGCCCTTGCCATCCTCTTCGATCATGCGCATGGCGTGATAGAGCTGCTCGCCGCAGTCGCAGCGCATGGAGCCGAAGACATCACCAGTGAGACACTCGGAGTGCACCCGGACCAGCACGTTCTCGGCGCCGTCGACGTCGCCCTTGACCAGGGCTACGTGCTCTTCATTGTCTAGCAGGCTGCGGTAGCCGATGGCCCGGAAGTCACCAAAACGGGTCGGGAGCCGCGCGTCGGCGACGCGCTGCACCAGCTTCTCGTTCTTGCGCCGGTACTTGATCAGATCGGCGACCGTGACCATCTTGAGGTTGTGCTTCTTGCAGTACGGGACCAGATCGGGCACGCGGGACATGGTGCCGTCCTCGTTCATGATCTCGCAGATGACGCCGGCCGGCTCCAGGCCCGCCAGCCGCGCCAGGTCGACGCCGGCCTCGGTCTGGCCGGTGCGCTCGAGCACCCCGCCCGGCTTGGCGCGCAGCGGAAAGACGTGGCCCGGCTGCACCAAGTCGGTCGGCTTGGCGCCCGGCTTGATCGCCGTCTGGATGGTGTGCGCCCGGTCGGCGGCCGAGATGCCGGTGGTGACGCCGTGGCGAGCTTCTACCGACACAGTGAAAGCTGTGCTGAAGGTCGCCTCGTTGTTCTGCACCATCTGCGGCAGGTCCAGCTCGATGCACTTCTCGGGAGTCAACGTCAGGCAGATGAGGCCGCGGCCGTACATGGCCATGAAGTTGATAGCCTCGGGCGTCGCGAACTGCGCCGCCATGGTGAGGTCGCCCTCGTTCTCGCGGTCCTCGTCGTCGCAGACGACGATGATCTTGCCGGACTTGATGTCCTCGATGGCGTCCTCGATGGTGCTGAACGGCGAGTCCGCCGCTTTTTCTTCCTGCTTGTTCATTTCCTGTTCTTCCATTTTTCCTTCCTACCCCTTGGTTTGTTGACCTTGCATAAATTCGATAAAGACACGGCTTGTTACAGGAAACCTCCTTCAGCCAGCTTGTCCAAAGTCAGGCCTCCTTCCCCCTGACCTCCCGGAAGGCCGCCCTGCATGATCTTGGCCACGTATTTTCCCAGGACATCGGCCTCGAGGTTGACCTCGTAGCCGACTCCGTTGTGGCCCAGGGTGGTTACCTTGACCGTATGCGGGATCAGCGAGACGCTGAACTTGTCTCCCTCCAGCCGCGCGATGGTCAGGCTGATGCCGTCGATGCCGATGGACCCCTGCGGCAGCAGATAGCGCCGGATCTCCTCCGGAGCTGAGAAGGTGTAGAAGATGGCATTGCCCTCGGGGCGAATCGAGAGGATCTTGCCGGTAGCGTCGACATGGCCGAGCATCAGGTGTCCTCCCAGGCGAGACGACAATGTCAGCGCCCGCTCGAGATTCACCAGGCTGCCGCGCTTGAGGTTGCCCAGGTTGCTCTTCCTGATCGTCTCCGGCATGACATCGGCCGAGAAAGTCCCCGAGCCGAAATCACGCGCCGTTAGGCAGACACCGTTGACGGCGATGGAATCGCCCAGTTGACACCCTTCCAGGACCTTGTCCGCCTCGACGGTGATCACGCCCGAATCGGAGCCCATCTCCAGGCTCACCAGCTTGCCCATCTCCTCGACTATGCCCGTGAACACTTAGGCCTCCTCATCATAACAATGGTCGCTTGAGATCGCTTGACCGACATTACCCTCACGCACATGACTCACCATTCCTCCTGCGAGGTGTAGGCCGTTATCATCACGTCGTCTCCCACGGTCTTGTGGCTCAGGCGGTAAAGCGGTGTCGCCTCGCTGACCATCCGGAAACCGCGGCCCTCTACCGGCGTGCGCGCCGTCTTGCCGCCGATGAACTTGGGAGCGATAAAGGTAATCACCTTGTCGATGACACCCGTCTCGACGAACGATGCCGCCAGGGTCGGCCCGCCTTCGAGCAGCAGGCTCAAAACCGCCGGCTCCCGCGAGCCCAGATGCAAGAGGGCTTCGCCGACATCCACTTGCCCGTCAAGCGTGCCAACTGTGACCGCCTCGACACCCGTTTCCCGAAGTGCTCTTATCTTCTCCGCTGGCGCCGCCTCAGTGATGAAGACCAGCGTAGAAACCTCGTGGGCGGTCTTCACCAGCTGGCTATCGAGCGACAGCCCCGCCCGTGAATCGAACACGATTCGCAACGGCTGGCGGTTGTCTCCGGGGATGCGGCAGGTAAGCTGGGGGTCGTCTATCTGGGCCGTGCCGCTGCCGACCGCGATAGCATCGACCTCGCCGCGCAGCGCGTGCACCAGCGCCCGGCTCTCCTCACCCGAGATCCATTTGGAGTCGCCGGTTGCCGTGGCTATCTTGCCGTCCAGACTCATGGCGCTCTTAAAGATGACGAAGGGCAAGCCGGTGACAGCGTGCTTGCGAAAAGCCTCATTCTGCTCACGAGCCCGGGCAGCCAGCAGGCCGTCGAGCACCTCGACCTCGATTCCCGCCTGGCGCAGCTCGTCGAGGCCCTTGCCGTTCACCTTGGCCGAGGGGTCCAAAGATGCGACGACGACGCGCGAGATACCGGCTTCGATGAGGGCTCGCGAACAGGGACCGGTGCGGCCGGTATGGCAGCAAGGCTCCAGGGTTACGAAGATGGTGGCGCCGCGTACGTCGGCAGTTGCGGATTTGATCGCGGCGACCTCGGCGTGGTCCTCTCCAGCGCGGCGATGGTAGCCCTCACCGATCACCTGATCACCCCTGGCGATGACCGCGCCGACAGTGGGGTTCGGGCTGGTCTTGCCCCTGGCCAGGTCGGCCAGGTTCAGAGCCCGCTGCATGAAACTTATATCCAGTCCGGAAACCATGTGAACTTATCTTT
>Ga0172371_10014737_pt1 | contig 10044 bp, 6 predicted proteins | sample Lak12m_FD_114543 | JGI IMG/M metagenome (GOLD analysis project Ga0172371, IMG submission 114543) | Freshwater microbial communities from Kabuno Bay, South-Kivu, Congo - kab_022012_12m | ecosystem: Environmental > Aquatic > Freshwater > Lake | place: Democratic Republic of the Congo: South-Kivu... | reverse complement strand
GGGCCGAGCGCGGGACTCCTGGCGCGGGACGCAAGTAGTCTTGGCTCCGAAATTGCCGTATCATTGGCAGTCGTCTGCCCGGCTCATGCCGGCCGCCGATGCCCGCGACGCGCTGGCCGGGGCTGACGTGGATCGCCCTGAACGCGTTCGCCGATTGCCGTTCCACCTTCGAGTAAACGTGGGTCCTTATGCGACTGTCCTGCCTCAACCTTGCCTGCAGTTTGTCTGTGGCCCTCGCCGCCATCCTCTCGACCGCGCCGAGTTCTCTCGCTCCCATCCGCTCCGTGGATGGCTGCGAACCGGCTTCGCGCGGCGAGCCGCCGGCGGACAAGCCCGGTGCGGCGCCGGCCGCCGACGAGGCGACGCCGGCGCGTCCCGGCGGCTTCGAGTACTTCATCGGCGTCGTCGGCAATCCGTCGGTCCCCGACATCCGCTGGGACGACGAGCAACTGGAGCAGATCAAGGCCCTGGGCGTGAACATGGTCCAACTCAGTATCGCCTGGGGGCACAAGCCGGCCGGGGAGGTCTTGAACCTGGAAGACCTGGATGCCCAGCAGCGGGAGAAATTCGCGTTCCGCATCCGCCAGGCGAAGAAGCACGGGCTGCGGACGCTGGCCCACTTCGGCATTCCCCGGATGGTCGACGGCCGGCCGGCCTGCATCCTGGACCCGGCCGTGCAGGAGCACTACCGCAGTCTGCTCGCCAATTTCCTGTCGTCCTTTCCCGAGGTGGACGACGTGATGGTCTACACGTTCGACCAAGGGGCGTGGCTGTGCAGCGAGTTCGGGCCGTGCCCGCGCTGCACGGGCGTGCCGCTGGACGAGCGTGTTCCGGGATTCCTCAACCTGCTGAACCAAACGCTGCAGCACGGGCGCCCGAACGGGCGGCTGTGGTGGAAGCCGTGGGAGCTGTCCAAAGGCCAGGTCGTGGCGATCCTGGCCCAGGTCGAGCCGGCGCATTTCGGACTGGTGCTCAATCCGTCGACCAGCAACGAGGTCTACCCGTTCAACGACCGCTCGTTCGGGTCCGACCTGGGCGTGAAGCGGCTGGCGCAGATGGCCCTCGAGCGGAACATCCCTGTGCTGGGTGAATTCGACCACACGCTGTACAAGCCGCTGTATCAGATCGAGGATTTTTTCCCGCGTCTGGTTTACGAGCAGATGCGGGGCTGGAAGGAACTGGCGGGGGTGGTGGGCGTCAAGGAGTACTACGGTTTCGCTCCCTCCACGTTCTCGGTGAACGCGGCCATGCTGCGGGCCTGGATGAAGTCGCCGGACGCCCCCCTGGACACGCTGCTCGCGGAGATCGCTGCTCCCTACGGGCCGGAGGCGGCACCGCACCTGCTGCAGGCCTGGGAGTATGTGGCTCGGTCCGTCGAAGCGTACCCGTGGGACACGACGTATCTGATCGGTCCCCTGGGGCTGGACCGCGGCCGGGACGGTTCGCACGGCTGGGAGCCGGCGGCCATCCTGAATGCGACTTGGGACACGCCCATCTGGAAAGCCAATCGCCGGGCCAATTTCATGCTCACCGAGGAGAGTCAGGCCCACCCGTGGCTGTTCGAGGACGCGGGCCTGCGTTTGGAGGACACCGCCGCGCTCAGCAGCCAGGCGGTGGCCGCCTACGACCGGGCCCTGGCGGCCGGCAGTCCCCACAGCGACGAGCTCCGCGCGCAACGGGACGTGGTCCGGCAGACGGCCCGCTCGGTCCGCGCGAAATCCCTACACTTGCTCGAAACGCTGGCGGCGCAGGACGCCCGCACGGTCCAGGCGGACCCGAGTCAGTTCGCGACCGTCGTCAAGCGGCTCGCAGGGCTGCTGAAAAAGGACGTCGAGAATCAAGACGGCCGGGCGGAGGTCGCCCAGAAGCTGGCCGAGTTCCAGCGCGATCCGAAGCCCTGGCTGGAGGCAAACCTGAATCCGGCGCGGGGAGAACCGCATCCACCAGGCTATGAGGCATTCTCCAACGCCAAGATGGACTGGAGTGTCTGGGTCCCGCCGGGGAATGCCCGCTAGCACCAAACGGGCTATCGAAGGGCGGCATGCAATTGGTGAAATCACGCTTCGGCCCCAAGGCTCAGACGTACAGAATTCAAAATTGGCCGGGCAGGGATCGGAACCTGTGGCTGGCATCAACCTCGGCCAATTTTGAATTCTGTACGTCTGAGCCCGAGTCGCGCAAGAGCGTGACGACACAAACGATACCATCGAAGGCCTGTTTGGTGCCAAGAGTTCACGTGAGGAGTTGACACGCATGAATCGACGCCATGCTTTGAAGTCCATGCTTGCCGTAGCGTCCTCGATCGCTTCGGCGGCGTGTGCGGCGCGGACGCCGGCCGGAGAAGCGGCCCGCGCTGCGGATGCGCCCGGCAAGACTGGGGTGGGGTTGGTCGAGTATTGCCTGGGCATCCACCGCCAGGCCAGGCAACAGGAAGACGCCGCGGCGAATCTCTTCGAGCCGCTGGCGTTTCTCGATGCCTGCCACGCGCTGGGCGCCGGCGGGATCCAGGTCAACCTGGGAATCCGCAGCGAGGCGTATGCCGACGAGTTGCGGCGGAAGGCGGAGCAGTACGGGATGTACGTCGAAGGCATCCTCGGTCCGCCTCGCAGCGAGGCCGATCTGGAGCGGTTTGCCAGCGAAGTGGCGACGGCCGCGCGGGTCGGCGCCAAGGCCGTTCGCACGGTGCTGTTCCCCGGGCGGCGGTACGAGTTCTTTGAATCCCTGGAGCAGTTTCACGAGTTCGACGCCCGGGCCCGGCGCGCGCTGGAGCTGGCCGCGCCCATCGTCGAGAAGCAGCGCGTGGCGCTGGCCGTCGAGAACCACAAGGACCATCGCATCGAGCAGCGCGTGGCCCTCTTGAAACACATCGACAGCGAGTATGTCGGGGCCTGCGTGGACGTCGGCAACAACCTGGCCCTGTTGGAAGATCCCGTGGAACTGGCGACAGCCTTGGCGCCGTGGGCCAAGTCGGTGCACCTGAAGGACCAGGCCGTGCGGGAGTACGAAGACGGTTTTCTCCTGGGCGATGTGCCCCTGGGCCAGGGCTGCATCGATTTGAAGACGGTGGTCCGCACGCTACGGAGCCGGTGTCCGGACGTACGGTTCAGCCTGGAATTGATCACGCGCGACGCGCTGCAAGTCCCCTGCCTGACCGACAAGTACTGGACGACATTCCCCGAGGTTCCGGCCCGCGACCTGGCCCGCATGCTGGCCCTGGTGCGCAGGCACTCCGCCGGCCCGCTGCAGCATGTCAGCGTCCTGCCGCTTGACGAGCAGCGGGCCTTGGAGGCGGCCAATCTGACCAGCAGCCTGGCCTACGCCCGCCAGACGCTGGGGATCTAGCTTCTGCCTGGTCCCTGACGCCCGGGCGAGCGTAAAGCGGTCCGGCGTCAGGATGGCGAGTGCGCAGGCAGAGGTCCCGGAGCCCTGGGGCGAAGCAGCCACACGCCGCGGTGCACGTGGCGGACGAAATCCTTCAGAGCCAAGCGTTCATTCCGGCCCGTATCCGGGTAGTGGACATGGACCGCGTCGACGATTCTGGCGCGGCGTGTGCGGATGATCTGGGCGGTGCCGGCCAGGAAGTAGAACCGGTTCAACGGAGGCGTCGCGAAAGGAGCAAAGCAGGCCCGATCCTGGTCGCCGTCCCGGCGAATCTCCACCGTCAACTCCGCTTCGACTTCGAAGTACTGCCGCACCACTTCCGTTCGCTCCCGGGGATCGCAAGCCGCTTGATACGCTTCCAGGAATCCCGCCGGCAACTGGCTGGGCCGCGGAGCCGCCGAGGAAGAACTGGCTGCGACGGGCTCGGCCGGGGGAGCTTCGACTGCGGGAGCTGCGGCATCGGGAGCTGCGGCGGACGGCGGCTCCGCAGGCTGGCTCCAGGCCATCTTCTCCATTTGGTCCAGCCCGATCCGCAGCTTTCGAAGTTGGGCCTTGACCAGTTGCACGCGGGTGCGAACGCCGGTGTTCTCCGCCTGCATCTTGCGGATTTGCAGCATCGACATGCCCTGCTTCTGCTGCTCCTTCCTCCGGGCCTGGTTCTCCCATTGGGTCACGCATTGGTCAAACGAGTTGGTGACGCGCAAGATGATTCGGGCCGCCTGGTCCAGGTGGCTCATCTCGAATTCTTTCCGAGCCACATGGACCTCCGACGCGACGCCTGCGGTCTCGACAGCGACGCGTTCGTCTTGCGTGAGCCTGACCCGCTGAATCAGTTGTTCCACCTGGGAAAAAAGAGCGGTATCCACGGGGGCGTTGGCCCGGGCGGCGGAGTCCGCGCTGGTTGGGTTCTGTCTGCTCATGGGCATCCATTCTACCACGCACGCCGCGCAACCGCAGGGCCGGGCCGAGCAACGAATGCCAGCGCGCCGCCCCATCAGCTCCGCTGGCTGGCGGGACCGTGGCGAGCGTGTCGGGCGAGCGTGTCGGGCGAGCTGACAGCGGGGCGAGCGGCGGTTATGATGAAGGCCAGCACGCCTTTCCTGCCAACCCCGCCAGGAGCCCTCCCCATGACACTCTCGCCGTACACGATTCGCACGACCTTGGATCTCCTGCCGCCTGCCCTCTTGCTTGTGGCCCTGGTCTTCCCTCCGACAACTTCCGGCGCCGACGGCGCCGACGACGTCGAGACGATTCGCTCCCGGATCGTCGCTCCCCTGCTCGCGGCTCCAGATGCCGGAAGCGTTGGCCCGCTGCTGGCTGCGTTGCAGCCGGACGGAACCTGGGCGGATATCGACTACAAAGATCAGAGCCGCTCCGCCTGGTCGGCTCCGGCGCACCTGGGGCGAGTGGAATCCCTGGCCCGCGCGTACCGCGCGGCGGCGAGCCCGCGTCGGGGTGATCGGCAAGTTCTGGCCGCTGCCCTGCGGGGGCTCGACGGCTGGCTGCGGCTGGATCCGCAGAATCCCAATTGGTGGTGGAACCAGATCGGCGTGCCCAAGTCGCTGCTGCCGATTCTGTTGCTCCTGGACGAGGACCTGTCGCAGGCCCAACGCGCCGGCGGCTTGAAGATCCTCCGCCGCGCCGCCATCGGCATGACGGGGCAGAACCTCGTCTGGGTCACCGAGATCACCGCGGGGCGGGGGCTGCTGGAACGCGATGCGGACCTGGTCGCCAACGCCTATCGGCGGATCGCGGACGAGATCCGCGTCGGGTTAGGCGAGGGGATCCAGCCGGACTTCAGCTTCCATCAACACGGGCCCTGCCTGTACAGCCACGGGTACGGCGCGGCCTTCATTGTCGATGGCGCACGGATCGCCACCCAGTTGGCCGGTACGCGTTTGGCCTTTCCTCCGGACAAGATCGAACGGCTGACGCGGCTGATCCTGGACGGCACCCAGTGGATGGCGCGGGGCGAGGCCACGGATTTCGGCGCCGAGGGCCGCGAGATCGCGCGGAAAGGCCAATCGGCCGGGCACCTGGCCTCCGCCGCGGAGTCGATGCTTCGCTTGCCGACCGGTCGCGAAGACGAGTTTCGTGCCTTGGCCGCCCGGGCTGCCGGAAGCCGGGACGCGCCGCCGCTGGTCGGCAACCGCCATTTCTGGCGTGCCGATCTGATGGTCCATCAGCGGCCGGACTTCTACGCCTCGGCCCGCATGCATTCGACGAGAATCGCCAACACCGACGGGCCGGCCAACAGCGAGGGCCTGTTGAGCCATCACCTGGCCGACGGCTGCCTGGTGCTCATGCAGACCGGCCGCGAGTACCGCGATATCTTCGGCGTCTGGGATTGGCAGAAGATCCCCGGCACGACGGTGGAGGTGCAGCCCGAGTTGACGGGCTCGCCGCGGCGCATGGGAACGACCGATTTCGTGGGCGGCGTCTCGGATGGCGTCTGCGGGCTGGCCGCTTGCGACTTTGAACGAAGCGGCCTCACCGCAAAGAAAAGCTGGTTCTTCTTCGACCAGGGAGTTGTCTGCTTGGGGGCAGGGATCACGGCCGCGCCGGGCGGAGCCGTCGTCACAACGCTCAATCAGTGCTGCTTGGCCGGCGACGTTGTGCTGAGGCAAGACGGGAAGACGGCGACCCTGGCCCGCGGGGAGCACGCGATCCAAGGCGCCGACGGGCTTTGGCACGACAGGGTTGCCTACCTGTTCCTCGAACCGACCGCGATTCGCATTCAGAACGACGCGCGAACCGGCAGCTGGCATGCGAGCAACCACCGCTACTCCGAGGAACTGGAAACGCGGGACCTGTTCACCGCCTGGATCGAACACGGCACGGCCCCGCCAGCGGCCACCTACAGCTATCTCGTGATCCCGGCCATCGACCGGGACCAGGTAGCGGGTTGTTCCGCGCGGGCCGACGTTCGTGTGCTGGCCAACGGCAAACAGGTTCAGGCGGTGGCACACGACCGCCTCGGGCTCGTCGCCGCGGCCTTCTATGCGCCGGGAGAGCTGCAGGTCCGGCCGGGACTCGCGATTCGAGTCGACAAGGCCTGCCTGCTGCTCACGCGAATCCAGGACGGCGAGGCCTCCCTGACCTTGGCCAATCCGACGAACGCCGCGAGCGATGTGCAGGTGACCGTCTCGAGCGGCACCACGGAACCGGTCTTGCAGCGGACCGTCGTCAACCTGCCCGACGGCTTGCCAGGCGGCAGCAGCGTGACCAAGCCGCTGACGCTCGTGCGGTGACGGAAGTCGGGCCCACGGGGGAGGGTGAACCGCGCGGAAGGGACGATTGACACATCCGACGCAGCATGCCTAGATTGACGTTTCTGACCGACCACTCTTGGACAAGGAGTATCACGATGGCCATTGCAGGCAAGAGAAAGAACGGGCTCGCGGATTCTTGTACCCAGGGGCTGACGCGGCGCGGGTTCCTCGGTACGGCGGCCGCCACGAGCACGCTGCTGCTGGCGCACGGTCGGGCCCGCGGCTACGCGGCCAATGAGCAGCTGCAGGTTGCCGTGGTGGGCCTCGGCGGGCGAGGCTCCGGGTTTGCCGTCGAGGAGGGCTGGTCGTCCGTGCGTCAGCAGACGGGCGGCCGGATCGTCGCCTTGTGCGACGTGAACAAGCAGAAAGCGGCCGAATCGTTCCAGCGTTATCCGGACGTGCCGAAGTACGAGGACTTCCGTGTGATGATCGACGAGCTGGGCTCGAAGCTCGACGCCGTGATCGTCGCCACGCCCGACCATGTCCACGCCGCACCGTCGGCCCTGGCCCTGCGCGCCGGCAAGCACGTATTCTGCGAGAAGGGCTTGACCCGCACCATCCACGAAGCCCGCACGCTGGCCGAGCTGACGGTCGAGATGAAATGCTCGACCCAGATGGGCAACCAGGCCGGCTACAACGAGCGCGTGATCGAGAACGTGTGGGCGGGCCGGCTCGGCGAGATCCAGACGATCCACATGTGGGGCGGCCCGGGCGCGGGGCCGCGCCCGGCGCCGGCCGGGACGCAGGAAGTGCCCGAGTACCTGAACTGGGACCTGTGGCTCGGCCCCGCGGCCTTCCGGCCTTACCACCCGGACTGGATGCGGCACTCGATGTGGCGTGACTTCTCCTGCGGGCATCCGGGCTGGTGGGGCGCGCATCTCTGGGCCACGCTCTTCAAAGCGATGAAGCTGGAGACGCTCTGGCCGATCGACAAGAAACCGCCGACGGCGGGCGCGAAGACGGTCAAGGTGACCGCCGAATGCTGGGAAGTCTGCGACCTCACCTTTCCCGCCGCGAGCATCGTGCACTGGGACCTCCCGGCCCGCATGGACTTGCCGCCGATCCGCATCAGCTGGTACTCCGGCGGCCGCGAACCCGAGAAACGCCGGCGCGACTTCCTCCGCGAACTGTTTGACAAGCATCCGCAGTGGGGCAGCGTGGAGGACCCGCGGTGGAGCAACTGGGTCGGCAACCTGTGGGTCGGCACCGAGGGCGTGATGTATACGTTCGGGCATGGCGACACCACCGTGGCCATGTTCCCGGAAGACAAGTTCAAGAACTTGGCTGACCCGCCGCCGGCGCTGCCGCGTCCGCTGCCAGGACGCTTTCTCCGGGGCTGGGTCGAGGGCATGAAAGACGGCCCCACACCCATGAGCTGCTTCAACGCCTTCAGCGGGCCGCTCACCGAGTGGTTCCTGCTGGCCAACATTGCCACGCTCTTTCCCGAGCAGACGTTGGAGTACGATCCCGTGAGCTGTCGGATCATCAATCACGCCCAGGCCGACCAGAAGATCCGCCCGCCCTATCGCGAAGGCTGGAAGCTGTGACGGCCTGGGGAGATCACAGCGGGGCCGGAATCGAACCTGGCGGAGAAGGACGCTGATGGCTGCAAGACGAACGGCGGACGAGAACTGGCCCGCAGGACAAGCTTTCCGTTTGCTCTGTCTCGCCGATCCGCAAGCTGGAAGGTCACGCCACGGTGCGAAGGGCAGCCGTCGGCGGGGGCTCCGCAGCGGATGCCTGGCCGCGGCGGCGTGTCTCTTGCTGGCCTTCGGCCGGCACGCGGATGCTCAGCAGACCGCCGCCCAGCCGGGGGAATCCGCGGCGGTCAAGGCCGTTGTCGAACTCGTCGATGAACTCGCCGGCCGCATTCGGTACGACGGCGAGAAGATCGTCGGTGTGGCGTGCGATCGATACGCCGCAACGGACGAGGACGTCCAGGTGCTGGCGCGGTTGCCGGACCTCGAAGAACTGTCGCTCCAGGGCGAGACCGTCAGCGACGCCGCCCTAGGCTACCTCGCCCGCCTCCCGAAGCTGAACCATCTGTCGCTGGAAGGTACGAGCCTTACCGACGACGGCGTGGCCCGGTTGCAGCAGCTGCGCGGACTCCGCTGGCTGAACCTGAGCCGCACGGCCGCGCTGACCGATGCCGCCCTGGCCCACCTCGCGGCGTTGCCTGAATTGCAGTATCTGGAACTCCGCGACAATAACCTGGGCGACGCGGCGCTGGCACATCTGAACAAGCTGAACAAAATCCGACTTCTCGATCTGCGCGGCTGCGCGCGGGTGACCGACGCCGGCCTGCGGCATCTGGCCGGCTTGGCGAGTCTGCGCGCGTTGCGGCTGCGAAACCCGGCCATCAGCGACTTGGGCTTGGCCAAGCTTGCTGGCCTGAGCCAGCTCGGCGAGCTGTCGCTCGAGGACTCGGCGGCCGTGACCGACGAAGGCTTGCAGGTGCTCGCGAGCTTCCCCGAGATGACCAGTCTGCGCGTGTCCCAGTGTTCCCATGTCAGCGACCGCGGTTTGGCGCCGCTGGCCCGGATGCCCAAGCTGCGGCTGCTCTTCCTGCGCGGCACTCCCGTGACGGGCGCATGCCTGAGCCACATCACGGCCGCCGCGGACCTGCGGCGGATCGACTTGGCCGAAACCAAAATCGATGACGACAGCTTAACGCATCTGGGCGGCATGAAACGCCTCGAATGGCTCAGCCTCCGCAAGACGCCCGTGACCGACGCCGGCCTGCGGCATCTGGCCGGCTTGCCGAAGCTGACCTACTTGCAGTTGGCGGAGACCGCCGTCGGCGACGCTGGGCTGGCGGAAATCGCCCGGATCAAGAGCCTCGAAGAACTGGACCTGGAACTGTTGCACCTCAGCGATCAGGGGCTGGCTCAACTCGTCCACCTGCAGAACCTCAAGCGGCTGAACCTTGCCATGGTGGACGTCTCGGACGAAGCCGTCACAGCCTTGCAGACCGCCGTCCGGGGGCTGGAGGTTCTCCGCTACCGGATTCCGGGAGGCTGGCCGCCGTGATCCTCTGCGCGCCGCTCCCGGCTCCGGCCAGCAACAGGTTGACCTGCGATCGGACCTGCGGGTCCGTGTACGCCGTCCCGCGGACGTCGATAGGGAACCCTCCCCGTCCTTGGCCCGCTGGTACTCGGCCCGGAACTGGCCGGCCAACGTGCGGGCTTGGGAGGGTTGGGGGGGCGGGTGCAGAACCACGGGCTCCACCGAGACTGGGCCGAATGGTGCGACGTCAGCGGCACAGCCGCTGATCGCAACCCGACGCGTAAGCGAGGAGGAATCGGATTCCCGCCAGATCCCTCGCTGACGCGCCGGGTTATAACGGCGGCACGCCCCCCCGCACGCTCACCCCCGTCCCATCCCAGCCTCG
>Ga0172371_10014736_pt1 | contig 10044 bp, 8 predicted proteins | sample Lak12m_FD_114543 | JGI IMG/M metagenome (GOLD analysis project Ga0172371, IMG submission 114543) | Freshwater microbial communities from Kabuno Bay, South-Kivu, Congo - kab_022012_12m | ecosystem: Environmental > Aquatic > Freshwater > Lake | place: Democratic Republic of the Congo: South-Kivu... | reverse complement strand
TCATAAATCATTTCCCAGAATTGCCTGCGTGTAACAGGGTCAACACCTCCTGTTGGTTCATCCAGAAAAATAATCTGTGGTTCGTGAATAAGTGCAACTGAAAATGCCAGCTTCTGCTTCCAGCCAAGCGGTAGAGCGCCCACTAATTTTTTTGTTTCATTCTGCAAGCCCAGGCGTTCAATCAGCGAATCGCTTTTTTCTTTGATTTGTTTATTCCTAAGCCCGTAGATTCCTCCAAAGAATTTAATATTTTCAATTACTGTAAGGTCTTCGTAAAGCGAAAAGCGCTGGCTCATGTAACCAATGTTTCTCTTGATGTTTTCGGTTTGTTCGTAAACATCAAACCCCACTACAGATGCATTACCTGAAGTGGGAATTGACAGTCCGCACAGCATGCGCATGGCAGTTGTTTTTCCGGCTCCGTTAGCGCCAAGGAATCCAAATATCTCGCCTTTTGTTACTTCAAAACTTATTTCATCCACAGCAGTGAAATCACCAAAACGCTTAGTTAGTTTCTCAACTTTTATCGCTTGTTCTTCCATGTTATTGCTGCATTAACGAGATAAAGCAATCTTCAATTCCGGGGTTAATCCTGTGCATCTCCAATCCGCTGTGGTTGCGACTTTCAAGATAGGAAAGCGTATTTTCGCGACTGTTTTCACGCTGCTCTTTAAAGGACAGATGCACTGAATCCCCGAATGCATAACAACTCTCTGTCAGTTCAAAATTGCGAAGGTCAGTGAGCAAGTTGTGCATGGAAGGAGAAGCAACCGCCCACAATTCTTTTTTATAATTACTCTTTATGTTTTCAGGTGTTTCCACCGACATGATTTTCGCATTCTGCATCAAAGCAATACGGTCGCAGAGGTTGGCTTCGTCCATGTAAGGCGTGGAGACAACAATCGTAATTCCCTGTTCTTTCAGTCGTTTCAGCATGTTCCAGAATTCCTTTCTTGAAACCGGATCAACGCCTGTGGTGGGTTCGTCAAGAAACAAGACCAATGGCTTATGAATAAGCGCACAACAAAGTGCAAGCTTTTGTTTCATCCCGCCTGAAAGTTTGCCTGCCCTGCGGTCTTTGAAAGGTTCAAGTTGAATGTAAATATCTTTTACCAGGTAATAATTTTCCTTTATCGTGGTTCCGAAAAGCGTTGCGAAAAATTCAAGGTTTTCTTCTACAGACAAATCCTGGTAGAGTGAAAACTTTCCGGGCATATAACCAATGTTGTTGCGTATATTACGGTAATCATTCACCACATCCCAACCATTGACAGAGGCAGTTCCTGAATCAGCAAGCAGCAAGGTGGCAAGTATCCTGAAAATGCTGGTTTTGCCTGCACCGTCAGGACCTATCAAGCCAAACAACTCGCCTTCACTGACAGAAAAACTTACTTTGTCAACGGCAAGGACAGCGCCTTCGTTATACGTTTTGATGATATTATTTAGCTGAACCATTTTTTTACATTCGTCATTGCGATTTTTTTCACACGAAGCAATCTCAAAAAAAAGATTGCTTCGCTAAAGCTCGCAATGACGGTTAAAACTTCACTTCTCCATACATCCCTAATTTCAGATAGCCATCATTCTTCACTTTAATTTTCAGTGCATACACAAGGTTGGAACGTTCATCTTTGGTCATAATTGTTTTGGGCGTGAACTCCGCTTTATCACTTATCCATGAGATTTCACCTGTGTATTCTTTATATTTTTCTGCACCATCGTCAACAGAAACTTTCACCTGCTGTCCCAGCTTTACCTGCGACAACTGGCTTCCGCTGATGTATGCACGGAGAATGATTTCACCCAGGTCGGCAATTTTATATAAAGGTTTTCCGGGTGCGGCAACTTCATTTGGCTCGACATATTTTGCGAGAACTGTTCCATTAACAGGGTTGACAATTCTGCACCTTGTGAGTTGGTCATTCAGTTGTTCCACCTGCACATAAAGCGGTTGTGTTTCCTGTGTAATGCCATTCACTGTTATTTTTAAAGTTGACTGCAGGGCTTCTTTTTGTTTGTTGGCAACATTGATTTGCGCAACCACATCATCCAATTGTTTTTGTGTTCCTGCACCTGATGCCACAAGTGATGTCATGCGTTGTTTTTCTTTTTCTGCTGTTTTTAATTGTTCATCCAGTGCACCCAACTGTGTGGCTATATCAGGACGTTTGCTGAGCACTGCGTTAATGCTCGCCATCAGTTGTTTCTTTTTCAGATACAATTGTGTTGAATCAATATAGCCAATCATTTGCCCGGCTTTTAATTCCTGACCTTCGCTTAAAGCAAACTCTTTTATTGTTCCGGTTGCTTCAGCAGAAATAATGGTTTCCTCTGCCTCAAATGAACCGGAAGCGTCAAAGTCTCTTTCCGGTTTATTGCATGAAAAAAGTGTAGTGGCTGCTAATAAAGTAATAAAGTGTTTTAGTTTCATTTTGTATGTTGTATTAATCAGTTTCCTGTTGTTGTTTTATAATTATATCCTGCCATAAGGAGTTGTACCTGGTGAAGTAAAAGGTTTTGCCTTGCCTGATCTTCTGCGTTTACTTCAAGCAGATAATCGTTCGTAGTGATTACCCCATTTTCGAGCTGTGATTTAGCTGTGTTTTTTATTTCCGCTCTCAGGCTTATAATTTGATCATCCACTTTAATAAGTTCACGTAGTTTTTCGAGTTCAACATTCTGCTGAGACAACACAACGTTTGTATTAAAAAGAAAAATCTCTTTCTGCACATCAATCATTTTCCGGTTCACATCAAGCAGTCGTCTTTCATTTTTCATTGTGTACAAACCAGATAACGCCCAGTTTAACCTGGCGCCAGCTATATAATAGGTATCAAACTTATCATTCAGCATATTCAGTGCAGGTCTGCCGTATCCTGCCTGCGCAAACAATCCAATTTTGGGAAGATTTTTTCTGATAATTATTTTTGATTGCACATCGACATACCTGTTTTGTGTTTCAAATAATTTTATCTCCGGGCGGTTTATCATTGATACAAAGGTTTCAGGAATGCCGGGTTGTTCAAGCTTTGCGTTCTCATCCAAAGGCTGGTTGATAAAAAGCCCGAGTGCTATGAGATAAGCTTTCCGCGCTGCATGAAGCTCAATCTTTTTCTCATTCGCTTTCAGCAATTCTGCTTTTAATGCATCTGCATTTTTTTTCAGCGCAACCCCATTTGCAATTCCTGCATTTACTTTTTCAAGTCCGTTATTAATGTCTTTGCTGAATAATTCAATCTGTTCAAGTTGTCCGTCAATCAACAGTATCCCGAAATACAACTGGTTTATCCTGTCTTTTAGTTTATACAATTCCACTTCAATCTTTTGCTGTTCTACTTCAGCATTTGCTTTCTGAATTTTCTGCTGCTGTGGTATCACCCCGCCTCCATAAACTACCTGTATGACTTCAGCATAGAACTTATACTGATCCTTACTCATTTCCTGCACATTGGGCAAGTTAACCGGAAGCCCTGTAACATCGGACTGGTATGATGCCTGTCCAGTTATCGTTACCTGCGGAAGATACCCACGCGAAATATTTTTTATACTGTACTCTGCTGGTTGCATGATAAGATCTGTCTGTTTTACAAGAGGAAAGTTTTTTTGTGCAAGGTCATAGCATTTCCCGATGTCAGGTATAGTCTGTGCATGTAAAACAGCAGAGAACAAAACTAGAAACACACCTGGTAATATTTTGTATTTATTCATTTTTTATCTTTTGTTTTAACCGAACGGTTAATATATTTTTTTTGCGATTATTTCTTTATTGAATTTATGATGAATGCAGCCACTTCATTTTTTCTTTGTTCAAGTATCATGCGGTATTGAAGTTCGTCTATACCGAAAACAAATTGAATCATTGGTTTGCCTAAGTAAGGAAAAACACACAGTGAAATGATGTTGATAAGCAGGTTCACCGGGCTGATTGGAATTATTTTTCCCTTTGCAACCTCATCCTGCATCTGTTGTATTAATTTGTTTGCTTTAAGCCCTGCCTGTGCTAACGGTGCCAGTTTTTCAAAAAAGCGTTCAGGATGGCTTGATAATTCATTAACTACAAATAAAGGGAGGAAAGGATTTTCACTCAGCATCGCCAGGTATTCGGCAACAAATTTCTCTATCTTATCAAAGAGTTTATCATCAGATTCAATAATTGAATTAACCTTGGGCATCATCTTCTGGATATTCTCCATAAAAATGAGTTCAAACAACTGGTCTTTGCTTCTGAAATAATAGTGTAAAAGCGCCTTGTTGATTTTTGCTTCATTGGCAATATCCTGCATACGTGCTCCTGCATAACCTTTGCGCACAAAAATTTTCTTTGCGGCTTCCTTTATCTTTTCCTCTGTGGTAATATTTATTTTTTTTAATCTCATGGTTTAACCATTTGGTTAACGGGTGCAAATGAATAAACATTTTTTGAAACCTGCAAATATTTTTTAAAATAATTTTGAAATTAACATAACCAGGAGCCATTGAATCAGCATGGTGCTCTCCATCCAGAAGGAATAAAAAAGTTCTTTGCGGTCTTTGTTTATCATCATAACGAAAACGGCTGTAATTATGGCAGACAGCACTAATGCTGCTAATTCAGTATAACTGCAAAAACCTGAGTGGAAACGAAAAAAAGTAATTACAGAAAATAAGAACAACATAAACAGCGAAAAATATTTTGACTTTTCAATACCAAAACGGGAGGGGATAGTCGCCACACTTTTATCAGCATCATAAGCCAGGTCGCGGATATCAAAAGGAATGGTGATGGCGAAAATAAAAACAGCTCTTGAAAAAAAGAGAAGAAAATTTTTCCACTCAAAAATGGTAATGATTCCGCTTTGCTGCACTACCGGCAAACCAACCGTAAATGTTGCCCAAACCCAGGCAACTAAAAATATTTTCACAAAAGGAATTTCACGGAAACTGATTGTTCTCATTCCGGGAAGTTTTACAGGAAATGCATAAGCTAATGCAAATATGCCGGGGACAACTAAAAAGATGAATGTTTCAAATTTCAGAGTGAATAGTTCTGCTGCTGAAACGGTGATTGATAGCACACAGATTGCCTGAATAAATTTTTCATGTTTTACAATCCAGTTGTGACGTACAGAAGGAAAAGCAGAACTCCTCATTCCTTTCATCCCTGCAAGCAGGTTAAGGTTATAAACCAGCAAGGTTGAGAAGAAAACAAAAATCAGGAGATGCAAATCATCTGTTGTTAGTTCTTCGCTTAACAGAGAAAGGTGAGTTAGTCCAAGTGCAGAAAACGCAATTAAAAAATTTCCGAAAATGAAGTAGTATATGGCTTGCCGGAAAATCATTTCCAGCCTCGGAAAACTGTCTGATAATATAGGATGCCAACTCCAAGTCCTATTAATCCCCCCTCCGCGGCTGCAATGATTTTCTTTCTTCTTGCTGATTTTTTATACCCTTCCAGATAGTTTTCATCAAAAATAAATTCAGGATGGGCTACTGATTTCTCATCAGGTCTTTGTTTTGTTGTTCCTAAAACCAATATATAAACACTGGGTGCAATTGGACCAAAGAATGCACCAAGTCCTGCACCCACAGTTCCAACCATTAGCGAAATATTTCGGGCTTTATCTCCATTCTGTGCCATTCCATCTTGCCTGCCATAAATGTACCTGCGCATTTCTTCTACTGTGTAGTCAATTTCTGGTTCCACAACATCTGTAACCAAAAAGCCTAAAGTGTCAGGGCTATAAATTATTTCTTCCCTTCCGTCAAGATAAGTTATGCTGAAAACATTTTCTTTGCGAAATCTTTTCTCCCTTTTCTTATTTGGCTTGTGATAAAAAATATTGTATTCATCAATTTTTATCACAGTAACTTCTTTCTCTTTCCCGTTATTCATAAGCACTTTATCCTGCCCGAAAACAAAAGCGGGAAACAACAGAAAAGCAAGAACAAAAAGTTCTTTCATCATTTTATCTCAATTGTTTTTACGTCTCCTGCAGGTGTAATCACCTTGTAATGATTTTGCGTTTTTATTTCCACCGGCTTTTTAAGTGTGAAACGCATTTTTATTTTGCAGGTGTATTGAACAACCGGTTCCAGCACAACCGGGTTTATCACCACATCAAAGTTATGGTAAGTAAGTTGGTTGTAAAACATTACCTGAGGTTTTCGTATTTCTGTAACTCCGGATTTTTTACCAACTGCTTCAATAGAAGAACTGCTTGCGGGCTGATATTTTGAATACCTGTCGATTGGAAATGTAACGGATGTTTGCTCAGTAAGCACGCGGTAAACGGTGTCAAGATTTACATTCAGCAATTTGTAATCATTAATTTTTCGCTTGGAGTAAGCAATAACAGAATCTCTCAGTTGCTCATAAACCGAACTTGTATTTTCTACAAAATAATCCACTTTAATCAGATCGTATATCTCATGTTTGGCAGCCGCAGTAAGTATCTTATCAAGCATTTCGCCTTTTGTAAATTTCACGTGAATATTTTTCTGAAGCTCAAAACCTTTCGGCACTTCATTAAATGTTTTGCTGAAAAGTTTCTTTGTTACTTCCAGTTCGTAAATCGGTACTTGCGAAACCATATCGAGAAAAATATCGGAAGATTTTACACCGGCTGCCGCTACTTCATTCACAAAATTCTGGTATCGCGTGTTCAGCAATTCATTGGCTACTGAAGCATTTTCACCAACCTGTGTCATATTGAAAATGGCAAGATAAGCATCTGCTTTGCGGTTATAAAGCCCGTTCACTTCAAAGGTCATGCTGTTATCATCCAGCAATACCTCTCTTGTTATATTAAAACTGTTTTGCCAGTTCAACTCCTCCACGTTCTGGTAATTATAACGGTTATCGCTGCCATACATAGAGTTCCCGACAGCCTGAGAGAAACAATTGATAATTGATAATTGACTCCCGATAGCTATCGGGATGATAATTGAAACAAGTCTGCAAACATTTTTCATGTTGATTTAGTTTTTTCAGGGTTTAAAGGTGGAGAAAATTTTTATAAGAAGTTTAATCCTTAAACAATTTCTCCTCACTTAAAAAATCTATTTTCGCCAGAATTAAATATGCGCATAAAACGGTCATGCTTTTTATTTTCCATGTTATTGCTTTTAACAGCTTTGAACCCTGCTGTTGCGCAAAACATTAATATAAGCGGAAAAGTAGTGGATGCGAAAACTAAAGAACCTATTCCCTTCGCCAATGTCTCTATCATCGGAAAATTCATAGGTACCACAACTGATACTTCTGGTTTCTATTTATTGCAGGCGCCCAAAAAAACAGACAGCCTCCAGGTTTCTTCCATTGGTTATACAACGGTGAAAAAATCTGTGAAGGAAGGAGTTTCGCAAACAATAAACTTTGAATTGTCATTTGATGAAATACAATTAGGAGAAGTAATTATTAATCCAGGAGAAAACCCTGCTGACGTGCTTTTCAAGAAGATGATTTCAGTAAAAGAAAAACACAACATCAGAAATTACAACAGCCTGCAATATGAGGCTTACACAAAATATGAAGTGGACCTTGATAATGTTTCCTCAAAAAGCTTAGACAAGAATTTATTGCTTTCACAGTTCCCCATGCTGAAAGGATATTTAGACACAGTGAGCGAAAAAGGTTCAACAATTCTCCCGATGTTTTTGATAGAAAATATTTCTGACAATTATTCAAAAACTAATCCCGACAGGCAGGTAGAGAAAATGAAAGGAGTGAAAATGTCAGGGATAGACAAACAGGATTTTGTAACAGAACTGTTGAGCAATGTGAACCAGAACGTGAATATTTATGAGAACATGATCACGGTTCTGGGCAAGAGCTTTGTAAGTCCTGTTGCAGATTACGGGCTGAGCGTTTACAAATACTATCTTAATTATTACGACACGCTTTATGTGGATGGAGAACCTCATCTTGAAATGACGTTTAAACCTAAGCGTAGAGGCGAAAACACATTCAAAGGAAAGATGCTTGTAAATATCAATTCATTTGCTGTTCGAAGCATTGAAGCTTCACTTTCAGATAATGTGAATATCGGTTTTGTGCAGGACATCAGTTTTCAGCATGATTATACTCCTGTTGAATATGCTGACACCTCAGGAAATGTACAACAGGCTTGGGTTCCTCAAAGTGAGAAACTGAAAATAAAATTCACAAGCAGTTTTGTTAAAGACGCGAAATTAATAGGCAGGAAAACAAAGAGCTTTAAAAATTTTTCAGTGAATACTACTTTTAGTGATACTGTTTTCTCTGCATATAAAAGCACAGAAATAAATGAAAGCGCCTACCAGAAAGATGAAAATTTCTGGGAAGAAATGCGTCATGATTCATTACAAAATACTGAAAAAGGAATTTACCAGATGGTGGACAGCCTGAAACGTACCAAGCGTTTCAGGCTCTTGCGTTATGTTGCAATAACGCTCAGTACAGGCTATGCACGGATAGGAAATAAGCTTGGAATAGGTCATGTGGCAGGAATTGTAAGCGGAAACCAGGTTGAGAGGGTTCGTTTTAAATTAGGCTTTCAGACTACGGAGAAATTAAGTCAGCGTGTGCAGTTTGAAGGACATATAGCTTATGGATTGAAAGACAAACGTTTTAAATATGGATTGAAAACACAATTCATTTTTGCGAAAAAACCCTGGAATAAAATTGCTGTCAGCGGAAAGAGTGATATTGATTTTGCAACCCGCTATGCAGAAGAAATGGACCGCGATAATGTGACAACTTTCTTACCTCGTGGAGTAGGGCAGCGACTTTATAATGTGGATGAAATTAAAGTGGTTTATGACCGCGAGTGGCATAAAGACCTGGTAACCTATCTTACACTGAATTATAAAAATCTGAAACCGTTTTTTGATTTCGGATATAACCTCAATAATGTTCTCAGAAAAGACATTACGGTTTCTGAGGTTTCAATCGGGATACGTTATCAACATAGATCACGCAACCTTCCCGGAACTTTTAACCGTGATGCAGAAGCAAATAAATTTTTTGCGCAGTTTCGCAAGAAGAATGAGTTTCCTGTGATGTGGCTGCGATACAGCTACGGAGCAAAAAACGTTTTGAAAAGCGATTTTGAATATCATGATGTTTCTGTCGGTTTACAGGGCGATTTCCAGGTAACACCAAAAATGTCGTTCTATTATTATTTCTGGGCAGGTAAAATTTTCGGAAAACTTCCTTTCCTGTTACTGAAAAATCCGGAAGGAAATTTTTCATACACACACAATAGATATTATTTCAACAACATGAATTTATTGGAATTCAGTGCCGACCAATACCTGAGCCTGAACTTCCAGTATTTTTTTGGCGGTTTGTTATTAGATAAAATTCCCCTTATCAAAAAACTGAAATGGCGCGAACTGGTTACTGCAAACGTATTTTATGGAAACATGAGCAAAGACAATCGCAGCTTCAACTACCTGAATACGATAGATTATGCTTACCCGGTGCCTTATGTGGAAGCTGGAATTGGAATAGAGAACATTTTTAAACTCGTCCGAGTGGATGGAATCTGGAGGCTTACACATACTGACAAGGCTGATATAATCACCTTCAGTCCTTACCTGAGTTTGTTTATAAAAATATAACTAAGCCCATTGGCAGATGATCCCGCCCATGATGGAGATACAAACTGTCCAGAAACCGACATTGATTAAAATATATTTCCAGCCTTTGCGTTCAAATAATGCGTTCACACCAATAACAGGAAGAACAACGAGAAAACCATCAATAATTCCTGTAACAGCGCCATGTCTGAAAGTGCGGTATTTATCAGCAGACATCTCAGCAAGATTATTGAGTGCAGGAACTAAACCGTCCGGGTCAGTAAAGTTCAATTCAGGTAATGCAAGCGAAGAAAGTGCGAACTGGTGAATAGTCATAAAATGTAATGCAATAGAAAGAAAGAAACTGAAAACATAAGTAAGACCGAATATCAGAGGCATATTCATTTTCTTGCCATCTTCTGCTGTAACACCGGTTTCCTTTATCCATATATTTCCAAAAACATTTTTGTGATACCAGAGAAAACCTATAATTAAAGGAATAAG
>Ga0172371_10014735_pt1 | contig 10045 bp, 11 predicted proteins | sample Lak12m_FD_114543 | JGI IMG/M metagenome (GOLD analysis project Ga0172371, IMG submission 114543) | Freshwater microbial communities from Kabuno Bay, South-Kivu, Congo - kab_022012_12m | ecosystem: Environmental > Aquatic > Freshwater > Lake | place: Democratic Republic of the Congo: South-Kivu... | reverse complement strand
GCGTAATATGTAAATAATACTCTCGAAATCCATATCCGCTAGAATCGTATCCATTTTAACCCCCTCCTCTCTGCGTTCATCGACCCTATTGTAAGCTATAAACGTTGATCGCGTTTTTTTCGGAGAGGCTGGGATTCGAACCCAGGGACCCAGTTGCCCAGGTCAACTCATTAGCAGTGAGTTGCTTTCGACCACTCAGCCACCTCTCCAGTATTTTATTTTCTCTTCTTCCTGAAGAAATCCTTCAGCAGAGAACCGCACTGCTCTTTGAGAATCCCCCCGGATACTTTTACGCGGTGGTTTAATTTACCGTGATTTATTATATTAGTTACCGAACCGCAGGCGCCGGTTTTAGGATCAGCGGCGCCGAAATACAGATGCTTGAGGCGCGCCAAAACCAGTGCCCCGGCACACATACTGCATGGTTCAATTGTAACATATAGGCAAGCCTGGTTCAACCACTTTGTCCCCAGGAAATTGGCAGCACTGGTAATAGCGATTATCTCGGCGTGGGCGGTGGGATCCTTGAGGCGTTCAACCTGGTTATGGCCGCGGGCAATGATCTTATCCTTATGCACGATCACCGCGCCCACAGGCACCTCATCCTCGGTGAAGGCAATCTCTGCCTCTTTCAAGGCCTGTTGCATATAATATTCTTGAGCTTTCAACATCTTCCCGTAAATAATGCGCCCAGCAGGAATCGAACCTGCAACAACTTGCTCCGTAGGCAAGTGCTCTATCCAATTGAGCTATGGGCGCGATATTAAAATTATTTTACCACATTTAAAGGATAAATCTATACGGAATTATTTAAGCGGTCTTCCAGATAAGATGTTTATACTGGTCAAGCATGCGGTAGGTGTTAAACTGGCCTGCTACGCAGATACACTCTATCATCATATCTATCCAGGCAGAAGAGGTATCCGCTTTGCCCTGCCGGTTAGCCCTGTAATACAGGCCCACCATGTCCTCCAGGCTGCGGTAAAGTTGGTCGGAATCCTCATCCATATGCAGGTCAAATTCATTGCCCACGCTGTCCTCACCGTTCCTATAACCGAAAAATACGCCCATTTTCCTGTCCGTTGCCTCCGCCACCCAGCCGTCAACGGTGCTCATCTGCAGCACTCCGTTTAAGATCGCCTTCATCCCGCTTGTGCCGGATGCCTCAAAAGGCGGAAGGGGATTGTTCAGCCAGACATCGACGCTGGAAGTAAGTATCCTGGCAAGATAAATATCATAATTCTCCAGGACGATGATCTTGAGCTTGTTATAATCCTCTTTCAGGCTGTCCACCGTATCCAGCATTTCGTTGATATAAGTAAAGCCCAGGTTATCATTCGGATGGGCTTTTCCGGCCAGGATTATCTGCAAGGAGCCTGCCTTCTCGGCGATAGCCACCAATCTATTGACATCATGAAGTATGAGGCTTGGCCTCTTATAAGCAGCCACCCTCCTTGCCCAACAGATAGTAAAGATATCCTTATCCAGCTTCCATTTATCCAGCAAGCCGCAAAGCCTGTCCTTGTTTGCCTGATGCGCCTGCCAGAGCTGATTCCGGAAATCCGCGTTTGACTTCAGCTCACTTGCTTTTGAGAGGATCATAGGGTTTGCCTTGAAATCGTTAAAGGTCTCCGGGAACCTTTCAAAAAGGCCCCCAAACTCCCCCGAGAGCCAGGTATGCATATGCACACCGTTGGTAACATATTGTATCTGCTCTTTGTATTTGGGGAACTGGATGTGCATTACCCTTTGGTGGTTGCGGGAGACTGCGTTAATGGCGGATGATATATTCATTGAAAGCAGGGTAAGATTGGCTGCTCCCGACTGCTCCCTGCCGAATCTTTCAATAATATCCGTGTCCTCTTTTTTAAGCACCTTGCCCAGATCATCGAAGGAGAACCTGTCATGGCCTGCTTCAACCGGGGTGTGGCAGGTGTAAACAAATTTGCCCTTCAGGTGCTCCACTTCATCTTTTGCCAGTCCCCGGGCCTTAGCGACAAAAGCAAATACGGCGTGGCCCTCATTAAGATGATAGGTGCCGATATTATACCCTAATTCATTCAGAGCTCCAACCCCGCCAAAACCAAGCACAACCCTCTGCAGTATCTTTAACCAGACATTGTCGCTACGGTAAAGCTGTTCGGTCAACTGCCTGGCGCGCTGGCTGTTGGCCTCAATATTGGAATCAAGCAGGATCAAAGGCACTACTGAATCATGCTTATAGCTGTAGACATAATATTTCCACAGCCTCAAGTGAACATCCTCCGGCTTCAAGGATATCTTTATCCTGTTCTTTAAAGGGATGAGCCCGGGGTAAGTAAAGGGATCCCAATGCATCTTCTCCGGCGCCTGGCCGTATTTGAACCAGAACTTCTGCCTGAAATAACCGGAGCTCCAGAGGATGCCTATGCCTGCTGCCGGCAGATTATAGTCAGCCATGGTCTTGACCGTATCCCCGGCCAGCACACCCAGGCCGCCGCTGTAGATCGGCAGGTCAATTATATTATCCTGACGCAGGGCGAAGAAATAATCGGCAACGCGGAAATTGGAGAAGACCGCGTTTTCCGGAAGCTTATTGCCGGGTTTAAGGGGGAGCTGGCTGGATAATTTATTGTAGCAGCTGGTGGCCAGGCCATACTCCATGGAAAAATAGGCGATACCCTTCTGATCAGAAGAGTGCAGGCGTTTCTCCGCCTTTACTATGGCCTCAAGCGGCATGCCGAAATAACTGTTATCTTTTATATCCCCGGCATAATGGCCGTCGTAATCATCAACCTGGACCAGGGAATAAAATTCATCAATGAGCTTATTTTTTTCCATCTTTCAAATGCCGCTTCATATAGCTTATTGAACGCCTGCCCTCTTTATACCTTCCTGTCCTTCTAAATAAAGGAACATGCCCGGAATCGTTGCCAGGCCCGAGCTTGCGTTTCTCTATACTAATATGCTCTCTTTTGGGTTTCTTGGCTAATGCCGGCATGACATTTATCGGCCGGCCTAATAATTCCCTGCCGTTCAAGGCAGCTATTGCGGCTTGCGCCTCTTTTTCATCAGGCATCTCCACAAAGCCGAACCCCCGGGACTTTTTCCCCTTCTTTTCCATCACAATTGCCGCAATGGCAACTGTGCCGAAAACAGAGAAGGCCTTCTGAACATCGGCTTCTTTGGCCCCGAAAGATAGATTACCTACAAAAATATTCATTTATTCTTTATGCGGAGGTTCCGGCGCAAACTATTATATCAATTAACCGCGATAATGCAACTTGTTTGGCGCTGCCTAATACCATAAGCCGGCAATAGGATTGCGCCCGATGACCTGACTGGTAGGAAATGTAGGAACGGTGTCCCTGGTTGAGTAATTCCATAAGCCTGTATCGATATTATATTCCAGCGCCTGTTGGGAGGCTACCGGAGGAGCGGTGTCCTTCCTGGCTGAATATTCCCATAAGGCCGTTACAGTGTTATATTCAAGCGACTGCCTGGCAAAGGCCGGCGAGGTTAAAGAAAAGACCAGGAAAACAAAGGCAGCCAAACAAAAAAAGCAACTTCTCGTTTTCACGGAGCTGCTTTTTAAGCTTAATTTATCCTTCACCATGATCCACCTTTTTGAGTGGCTGGTGAATTAATCATAGCACTAAAGCGGGAAAAAGCAATAGAAATTATACCGGGGGGCGTTCCCTTACTTATCCAACCCTTTCCAAAAAAGGAAATAAAGCCCGACAAGTATACTGACGCCTATGATAATATAAGTTAGCCTATCATCATGGAATTTTTGCTGCACGATGGAACTGGCGATACCCCCGGCAATCCAGATTATAACCGCGATAAGCTTTATGCGGAATAATATGCTAAGCAGCAGGATAATGCCAAGCAGTATGTAAAGATTCATCTATTCTCCCTTCCTGGCTAAAGCCGGTGCCTTGTTTTCGGCCGGCAATTAAAAATTAAGTATCTCCCGAAATACTTCCGGCCCTATCTTGACCCCTCCGGTAAACGGGAATTCAAAACATAATACCGCCAGCAGTATAAGGGCTATTATTACCGCCAGTATCGATGCCATCACGACATGGGCAGAAAATATATCCGACCCGAAAAAAAAGGTGAAACTTATAGTGGCTATGGCGCCGACCGCCAGGATAAACCACATGATCGGATGCAATCCGGACCTTGACGCCACTACGCGAAGCCGGCGGGCCTCGCGCAGGCCGTAAAGCTTGGATATGGACTCTAAGAAAAAGGCTTTCTCCTTTTCTGTCTTTGGCTCGTGATTAACATAAAGCATCCATATATCCCTTAATGCTTGCCTGGCTTCTATGTTCTCCTGGCCCCCGGCAAGCATCTGCCATTCTTTATTTACGACGATATCCGCATACTTTTTTATTTGAGCCTGTATCTGGTCCTTGGCCGGAGCTGACAACGCAAAGCTGCTCCTGTGAAGGCTCACAAGGCAGTTGGCTTCTGTCTCAACATAGGACTCCGCCTTATCAAAATTTTGCCAGGACACCACGACTGTAAAGGCAAGCAGGACAGTATAGGCCAATGCCACCGCTCCGAATATAGCCCCGGTCAAGTCATTATGCATCTTCAATATCTTACGCGGAACAAACCGCCAGACGATAAAGAGGCCCAGCATGGATAACCCCACCGCGGTTATAACTACAAGAATGGTCAAAGGTATAACCGGTATGTACAAAAGCAGTCTCTGAGCAAAAGGCATTGCTTCCTCCTTTCTAAATCATGTTTATTGTTTTAATGGCGGCCATGCCCCCCGTATCTTCGGTTCCACTGGTATCGTGATGATCCGCGCCCTCTTTCAACATCGGAAATAATGGTTCGGCGGCCCTGCCTGCAGAGTAAGCCGCCAGGGCGATGACGAAAGCAAGGATGATCTGGCTCACCACAACGCGAATCAGGCGGCCTTTGCTGCCTGACGTAAGCCTTATCATGTTCACCAGGCCGACGATGCTGGCTAATTCAAATAACTTGACTGCAATGCCGATCACATCCAACTCTTCAGGCGAATCTTCAAACGGAGCAGGAAAAACTATTGTTAATGCCCATAATAATATTGAACTTGCGGCTAAAATCACTCCCGACTTTTGGATCGACAATGAATTTCCTTTTAGCAAAAATACGGCCCATACAACCTGGACAATTCCCAAGAACAGGAAAACTATCCCATGGGCAGGAGTATGCCCCCAGTGCTCAGGGACTATCCATAAATGTAAAAGGCCGGCGATACCCGTTCCTCCTGCCGCCAACCATACATTAAGCCGCTTCTTAAAGATTGTCATGGTTGGCTCCCTGTGCTCTCTTCCCTTCGGTAATATCCCTGGCTATATGCACGAATTCGATAATCTCCCCCCTTTCATCTTTGATCGGATAAGCGGTAACCTCGGAGTAGAATTTTCCCGCTGGTCCCTGATGGATATGGACCTCTTTGGTCGGCATGCCGGTCTTAAGGACCTGCGCGATAGGACAGATATCGTGGGGCGGCTGGCAGGGGACCTTCTGGCGGTGCGTGACTTCGTAACAATATTTTCCAGACAAATCATCCATTTTGCATCCGTATTGCTCTAAAAATGTTTTGTTCGCCCATAATATCTTAAAATCCTTGGAAACAAGGATTATCTGCTCGGTGATCCCGTTGACGATATTCTCCAGGAACTGTTTTACTTTGTATAGTTCCGACTCCGCCTGCTTACGCTGCTCGATCTCGATATGGAGCTGTTTGTTTATGATGCGCTCGGCGGAGGTGCGGTTTTCCACCCGCTCCTCAAGGGCCTGGATGAGCTGCTTTAATTTCTTATCCTTAAGCTTCAGGCTGCTCTCCAGCTTTTTGGTCCTCTCCAGCTGCCTGCTTAAAGATCCCGCTTCTTTGATCAGCTGTTTTTTGCTTTTTTCTTCATTATTCATTCTATTTTATTGCAGATTTTTCTCAAAATGCTGATAATCTTTCAAGGATTTCCAAGTGCCTCCCCATGTCCATCCCAGGCGTATGAAAGTTTTTACGATAGGGGAGCCAAAGCCAAGCGTTCCCGGCTTACTTATATCATATACCGCCCCGGGAGGCAGTACAATCTTTCCTTTGATATAAGGATTCTGCCTGGGGTTTATATCAATGGCAGAACCATAAGCGTGCTTAGAAAGGGATTTCCCGCCGGTTACCAGCCTATAATTAAAGGCGGAGGTATTATTGGCTAACATGGAGAGGTCATCCTCATTCCACTTCCCGTTCTTAAAAAACCGGTCATGGGAAATGGGGATGACCGAGCCGATGGGAAATTTGCTTTCTAAAGCGGCCCGGAATACTTCCCGGATATCTCCCGCGAGCCTTTCATCTATAACAAGCTGGCCCTTGTGAATTTTACCGTCAAATGAATAATAAACCACATCTACGAGCCTTTGCCTATTTTTAAACTTGGGAGGCGCCTCTTTTCTCAGCGCATCAGGCAATGACATCTCGCTGTCAATGATCGGATTCTGCAGGGTGCCAAGCGGCGGTTGTTCAAGTTGCCCGGCCGGCATTGTTCCCGCAGCCCTGAACTTCGCGGCGCAGCCGGATAAAAGTATCGATAAAAATAAAAAGGAAAACAATAAATATTTCTTCCCCGCAAAAATCATCTAAACCGCTCCCTTATTTAGTTGGATCAGTGACTCTACCTACAAATAAAATATTACCTGTTGCTTTCTCCTGAATCAAAAATATGAACGGATGGTCCGCTTTGAATGTTTTTACGATTCTGGGCGCGGCACTACCACCCTTCATAAGTACAGCAGTTGCTGCGGCTGCCTCTGTTCCTTCTTCATTTACATCTACAAAAGCCTGGTGGATCACCTCATATATATTCAACCGCTTATTACCGGTCATGCCTGAAAAATCCGCCTTTCCTCCGAAATCAATACCCGGGGTAAAGGCGGCCGGCATTCCCATACCCTTGAGGTCTTCGGCCATAAAATACTTGGTTTCAAACTTAAACCTGGGCAGATAAACATTAACTTTTTCTTCCCTGAGGAGCTTCTTCCACTCGGATAAGTTTTGGGAACTCAGGGATTCTTCTACGGACCTTAAATCATCATCTTTCGGAAGAAGGATAAGCATAGAGAGCTCTCCCCCTTCGTAAGGCAGCTCTAAAATCTGGAGCCTATCTGTTTCAACGTAATTTTCTTCTTCGGCGATCAGGCGCATCATCCGGGCCTTGATTTTGTTAACGGGAGTAACCCTGAAATCTCCTTCTTCAGTACTATCCTTATCAAACCGCTTAAACCAATAACCTTTGAAATAAATCGCGTTAGTAAGAAGCAGGCGGGTAAATGAACTAAGAATGCGGGGAGGGATCAGATCCTTGATTTTGTCATTTGTCTGCTCTTCTACCCAGCTGTTTATCGTTAAACGGGATTTCTCAGTCTCATTGATAAAATCCAGATTTGTCGCCTTCCCGCCGTAGTAATCTTTTATCAACTTAAAGTAATCCTCTAAAAATGAGTAATCCTTCTGGGCCCATAAGGCATTGGCTGTGGTAAGCTTATATTTTTTGTCCTTTTTATTGATCTGTTGATATATCTTCAAGAAAGAATCTCTGCGGATAGAGGCATCTTGAGGAAAATGAAATACTGCCTGCATCTCCTCTGCAGTTTGCCCCCTTGCCCCTTCATATGTCATAGCTATTGCCGAAGAGATACTGTAAGGAGAAAAGAGAATATTGCCGTCTTTTGATTTGTATTTGGAATAAAGGTCAAAGGCGAATTGATTATTGGCATTCACAACGCTGCTTGCATCCTGGGCAAAAACGATAGAGAATGAAAAGAATGAGCCTAATACCAACAGAGCTAATCCAGCTGAAATATTTTTCTTCATCTTGCCCCTCTCATCCAATGGCTTCACTATCATACGTCTTTATGACTTTACCGCTGTGGGCATCAATATCAATGCACTTGAAAAACAACCTCGGAAACGTAAATGCAAACGATAAGCGGGAACATCCTACTGATACTTCTTGGAGCCAGGTTCTTTTTCGCAGAGGACCTTAAAATCAATGACCTGTCCGCCAACCAATGACAATTTCGCGTAGAATGCCTCGCCGAGGCGATCCTTCTCAGATGGGCGATGAGACGCGGCCTGGCCGGCTCCGGGACACAATATTTATTTCTAATTCGAATTAAGTAATGTTTCCCTGAATTTCTTATACATTTTTTTTAATACACGCTATAAGTTCTCCTATAGTTGCTGTCTTTGCTAAAAGCGAATATCCCCTGGTGAAACTTGCTTGAGAACTTGCCTCTTCTTCTTTTACTATCGCAGTCAAAAATACGATAGGGGTATCTTTTATACCCTCATCACTCCTTATCAGAGAAGCAACATCGGCGCCATCCATACCCGGCATTACTACATCGAGCAATATCAAATCCGGTTTTATATTTCTAGCTATCCTGATACCGTCTTCCCCGTTCGTTGCTATGCATACCTCAAACTCACCTGTTTGTTCTATATTTTTCTTAACCAGATTACAAAAACCCTCCTCATCATCAATGATTAATATTCTTTTTTTATACATTTAATCCTCCTTATCCTTGGAAATTTTTAAGGTAATAATTGCCCTGGTTCCTTTCCCCACCTGGCTTTTTACCTCTATTAACCCTTTGTGCATAATAATAATATTTCGGCTTACAGATAACCCAAGGCCGGTCCCTTTGCCCGGGCCTTTTGTAGTAAAGAAAGGATCAAATATCCTCTTTAAGTTTTCTTCAGAAATCCCTATTCCTGTATCCTCAATTTCAACAACAATGACCTTTTCTTTGGCTTTGAAAGAATTATCTAATCTCTCATCTATAATATTCCTTGCTTCTTCCAGCTGCTTAACAAAACTGCGAATAGTAAGTTTTCCTCCCCCAGGCATTGCATGGATTGCATTTAAGAACAGATTAATAAATACCTGCGTTAGCTTATTTTTATCTACTAAAACCTTCGGCAGACCTTCCTGGCACTCCCTGGTTACTTCGATATTCTTTAATTCTGTTTTTACCAGGCTCAAGGAACTCTCTACTATAGAGTCAATGTATTCCGGATGCAATTCCAGTTTTGTAGCTTTAGAGAAATCCAAAAGGGAGATTACAATCCTATCTGCCCTTCGCGCGCTCTCTTTAACTATAGATAAAGTCTCGCGCGGCTCTTTTGCCTCCGGAGATATTGTCTGCTCCAAATAAGCAACTCCCTGCATTATGATCCCTATGGGATTTCTTATCTCATGGGCTACGCCGCTTGCCAATTGACCGATAGCCTTGAGTTTCTCCGATTGGATTAATTTATCCTGCGTTTCTTTCAATTCATCGTAGGCCATTTTTAATTCTGCCGCTCTCTTAGACGTCTGTTCATGTAGCCGGACGTTCTGCAGGGTGATCGCACCCATCCGGGCGATATTCATAACTACCGACACCTCCCTCTTCGTGAAAGGCTCAGCTGTTTTCTTATCGCAGACGTGCAATACGCCTAAAACTTCATTCTTAAATATAAGCGGCGCGCTAATAAATGTTTTCTGTAAATACTCTTCTTTTTTCATTCTATTCAGATACGATTCTTGCGTCAGATCGGATACAAGTAACGTCTCTCTGTTGTGTATCACAAATCCGGATATGCTGTCTTTGCCTATTACCAAAGATTCCTGGTTGCGACCGTGCCCCCAGCCAACTGCGCCTGCAAGCGTAAGATTTTGTGAATTTTTATCCCACGTAAGAAGCACAGCGCGCTCAATCGGTAAGAAATCATGGGCGGCCTCAACAATACACTGCACTGCATCCTGGAAACCAAGGCTTAAAGACAGTTTTTCATTGAACTTAAACAGGAAATTCAGCTCTGCTTCATACCATATCTTATCTTCTAAATATGACGGGGCAGCCTGCGGAGGGTTATGATCTTTTTGCGGAGGTTCCTGCGGAGGCGAAGGCAGCGGCGGTTTCTTCTGCTGGCAGCTTATTGCTATCGCGTAACCAAGCACCAAACCAATAGAAACAAATAAAATAATAAATATAGTAATAATCATAAAGTAGG
>Ga0172371_10014734_pt1 | contig 10045 bp, 12 predicted proteins | sample Lak12m_FD_114543 | JGI IMG/M metagenome (GOLD analysis project Ga0172371, IMG submission 114543) | Freshwater microbial communities from Kabuno Bay, South-Kivu, Congo - kab_022012_12m | ecosystem: Environmental > Aquatic > Freshwater > Lake | place: Democratic Republic of the Congo: South-Kivu... | reverse complement strand
TTGGGGAGGGGTCCGGGGAGGCCCTTTTTGCAAAAAGGGCCTCCCCGGAAATTCTTCCCAAAGCTCCCGGATTTTGCAACCATTTCGAGCCTCGGAGACCATGGAACGAGAATTTAAGTGCCCGTCCTGTGGCGCGGCGAACAAGGTAACGAATCCCGGTATCCTGATGAAGATCTGCGACTACTGTAAGACCGCGATCTACTGGGATGAGGAATCAGCCTTGCGCGTTGGCAATAAGTCCGTGGATCTTCCTCCTTCCGCGAGATTCAAGGTCGGCGCGTCCGGAAAGATCAGAGGGCGATCGTTTACTGTGCTGGGTCGAATCACTTATGCCTACGACAAAGGTTTTTGGCACGAGTGGTTCGTCGAGATGCAGGACGGAAAAATTATGTGGCTCACGGAGGACGAGGGCGAGCTGTTTCTCGAAACACCCTTGCAACTGGAATCTCCGGTCCCGCGGTACGACGAGCTGGAACCGGGAATGCAGGTCAATCTTAACGACAAGGTAGGGGTCGTCGAAGAAGTGGGGCAAGCCCAGTGCCTCGGAGGCGAAGGCCAGATCCCCTTCCAGGTTGAAATTGGGAAGACCTATCCTTACGCGGACGGCTCCGGGGCTGATGGCAGTTTCTCTTTCGGGCTCGAATATGACGCTCAAACAGGGAAGCCGAGCGCGTTTATCGGAAAGATCCTTGAGGTAAAGGAAAGTAAAGTTCGGCCCGAGGATAAAGAAGGGCCGGTTGAACGGGTAGGCGAGATCATACGCTGTTCTGCCTGCGGCAAGCCCTATGAAGGGGCCAGAGTCGAGACCACCAAGATGGTCGTGTGTGCGGCCTGTGGAACTGCTCTGGAATTGGATGAGGCAAAGTCCCGGGTCGTCGGCAAGAATGTCGGGAACAAACCCGGGTTTTCGATCGAAATAGGCACTCCCGTAACACTTGAAGGTACTAAGTGCGAGGTTATGGGCCGCCTCTACTATGTGGAGGTTGATGAAGGGCTCCAGTACGGCTCATTCGAATACGTCTTATACAACCCACAACAGGGGTATCTGTGGCTCTCCGAGGAAAATGGCCATTTCACCATTAGCCGGGTGATGCATGCTCGGGTCCCTGTGCCGCCAATTCCCGTCGCCAAGATGGCAGTGCGGGTTGGATCAGAGACTTTCCAGATATTCGAGAGCGGGGAGCTGGCGCTCAAATGGGTTGACGGGGCCCTCCCCTGGACCGCAGCGGTGGGCGAGAAGACCCGCTACACCCACATGATCAAACCTCCGGAATACGTGGACCAGGAGATTACCGGCAAAGAGCTGGAGCTGTTCCGGGGGCGCTACGTCGATCAGAGCGAGATGCTTGCCGCTCTTCCCAAGGATGTCAAGCTCCCGGAAGCGCGGGGGATTTACTCCTGCCAACCCTACGCCCCGTCTGCCTGGGTCAGGGGGACGGGAGCAATCGGCTGGGCTTTTCTTCTGATTAATATCATTCTGTTGGTCTATAGCTTGGCAGCGAGCAAGGCAACGCCGCTTCTCAAGGAGAGCGTTACCGCTGCCCAGTATTCGCAGGAGCACATGACCGCCTCGTTCAAAGTGCCTCGCGATGGGAGCATCCTACACCTTTCAGGATGGGCGCCGGTGGACAACTCATGGCTGTCGCTAGACTTCGCTCTCGTAGACGCTGATGATCGCGTCATTTCGCAAACGTACGACGAGACCTCGTATTATCATGGGCGTGATTCTGAAGGCTCCTGGACCGAAGGCTCCAAGTCTTTCAGCTCGTATTTCAGGGTGAATAAGGCTGGCACTTATAAACTCCTCGTGTACGGAAAAGGTGGCAGTGGGACCAGTGGCCCCGCCAAAAACGAGAGCGTGAACCTGAACTTGACAGCGGACAACACGATTTCCTGGTATTTCATCATTCCTCTTGTCCTGGCAGCCTTGGTGGGCCTGCTGGAACCAATGTTGCGCTGGGTCTTCGAGGCTAGACGCTGGTCTGCTGTTAGCGGGTCGGGGGGTGACGATTCGGCGGATGACGACTGATGCGAACTATGAGCGCCTCTACCACAGCATCATGATCAAAGCGCCACAGGCGCTAAGTTGAGTGGGCAACATTATTCCTTAGCTATTCCGGCGAAAGTCGGAATCCAGTAGGAGTTGGTTCCCGGCTTTCGCCGGAATGACTGAAATAGGCCATCCGGAAGGAAACCCGGAGAAACGCTGTGAACTGCATCTGATTGGGCGGAGCCCGGGGAAAAGGGGTAACCGGGGCGTATGCGCCGAAGCCTCAGTCGCTGAGAAAAATTTACCGGGACTTTTTCCGGAGGTGTTTTGAAGAATCTGATGGCAAAAATCCTGGTGGCAGGCTTCCTCGTGGTTGTTACCGTGACGGCCTATGGAGCCGCTTTTCACGGATGGTTTCTGCCTAGCCAACTCGACAAACCCATCAGCCTGCGGGACGGCTCTACCAGGGCCCATACTCGTGGCTATGGGTTCTTTTTCCTTGGAGGTCGCTCCCATTACGGCGGAGGCTACCGGGGCGGGAAATAGTCCGACCACAATCATTATCGAGAGGAATTCCCATTCCTGGAGGAGTAATATGGAACAAGGTTCATACCATCTGGCGCCTTTGGCTTTGTTGAGCACTCTCGCTTATTCGCTCATCGGCCTGGGAGTATTCGCAGCAGCCCTTTTCATCATTCAGAAGGTCACCCCCTTCTCCATAGGGAAAGAGATAGAGCAGGACCAAAACACTGCTCTGGCTATTATCATCGGGTCGGTTTTCATATCACTGGCCATAATCATACAGGCCGCAATCAGGTAAAGGCGGCATAATCGCGCCTCGGCGCTGAGCTTGCATCCGCGCGCCTGAGAAGCCACCGGAAGTTTTGACTTCGATGAATCGACCTTTCCCAGGTATCTTCCTTCTTGCCGCGGTATTTGTGGTCGCTGTCTGTGGCCTGATTTACGAGCTGATTGCCGCGTCTCTCTCGTCCTATCTGCTAGGCAGTTCCATCACGCAGTTTTCGTTGGTCATCGGTATTTTTCTAACAGCCATGGGACTGGGTTCTTACCTGACCCGCTTCCTGCAAAAAAACCTTGCCGACACGTTCGTGGCAATCCAGATTGGCATCGGCCTCGCCGGAGGGCTTTCTGCCGCGATTCTCCTGGCCGCCTTTTCGGCGTTGCCCACCTACTTGCCTATCCTTATCGGAGTGCTCGGGATCACAGGGACGTTGGTCGGAATGGAAATTCCAATTCTTATCAGGATATTGAAGAGTCAGGAAGCGCTCAGGGTCACCGTATCCAATGTGCTGGCACTGGATTATATCGGCGCCCTCATCGCGTCTTGCGCTTTTCCGCTGCTCCTGGTCCCTCATCTGGGGCTTTTGAGAACCTCCTTCGTCTTCGGCTTGATTAACGTTGCGGTGGCAGGAGTTGCTCTGCGTGTGATGGGATCAATGCTCAGAAAAAGGCAGCTGCTGACGGTCCTTGCGGGCTTCTCCGCCGTCGTGTTGGCCGTGGGCCTTGCCGGTTCAGGGGCTTTCGCGTCTCTGACAGAAACGCTGCTATATCAAGACGATATTGTGCTCGCGCGGCAGACCCCATATCAGAGAATCATTGTCACCAGATGGCACAATGACACACGACTGTTTATTGATGGAAATCTCCAGTTCTCTTCAGTAGATGAACATCGTTATCACGAGGCGCTCGTTCATCCGGCCATGGCAGCGTCTAAAGGGGCCAGGAGAGCCCTGATCCTCGGAGGCGGGGATGGTATGACCGCGCGGGAGGTCCTCAAATACTCGCAGATTGAGATTATTGATCTCGTGGACCTGGATGCGGAAATGATCCGGCTTTTTCGAGAGCGGCCCATGCTGTCCGAACTCTCCCAAAACGCGCTACTTAATGACAAGGTCAAGGTTCACATCGAGGATGCAGGCAAATTCCTTGAACAATCCGACGCGTCATGGGATGTCATATTCCTCGATTTACCGGATCCGAACAACCTTTCACTGGCCAGACTCTACACAAACAGCTTCTACAAGCTGTTGTCGCAACATTTGAGCGTCAACGGCATTGCCGTGACTCAGGCGACAAGCCCGTTTTACGCGGCGGAAGCCTTCTGGTGCATAGTCCAGACCTGGGGAGACACGCCTCTTGGCCCGGAAGGGAAGGGTCGGTTCAAGGTCCATCCTTACCACGCTTATGTCCCGTCTTTCGGGGACTGGGGCTTTGTCATGGCGACTCGCCGGGAAATCGATACTAAGAAACTGACCTTGTCCAAAGAAATACCGCTGAAATTCCTTACCGATGAGCTTATGCCAACCCTCTTCACATTTCCAAAGGACTCCTCACCCGGCCATGAAATACAGCCGAATCGCCTGGATAACCAAGTTCTGGTGAAATACTACCGAAAAGGCTGGAGACGTTTCGGGCCCTAAGGAAGAGGCGCTCTCCGGGGAGGCGCTTCTTGCAAAAAGCGCCTCCCCGGCCCCCTCCCCAAGAACTCTATCATATTGATTTGGGAACGTTCATAGGAATGAAACCTTGCACGCTCTCGCTTGTCCCTGTTCCATGTAAAATCTTGACTTAATACAAGGTGTTCGTTATCCTTTAGCTAGCTGAAAAGAATACAACATCGTGAAATCTGTTTCACCGGAGACGCTCATGGCCGAACAGGATAAGACCAAGCGCAAGACGTTCGCTGCCGCTTCCGAAATGAAAAGGCTGATGGCCGACCATTTTCACTCGCTCGACGCAGCGAAAAAGGCTAACCAGCCCAAGGTCGCGTGGTGCACCTCGGTTGGACCCGCTGAACTTCTCCACGCCATGGGATTCCTCGTCTATTACCCCGAGAACCACGGCGCTCTTTTGGGCGCCACTCGAATGGCCACGGATTTCATCCCTGTGGCAAATTCAATCGGCTATTCACCCGACATCTGTTCGTACCTCACATCGGACGTGGGCGCTTACCTGAAGGGCCAAACACCTCTGACCAAAGCTTACGGCCTGGAATCCATTCCGAAGGCTGATGTGTTGGTCTACAACACCAATCAATGCCGGGACGTGCAGGACTGGTTCGCATTCTACGCGCGGGAATGGAAAGTCCCGCTCATCGGCATCCACACGCACAGAACCATTCAGGCGGTTGAGCAACACCACGTCGCAGATCTGGCTGCCCAGATGAAAGCCATGATACCTACACTGGAGCAGGTGTCAGGCAATCGCTTCGATGTGGACCGGCTCCGCGAGGTGGTGCAGCTCTCTCTCGAATGCACTAGGCTCTGGCGGCAAGTGCTGGAACGCGGGGCTGCTAAGCCCGCGCCCTTAACGTTTTTCGACGCGAGCATTCACATGGCGCCGGCTGTGGTGCTGCGAGGCCTGCCGGAAGCCGTCGAATATTACAAGCTTCTTTTGAGCGAACTTGACGAGCGTATCGCGGACAAAGTGGCAGCAATTGAAGGTGAACGCCACAGGATCTATTGGGACGGAATGCCCATCTGGGGAAAGCTCAGAGACTTGAGCGAACAGTTCTCGTCGCTCAAGACCAATATCGTTGCGTCAACATACTGCAATAGCTGGATCTTCGACGCATTCGACCCCGCGGAGCCGTTTGAGTCCATGGCCAGAGCGTACACTGAACTCTTTATCGTCCGGGACGAATCCTACAAAGAAGCGTATATGGACGAGTGGATTGAACGCTTCTCCGTGGACGGCGTGATCTTCCATGATGCGAAAACATGCCCCAATAATTCCAACAGCCGCTACTCCATGCCGCAACGAATGGCCAAACGCCTCAACGTTCCCACGCTCGTAATTTACGGCGACCTCAACGACCTGCGCTGCTACTCGGAAGAACAAACAAAAACCAATATAGAAGCATTCATCGAACAACTCGACGAGAATCGGTAAGGCGGAAGGAAGGGGATAGGAAGGAAGAGGGAGAAGAGAGGATTTGCCGGGGAACCCCTTTTTGCAAAAAGGGGTTCCCCGGCGCCCCTCCCCAAAAACTCCTGTATACGTTCCTGGCTTCCAGGCGAAACGCCTGGAAACCAGGAACGATTTGATTTTCCACGACAGATCTGGCTAGTTGTCGATGCCGAAGGGTGGAATTCGGCAAACGGTTACGGCCATCCCGCACAAGCGGCTCAACAGTGTTCAAGGAAATCCGGCCAAGAGAGAGAAGCGCCTCGTAACATTGGCGTTATGACGGAGGGAAAGGCTGTCTTAGGCAAGATATGGGAGTTTTTGGGGTGGGGTCTGGGGAGGGCCTTTTTGCAAAAAGGCCCTCCCCAGATTCTCCTCACCTCTTCACCTCTCCTCTCCCCACCTCACTTCACCCCACAGGTGACCTATGGCGCGTGATTTTGGAGGCGGAGTCGATGTCGGCTCCTGCACGACAAAAGCGGTTGTAGTTGATCGAGAGGAGCGCATTCTCGGCAGTCATGTGCTTTATTCGGGCACGGATTTCGAGGTTGCGTCCGAAGAGGCGTGGGCGGAGTGTTTAAGGGCCGCGGGCGTCAGTAACGAGGATGTCACCTCCATTGTATCCACCGGATACGGGCGGCGGAGTGTGCGTTTCGCTTCAGCCAGTCGAACGGAGATTTCTTGCCATGGACGTGGCTGTCTTCATTTCTTTGCCGGCCCTATAACGGTTGTGGACATTGGCGGGCAGGACAACAAGGTGATAAAGATTGACAAAGACGGGCACCGAGTAAGCTTCAAGATGAACAGGAAATGCGCTGCCGGCACCGGCGCATTTCTTGAGGAGATGGCTTTGAGGCTGCGGCTCCCGCTCGGAGACCTGGACGGCCTCGCCCGAAACGCTGAAGGTGAGGTGGCGCTAGGGAGTTATTGCACGGTCTTCACCGCTACCGAAGTTCTGGAGAAGATCAAAGCCGGGCATCGGGTTGATCGAATCGTCCGGGGGCTTTTCCATTCCGTTGTGAAGCGAATCCTGGAAATGGAAGTTCTCTCAGACACCGTGGTGCTCACCGGCGGAGTGATCGAGCACAATCCGTTCCTCGCGGAACTCATCAAACAGCACACCACAAGCCCGGTCCGCATACCGTCGCATCCGCAGATAACCGGCGCGCTCGGAGCCGCTCTGTATGCTCTGGAGGAGGAGTAGCGGAGCAAGAAATGTGGGGAGACCCTTTTTGTAAAAAGGGTCTCCCCACGCCCCTCCCCAAAAACTTCCATGTGATGCCCCATCTCTCCGGCCCGCGATGGACACGCATGAGGGGAAATGGTTTACATTGAAAGGGATTATCAATGCGCAAGAAAGACCGGGAAATTACCGATCCGGCGCTGATACAAACTATGCTTGCAAGGGCGCAGGTTTGTCATATCGGCCTCAGTCTGAATGATGTTCCGTACGTCGTTCCGGTCAATTTCGGTCACAAAGACAATCGAATCTATTTTCATTCCTCGATTAACGGAATGAAGATCGACATACTGAGACATAACAACAATGTCTGTTTTGAAATGGAATGTGACGTAGAGGTGGTCCCCGGAGAGACCCCTTGCGACTGGACCACGAAATACTACAGCATCATCGGATTCGGAAAGGCCCATATTGTTGAAGATTATTCCGAAAAATTAGAAGGGCTCAGCATCATTATGGAGCACTATACTGGAACAGCGTCCCACAAATTCCCCGAGCAAAAGGTCAACAAGGCCGCCATCATCAGGATCGACATCGAGAGCATGACTGGCAAGAAGCTGGGGTATTGATTACATGGCTTGACCGTGATGTCAGGTCAAAGGGCGCTTGCTCCAGATCCCGCATCAAAACGCATGACACCTTCTGTCGCTTCGATAAACGAAGCTAGCGGCGTCCGGGCCACCCATTGATCGTTGTCCAGCTCCAATCTTGCATCTTGTGTTTATGGGTGGTACATTGTATGTACCATACACGTCATGGCCGGAGGATTAGATGATCAAAAAGCTCACCAAGCATGGAAATAGCCTGGCCTTAATAATTGACCGGCCTGTGTTGGAATTGCTCAAGATTGATTCCGATACCCCGTTGGAGATCTCTACCGATGGACAAGTCTTGCTAGTCTCTCCAGTCAGAGGCAAAGAGCGTCAACGTAAGTTCCGGAAAGCCTTGCATGCGGTCAATCGAAAATACGGCCATATGCTCCAGCGCTTGGCAGAATAAAACGTGGATATCGTTTTCCTCGGTCTGGATGAAGTTTTGGAAATCCATCGCGATCAAATTCGACGGTATGGGGGCTTGACCGGCGTTCGTGATTTTGGCCTTTTGCAGTCGGCGATTTCCATGCCCTGCGCCACGTTTGAAGGAGCTTATCTCCACCAAAGTCTCCTCGAAATGGCATCCGCCTACCTATTTCACCTAGTCCAGAACCACCCATTCTATGATGGCAACAAAAGAACCGGCGCGGTGGCTGCGATGGTTTTCATGGAAATGAACGGAATTGACATAAGGGCAGACGAAGAAGCCTTTGAGCAGCTCGTGCGAAATGTGGCCGCTGGAAAGGCTGACAAGAAGGCTATTACAGCCTTTTTCGAAAGAAATGTCTAATTGCGGTCATCGTGGGTCAAGCCGTTCACAAAGAACTCGGCTACATTTCGCGTCCCACCGGGTTCCAGCCTACTAACCTCCTGTCGCTTCACAACCCGGACGCGGTGGCGTCCGGCCCAACCGCCCAAACGCGTCGCAGAATGAACCCCGAACTAAGAGGTGACTCACAGTCGGCGGGCACAGCCCGCCCTACGAGAATCGCATTCCAAATGAATTGGTAGGGCCCGGCCTCCCTGCCGGGCCGAACTTGTTGATTTGTATGCGCAAAATGTGCCGGCACGGAGGCCGGCTCCTACCAATTTTGAAGGATCGCTCTTCACAATCGGACAGTAATTTTGGCAATCCCTATATTGTGGGGTGCAGGGACTCGGCTGCTGGGCGCCAAGGACCTGCGTTTTGGGAGGTTCGCGCTGTCTTCCTGTAATACGAACTTGCATTCAAGTTGAAGCTCCCAGACTACCACGCCACATTTGTCGCCCTCGGTCGAGGCATGCCTCGCCCCTACACGGGCGCGGTTTTCTTACCAGGTTGATCGCAAATTGGTATAACACCAAGAAGCACGGACCTGGAAACCAGGTCCGTGGCGCCCAAAGCCAGCCTTGGCAACTGCCGCGCGTATTTGTCTTTGGGTAGAGGCATCGGCGCAAAAGGCCGGTGCACTCAGCGGACTCTGACTCCCCAGCCGCCTCTGGGACCGACACGCACACCCACGCCTCCGGCGCGGACCGCCACACCGCCACGAGGCCCGACCCGCACTGCCACCCCGGGGCCACCATAAACGCCGTACCCGTATCGCCGATAAGGATAGTATGGGGCGCCAACATAAGTGCGGACCACTGGAGCGGGCTCGACATAGGTGACTGCGGGAGGCAGCGCTTCAATCCCAGGCACGTATGCCGCCACTACCGGCCGGATTTGAGACCCCGTGACCCATCCTTTTGCAGGCATGTCGATCTCGGCCCAGTTGTTCCGACTCCACACGCCGGTAAGCCGCAGGCGCTCACCCATGCGTACGCATCCGACAATTGCATACCCGGTTCCCGGTCCGCTTCTCACCCGGAGGCAATTCTCAGGTCTGTCTATGGAGACGACCACTGCGCTCGGGTAGTTCTGGGCTTCGGCTTGGAAAAAAGAGGCCATTGTCATCAAGAGCGCCAAGCTGCCTATAACCACTATTGAATGCCCTGGTCTCATGCTGCGATACCTCCTCGTGGTGAAAGTTGCGGTGCACGGTTAGCGGCGTCTCTTTTTGAGGCGGGACAGACGACCCCGATTCGGCCGTCCATTTACTTTAGACTCCGGGATTTGATAAACGTTTATCCGCGTTTCATTGTTTCTTCCCGGGCGGCACGGACCTGCGGTTTGGTAGGTCCATGCCGACTTCTTGTAACACCAAGAAGCACGGACCTGGCGGTCAGGTCCGTGCCGCCCAAAACCTGAATCGGACTTCAGCCTGACCTATTGCCCTTCTTCAGCGGCCGGGAAATGATTTTCAATAATCTCTT
>Ga0172371_10014733_pt1 | contig 10046 bp, 1 predicted proteins | sample Lak12m_FD_114543 | JGI IMG/M metagenome (GOLD analysis project Ga0172371, IMG submission 114543) | Freshwater microbial communities from Kabuno Bay, South-Kivu, Congo - kab_022012_12m | ecosystem: Environmental > Aquatic > Freshwater > Lake | place: Democratic Republic of the Congo: South-Kivu... | reverse complement strand
CTTAAAGATGGTGAAATTAACAATAATGGATTATCTGTGCCCTCATTGTTAAATTGTATGAATCCACCTGCAGGATCTTCTTCAAAGTCAACACCATAACCTTCTCTTTCAATTCTTCCATCTACAACTCCAATTGTTCCATTTAACGGTAAGTAATATAATGGATTGTATTCAATTGCTGTTGGCTCTAAGTAAACGTATACTTTTTCAACATTGTCTGATAATTCTTTACAATCGTTGCCTTTACATACACCAAATTCTACAGTGTTATCTGTGCTTCCTTTTCCTGCATCTTTGTACTTAACTACGATATCAACATTGTAACTACCTGCGTTATTCAATCTGAAACCTTCAGGTGTTGAATAATGTCCTGCTTTTGGCATAAACACTAACTTATCTGGCATTAAACCTTCATAAAACTTTGGAACGTTTCCCATAAATTGTTGATAAGTTGCAAAGTATTCAAAGTCGTTTAAGAAGTCTGTTGTATAACCATCTGCCATTAAGTTTGCTTTGAAGTGTAATAGCTTGTAAGCACTTCTATCTTCATCTCCGCCAGCCATAACTTCGTCTGATGTTCCTACTACTTCCTTTGCTCTAAGATCTAATGATCCTGAATACAAAGTATATTGTTTTTTGTTAGCATCTGTTTCAACTTCCATTACCAATTTGACTTGATATCTTGAAACTGGTAACTGTAAATCTGAAACTGTTTTCAACTTATTAGCAGTCAGGGTAGCTAACTGTATAGCACTTTCACTTGCTAAATCTATTTTTCCTTCCCATGCTAATGTATCTTCATTTATCTCTAAGTTTCTAATGTAAGCTAATCCATAACCTGAAATTGGTTCTTTTGATATGTTTTTTATACTCATAGTAAATACTTTTTCTCCAAATTTGTCCCCGTTCACTTCAACAGGAACAACTTGATCTGGTATCTCTGGTGATAAAGTATAAGTTTGGTATTCTGATCTTTCTGTTGTACTATCCATCTGTGCTAATTCTTTATCTGCACTTACTAATCTTCCTAAAACTTCTAATGTTAATTGTGTTGCATCACAATAAATATTATTATCACTACAAAGGTATCCATCTACCCACCCATATTTCCAATCAAATGAAACTTTAGGTTTTGCATCAATACCTGTTGCACCTGAAATTCCTGTATCGCTGAAACAACTTATGTTTGGCAATACAAATGACATTTGTTCTTTGTTTACATCTCTGAAAAGCAATGTAAATGAAACTGTTTCTGCGTTTGTGTAATTAATTCTTTCTTTGTCATTTGCCCTATTCATTAAGAAGTTTGCAACAATCTCATCATGTCTTTTAACTTTAGATTCTGATTTTGCACTTTCCCAAGACATTTTTGTTACATCTTTTGTTTCTTTGTCAGGTGATGCTTCTAAACTATCTTTCAAATCTGAAACTGTTTTGTTTATATCTAATTTAGTATAATTAACGAATAATATTCCGTGTTGTAATGGAGGCATTCCATTCTTTGCAAATCCTATTGGATAAATTGCAACTGTGTTAGGTCCTTCTTGTTTCAAGAATTTACCTTCAAACAAAAATGCACTTTGTACTTTATCTAAAGGATCTTTTTCAAATGTTGTGTTAAAATCTTCTGAAACATCACTTATATTTTTATTTGCAGATAATGGGTTTGTTGGTAAATCTCCTCTCATCTTAAACAAAGGTTTATTCAAGAATACTGCATCTCTTGATTCAATACTTACATAATTAACATCAACTGTTATTGTTCTATCAATTGTTTTGATTGTGTCTCCTTTAGCCCATGCTGCTCCTGCAATGTAACCAAAGTAACCTCCGGCAAGACCTCCAAGCATAGCACATCCTGGTCCACAAAATAGTCCCATAACGCCTGCAAGTCCACCACCCATTATACTTGCCAATCCAGTGGTTTTTTGGTTTTTAGCTGGATCTTGGCCAAACAAACTATTAACTAAATAACTTGATGCAGCACCTGCTCCAGTTCCTGCTCCAAACGCTGCTGCTGCACCCGCTGCTGCTCCTGTCCAATTAGTTCCAGATGCGCTATCCTGTGGTTTTGCAGGATCTGTTGGTGCAGGTGGTTGTGTTGCAGGTTGAGGAAATGAAGGTAATCCTGAATTTGATTCCACTTTTGTTCCGCTGGATAGTGCCGTAACATCATAGTTATTAACTTTTGACCAAGCATTATCGACTAGTTTGTAATGTCCATCTGTTCCTATATACACTTTGTCGGCTCCAATATTACAAACTATTCCTGTACCCTCACATGCACCAAATACGCCACTTAATATGAAAATTGATATTAACACCAAGAGGAGTGTTGCGAAAAAAGCTTTGTTTACTTTTTCTTTCTTGTTTGCGCTTGCATTTGCATTTGCGTTTACGCTTAAACTATTCTTGGAATTCTTTGCAATCATAAACATCACCTTAATTCTCTCCTCTTACCTTATCCGCTTCCGCTGGTACCTGCTTCAGCAGCAGCACTAGCTTGCTCCGCAGGAGTTCCTTTGGTAGGTACTCTAAAAAATCCAGCACCTTTGCTGTCTGCAGCATAACTTCCACCCATTGCTGCTGCACCTGTTGCAACACCTGGGATTAATGCTTTTGCCAAATCTGCACGAGTCAATCCACTACTATAGATTTTTATTGGATAACTTGCATTCAATCTTACTTTGTAACATTTGTTTATAATGTAACCAAATCTCATTGCATTAATATCTGTTGTATCTCCATTTGAACCTTGTGTGTAAGCTGTGTCATATAAATCATATTCATAATTATCCATTGTGATACAATCTGTTGGCAATGGGGTTAAGAATACTCTGAATGCTTCTGTTCCAGCTCTTATTGCTTCAAATGTGTGACCTGATGTTCTTGCTCTTACCTCTAACAAGTAAACACCTGCAGGACTGTCTTTTGATTTAACTTTGTAAATCTGTTCTTGTCCAGCTCTTACCATTGTTGTTACCGGGCTTACTTCAATAAAGTCAACAGGCAATACATCCATTCTTACTTCTACATCTTCTTCACAAAGATTCTTCATCTTAAATGTGTTGTCTGCGTTTCTTGGTACTTTAATTAAATCTGATTCTGCTTCTGGTAATTCAAAGCTGAAACAATCATGCAATCTCAATACATCAACATCAAAGCTTACTTTGTTTTCGACAAATTGTAAACCACTTGATGTCATTATGCTTGCTCTAATCATTAAATCAATTGTTCCTTTACCTGTTATTTTTCCATTCTTAGGAACTAAGTTAACTGTGTAAGTATCTTCTGCTTCTGGAGCAAATGTTGCAGCCAATGATCTATAATAAGCAGACTGTACTGTTGTTTCTCTATCATCTTTACCTAATGCTAATGTTCCTAAGCTGTTTCCTTTCCATTCTAATTTAGCTTCTAGGTTGTGTAATGTTACTGGTTTTCCATTTACTAAACATCCGTTTGTAACTGTTAATACATCGTGTACTTGTTTTGAATCTGTTGAAACTAATTTTCCGCTTTCAATGTCTAATCCTAAACATTCTTTATCATCTAATCCGTCACCTAATGTTAGATCAATTGTTACAGGAACACTGTAATACCATTTACCTGTGTTTGCATTTTCTCTTTCAACAGTAAATTTCAAAGTACCTGTGTATTGCATTGTGTTCTGCAAAGTTTCTGCAAATTCAGTAACTCTAATCTTTACAGGCATTACAAAATCGTGATCTGAAACAATTTTCTTGCTCAAATATGCTGATTCTAATGCTGTGTTAACTTCTCCAACATCAATGAACTCATCAAAGTCTCCAGATAATGCGATTTGTGTTATTACAACTGGCATCTCACTTGTGTTTTTAACAACAAGTTTTGATTCTCCCCATTCTTCTGGAATCTTAATTGTCATTTGTAATTCTTGTGGATCAATTGTCAAGAATTGTCCTGTTGTTTTGTAAACTGATTCAAAAGGTCTGTATTCATCTTTGTAAACTGTCAAGAATAATTTCATGTTTGGTTTTTGTGAAGGTAATCTTACTTCCAATTTTCCTTCTCTGTCTGTTTTTTCATCAGCAACCAAGACGTTGTCTGCAACATCTTTGATGTAAACACTTGCACCTTCAATTCCTTCTCCTGTTTCTGAATCTTGTGCTTCAATATTCATTATCAAGTATGTGTAAGATGGTAATAATGAAGGTTTTACTGTTACATTCATGTCTTTATTTGCAGTTACGTTTACATAGAATTCTTTCTTGTAAACTTCTCTGTTATCTTCGATTACTGTAAATCTAATTGATGCATTTCCTAATTTCTTTGGACTCAAATTTATTAATCCTCTTATTACGTTGTTTGTTTCTAATGGTTCTTGACCTCTATAAACATATTCATAATTGTTCTCCAATTCATTCGAAGTGTTTGCGAAGTCAAAATCTGTGTTCATGTTTGCAACACTTCTGATGTTTAGGTTATTGAAGTACAAAGTTTCTTGTGGATTATCAATAACAATTCTGTAATTTGTCAATGGTTTCTTGTTTGTGTTCATTAAACCAAATCTAAAGTTATAAACTTTTCCAACACCTGCAACGTATGCAACATCTCCTAGCATGTCAGATATTAATTCTTCATCTATATCAAGCATTGTTGCTTCAATACAAAATTTATCGTCACAAATCTGTTGACCTTTTCCACTAAATACATAATATTCTAATTTAGTGTTAGTTACATTACCCATCGCATCGTTGCTTTCTTCTTGTTCACCAACGCCAGGATAATAAAATTCTTCTCTACCTTTCTCTGTTGCCAAATCATATTGGAATGTAAATTGTGTGTTTTCTAAAGCTGTTTCTCTAACTCTAAAGTAAACATCTAAGTACATTACTCCGGAATCAACATTCATATCATCTAAGTCCCAGTTTAACTGAACCCATTTTGCTTCATCTTCAAATGCTAATCCTTCTGTTGCTTCACTTGTAACTGTTCTATTTCCTTCTCTTGTTGCTTCTTCATCATTTTCTGTTGCAACTTCGTTATCTGCAATATAAATTCTACCTTTTGATACTGATGCAATTCCACTTCTTTCAACTCTCTCTAAGTAGAATGGTTCTTTCTCAACAATATCTTCTGTTCCTGCAACTACTGTTACAAATGCTTGTTTGTATTCTTTTTCATCTTCAGGCATTAATACTTTAAATCTTAATTTGTATAATTCGCCAGGAGCAACTTTGTTAACTATTTGCCCATCTTCAGTATATGCACCAACTACTGTTATTCTTGCTTTTCTATCTATTGCTAAGTTATCAACAACAACATCATCAACATTCTCAACATCTGGAGTCAAGAATCTTGTTAATGAAACATATCTTTCATATTTTTCTTTTTCAATTGTGTAATATATCTTCTTGTCAGCTCTTATTCCTGTTGCTACAAATTCTCCTAATGTATCAGAGTGTTTTGCACCAACGAATTCTGCGGCCACACCATAAGCATCATATAGTCTTACTATTGCATTAGGAACTGAATTTCCAAATGAATCTTTTATTCTAATTCTTAATGATGCGCTTGGCAATGCTAATGTTACTTTCACATTAAAAACATCAACTGGCATGTCAGATCTATATTCGAATGTTTCTGACATTACATTGTACATATACTTGTAAGCGTACACTTTGTAGAATCCATCATCTACTCCATTAAATCCATCAATAAGCGGAGCACACTTCAATGTTAATCCGTTTTCATCAGTTAACTGTGGCTCAAATCCTAATAAATTTGTTTCTTTGTCATAAAGATAAACTCTTGCGTTTGCAACTGGCAAGTCTTGCGAATCAACGACTTTAACAATTAAGCATCTATCGCTATCTCTTAATACTTCCATGTATGCATCTGCTGGTGGCTTATTAGCTTCTAAATCTTTTAATGTTACTCCTTTGTAACCAGTTCTTACTGCGTTAATCCAAAATTTCTTTGTTGTATCAGGTACTGACAATTTAGCCAATCCTTCAGCATCTGATTCTGTACAACCTAATGAATTTCCTTGAGTTCCATCATCCTTTTGCTCCCAACCACAAACATTAACACCAATTACGGGTTCTGCTGTTGACTTATCTTTTGTTGATACTGCAACATATCCTGTTCCTTCACCTGAAACATTCATTCTTATTGTAACTGATTGTGTTTCGCCATCTCTGTTAAATGTAACACTTGCTGGTTCTGCAACATATCCTTGCTTGTTTGCAACAACTGTCCATTTATCTGGAGCTAATCCTGGTAAAGTGTATAATCCGTTTGTTACTCCTGTAACATTCATAAAATAAGTATTGTATTCACCAAATGAGAATGTTAAATCTACTCCGTTCAATGGAAGATTTCCTGAATCAACAACATTGACAACTAATGTACAACTTCCGCCTCTGTTTGTTCCTTGTAATCCAATTACATCTCCGTTCTGTACATATTGTGAGTTTATTTCTTCATAGTCTTCATTTCCATAAACACTAACTAACAAATCGCCACAATCTGGATCCACTTCAACATCTATTTGTGAATTTGGATAATTGTAAAGGTCTTGTGGTGCTTGTACTGCTGGGTTTGTACATGAGAATGCGATGTTTACTGGACCAGATAAAAATGCACCGTCTGCTGGTGCTAATGTAAATGATACTGTATTAAACTTCGTATTAAATGGTAAATCAACTGTGTAACTAATATCTTTTGTTACTGCTAATTCTTTACTAAATTCATTATTATTAAATGCACCTGAAAACGTTACTGTTTTGCCAGGCTTTGCTTCAAATATAATTGCACCTGCTGCATTTGTTGTATCTTTGATTGATGATTCTTCTAATTGTATGTTCACTTCTAAATTAGGAACATTTTCTCCAGATTTATCTTTGAAGGTTACAACAATATCATGTGTTCCTGGGAATACTCCTACAGATAATGCGATTGCATATACGATTCCTACCAATAATATTCCTATTATGATAAGAACTAAAACAAATGAAGGGACTACTTTGTCAACTGGATCAACGAGTTTGTATATTGGAATTCCCTTTCCGTCAAGCCAATCCAAGAACTTATAGTATTTCTCTTCTAATGCAAAATACAAATCTTTTAATCCCATTATGACACCCCTTCAATTATTTATTTCCCTTCTTTGAAAACATCTGGCACGTATATAAACGATGCATCCTCTGCTGTTTCTCTTACACAATAATTACCTGGATTTGTAAATATATCGTGTAAACCATATGATCTTTGATCATCTAAAAGTACTTCATATTCATCCGTAACTCTTGTCATTCTGTTGATGAATAATGTTCCTTCTTTAGATTCAATTGTTGCGTCTTCCTTACAATACAAAACGTAAACCTTGCCATTTGTTTTTGTATCTACTTCTGCAGTTTTACATTCTGAATCCCATGCTGCTGCAGCATCTATCTCTAAATCTTCTAAATCAATTTTTCCTGATGCTAACACAACATAGTCAAATTCTGGATACATTATTACTTTTCTTCCAATGCTAAACGTGTAACTTTCATCTGTTGTTGCAATTACGTTAGTTCCTATATCTCTAACGCCACTTCTTGTTAAATCATCAGATGTTGCATCATTAGATCTACCCTTAGCAATCTCAGCTGTAAATATTGCACCGTCACATTCATTTTTGCCTCTTGTGCTGTGTTCTTTTAATACTGTTGTTGCATCAAATGGTTTTTGTTTTAGAGCATATGACTCTCTTGTAGAACAATAACCAAATGCTTTTGCTCCTTCTTGTTCATATGGATCAATTACTAATTCTGACATGAATCTTGTGTTGTTAAATTCTACACCTAGTTTTTTACCAGATTTAGTACAAATACTTACGTCGGTTGTTTTTATTAAATAAGTTCCATTCTGAGATATAAGCACGTTATCGGTATATTCGCAGGTTAATTTTGTTTTATTACTCATTAAGGCGTTTTTCCATGAACTAAAGGCCTTTGAAAATTTATCTGCTTTTAGATTTGCAACAAAGTATCCATAATCGCTTGCTTCATGTTTATTGCTTAACGCTTTGGCAATGTAATACCAAACCATTGTATCTTTAGCAGCATCTTTTAAACTTGCATCAAATAAGTAAACTGCATTGTATGCAGGTAATTTGCTTACACTTATATCTTGAGCAAACCAATTTGCTAATCTCAAGTCTGTAAGCTCTGATACTTTTATGTAACATTTTTCATTTGATCTTGTTGCACCTTCAGGACATTTTCCATCTGTTGTTACGTCCTTTACAAACATTAAATCCATCTGGTTGCTTAATCCTTGTTCATAGCTATCTAATTTTGCATCCATTTTCTTTACAACATCTCTGAATTGAGCTTCTGTTACATCTGGTTTTGTTAATACTTCTTTCATTGCGTTTTGTAATTCAACAGAATCATCATACATGAATGCATACTCAATATCTAATTCTACTAATGCACTACCTGATGTTAAATAATCTCCTGTTGATTTTATTAACACACATCTTGCATTTGCTGCATCTAATTCATAATTCTCTGGACATGTGTGTATTAATGCATTGTTTACACATTTGAAATTATCAACTGCTTCAGGACATGTTACTAAACCTGTTGTTGGAACTGTTGGTGCATCAACGTTGTCTTTCTTACAACTTCCTTTTCCGGTTAAGGTATAACCGGCTGTACACTCCATTGGTGTGAATACATTAGCTCCATTATACTCACAATGATCTGCGTTCTTAATCAAACCACCGCTACAAGTTATTCCTCCAGAAACCGCTCTAACTTGGCAATCCAATACATTATTGAACTCATAGCCTGAGGGACAAACGATCTGCGAGTTATTAATTGTATTAATAACACAAAACTTGTAGGTCTTTCCATCATTTGCTTTCTTTGATACGACCTTATAATTTGCTGGACAAGTAGTTGCGCCTAAACAACCGTATTCTGATGGATTGGTATTGTCGCCACATTCTGTTGGGTAGATTACATAACTCCTAACAAACACACACTTATTTTCTCCTGCATTAAAACTAAATGCAGCCCCGCACTCTACATTTCCTGTAATTGAATTTACACAACTTCCTGTGTTATTCAATTCTTGGCCTGCAGGACAAGTTATTAATTGAGGTATTGTTTTTCCATTTAATACACATCCTTTTTCTGGAGTCTCTGCCTTACATTCTGAAGTTCCAAAACAACTTTGTGGACATACATATTGATCTTTAACTTCACAAGCAGTCTTTGCTGTATTTAGCGTAAATCCTGTACCACAACTGAATTCACAACTTCCTGTCGTTGCGTTATACGTGTAACCCTCGTCAGCACAGTCTGCATTACTTGGGTGTACGTTCAAATTACTAGGTCCTTCTAAAACACAACCTTCTTTAGGTTTACTTGAATCACATTTGTAAGTTCCGCCATAAGCACTCAGGAAACTACAATTACCAACAGCTTCACATGTTAATGGTGCTTCTAATGGTTTGTATGACCATGTGTCAAATGCTGTTGGTAATGGTACTTTGTTTCCTGTTGATGGTTTTGTGTTTACAATTGAATTAAAGAACTGTTGTGCATCACACAACTTTCCATTCTTGTTAAATGGATCACATGATATTGTATCATCATATACAAATGATATCAATTTGTTCTCTTTTAAATAACTTGAAAGCAATGTAGAGCCCGGTAATGCTACATCACAAATGTTTTGTTTTATTACATCATTTGCTAATTCTTGCTTTTGTTCTCTTGTCAAGGTAGCATTTCCTGATATATCTTGTAATGATCCAGCTTGACCTTGTCCACCAGCTTGTGCGCCAGCTGATGCTTTTGACAATTTCTTGTCAAGCTTTATTGTCAAATTCAATACAAATGTTTTTCTTGCAAATCTATCTGCTGCATCAGGGTGATGATAACTGCTTATTACATATTCAAACTCAAGTTTGCAAGGATAACCTGATGGGTTTGGTTCAACATCTTTCATTGCAACTACATCAAATGTTACTGAGTCTGATCCATCTCTTGGATATACTTTGAAACTAT
>Ga0172371_10014731_pt1 | contig 10046 bp, 10 predicted proteins | sample Lak12m_FD_114543 | JGI IMG/M metagenome (GOLD analysis project Ga0172371, IMG submission 114543) | Freshwater microbial communities from Kabuno Bay, South-Kivu, Congo - kab_022012_12m | ecosystem: Environmental > Aquatic > Freshwater > Lake | place: Democratic Republic of the Congo: South-Kivu... | reverse complement strand
CGGAAATCATTTTCCTCAGATAAAAACCCGCGGCAAGAGCGATGACCGCGACGATAATCGCAATCAAGGCTGTTAACATTTTGTCTCCAATCTCTTAAGTATGGATTCCTCTGTCGTAATCAGAACGTCTGAATCCCTATCTCACATAGCTTATGAACCCATAAAAATGCAAAAAGCCGAGCATCTGCTCGGCTTAAGGTCTCTTCAATAGGTTCGTCCGGGACGCTCGTACCTCTGAGCGGCCCGACTCCGGGTTAAATTTTTAGTGAAAAATTCTTTTTACCGTTTCACTAAGCCCGATGGCTTTAATCTAGTTGCCAATACCTGATAATCAAAGAAACCGAAATTTCGAATTAACGATTATGAGCAGATGTTCTTATAACAATTTTATTCTACAGCCACCGCAACAGTGGTGTCAATAAATGTGGGCCTGTGTGAGTAACGCAAGAACAAAACAGGGGGGCGCGGCTCCGCCGCGCCCCCCTGTTTTGTCATTTTTTAACAATCAAATCAGCCCACTGGCGACAGACCTAGCGACCGACGAACGCCCTACACAATTGTCATGCTTCTGATTTTGCAGGCTTTTTTGCGGCTTCGGCGGTCATTTCCTCGATATTCTGAGGCACCGCGATACCGACAGCGGCCAGTACTTCAGCGAGAATCGCATCCGCAAGGGCGGGTTTTTCTTTCAGATATGCCTTGACGTTGTTGCGCCCCTGCCCCAGTCTCTCATCACCGTAGGAGAAGTAGGCGCCGCTCTTGTCGACAATCCCATGCGCCACACCCATGTCGAGGATGTTACCCTCGCGCGATATGCCTTCGCCGTACATGACGTCGAATTCCGCCTGACGAAATGGCGGCGCCATCTTGTTCTTGACCACTTTGGCACGCACCCGGTTGCCGATTGCCTGAGGACCTTCCTTGAGGGTCTCGATGCGCCGCAGATCCAGTCGCACAGAAGCATAATATTTGAGCGCCTTGCCACCCGGGGTAACCTCGGGGTTACCGAACATGACGCCGATCTTCTCGCGCAGCTGATTGGTAAAGATAGCCACGGTGCCGGTCTTGTTGAGGGTTCCGGCAAGTTTCCTCAGCGCCTGGGACATCAGGCGCGCCTGCAGGCCCATATGGGAATCACCCATCTCACCCTCAATCTCAGCCTTAGGTGTCAGGGCGGCCACGGAATCGATGGCGACGATATCGAGGGCACCACTGCGAATCAGCATTTCCGCGATCTCCAATGCCTGTTCGCCGTAGTCGGGTTGAGATACCAGCAGGTCGTCGACGTTGACGCCGATCTTGCGAGCATAAGGCGGATCCATGGCATGCTCGGCGTCGATGAAAGCACAAATGCCACCACGCTTCTGGGCCTCGGCGATGATATGGTAGACCATCGTCGTCTTTCCCGACGCCTCGGGACCGAATATTTCGATGACTCTTCCCCGGGGCACTCCACCGACACCCAGGGCGATGTCCAGCGCCAGCGCGCCGGTGGGAATGATGCCGACCTGGACTCCGGCACAATCATCCCCCATCCTCATGATGGATCCCTTGCCGAACTGTCGTTCGATCTGGCCCACTGCAGCTTCCAACGCTTTGTCTTTCTCCACTTCTGCCTCCAATCAGTTCAGTTGGACCGATTTCAGGGACTGGTGAACGGCCCCGCTTGCCTTTAAAACGCTATTATACAGGGTGACTCGGACGGCTGTAAATTTTACCGCTTCCGGCCTGATCCCTGATGCGTCAAACTTGGTTCTACCCCGGGAACGGGCGATGGTGACATGAGGGAAAAATTCTCTTTTTCCCGGCTTATGAAGGTCTTTTGCGACCAACCCCGCCTCCAGTTCGCTGTGTATGGCCTTAAGGCGCCCTGTCGGCTCCTCACACTCCGCAGCGATAACCCTGGGGGTTCTGCCATGCGGCAATCCCACCATGCGGCTGGCTGTGACTGCGAATTTTTCATACTGACCCAGTTCATCCAATTGCGTTGAAACCAGATCCCGCTCCTTCTCGCCTTTTTGACCCAGGAAAACGAGCGTTATGTGGAGCTGATCCGGCGGCGTCAGCCTCAAGGACCGGTCTTCGGCCAGATATTCTTTCTGCCAGCCCATGAGCCCATGAATGGCCTCGTCTGGAATCTCCACGGCAATGAACAGACGAAGTGACGGGCCTTCATGCTGCCCGCCTCGACCTCGCTGTGGCCGGGGCCGGCCTTCGGCATACCTCTCCCCCCTGCCCTGACGCCGCGAAGCCCTGGCTGGATATTCCCTAGTCAAAACGCGGCAGTCCCAAGCTCGCCCGCAGTGCCTCATCGACTTCATTCATCGTCGCCTCAGGCAGATGCGCCATTTTTTTCCCCAGCTGGCTTTTATCAAGGGTGCGAATCTGGTGCAACTTTATCTCGGAAGCCTTGGGAAGCAGCCGGTCAGGCACCGCCACGTTCACGGGATACTGCCGTGAGCTCAAACGCGATGTGATCATGGCCACGATCACGGTCGAACCGTATTGATTACCAACATCATTTTGTATTATCAACACCGGCCTCAGCCCTTTTTGAGCGTGGCCGTCGGCTGCGGAAGCAGCTGCCCAGATTATATCGCCGCGCTTGATCTGGCGATGTCCAGTGCCACCGGTTTCAGATCCGCCGTGGCCGGCTGCTTTCGCGGAAGCCCTGGTTACCATTCCGGCCACCATTCAGGCCATGAATGCTCCCATGCCTGTGAAATCGTCAACGACTCAGACGCCATTTCAGCGTAGGCTTCCGCCAACAATTGTTCCTCCTCGCCTGCAAAATATGAAGTCACCGCCTCGCAAACCAGGTCGCTGCGGGTGCGTCCTTCGTCTCGTGCCTTGCGGTCGAGGTCAGCGAGGAGATCCTCGGGGATGCTTATAGATGTTCGAGCCTTGCGCCTGGCCATGCCGTCACTTTCGTCATACTATTTGTATTACGCGACGTATGATATTCCACGGAATCGCTGCTTGTCAAATCGGATCTAGCCAATTAAAAAGGCGCTAATAAGCGCCCCTCCTGTTCTCGACGAGGTTTTAAAGCAAATCAATTAGATAGTAACTCCCTGACAGTTTTTAGCAACTCTGGCATTACATAGGGTTTCTGGAGGAACCGGTAGCCGTGGGCTTCAACCGTCTGCCAGTCGACCGCAGTGTCAGCATAACCGCTGGCCAGCAGCACAGCCAGTTCCGGCTTATGTGATTTAAGATTCTCAACCAGCTTGATGCCATTATCTCCGGGCAGCACCACATCGCTGAATACGAGCTGAATATCGCCTTTCTCCCCGGCGAAACGGGCAAAGGCCTCGGCGGCGTCATGGGCGCCGATCACTGTATAGCCGTTCTCGCTAAGTATTTTTTCCGTGATTGCGCGTACCGACTCGTCGTCCTCGACGAGCAGGATCCTTTCGCCCTTGCTGGCGTAATCGCCATGATCCGCGGGTTCGATGCTTTCCACGCCGGTTTCTGATTTCACGGCCGGCAAAAAAATCGTGAAGGTCGTTCCCATGCCCGGGATACTGTCGACGTCAATCCAGCCATCGTGACGCAAGATAATCCTGTAAACCATGGAAAGACCAAAGACCTCCCCCTCGCCGGAGCTTTCATCTTTCCTGAATGGCTCGAACATTTGTTCCAGATCCGCATTGCTGAAACCAACGCCCGAATCGGTAACGGACAGTGTGGCAAATTCTCCCTGCCGGGCGGCGGGATGACTGGCTACGTAATCTTCCGAGACGGTGCCGTTGCAGGTAGTGAACGTGATTTCGCCTCCATGGGGAAGGTTGGCGTTGGCATTGAGAGCCAACTGCACGATTACCTGGGTAAGGCTGGCGCTGTCAGCGTCGATCAGACTGAGATCATCGGCCAGACTGGACATAATCCGCACCTGATCGCCAACCAGCCGTTCAATCATGTGTTCCAGCCCCATGACCAGATTATTCAGATTTACAGATTGCAGAACAGCGGGCTGATGACCGCTGAACAGAAGCAGCTGTCCCGTTAATTCCGAAGCTCCTTCCGCGGCCTGACGCGCTTCATTAATATTTGCCCACTCAGGGCTGTCCTCCGGCAGTTCCATCAAAACCAGATCGATGTAACCTTGAATTGCGGTCAGATAGTTATTGAAATCATGCGCTATGCCACCGGTCATACGGCTGATAAAATTGATGTTTTGTGCTTGCGTCAGCTGCTGCTCCATACGGACTTTGGACGTCACATCCCGGATGGTGCCGTTATACGATTCTATATTTCCGTCCTGATCGCTGATAGCTTCAGCTGTGAGAGATACAATGATCCACGAGCCATCTTTCTTTTTCATGTTAATCACACGATCTTTGACAAAACCGTATCGCTCGAGATCGCTTTGCTGCTCCTCCATTTCTTCCCGGTTGACATAAAAATCTCCATAGCGAACGCCCGTGAGCTCAGAACGTGAATCGTATCCGAAGAGTTCGACCCCGGCGGGGTTTATCTCCTTAATGTAACCATCCGGAGTGGATTTGAAGATTGCCTCCTGGGCTTTTTCAAAAAGGTCGCGGTATTTTTTATCGCTTTCGACCGCGGCCAATTGATCCTGATACGAATTCTCGACCGATTCTTTAAACCGGAAATAGTAAAGTAGCAACCCGGCAATCAGGATTGATGTGAATATGGCGGTGACAATTCCGACAATTAAGTGCTCTTCATCAAGATAGTCGATTTCCGGATGCTGAAAATAGTCGACCAGCGCGTTGAGGTTTGCCATCAGGAAAATGGCGCTGGCAAGCACCATGATTTGAAGTCCCAGTCTGACGCGGCGCCGACGGTGCTTTTCTGTTTCTGACCGCCCGGTCATGAGGACACCCGCCTCGTCGCTGATAAAACCGACAATAGGGTCTTCGGGAACGATCCAATCATGCGGTAATCACCATCCGAGACAACCTCCCCTCATATCCGCTCCCTACATCGTTCGCCAGAAGGAGAACCGGAGCAAAATACCCGTGACGGTTTTCTAATCGGATGCAAGCGGGTGTTCCTGTAGCTTGCAGCTACAAGTCCGGGGATTCCCCTATGTCTGCTTGTTTACTCAACGAGTAAGCTTCGCCGCGATCTCGGCGACATGGCGTCCCTGAAAACGCGCTCCCTCAAGTTCGTTTTCACTGGGAAGTCTTTCACCCTTACCGCCGGCGATTGTGGAGGCTCCGTAGGGCGAGCACCCAGTCATCTCATCTATTCGTGACTGCCCCTGGAAGGTATATGGCAGGCCGGCGATAAGCATGCCGTGATGCAGGAGTGTGATGTGAAAACTGAGGATAGTTGATTCCTGACCGCCATGCTGTGTCGCCGAGCTGGTGAAGACGCTGCCCACTTTTCCCACCAGTCTGCCTTCACTCCATATGCTGCCAGTCGCGTCGAGAAACTGGCGCATCTGGGCGCACATGTTGCCGAAGCGAGTCGGCACTCCAAAGATGATGGCGTCGGCAGCGGCGATTTCATCGAGTTGATCGAGGCCGCAGACCGGCACCTCGGAGATGACCTGCTGCGCTTCCAGCGCCCCCATCTTTTCCAGCACTTCATTCGGGAGAGTTTCGGGTACGCGACGCAGGTCGACCTCAGCGCCCTCTACCTCGAGTGCGCCACCAGCCACGGCCTGAGCCATGCGATGGACATGTCCGTAAAGTGAGTAGTAGACGACTGCGATTTTCATTTTGATCACCTCTCCTTTTCGGTTCTATCGCACAACTGAATCTTCGTCCTTCATTTTCTGATACAGCATATGCAGCGCGGCGATAACCGCAGCCTGGCGCACGTCATCACGCCCTCCTTTGAATTGAAAACCACGCACGAAATCTCCGGGTTCGGAAGACACACAAATATAAACCAGCCCCACGGGCTTCCCGGCAGTGCCGCCGGTCGGGCCGGCGATTCCGGTTATGCCGATACCGTAGTCGGACGTACATACAGACCGCGCCCCGATGGCGAGCTGCTGAGCCACGGCTTCGGAAACAGCGCCGACAGTTTCGAGGGTGTCGTTCCTTACCTTGAGAAGAGCGTGCTTGACCTCGTTATCGTAAGCAATCACCCCGCCACGGAAGAATTTCGAGGCACCATCCATGGCTGTGATCGTTTGCCCCAGCATGCCGCCGGTACACGATTCACCGATGGCCAGAGTCTTTTTTCGGCGAGTAAGTTCGACGCCGGTGACCGTCTCAATTGCCTCGCCCTCCGAATACACCTGTTCAGCAAAGCGTTTCCTCAAGTCGTCCAGCAGCGCCTCCGCCAGAGTCTCTTCCTCCGACGCATAAGCCAGCTCCACGACCACTTCGTGATGACGGGAGCAAATACTGACTTCGATGCCGTTATCGCGGCCGGCCAGAAAGGATGCGATCGCTGTGGAAATGGCGGACTCACCGGTCTCATACAGACAGAGGGAGCGCCGGGCGGGAGCGCTTTCAGTCTCCAAAATGGGTTTTATCTCAGGCGCGATCATGACATCGGGCCAAAGCGCCTCCAGCTCCCAGGGAACGCCGGGAAGCGCCACAACAGGTACACCGTTATGGAGAATGATGAAACCCGGCGCCGTCCCGGCCGGCTTGAGGGGACGTGCTCCAGCAGGCAACATCGCCTGTTTCAGCTGATGCGGCAACAGCGTGTTTTCTGTAGAGCCCATAGCCGCTGCAACCATAGCTACTGCTTCGGAGTTGGGCCGCAAGTCCAGTTTAAGCGTTCTAGCGATTGCCGGAGCGGTTATGTCATCCTGCGTCGGTCCCAACCCGCCCGCTATTACGAGCAGCGACGGTTCAAGCTCCAGAACGTAGGTCAGGCCCTGGCCGATCGCGTTATCGTCATCCGGAAGACTGAGCGCCAGCGATATCCTGAGTCCGCACCGCTCCAGTTTGCCGGCGATGAAGGTGGTATTTGTATCGACGATACGCCCGTCGGTCAGCTCCGTGCCAATTGTTATGATGGCTGCGCGCACAGGCGATCAGTTCCCTTTTCCTGTTATTGGTTACGAACTGCCTACTGAGGTGCTCTTACCCACTCTCGCGCTTTCATAAAATAATTGATGCCGGAGACTATGGTTAAAATCGCGGCAATATAGATCAGGTACCAGCTGAGAGGTTTACCGAAGATGAAACCGAATTCAGGCAGGATCAGAGCTACGACGGCGATGATCTGACTGATCGTTTTGATTTTGCCCAGAGGGCTGGCGGGGATGATCACGCTTTCGGCGGCAGCCACCAGCCTTAAACCGGACACGGCAAATTCACGGGCGATGATGACCATGGCCAGCCAGGCCGAGATACGGTCCAGCGAAACCAGTGAGATCAACGCCGCTGAAATGAGCAGCTTGTCGGCGAGCGGGTCGAGAAATTGTCCCAGGACGGTAACAGCATTGCGGGAGCGCGCGAAGTAGCCATCGAGAGTGTCTGTAACCGCGGCAATCGTAAACACTATGACCGCCGCGGCATTACGGACATTAGCCGGAATCTCCTCCAGACCCAGCAGGAACACCATGAAGACCGGGATCAGGAGAATACGAAAGATGGTCAGGCCGTTGGCCAGATTGACGGAAAGACGCGGGCGCAACGTGTAGCCTCTCCAACCCCTTGCGGGGTCTAAGCCTGCCGGGTCATGCCAGCGGCGGTGATTACATATACGTCGTTCACGTTATCGCCCAGTTGTTGTAACTGCCCGTTAACGCTTACATTAAGGCCTTCAATTTTGCCCAGTTTGAGCCAGAATTTGTTCTGGCCGTTGAAGTCCTTCGGTTCCAGAGTTTTGCTTTCTCCCGCCTGCAGCGTCTCCTGCCAGACGACATTGCCGTCGGCGCTGCCGGAGTGAAGTTCTATCCATACATCTGAAGTGGTAGCAGAAAAAATAATGCTTTGCAGAGCCGCCGGCTGAGTCTGGGTTGGAGCCGTCGTTGTTTTCGGCGCTGTTTCAGCCTGTGTCGCCGCAGTGGCCTGAGTGCTCTCGGTCTCGGTCGTTGTCACCAGGGAAGGTTTTTGACTGGAAGCGTTCCCCCATCCCAGATAGGCAAGCACGGCGATGATGACCAGGGCCAGGATCGCTACTAAAATGTAATTGGTCTGATGACGGCGACCGGTCTTGGGAGCCGTCTCGTTCTTTGCCGGCCGCGCCGGCTGTATCATATGTTCGCGGTGCTCGCCGGTGCCGAAGCGTTCGTTGTATTCATCGATCAGCAGCTGGGCGTCAAGATCCAGGTATTCGGCATAGGTACGCAGGAATCCCTTGACATACGTCCCGGCCGGGAGCACATCGAAGTCCTCGTTTTCCATGGCCTGGATATATTTAACGCGGATCTTGGTGTCCTCTTCCGCCTGTTGTAGAGAGATATCCCGTCGTATCCGGGAATCCCTGAGAGTTGTTCCTATCTCAAACATCCGTTCCCCCGTCATGGGCCTGGTTCACCTTACAGACTAGAAAATTAGCACTTTGCATTATGCGAAGCAATTTGCAGTCTCTGCGTGATTACTGGGGAAAACCTTCATTGACAATAGCTTCGCTGCTGATAATATCATTTTGGCAGCGGAGCAAAGAGATAAAAACGCCTCCTGCGGGAAGAATGCTATGAATGCCACGTCATCGTCGATACCCAGCTTGGCGATCAGACCGATCCGGGTGGCCTATATTTGCACGAGTACGCCATAACCGAAAGTATCCTTGAAATTGTCGAGGAAGAGGCGATACGCGCCAACAGTGACCGCGTCGACGTAGTTACCGTCGCCATCGGGGAACTTTCGACTTTCGTGCCCGATTCCATTGAGTTTTATTTTAGCGAGATGACACGGGGCACAGTCGCGGAGGGCGCCGATATCAGGTTCCAGACACTGGAGGCCCATGCCGTTTGCCTGGCATGTGGCGCTGAATTCCGGCCCCCTCAGGCCCTGTGCGGCTGTCCCCGATGCGGGTCACCGCTGTTTGAGCTTCAGCGGGGGCAGGAGCTTTTTGTCGACAGCATCGAGGTAGCATGAAAATCGAAGTGAAAAAAAACATCCTGGCCACGAATGCCGGACTGGCGGCGGAAAACCGGGAGCGGCTGGAGCGTCATGGCGTCTTCATGCTGAATATAATGGCTTCGCCCGGCGCCGGGAAGACGAGCGTCATCACGAAGGCCATCGAGGAAACCCGCGACAGGCTCAACATCGGCGTCATCGAAGGCGACATCGCCTCCGAGATCGACTCACTCGCCATCGAAGCCATGGAAATACCGTCGATCCAGATCAATACCGGCGGCTCGTGCCACCTGACGGCGAACATGGTCGCCTCAGCGCTGGATAATCTCGACCTTAACGGGCTCGATTTAATCATCATTGAAAACGTGGGCAACCTGGTCTGTCCCGCTGAATTCGATCTGGGCGAGTCAGCGCGTTTACTGATCGCCAGTGTCGCCGAAGGCGATGACAAGCCATATAAATACCCGATGGTATTTCGCGAGGCAAACGTCATCCTGGTCAATAAAACCGATCTCTTGACCCACTGCGATTTCAATCTGATGCGATTCCACGAGGCTGTGCGAGGTCTGAATCCCGCCGCCGCTATCATCGAACTCTCCTGCCGGGAAGGTGACGGCGTTGACGAATGGAGCCGGTGGCTACTGGCGGCCGTTTCCGGCGGCAGAGCGGATCTGCCGTCCTGATTGACACACCCTTTCCGTGACTGAAAACCTGAAACAAACAGGCAGGCAAACCCGTTCGATCATCAGCGTCACGGGGATAGTTCAGGGCGTCGGTTTCCGGCCGTTTGTCTACCGTGTGGCGACCCACCTGGGCCTTAATGGCTCCGTTATCAACACCGGCTCCGGGGTTGAGATCGATTTGGAAGGCTCGAAGGCGGCCATTGAGGCCATTATTTCAGCACTCGCGCACGACGCACCGCCCCGGGCTCGGATCACCGGCATTAGCAGCATCGCCGCTGCTCCAACAGGCCGCACCGGCTTCGTCATCGGGGCTTCTCGCATGATGAGGAACGACTGGCAGCTGGTCAGCCCCGACAGCTGTACCTGCGATGATTGCCTGACCGAGCTTTTTGAT
>Ga0172371_10014730_pt1 | contig 10046 bp, 11 predicted proteins | sample Lak12m_FD_114543 | JGI IMG/M metagenome (GOLD analysis project Ga0172371, IMG submission 114543) | Freshwater microbial communities from Kabuno Bay, South-Kivu, Congo - kab_022012_12m | ecosystem: Environmental > Aquatic > Freshwater > Lake | place: Democratic Republic of the Congo: South-Kivu... | reverse complement strand
CAATATATTGAGGGCAAAATTACCCCAAAACCACAACCCAAAACTTCACCTACACCCTATTGTTATAAATTTAAAAAATCCGATGGCTATATCTCCTGGACAGATTTTGTTAAAAACTCACAAAACAATTTTCAAGACATTGATTATAAAATTCGCGCCCTAACTCCCTGGCCCTGCGTTTGGACCACCATACCTGCCTCGCATAAACACTTAAAGCTTTTACCTCAAAACATGGTACAGCTGGAAGGCAAAAACCCTATAAGCTTTAAACAATTTAAAGCCGGCTACCAGCATCTGTTAAAATAACCCCTATGAACATTACTTTATTTGGTGGTTCCTTTAACCCACCTCACCTAGGCCACCAAATCGTTATCAACCAAGCTTTCGAATTTATTAAAGATTTAGACGAAATCTGGCTGCTAATTGAAAACCAACACTCCTTTGACAAAACCTTAGCTTTAGCCCAACACCGCCTGCAGATGACCAAAACTCTTCTTAACGGTAAAATCAAACTGCAAACCTGCTGTTTGGATCAACAGCTTTCCGGTAACACCATCGACCACCTCAGTTTTTTGCAAAAAACCTACCCTCAACACAACTTTTCTTTTCTTTTAGGCTCAGACAACTTAAAACAATTTCATCAATGGCCCCAATATAAAACTTTACTTAAAAAAATGACCTTTTACATCTACCCCAGAGCTGGTTTTCCCCTAAAACCTCTTTATCAAGGTATGAAAGCCATAGAGCACCCCTTACAAATCATCACCAACATTTCCTCCACTATAGTCAGACAACGTTTACAAAACGACCTTTCCATAAAAAACCTAGTCCATCCTGCTGTTGCCCAATACATTAAGGCTCAAAAACTTTATCAATAGTTAACCGGCCCAAACAAGCGCTCGCCTACCTCCCCAACGACTGCTTTTATTAAATCATCCTTATAAATACAGTCACCGCCACAACCTCTTTTTTTTGCCAACACAACACTCTCCTGTAAACTATATAAATCATCATAACGCATTAACAACGGTTTAGGATTGTTTTTCACAACCAATAACTCCGCAATTACACACTCAGAACACTTTCTCTCCATAACTCTTACTTATAAGCTTGCTTTTTAAGCGCTTTAACACACTTCGTACACAGCACCAAGCGTTGCTTTTTGCCATCCATCACTACAGTCACCCTTTTCAAATTAGGCTTAAACACCCTTTTTACTCTGTTTTTTGCATGCGATACATGGTTGCCATATTGAACCCCCTTACCGCAATGACTGCACTTGATTGCCATAAACAGATTGTATGATACCATATTACCTATGTTAAGTGAATTGTTTCAAAACCCCTTAGGTTTTATTCTTTGGGGAGCCGCTTTAATCATTGCTGTCACCATCCATGAATTTGCCCACGCTCTAGTAGCCGACAAACTGGGTGACCCCACTCCTTCTCTTTTAGGTCGACTCTCTCTTAATCCTTTAGCTCACCTTGACCCCTTAGGCACCATCATGCTTTTATTCTTCCGCTTTGGCTGGGGTAAACCAGTTCCCTTTGACCCTTTTAATCTAAGGCGCCCCAAAAGCGATTCTGCCTTGATCGCTTTAGCCGGCCCCAGCTCCAACCTGATTCTGGCCACCATCTGTTCAGTCATTTATCATCTAGCTCCCCAAACTCTTCTGACTAGCCTGCTTGTTCCCATTATCATCATTAACATCAACCTAGCTATCTTTAACCTTCTGCCTGTGCCTCCCCTAGATGGTTCTAAAATCCTTTACGGCTTACTTCCCTTAGACTGGGCCCAAGAATACAACTCTTTTATGAAAGACTATGGCCGTATCTTACTCATCTTACTCATCCTCCCTATTGGCGGCACCTCTCTAGCCATCAATCTCATCCTCCCCATCATTAACCTCCTCACTAATATTCTAATATAGACTCAAAAAAACTCTATTCTAAACTAACCAACTCACAATAATATTTAGTATTGCTCATCTGAACTTTTTCTATCGCCCCTTCAATTGTTGAATCACGAAGATACCGAGGAATAAATTCCATCGGTGTACTGTCACCATAACCAAGAGTTATAGCCCCATCATGCCTAAGAATTGCTGGATTATTAAATTCTTCATCTATAATTGGCTCAATAATTTTCTCTTCTCTAAAACCAGCTGTTAAACGAATAAAGTCAACCATATTCCTAAATCCTTTAAAATCATCTATTCCTTTCACTAATGGAATAACGTCAATATCTTTTCTTAAACTTCCCCTAGTTACAGGATTAACTGAACCACCCACAACAATCAAGGCGCCAGTCATTCCTTCTTTATCTAGATATTCTAAAAATGCCGTTGCTAGAACACCTAAACTTTCCTTATCGTGCTCACTTAAACTTTCAATATAGACATCTTTTTCAACTGTAAATTCACTCATAGTACTTGACAACATGATATAATGAAACTGGTCCGATTTCCATCGTGACCACTGCCCTACCAGGCGCGTTAACATCTGAAGATCTTTTTTCCTCGATGCTTTTGTAAAGGGAAGCTCTAAACCCTGATTGTATTCACTCAGGACGGTGTCTGACTCCTGTGGGCGTCAGACCAGCTTACCCCACCTGGAATTTTCCGGGGAACCATCTTCGGACTCGCCCTACGTAGGGCCTTTTTTTCTTCTCTTCCCTTTTGTAAAATATATTCAATTGCCGGCATAGCTCAGTGGTAGAGCAATCGCTTTGTAAGCGATGGGTCAGGGGTTCAAATCCTCTTGCCGGCTCATATGAAAATCTGCCAAAACTGATATACTTAATATATGAAAAACTTAATACAAAAGCTGGTCCTCTGGTCAGTCAAGCATCACTGGATCTTTTTGAGTTTAATTCTTTTCTTACAATGGCTCACCGGCCAAATCATGGGCGAACCCAGACAATGGGGCTGGATTATGTCCATAAGAACCGCCAGAACTATTCATAATTTTTTAAGCCCACTGATTGTCATCGCCACCATCGCTTTGGCTTTCGACAAACTTTTTCTTGCTCTTAAAAGAAAAGGCAAGATTTGATAAAATACTTGAAAAACGCTGGGGTGGTGGAGTGGTCAAACACATCAGTCTGTAAAACTGACGGCGCAAGCCTACCTAGGTTCGAATCCTGGCCCCAGCACAACAGAACCCCGGCTTCTATCTATGCTAATATAGCAATTATGCTCCAGTGGTTTAAGCAAAACGCGGTCTTGTTACTGCTAATCACATTAAGTTTTACTTTCCGCTGGTATTTAATAAGAAATAATCATTTTGAATTTTATTATTACCAAGCCCGTGACGCTATCATCTCCCGATCTATCCTCGAAAAAAGAGACCTCAAAATTCAAGGCCCGGCCACTAGCGGCACTAATGACACTTTATATAATGGAGTTCTCTACTACTATATCATTGGCCCTCTATATACCCTCTCGCAAGGCAACCCTTTAATCCCCAGTCTCTTTTTAGCCTTCCTTAGTTCTCTAGCTATTGTTCCCATCTTTTTAATCGGTAAGAAAATATTTAACAACCAATTCACTAGTTTGTTCGCCTCTGTTTTGTACGCTTTTTCCACCGATACTGCGGTCATCGGTTCATGGCTGTCAAATCCCAGCTTAGCTACCTGGTCAGTCCCTGCTTTTTACTATTGTCTCTGGCAGTCACTTTTTAAAAAAAAGAAAAAATTCCTCCCCCTCACAGCTTTATTTCTCGGCATCTCCAATCAAGCTACCCTTTATACAGCTTACCTAATCTGTCTGGCTCTAATTATCTACCTTTATCAATCTTTCAAGCAAAAAAATTTTTTCTTTTTAGGCAAAAAAAACTTCCTTACCTCATCACTCATTTACCTTTTAAGTATTAGCACCATGATTCTTACCCAGATTAAACTTCTCTTAAACGGTGTCTATCAATTCAGTGATTTCTATATTAACGAAGGGGGTAAGCCTAGTCTAATTATTACCCTTAAAAATATCCTCAATGTTTATCTTCAAAAAGCTGAACTGTCCTTACTACCTTCATTACCTCAACTCTCCACTGTCTTAGCTATAACCATCTTAATTCTTTTCCTTTTTAGCCAGCTATCATCTTCTAAAAAAGTTTTTTTTGTGCTCTGGATATTTAGCCCCTTTTTAATGTTTCTCATTACCGCCAGAATTTCTTATTATTCTTTAACTGGTTTAACCCCGGCCATTTACCTTCTCCTTTCCTATCTAATCTTTGAAAATAAAAGAAAAGCCTTGCAAATACTTAACCTTAGTTTAATCGCTATTCTCTTTATTTTTTTCAACTTCCGGTCTGTTCATATTATCAGACAATCACAATCCAGTATCTTGACTGTTCAAAATGGGGCCTTTTTAACCTACCTACTCAACCTCATCGATTACACCTATCAAGCCGCTGACAAACAAGAGTTCTCCATTTCTACCCTAACCTCACCCTATAAATATAACACTACCTGGGCTTATCTTTACTCCTGGTATGGACAACAGAAATATGGCTATCTGCCACAATGGTACGGTTCAGATCAAGCCGGCATCACCGGCAGTGACTTGCTAGAAAAGACTGATCAACCCCAACCCATTCACTTCTCTATATATGAATCTGACCCTGGTTGGCTAAATATGTTTGTGCCTGAATTTCAAAAATGGCAACAATCTATTGCTGGCTCTGTAAAATCGCAGGTTAATTTCGGTACTCTGTCATTAGAACAAAGAGAAAAATAGACTCTGTGTTAATCCAGCTACTCGTTAAGAAATAGCTGCGACCTGTCCCTGTCCCTTTTGAGGCTTATCTTGAATAGACACACTTAATCTTCTGGTACCGCCGCTTAAACTCAAATACCACTGCTCTTCTTGTCCGCTTTGCAAGATATCAAAATAAGCTTCAGCCGCTTTATCCTGCCAACCTGCTTCGTTCATATCCAACTCCAACTTTCTTCCTTCTTCCTGGGTTTCCCCAAAAACATAATCAAATCTGATATTCCAGTCTCTCTTTTGAGCATGTTCCGGCCTCTCTCCCACACCCTGAACAGTTAATTTGCCATTTGGATGAATAATCAAAAACACCGCTCCGCCCTTATTACTTGTCGGTTTACCCTGCTTGTCAACATCTGTTCTTCTTATATACCACACCGCCATCTCTTCACCCTTATAGCCCACATGATACGGATCAATCTCATCGACTTCTAAAGTTAATTGAGCCAAACGATTTGCTGCCATTAACTCTGGATCAACTACATTTTTATCCACTTTTTTGCCCTTAAAAAACTGTTTAATTGTCTCAAAAACCGGCTTTAATTCTTTTTCACTTTCCGCCTCCAACTCCTGAATTTTTTTATATTTCTCAGCCAACTTTTCTAATGTAAACTGCTGTTTCGGCTGCTCCTGATTACCCATATTTAACTTATAACTCAATTATATGTGTCTGCATTATATCTAAACTTGTGAAAAAATCAACCATTCTTATCTATTTTCTTACTTATCCACGAAAAACGATAAAAAGTAGTAGACTGCACCCTAAATAAAACTAAACTTGATTGTTACTTTTCCATTATCTAATATATGCATATGACTAGTATTCCAAGTAAAACTCAGCTTAAAACACTCTACGACTCCGGGCTCTCTATGATGCAAATTTCCAAAAAACTTAAAGTTTCTCATAGCAAAATCGCCTATTGGATGAAACAGTACAACATCCCCAGAAGATCAATAAAAAAAGCTGCATATATTAAACACAATCCAAGCGGTAATCCATTCAAAATAAAAAAAATTAAATTAAAAAAAGATTATTTTATATATGCCCTAGGAATGGGCATTTATTGGGGAGAAGGCAATAAAGCTGATAAATATTCTGTTAGAGTAGGCACCAGTGATCCAACTATGATTTTAAAATTCAAAGAATTCCTCATAAAAATCTGTAAAGTTCAAGAAAAAAAACTTAAATACAGTCTTATTTGTTTTAAAAATAGCTCTGTTAAAAAAGCTAAGCACTATTGGTCAAAAAAACTTGGCATCAAACCAACACAATTAGGAAAAATAACTCAAATTAAATCTCTGGGTAAAGGCAGTTATCATAAAACCTCAACATACGGTGTTTGTACTATCTACGTCTTTAATATCAAACTAAAGAAATGGATTCTAGATCAACTCAAGTTCTTAAAGTATAATAATGGCTTGCCGCCGACGTAGCTCAGTTGGTTAGAGCGCGAACATGGTAAGTTCGAGGTCATCGGTTCAACTCCGATCGTCGGCTCATCATTGAATCAATCATCAATAACTGTTAAAATCTGACTCTATGGCTAAAAAAGGACCCAGAATCTTAGTAGCTTTTGTTTGCTCTGTTTGCAAACGCCAAAACTATATTTCCCAGAAAAACCGCACCAACACTCCAGACAAACTGGAACTGAAAAAGTACTGCAAAAAGTGTAGAAAACACACTCTTCATAAAGAAACCACTAAGTTAAAATAATTTTTTTGGGCCTGTAGCTCAGCTGGCTAGAGCGTCTGCATGGCATGCAGAAGGTCATGGGTTCAAGTCCCTTCAGGTCCACCAATCCTATAATATTGCATTTCCCCTTCTTCTGGTATAATACCTCTTATTGTCTGCTACGTGATCCATCAACTGCGATGCACCATCACGGCACCTTAACAACCTCATTCAACTTAAAAAGGATAAAAGGAAATGAAACAAGATAAAAATCACAAAAAGATTCAAGCATTACTGAACAAAATCGAAACTAGCCTTTGTCAGATAGACGAAGCTAAATGAGCCAAAACGCATTTCTAAAACAATCCCCACTAGATTCCACCAAATCTTCCGAAGGGCAAAAAAGGAAACTGCGGATTCTGTAATCTCAAGAGCGAAAAAACTCCCATTCCAAGATAGCCAAAGTCTGTTTTTATTCTGCATTAAAACCGGTATAAACACAGGAAAAGAAGATAAAATGGGCTACAGCTCAATTGGCCTTCTAGGTCTTTTATCTCTCACAACACACTCCTCTACGAATAGTTCTTCGTACTGATGAATCCCTAAGGACGAAAGGAAACTCTTACTGCTCAAAATTCCGACAATAAACACTCTCCCTATTTTCCCTGCAAAACTTCACCCACTCGTCATATCCCACTGGCGCTTGGCTAAAACCATTATCATAAGGGTTCATCTTATCAAAATACTCCCACTCATCATAAGTTTCCCCTTCAATAATACACAAACCCCGCTGACCGGTAGCCGTTTCTTTAATCTTTGTTTCTCCGCCCATACAGCCACAAAACACTGTGGCTGGGTCAACCATTCCTAGACCCTTAGCCTTTGATCGGCTATCAACAAAATCCGTATAACATTTTTCCGCTGCTGTCATCTCTTTTTTACTTTCAGTCCATTCTGTTTCCGGTGCCACTTCTTCCACCAACCCCCTTTGATAATACTTCCATCCTAAATACCCTACCAATCCTAAACTAACTATTAATAAACTTACCACCAAAATCCACACAGATCGTTTCATTAATCTAAGCTTAACACAAACTTTAAAAACTCAACATCTCCGGCTTAAACAACAATCCCAGTCCGATCAAAAACATCACTATTCCCCCGATTAACCTGACCGCTCTCACATACTTACTCTCCACTCCCACTGCTTTTAAACTAATCATTGCCACCATAAACACAATCCAGTCATCCAGCATAAAAAACACTATATAAACCACCAAATATAGATAGTACTGCCATGCCGGTAAACTATTCATTGTCAAAACACTGGTGTAAATCGCCGGCAAACCCGCGCTACAAGCCAACTCAATCATATTCACCGCTACGGCCAAACCCATTATCCCCAATACTGCCAACCACAGATTTCTCTTGCCTACCACTGCCTTAAATTTGGCAAATAATTTCTGTCTTTTTTCTTCCCCCACAGTATCACAACCACCCTTCCGGTCTTTGTACCACTTTCTTAACATATATCCACCTGCCCCCACCGCAAACACCCCTACTAACCACCTCACCCATTTAACCCACCCCAACACCAAAAACACATTTAACCAGGCTGACAATACCAAAAAATAAACCACTCCGGAAGTTACAATAAAACTCAAACCTAAAAGCCACATCCTTTTTCTGTCTTTTTGCCCTAAAAGCAGAGAAATCAAAAACAAAAGTACCCACATAGCACAAGGATTAAATCCATCCAATAAACCCATAACCACAGTCAACACCGGCAAACTTAAAGTCTTTAAATCCACCTGCCCCCACCAGGGAATCTTAACTACCTCTCCACTAACCGTCGCCTCATCCGTTTCGCTACTAATTCCCAGTTTATTTTTAACCACCGATTCAATTAACTTACCGGTTGTTTCTTGGCTGTCAAAACCTACGTAACTCCAATCACCGATGACAAAAAACGGCACACTACCCACCTCTACTCCTAGTTCCTTTCCCTTAACTTCCCATACTGCCAGACTACTGGTTAAAGTAGTATCGTACCAACCGACCTTAATTCCATCATATTTCTTCTCCAATTCCCTCATAAACGGCTTAGCTGCTGCACAATGTGAACAAGTCGGAGAATAGAAAAAAAATACTTCCAGCTTTTCTTTAGCCAACACCTGAGACACGCTGGCTAAAAACACTCCCACCATCAATAAAACCCTTAACCACCACTTCATTTATCTTTATACTTTTCAATCAACTTTAAAATCTCTTTTTTACTTATTTCGCCATTCCGCCGCTCCAGCTCTATTCCCTTTTTATCTAAAAATACAAATACCGGCAACTTGCCTCCATCCACCCCATATTGCCTTACCGTCTTTTTATCTTTATCATAATCAAAAAACTCTGTCTTAAGCCACAAATTTTCATCTTCCACCTCCTGCCAACGAGGCTTCATCACCAAACACCCTGAACACCAAACTGCTCCAAACTTTAATACTTTCATATATTCTTAATACTACCTCTAACTACCATCTGTTGCAACCTATTTATGAACCCAATATAATAGTTATATAACCTATGGCCTACCCTATTGAACTTAAACAAGAAGCTATTGATTTAAGAAAAAAAGGCTACTCCATCAAAGAGGTGTCTAAAAAACTAAACATTGCCAAAAGTACCAGCTCCTACTGGCTCAGAAGTATCAAATTAAACCAAAAAGCTCTCAAAAGACTCCAAAAAAGAAAAATCATTGGCCAATATAAAGCTAGTCTAATAAAAAAAGAAAAACGAAAACAAAAAATTCTTCATTATCATAAGATATCTCAACAAAAATTAGATAAGTTAAAAATCGACAAAACTCTTTCTCAACTTATCTGCTCAATTTTATACTGGGCCGAGGGTGGCAAATTTACCGACAATAATCTCCAATTTACAAACTCTGACCCTACCATGATATCTACTTACCTTTATCTATTAAGAAAAGGGTTTGATATTAAAGAATCAAGCCTCAGAATAAACATGCATTTGCATGATTACCATAATGAGCAAAAACAAAGGCAATTTTGGTCAAACATCACTGGTATCCCCAAAACTCAATTTACCAAAACATATCAAAAACCTAATACTCAAAAAAGAAAAAGAAAAAACTACCCTGGCTGTGTTAGAATATCTTATTATTCATCAGATACTGCTAGAAAAGTTATTTCTTTATATAAAGAATTTTCAAAAAAGATAGGGGCGTGATGTAATGGTAGCATGAAGCTCTCCAAAAGCTTTCGTGAGGGTTCGAATCCTTCCGCCCCTGCAAAATGACTACAGGATAACTAGTCCCTTGGGTAACCTTTAAAGTATCTTCTTGCCACTTTTGGAAAACTACTAGTCTCTATAATCTCTCTTTTTTGTGTTCTGCTCATTTTTGCTTCTTTAGCGGCTCTTATCTCTTGCCGTAATCTACCTATATCACTATGTTCTTGATCTCTATTAAAAGCCACCAATACATCTTCTAAATTAGAAACAATAATATTTCTGGCTGTTTTAGGCAAATCCTCTTCTTTAATATCATATTCCCGTAACACTCTTGCTAGAACCAAAAACTTATCAGTTTTGGTT
>Ga0172371_10014726_pt1 | contig 10049 bp, 7 predicted proteins | sample Lak12m_FD_114543 | JGI IMG/M metagenome (GOLD analysis project Ga0172371, IMG submission 114543) | Freshwater microbial communities from Kabuno Bay, South-Kivu, Congo - kab_022012_12m | ecosystem: Environmental > Aquatic > Freshwater > Lake | place: Democratic Republic of the Congo: South-Kivu... | reverse complement strand
TTGTCGGCCGATGTCGTTCTCGTCGGACCGGGCAATTTATACTGCAGCATTCTGCCTAATTTGATAATAGAAGAAATCAGAAAGGCCATCGTTGAAACCAAAGCTCTGGTCATATTCAACTGCAATCTGATAAACCGGGCGGGGCAGACCGAAGGATACGATCTGGACAGCTACGTGGACGCGATCCACGGCTATTTGGGCAAAGAGAGAATCGACGTCGTTACCATAAACAAAACCCCCCTTAATGAACAGGTAAAAAGGAGTTTTGGAATCGACGACAAGGACGTAGTGAAATATAACCCTCAAGGAAAAAAGTCAAGAAGATACGAGGTTTTTTCTTTCGACCTACTGGAGAAAGAAGGGGCTTTTTTCTCGCAGGCCGACGAGATTGCCTACATCCGCTCGCCGATCCGCCATAACGGCGAAAAAGTGGGCAGGGCCGTAATTGAAATCTATAATAAAATGCGAAAGTAACTGTATGGCCAAAGAATTTAAAAGAATCACTCCTTATTGTTATAAAGTAACCGGCACGCAAGTGCCGATCACTTTTCATTTGCAATCCGATTTATTTCCCAACGACGAGGCGCTGGGACAGCTTAAGGATGTCGCCAACACGCCCGGTGTTTTCCATCACGTGGCGGTGCTTTCCGACGTTCACCCCAAAAAGGGAAGAAAGTGCCCCACCGGCGTGGCGGTGGCGGCCGACCGGTTTTTGCCCCAGACAATGGACTCGGCACCCAATTGCGGGATGCGGATGTTCACGGCGCCCTTGAAGTGCTCCGAGGTCAGCCGCGAACAAATCGACGAAATCTTTCAGCAGCTGGTCAGAGTCGTGCCCACCCAGAAACCGCTGGGAACGCCAATAAGCTACCGGACCGTCATCGACGTTTGCCGTTTGGGCACCAAGGGCCTCCTGAAAAATATGGGTAAAAAATGGCCTTTTTTGAAACAGGAAATTGAAAACACTTTTCAGAACGGCAATGAATTCTTCCCCGAAGAGATACCCGATAAATCGTTTGTTGAAGCCGCTATGCCCAAATTATTTTTGCGGATGGCCCAATTGCGCCTGGGAATTCTGGGCATGGCCGGCAACCACTTCCTGGATTTGATGCGGGTGGAAAAAATTGAAGACCGGGAAAAAGCCAAACTTTTGGGGGTCGAGGAAGATCAGCTGGTATTTTTTATGCACACCGGCTCCGGAATCCTTGGCCAATACGCCAGTTATTTTTACACCCCGAAGGTTGAGGAACATTTCTCCACCAAGGTGCTAGTGAATTTGGGCCGCCTGACAATGTCGAATAAATATTTATCCGGCCAGGATGTTAAGCAATTGAGAAAAGACTCTCTTTCTTACCGCCATAAAGACGATTTTTTCTCAATTGATCCGGGCTCAACCGTGGGAAAAGCTTATTACGTCGCCCATCGGGCCACGGGTAATTTCGGCTATGCCAACCGGGCAATCCTGGCAGCCAAAATCCGCCAAGTGGTGGAACATAAATTTGGCCGGGGGTTAAATTGGAACCTCCTGTACGACATGCCTCACATCGGGGTGCGAAGAGAAAAGCATTACGGAAAAAATGTGTGGGTCCACCGCAACGGGGTGAGCCGCGCCTTCGGGCCCAAACGGATGAAAGATCATCCGATTTACGGTAAAACCGGCGAAATTTGCTACTTTGCGGGATCGATGACCACCCCCAGTTATATAGCGGCCGGTACCGACCAAAACGAATCGACTTTTTTTTCGGCCAGCCACGGAGCAGGGAAGAAAAAAGTTGCACCGAAGGACTTCGGAAAAGAAGAATTGTTCAAGAAAGTGAAACGGGACGGCGTGCGGCTCTATAACGCCAAATCTAAAGGAGTGGTCAAACAGGCAAGCGAATACTACAAAGACATCAACGAAGTTATGAGGGGAGTCGAAGAGAACAATATCGCCAAACCAATTGCAAAGTTAAGCCCGATCGCTGTCCTTATGGCTTAATCACTGGCTGCCACCACCGTTAATTATTCCCGAGAATAAACTGGCGCTGGGAGGAAAACTGATTTCCTGCAATTTTTTCATTCCGTTGCCTTCGTCCTCCAAATACCACATTTTTTTGGCGTTAGTGTCATAGCCCATGTCCGATAAATTGTTCCCTTTGAGGAAATCGGCCGAATTACGGCCGCCCCGGCCGTCCAGCTCGACCATTTTTATTCCTTCGCCGTTGGCCACCAAAATATTCTGATAATCCAAATACCACTGGACTGCTTTCAGTTCCCCCGAATCCCGATAAATCACTTCCAGATCGCCGGCAGTGTGCTTGGGCTGAACGTTCCAATCTCTCACAAAATAGACGTAGGTTTCATTCTTGGTGGAGAAAAGCAGTTTCTTACCGTCATTGGAAAAATAAACTTCGTTTACTCCGGGAAAGATAAACTTCAGCCCCGTTTTGCCTTCCTCTTTGTTTTGGTCTTCATCCCAAAGAAAAAGGTTGCCGTTGGAATCCAAGATGGCCACTCGATTATCGGCGTAAGCAAAGACCTGGTACTTATCGGTTAGCTGATAATTGTCGGGGAAGCTGACACTCTGTTGCAGATTACCGTCTTTGTCGGACACCTCAAGGTTGCGGGCCGGGGTGTTGACCGAACAAAAATAACTGCCGCATTCGGTCATTCCGTAAATATTTTCTTTGATCTTCGCGGGTTGGGAGTCGGCCGGCAAAACGAGATTAACTGAAGTTTTGGTGTTTTTCTTTTGAGTGGCTTCGTTGGCATTATTATTGTTGCTATTTTGATTCTGGCTTTTCCACCAACTTAAGGTGCTGTCGGGAACTTGATTATACAAAACGCTCCCTTTGACGAAATATAGGCCGCCCCGGTTGTCCCAAAAATAATTATTTATTGAGGCCGTTTCGGCTTTCTTGCCCTTACCGCCGCCTCCGGGGTTTAGGCTGTCAGCCAGAGAATCCCGCCAGGCATCCCCCAAGGGGATAATTTCGCCGTAATTGTCTCCCGCACTGGTTAAATGGATTTCCGGGGTGTCGTTTTTATTGATAGAGAACAACAGCCACTGGCCATCTGGCGACCATTTCAGTTCACCCGGCTCCGGAGTGTAACGCTGGTTAACCGCTTCGCTAAAGACAGGGAAGTCTTCACCTTGATCCTGGTCGTGAACGAGCAGTGTGATCGCGTTGTTTTTATCAAGAAAATAGGCGATTTTCTTCTTGTCGGCACTGAAAGCGTACTTGGCGATATTGTCTTCGTTTACCGTTCTGGGAGAAACGTTGTCCGGTACCAACAGGATGTTCCAAAACTCGGTGGCGATGCCGGAGTGCACTTCCACGCTCTTCTTCCAGGGAACATAGCCGGAAGCCTGGATTTCCAACCGATAGTCCTTCGGCTCCAAACCGTTGATGTTAAGCGATCGGTTGATCAGGTCGATGCTTGCCTGGTTGATTTTCTGACCGTCCAAGGCGATTTGAGGGCTAGAAGGGGTGGTTTTTATCACGATACTCCCGGAGCGGACCACCTCGTTGTTCTCCTTGTTGAAACGGTAGCCCATGGAATAGAAAACGATTGCGGGGGCGACGATCACCAAAACCACAAAAAACAGACTGAAAACAATTATTTTTCGGATTAGGGAATGTTTTTCCATTGATTTTATCTCGGTTGCAGAATTCTTTCTTATTGTAGGGCTTCGCTTATTAGCTTGGATTAAATTTATTTTTTTAGGGCTTCGCTACGCTCAATAAAAAAATAAATTTATCCCAAGCATAAGCTCAATACAAATTAAGAAAGAATTCTGCAACCATACATATTATTTAGCACGTTCAACGTATTTTCCGTCACGCGTATTGACTTTCACGATGTCGCCTTCTTTGATGAATAGGGGCACAGTGATCATCTGGCCGGTTTCCAGTTTCACCTGTTTGGTGCCGCCGTCGGCGGTATTGCCGCGTAGCGCTGGCGGAGCCTCAATCACTTTCAAATCTAGTTTTATCGGCAGATCAACGTTTATCGGCTTTCCTTTAAACAGAAGCATGTTGACGCCGGTGCCTTCCTTGAGAAATTTAGCCGAGTCGCCCAGCTGTTCCTGGCTCAAGCTGAATTGTTCGTAGTTTTTCTCATCCATGAAATAATAGAGGTTTCCTTCGTGATAGAGATACTGCGCGTTACTACGTGATAAATCGGCTTCTTTCAAAGTTTCGCTGCCTTGAAAAGTGCGACTCACGACATTTCCGGTGCGCAGATTTTTCATCTTAGTGCGCAAAACCGCGCCGCCCCGGCCAATTTTGCTATGCTCCCGATAAATCACTTCGTAGGGCTCTCCCTCCACCTCCACCAGAGTTCCAACCTTAACTCCCGATAAGTTCAACATATTTTCTTAAATTATCTTTAAAGAGGGGGCGAGTCCTGAAGATTTATTTTTTTATCGAGCTCGCCGTCTGCGGCGAAACGAAGTCCTAAAAAAATAAACTTTAGGACGAGCTCCAACACTACGATCTGTTTGAAAAAGCCGATTTTAGCGTTACTGAATCACTATACCCCAAAGAATCGCCGCTGTGAAGGCCTCTCCCCAGCCGGGTCGCCTTCACCGGCAATTCCTTGAGCTCGTCTTTTATGTAAAGGCTGGTGGCCTCGCCGCGGGAAGTGAAGTCGGTTGCCAAGATCACTTCGGTAATTTTTTCTTCAATAACTCTTTTTTTGAGAAATTCTACCCGTTTTTTAACAGCCTCGATGACTTTCCCCCAGCGAGACCCCACCGCGTCCCCGCCAAGCACGAAGTACAGTCCGCGATATTCCGCTTCCTTATCGATAATCGCCGCCGTGAAAGAAGAGCTGACCACGCAAAGCCGGTCTTTTGCCCGGGATCCGTCCGAGCAGAACTCACAAAGCCCATCTTGGGCGAAGAAGAAGCATCTTTCACAGGGACGGAAAGCCGCAAACTCCTGCCAGTTCCTCATGAATTCATCTTTTTCCTGACCATGCTGCCACCACCAATCCAAAAACCGCTCCGCGCCCCGTTCGCTGAACCCCGGCATTTTGGAAACTAACCTGCGCAGCTCCGCCAGTGGCTTGGGTAATCCGCTCATCCGGCTTAACTTTAAGGCTTGACTTATTAGATTTACTTTGGGATTATAGCAGGGAAGTTTAGAATTAAAAAAAGAAACATGGTTAAAGTCATATTGAAAGAAGACGTGGTTGGGCAGGGAAGCAGGGGGCAAGCGGTGGACGTGGCGGAAGGTTTCGCCCGCAACTTTCTTTTGCCCCGCGGCAAGGCGGTAATCGCCACTCCGGAAGCTTTAGAAAAAATCGAGGAAGAGAAAAGCCGTGAACAGCAAAAAGAAGATAAAATCAAAGAAAAAAATCTTGCCCTCAAGGAGAAGATTGAAGCTTTAGAACTGGAAATCAGCAAAAAAGCCGAGGGCGACAAATTGTTTGGCGCCCTTTCCGGCAAGGAAATTTCCCAAGCCTTGGAGAAGCAAAACATCACTATCAACCCCAAAAAAATAAAAATCCCCGAGGCCATAAAATCTCTTGGGGACTATAAAATCGGGATCATGTTAGACAAGAATATAAATGCTGAACTGAAAGTAAAAATAAGCGCGGAAAAGTAATTCAAGAAGAGGCAGCAAAAATCCCCTTACTTTATTGTATTGAGCTTATGCTTGGGATAAGTTTATTTTTTTAGGGCTTCGCTCGCTTTGCTTCGCTCAATAAAAAAATAAACTTATCCCAAGCTAATAAGCGAAGCCCTACAATAAAGTAAGGGGATTTTTGCTGCCCGTCATTGATCAATTAATCTATCGTATACTTCCACGGTTTTCTTGGCTAACTGGCTCCAGCTAAACATTCTGGCTCGTTCTTGGCCAAGCTTTACTTTTTCAGCGCGGTAATCTTTGCTTTTTAAAAGTTTTTGAATAGCTTCGGCCATTTTGTCTGTCTTGTTTTTCTTCCCGATATTAACGTAGACGACGGCATTTCCGGCTACTTCTTTGAAAACCGGGATGTCGCTCGCGACCACCGGGGTCCCGCAAGCCATCGACTCAATCAGGGGAATGCCGAAACCTTCGTAGGCGCTGGGAAAAATAAATATCTCCGCCGCCCGGTAAAAAATGGGGAGCTTTTCCATCGGCTGATATCCGGTAATCAAAACATCTCCCGGCTTAATGTTGCCGGATTGGACTTGATTGTTGATTGCTGCTTCGATTTTCTCATCGAAGTTATACGATTGTTTATCCCCTACAATTACCAACTTTAGCTTATTCCAGGGCGAATTCTTTTTGAATTTCTTTTTGGCTTTTCCAAAAGCCGAGATAACCAGTGGGACATTTTTTCTGGGCTGCAGCGAGCTTACGTGAAGCAGAAAAGGGAAACTGCCGCCCAGAATTTTTTTGACTTCGGTTTTAGCTTCTTTTTGGCTCAAAGAAGAGTGGAAATATCGGGTGTCCACCGCCGGATAAGCCACGCTGATCTTCTCCGCCGGACAACGGTACTCCCGGATAATCTCCTCCTTGGTAAAATTGGAAACTGCCATAATCGCGTCGGCTCTTTTGATCGAGGGCGGGATAAACCGATTCAAGATTAAACTGTCCTTCCGGGTAACCCAATTCGGATTAATTTTAAAAGAAATATCGTGAATGATGGTTACTATTTTTATTGACTTCTTCAGAAAGAAGGGGACAATATATTCCGTTTCGTAAATATCGACGGCGTTTTTCTTGAGAAACTTCGGCAGGGAATAGAAGGTCCAAAGCAATTTGCTGGCGGGGGTCACCCGGCAGATTTTGAAATTCTTGGGCAACGGCTTGAGTATTTCCTGAATTCGGGCCGGTTTATCATCGGTTAACAACAAAAATTGGTGTTTCTTGCTTTTCTCGAGCCTAGCCAACTCTTTTACCAAATAATAAAATACCGCCTCGCTGCCGGTGCTTTTCTTGCCGATTTTTCTGATGTCAATGGCAATTTGCTTGCAATTTGTTCCAAATTTCATCTACTAATGTATTTATGTGCGATTTTTTCGCCCAGCTCCCTCAATGTTTCCTTTGCCATACCGTTAAGCTTCTGAGCTTCTTCCTTATTTCTAGCCACACTTATGACGTAGAGCGGGTTATCCGAGTTAAACCGATCCCCAAATCCGTGCTCTCCCGAGGCAATCGAGGAAAGAAATTTCAATTCCTTCCGACAATATTCTTCGCTCAACCCAAAAGCCAAGCCGTTCGACAAAAAGTGGGGCGGGAAAAACTTATCGGTCAGAAAGGAGGGATCAAAAGTCGGATCGGCGCTCCAGAACATCACCCTCGCGTCATGAAAGTCTTTGTGGCCGCGCATGTCACAGAAAGGGGTGTGACCGAATTCCGCTCCCAACTTTTGGGCCAAATCATAGGAGTGGGCGGCGCCGTACAAATCTCCTTCAGTAACTTCTTCCGTGGGTATCCCTTGCAGCGAGAGTTCATTCACTAAAACGATAAATTTTTGTTTTTCTTCCTCGTTAAGTTTTGAATGGACGGCTCCGGCCGCTCCGCAGCCGCTATGGCTCCTCACCGCCTTTATTTTGCCTTTGAAACTGCTCACAAAATTGCCGATATACTCTTTGGAATCCATAATCAGCTGTCCGGCCGTGCCGATTTTAAATTCGCCCTGGAGCGGCATGACTCTCTCGTCAGCGCAAATCATGACTTTCGCCTTTTCCTGATTGACGTCATACGCGCTTTCTAGAATCTCTTTTTGGTTGGAGGAAAGCGTTTCGCTCAGGTTTTCGCTTTTCGAACCCCTCAGAATTGCGATAAATGGGGCTTTATCGGTTTCCTCCCAGGCTTCTTGCAGCGTTTTTTGTTCCATTTTTTCCGGAATTAATTTTAAAGGCCACCCAAAAATCCTAGGCCAAATTTAAAAGAGGGACAAGAAATATCATGGAAAAACTAGTAAAATGAAGCTTTCTTGGCAAGCATGGTTTTGGTGCACGCGGTAATATTACCCGAATAAATTGACCGGCGCCCCGCGCCGTTGTAAGCGCCCGCCAGCGCGTCCCAGCCATCCGGAGTTTGCAGATTGCCCACATTGCGCCGCATGCTTAATCCCTTCAAGTGCGCTATCCCGAGCGCTAAAATAGTCTTTCCTTTTTGGCCGGCAGGGTCGTTTCGGGACATCATTGAAGTCGTATCTATTATTTTGGAGTCAGAACCGTGGACTTTTAATAATTCCTGGTATTCCTTACCGCCATATTGCTTCAAGTCGTTCAATGCGGTGACATCTGTTTTTGATCTTTTATTGATTTGCATTAATCCCACCGAGTACTCTCCGCTGCTGTTAAGCGCCTCGGGTTTGAAAGCTGATTCTCTTTGAACAATACACAGAACAAATTCCTTGGGAACGTTCAACTTCATCTCGGCCAGATCTTCCTCGACCATCTTTTCAAGCTGCTTCTTCTCTTCGGTGTCCAGCGTGTACCCGCTGGAGCTTATAGAGGTATCGCTCCCGTTGTTGTTTCCGTTGTTTCCTCCGTTGTTGGTCCCCCCCGTGTTCCCACCGCCGTTTCCGCTTCTACCTGACCCGCCGCCTGTACTGCCCCCTTCCTGCTTCTGTTGATCGGTCAGTTTTTTTATGAGATCGGCGAGCTGTTTGTCGCTTATTTTTTGGTTACTGCCGTTTTGTTGAAGCTGGTTTGGCAGTATTCCGCTGCCGCCAGTAGGTTGCTGGCTGTTTGTGTTTGTATTGATGTACGAGTTGGTGTTGGTGTTGGCATTGTTATAGTTATTGTTACCCAGTTGATTTGCCGCGTTGGAGTTTTTGTTGGCACTTTTGCTTTTTGAAGATAAGTTATTCTTGTTTTGAGAGGCATTCAGTTTATTGACTTTCTCCGTCACAGAACGACTTAGTAAATCAGTCAGCTGGTAAATTATATCCCCCTTGGTGCCCGTGTCTTTGTTTTGCTTATCCAGGGAAAACAAAATACTCAACACTTGGCGTAAATAATCCTCCATTTCACTCTTAGAGACTCCTTTGGCCACGTTTAAGACGCTTATGGGCTTATCGGCATTCAAGCTGCCATCCGGATTTAGATTAACCTGAACATGGGTTTGGTTTTCCGGGATTTTGCCATCATACCGCTCCGGATCATAGAAAAATGGCCCGTTGCCTTCTTCGTACTTTAAGCCGGATATTATCTTCTTGAGCGGCTGGAAAGCCGGCGCGGCTCCATCCCCTTCGAGTCCGGTCCAATTGGCCTCGGGCCAGATTGAGTTGAAATCCGGAATTTGAGTGGTGTCGGAAGAGGCTATTAGCGGTATTTCTTGAGAAACACTTTTTAAAAGCATTGACAAAATAAGATCGTAGAATCGATCTTTTGTTTTTTTGTCAACGCTTTCAACTGTATCGGCTATTTCTTTCTTTGTTTCTTCCGGGATATTGTCGGGTAACAAATTCGAAATGGTTTCCGGTGATAGAAGCTCATTTAGGCCCACCAGCCGCGTGCCAATGATATCGCCGTTGTTATCCAGGGAGGGAACTGCAGCATAAATTATTTTTTTGCTCTCTGCTGCCGATTTGGTTAGGACAGCCAACTGCTCGGCCGCCCGGTCAAGCGGCTGGCCGCCAATTCCATGGATAAAAAAATATTTGTTCTCGGGCAACTGTTTCAGGTCGGTTGTGGTTAGATTGATTAGATTAATGGGGTTGTTGCGGCCGCCCAAATTGTCAGGAGTGACTTCGCTAGCGTAAAGATTGGCGAGCGTTGAGTTTCTCGTGGACGTCGCTTGTTGATCAGAAGCGCATTCCATGGTCCACCAATTGCCTTTGTAGCCCAGAACGGTGTACAGGACGTGGATCGCAAGCCAAGCGAGAAGGCAAATGGCAAAGCCGATAAGACTCAACTTCAAGCCTTCTTTGGCCCAGCCCATCATTGAGGAATCGCCGACCGAGAGAATGTAGGCGAACCCCGACACTATCACAAAAAAGACCGCCAACGCGAAAGCCAGCGCCAGCAGCCAGTAAAAAATTCTCTCGATTAATTTAAGTAAATCACAAAAAGTGCACTCGGTCAGAGTGCAGGGAACCAGCCCGCGCTCATCGAC
>Ga0172371_10014725_pt1 | contig 10049 bp, 8 predicted proteins | sample Lak12m_FD_114543 | JGI IMG/M metagenome (GOLD analysis project Ga0172371, IMG submission 114543) | Freshwater microbial communities from Kabuno Bay, South-Kivu, Congo - kab_022012_12m | ecosystem: Environmental > Aquatic > Freshwater > Lake | place: Democratic Republic of the Congo: South-Kivu... | reverse complement strand
CAGGCCGGCCCGGATGCGTTGGACGGCCTGTTTGATTCCGCCCTGAAAGGATATTCGGTTGTCGCGCGGCTGGACATCCCGTCCATCGGCGTTTCGCTGCCCGTGCTTTCCGAAACGACCGATACGGCCCTTAAATATTCCGTCTGCTATTTTTCCGGCCCCGAACCGGGCGGGGAGGGGAACCTGATCATCACGGGGCATAATTACGCAAGCGGCGCGCATTTCGGCAACCTGGACGAAATGAAGGCGGGCGACACCGCAAACCTGACCGACCCGAACGGAAATGTTTTTACATATACCGTATATGAAACCGAACTGATTACACCGGACGACACCGGGGCACTTTCGGACATGCAATACGGCAGGGAACTCACCCTGCTGACCTGTGAGGAAAACGCAAACCGCAGGCTGCTGGTCCGGTTCCATATAGCTGACGGAGAGTAAAAGGAGGGGCCATGGGCACCAGGAACATCCGGAAAAACGAAGACCCGATACTGCGCAAGAAATGCAGGGAAGTAAAAATAATTGACGGCCATCTGCTTGAAATCTTAAGCGATATGGCCGAAACCATGTACGGCGCGGAAGGCATCGGCCTTGCTGCCAACCAGGTGGGCATCCTGCGGCGGCTGGTGGTGGTGGATACGGGCGAAGGACTGTATAAACTGATCAACCCGCGCATCGTATCCAGCGAGGGGAGTGCGGAGGCGCTGGAAGGCTGCCTCAGCTTTCCGGACGTATGGGGCAAGGTCCTCCGTCCCGAAAAGGTCACGGTTTGCGCGCTGAACGAAAAAGGGGAAGAGGTCACGCTAACCGGGGAAGGGCGCACGGCCAGCTGCCTGTGCCATGAAATAGACCACCTGGACGGCGTTGTTTTTGTGGACAAGGTAACGGAATTCGTTGAAGATTAAAAAGATAAACAGATCAATTAAAAAAAATATTTTTTAAAGAGGCTTTTTTAAGGGGAAGTCAATGAGAACTGCAAAATACATGAAAAAAGGCAAAAAATTCGTATCCTATACGAAGCGCTTTTTCCGCCGCGCGTTTTCCGTGCCGCTGCGCGGCGGCCTTTCGCGGCAGAAAAACCCGGATCCGCTGGAGGCGGGCATGCCGCCCGAAGAGACCCGGGCCGCCGGCCCGGATATGAAGGTGCAGCCTGCATCGGGCGCCCGCCCGGAAAACTTCGGGTTTGAAACGGACGTATTCACCGGCCGGGAAAAGGCGGGATCGTATAAACGGGAAGCGCCTATCCGCTTCGGGCCGGGCCGGGAGTATTCCCCCCTGCAGGGCATCGTGACCTTCCGGGGTAACAATTACCGCGACAGCGCAAGCTACGGCGCGGTAAACGTCGCAAAGGGAACGCTTACGCCCGTGTGGACAATTAAAACCGGCAGGGTTTTAAGGAGTGCGTTTACCCAAAGAAAAGGCCGGCGGTACTGGACGGGCAGCGGTTGGACAGGGCAGCCCATCATTGTCCGGTGGCCGGAGGATATTAAAAATATCATGAACATCTGCCCGGAAAAGAAGGCCGATCCCGGCCTGACAGAGGTGATATACGCCTGCATGGACGGCGTCATTTATTTTACGGATCTGAAAGACGGCAAGCCGACCCGCCCGCCGATCAAAACGGGCGGGGGGCCCATCAAGGGCACGGCCAGCCTGTATCCGGATGGAACGCCCATGCTTTTCGTGGGACCGGCGGACGACCCGCCCGGCATGGAAGAGGTGCGGGCGCGCATCTACAGTTTGATTGACCAGAAACAGATTTTTACGTTCGGGCACAAAGACCCGGATTCCTACCGTGTGTACCAGAGTTACGATTCCAGTCCCCTTTTCGACGCGGCGGCGGATACGATTATAGAACCGGGAGAGAACGGCCTGCTTTATACCATCAGGCTAAATACGAAATTCGACCGGGAAAAAGGGACGCTTTCGGTGGACCCAGCTAAGCCGGTCAAATTCCGCTATAAGGCGCCGGGCTACGGGGACGGTAAAAAAAATACGCCCCAAACCCGCTGGTGGGGCATGGAGGATTCGGCCTGTATCTGGCGCAACTACATCTATATTGCCGATAACGGCGGCAGGCTGATGTGCATAGACCTGAATACGATGGAGACCGTCTGGGTGCAGGATGTTCTGGACGATACCAACACCTCCCCGGTGTTTGAGGAATCGCCGGAGGATAAAACCTGCTACCTTTATATTTCGACCTCCCTGCATATCACCGCAACGGGCGACGCGCCGCCGAGGAGCGGCGGCGTTCCCATATGGAAAATCAACGCGGCGACCGGCGAGGTTGTCTGGCGGACGCCCCTGTATCCCTGCCAGTCCCTGCCCGGCGTTTCGGGCGGCGTACAGGCAACGCCCGTTTTGGGCAGGCACGATATTTCAAACCTGGTGATCTATCCGATTGCGCATACGCCGACGGAAGGGCTGGGCCTGCTGGTCGCGCTCGACAAAAAAACCGGGAAGGAAGAGTGGAATACGCGCCTTGGGCACTACTGCTGGAGTTCCCCGGCCGCCGTCTATACGCCCGAAGGGAAATCGTATATCATCCAGTGCGATTCGGAGGGAAACATGCATCTGATTGAAGGCGCAACGGGCAGAATCATAAGCAGCGTCTATCTAGGCGCCAACATTGAAGCGTCGCCCGCCGTCTTCGGGAATATGGCTGTCGTCGGGACCCGCAAAAAACGGATATACGCCGTCCGTATCGGATAGGCGGGGCACCTGTTTTTAATAACGGTTGAATTCCCCCGCGGTTTTCATTATAATGAAATGCGTTGCTCCATAATGAAAGGGCAGGGAGATAAGGCCTGCCAAAAGGGTATTGATGAAAAAAACCAAATCGGAAATAGTAGAAAAAACGATCCATACCGCGTTCACGGTATCTGTCATTATTGCGGCCAGCAAAATTGCGGGCTTTGTCCGCGAGATGGTTTTTGCCGCCGCCATCGGGCAGAACGTGAACAGCGACGCTTATTCAACTTCCTATAAACTGCTCAATATCCTCACGATCGCATTCGGCGCGGGGATCGGGTCTATTTTCATTCCCCTCTATACAAAAACAAGGCTTAAGGATGGCGAGGAACGCGCCAATCTTTACGCGAGCTATATTTTAAATGTTTTCATGCTTTTCGGCATCGTGCTCAGCGTGGTGGGTTATGTGTTTGCGCCCCAGATATGCGGCCTGATTTATCAGGGAAGCCCGGAAGGCCTGGCGCTCACCATCAAACTGACGCGCATCATGTGCCCCGCCATCTTCTTCTGGGCGATCGCGGGCGTTCTGACCGACCTTTTAAATGCCCGGAAAAATTTTATTCCCGAACAGCTGATCGGGTTCGCGCTTACGGTATGCGTGATTACGGCCTGCGCCGCGTTCGGCAATATCGAAGCGGTCGCCATTGCCACGCTGATCGCGGCGGGCCTCCAGGTTGTGATTGTTCTGCCGTTCATGCGGGGCCATTTTAATTACAGGCCCAGGATGAACCTGAAGGACAAGGACCTTGTCCGGACGTTCTTCCTCGCGATTCCGGCGCTCATCAGTATTGCCTTTGATGAAATCAACGCGCTGACGGATAATATTTTTGCATCTTCCCTGGTAACGGGTTCGGTGACCGCGCTGGCCAGGAGCTTTTCGCTGGGGCAGACCGTGCTGGGCGTTCTGATTACGCCCATTACCACCATCATGTTTACCGAACTCAGCCAGTTTGCGGCGCTGGGGCAGATGGACAAGCTGAAGGATACGGTGCGCAAGTCCATAGAGGTGATCGCGGTGATCACCCTTCCCATCATTATACTTTCCGTTGTATGCAGCAGCGATATCATCGGGATTGTATACCAGCACGGTAAATTCACCGCGGCGGACACGGCGTTCACATCGCCCGTGTTCATTATGTATATCATCGGCATTTTCGGGTTCGGGCTCAGGACATTTTTGATCCGCGTGTTCTATTCCATGCAGATGCCCCGGCTGCCCCTGTATGTCGGCATATTCTCGGTTTCGCTCAATATCGTTTTGGACCTTATCCTGATGGGTCCCATGGGCGCGAAGGGCCTTACGCTGGCCACATCCATTGCCAGCCTGACCGGCGCCATGGTCATGCTGGGGCTGCTGCATAAAAAGATCGGCAAGATGAATTTCAGGAAATCCGCCCGCCAGTTTGCAAAAATGGCCCTTGCGACGGGAATCAGCCTTGCCGCCATCCTGGCGGTGCACGGCATTGTCCCCGCCGCCGACACCGGCTTTGCGGCAAACGTGATCCGCCTGCTTTTGAGCGCGGCCGCAGGACTCGGCGTGTACCTCGTTATGTCCAGGCTGCTGAAGATAGAGATGGCGAACCGGGCGATGCGCATGCTGCGGCAGCGTTTTTCACGCAAACAAAAAACTGCTTGAAAAAGCAGTTTTTTTATTAACCTCAAGCCGCCGATATATATCGGGCAGGCCCTACTAATCTTTTTTAATATCGCATTTGTGTTCGTCGCTCTCCGGTTGCTGCAGGCCTTCTATTTTAATACCGTTTTTCTGGGCGTAGTCCCACAGGGCTGCCTGTATGGCTTCTTCGGCCAGCAGCGAACAATGCACCTTCACTTCGGGCAGACCGTCCAGCGCCTCCATAACCGCCTTATTGGTTATCTTAAGGGCTTCGTTGACCGATTTCCCTTTCACCAGTTCGGTCGCCATGCTGCTGGTCGCGATGGCCGCGCCGCAGCCGAATGTTTTGAATTTTACGTCCCGGATGATCTGGTTTTCGTCAATATCCAGATAGATGCGCATGATGTCTCCGCATTTCGCGTTGCCCACCGTGCCTACGCCGCTCGGGTTTTCTATTTCGCCCACATTCCTCGGGTGTGAAAAATGCTCCATTACTTTTTCGCTGTACATGCGTCTTCTCCTTTCATGAAGTCCTCGTAAAGCGGGGACATGCTTCTAAGCCGCTCCACCACTTCCTTTACGGACGCGGCGGTGTAATCCATATCTTCCGTCGTGTTGGTCTCGTTCAGGGTCAGCCTGAGCGACCCGTGCGCGATCTCGTGCGGCAGGCCGATGGCCAGCAGCACATGGGAAGGATCGAGCGATCCGGACGTGCAGGCCGATCCGCTGGAAGCGCAGATGCCTTTGCTGTCCATGAACAGGAGAAGGGATTCCCCCTCCACAAAACGGAAGCAGAAATGCGTGTTGCCCGGCAGCCTCTTTTCCCGGTGACCGTTCAACCGGGAATAAGGTACTTCGGCCAGGACCTTTTCTATAAGATGGTCCCGCAATGCCGTTTCTTTGCGGATGCGCTCGTCCATTGTTTCAAGCGCGATCTCCACAGCCTTTCCCAGGCCCACGATGCCGGGCACGTTTTCGGTGCCCGCCCGCTTCTTGCGTTCCTGCGCGCCGCCGTGTATAAACGGCGCGATGCGCACGCCCTTCCTTATATACAGCATGCCGATGCCCTTGGGGCCGTTCAGTTTATGCCCGCTTGCGCTCAGCATGTCTATATGCATTGCATCCACGTTGATGGGCACCTGCCCGAACGCCTGCACGGCGTCGGTGTGGAACAGGATGCCCTTCTCCTTTGCGATGGCGCCGATCCCGGCAACCGGTTCGATGGTGCCGATCTCGTTGTTTGCAAACATCACGGATATGAGTATGGTGTCCGGGCGGATGGCGGACTTAAGCTCTTCCAGGGAGATCATCCCGAATTCGTCCACACCAAGATAAGTCACCTCAAAGCCGTTTTTCTGGAGATATTCGCAGGTGTGCAGAACCGCGTGGTGCTCAATCTTGGTGGTGATAATGTGGCGGCCCTTGTCCTTCAGCGCCTGCGCCGTCCCCTTGATGGCCCAGTTGTCCGACTCTGTCCCGCCCGCGGTAAAATAAACCTCGGAAGCGTTTGCGCCGATTGCTTTTGCTACCGTCTCCCGCGCGGCTTCCACCGCCTTCTTGTTCTCGGTTGCGAACCGGTACAGGCTGGAAGGGTTACCGAACCGCTCGGTAAAGTAGGGCAGCATGGCGCTGACGACTTCAGGCCTTGTTGCCGTGGTTGCAGCATTGTCTAAATAAATCATTTTGTCCATATGTCTTGTCCCCTTTAAGGTCAGCTGTATTTCCGTTTTGCCCCGCGCTTCCCTGCGGATTGAGCAGGTCGCTCAAGCGGATGGAATTAACGGTCTGGTTGATCACGTCGTTTATTTTTTTCCAGACCATTTTGGCCGCGCATTGTTCGGAACCGTAACACTCGCCCGAATCCATTGCCGCCGGGCAGTCCACCGCGTTCAGGTCTCCCTCCAGGCTCCGGAGCACTTCGCCGATGGTTATATCTTCCGCCCGCCGCGCCAGGACATATCCGCCCTGCGCGCCCCGGATGGCGGAAATGATGCCGGCCCGTTTCAGCTTGCCCATGAGCTGTTCCAGATAACGTTCGGATATACCCTGGCGCTGTGCGATGCTGCCAGTGGATGCCGCTTCTTCGCGGCTGTTCTGGGCCAGATCCACCAGGGCCCGAAGGCCGTATCTGCCTTTTGTCGATAGCTTCATGGCGCGCATCTCCTTTCCTGCGGCGAGGGTAATCCCTACCAAATTGCTATGATATAGAATCATAAACCATTTGGCCCCGCATGTCAATATAAATCCTAGTAATTTAATAGGAAATTTAAAGTTTTTTTAACAAAAGGGCGGGGCTATTGAAGGCGGGGGAGGCGCGTGTTACAATAAAGCCATGTTTTTAATAGGTATTTTCGGCATTGAAGACAGGCAGAAAGAGATCATGAAGCTGAACAACGTCATCTGCCCGCACTGCGGCGCAAGCGTAGCCCCCGGCTTTTCCTACTGCCCCTATTGCGGGAAAGAATTATAGCGTATACACCTTATAATTTAAAAAAACCCAGGGATAATAAAAAAGCCGCCCGGTTGGGCGGCTTTTTTATATTTTAAATTGATTACCTTACGTTGCCCATATAATGCAGGGCGATGGTGGACGGCCCGGAATGCGTTCCTACGATAGGGCCGATAAAATGGATCTGCGTTTCCTTGATCATCGGGTAGCGCTCCCAAACGAGCTTCTCCACAAACTGCGCGTCTTCCAGCGCATCCCCGTGGCCGATAAATACGGTCGCGCCATCGGGGTTAATAAACTGGCCTTCCATTTTATCCACGAGTTCTATAAGTGATTTTTTGCGCCCCCGCACCTTTTCCACCGGGATGATCTTTCCGTCGTCGTCAAACCGCAGGACGGGCTTGATGTTCATCATGGTTCCGAGGAAGGCCGTCGCGCGGGAGACCCTGCCGCCGCGGCGCAGATGATCCAGGCTGTCTACCGCAAACCAGTGGATCACATTGCGCGCGTTGTTCATTGCCCAGTCGTATGTCTCGTCGATCGTCTTGCCCTCGTCGCGCTGGTTTAAAACCATATGGACAAACAGTCCGAAGCCGCGCGCGGCCGAGAGGGAATCCACCACATACAGTTTCCGTTCCGGGAATTCCTTGGAAAGCTTGTCCGCCACCAGCCTTGCGTTGCCGTAACTGCCCGAAAGGCCCGAAGACAGAACGCAGTGCAGGATGTCTTTGCCCGACTCGAGAATCGGGCGGAAAAGGTTTTCAAACGTTTCGGTATTCACCATGGAAGTGGTGGAGATGGAACCTTCGCGCAGCCGGTCGTAAAACTTCTTGATAGCATCGGTGTCGGCTTGGTTCTCGACGTATTCGTTTCCGTCCATGAAATAATGGTATGGCAGAATCATCAGATCGCGCCGCTGTGCGTATTCGGCAGGCAAATCACAACAAGAATCTGCTCCAATTACAAACCCTGACATAATCTTTCCCCCATCTTTTTTTTAAAATGAATCAGCAAAAAGTAATTTCATATATTTTTAATTGTAACGGCCTGCGCCTTAAAAATCAAGTATTATTCACGGGCAGCCCGCCATGCAATTTTATAAAACGGTACTTTCATATCCGCTTGTTTTGCTATTGTCTTGCCGTTGCGGTTATGATACAATGACGCATATAAAATAAGTTGCTGAAAACAAACAATAATTAATGTGTTTTGGAGGTAAATATGAATTTTTCAAAAAAAGCCCTTGCAATATCGCCGTCACTGACCCTCAAGGTAACCGCTATGGAAAAAGAGATGGTCAAAAACGGAAAAGATGTCATCGGCTTCGGCGCCGGGGAACCGGATATGGATACGCCCGAATATATAAAACAGGCGGCGGTAGAGGCGCTGAATAAAGGATTCACCAAGTACACACCCGCCTCCGGAACGATGGACCTTAAAAAAGCGGTGGCCGGACGGCTGCAGAAAAAATACGGCCTTGCCTATGAGCCCGCACAGATTGTTATATCCAACGGGGCCAAACATTCGCTGTTCAACACTTTCCAGGCGATACTGAATCCGGGGGACGAGGTTATCCTCATTACGCCCTACTGGGTCACCTATCCAGAACTGGTTAAAATGGCGGATGGTGTCCCGGTTTATGTGGAGGCGCTGGAGGAAAACAATTTTGAGCCGGTGCTGTCGGATATCGAAGCGGCCGTAACAAAAAAAACAGCGGCCATCGTTGTCAACAGCCCGTCCAACCCTTGCGGATGCGTTTATTCCAAGGATACGCTGATGGGCATCGCCCATATCGCGAAAGAGCATGACCTCTACGTGGTCTCGGACGAAATATACGACGAACTGACCTATGACAACACGTGCCACTACAGTTTTCCCTCCCTGAGCGAGGATGCGTATGAGCGCACCATACTGGTCAACGGGCTGTCCAAGGCATACGCCATGACGGGATGGCGGATGGGCTATACCGCGTCCACCAAGAAACTGGCATCCATCATGGGAAGCTACCAGAGCCACGCGACCTCCAACCCGAGCTCCATCACCCAATACGCGAGCGTGGCCGCCCTTAACGGCCCGCAGGACGAACTGGCGGCAATGGTGCGCGAATTCGAGGTGCGGCGGGATATGATGGTTGAAACCATCAACAGCGTGGAAGGGATCTCCTGCGTCAAGCCCGAAGGGGCGTTCTATGTGATGCTGGACATTTCCGGGATCATCGGCAAAAACAGCGGCGGGAAGGAAATCACGGGATCCCTTGATTTTACCGAGTGCCTGCTGGAGCAAAGCCTGGTGGCGGTTGTGCCGGGTATCGCTTTCGGGGCGGACCATTTTGTGCGCCTGTCCTACGCGACCTCCCGGGAGAACATACAAAAGGGACTTGCAAGAATAGCTGAGTTTGTGAGGGGGCTTAACGAATAATATGGAAGAATGCGGATATAAAAAATGGAACCTGCTTCAGGAAGACGGTTATGAATACCAGCTGCAGGATGTGCAGGAACCCAACCTTTTCCCGGAATCAATGGATTACGATTCCATCCCCAAGGCGGTGTTCAATTTCCGCCGGGTGCCCATGTACTGCCCGGATGAAATCTGGATTACCGACACCACCTTCAGGGACGGGCAGCAGTCCCGCACGCCTTTTTCGGTCAAAGAGGTGGTGGACCTTTTCAAACTGCTGCATAAACTGAGCGGCCCCAAGGGCGTGGTCCGCCAGAGCGAGTTTTTCGTATATACCGAGAAGGACAGGAAAGCTATTGAGGAATGCATGGCGCTCGGATATAAGTTCCCGGAGATCACCACCTGGATTAGGGCCAATAAAAAAGATTTTGAACTGGCAAAATCCATTGGCATACGGGAGACCGGCATACTGATGAGCTGTTCGGACCATCATATATTCAACAAGATGGGCCTGACCCGTGCAAAAGCGATGGACAAGTACCTGGGCGTGGCGAAAGACGCTCTGGATGTAGGGGTGATTCCCCGCTGCCATCTGGAGGACATCACCCGCGCCGATTTTTACGGGTTTGTGGTCCCCTTTGCGCGCGAACTCATGAAACTGCGGGAGGAATCGGGCGTGCCCATCAAGATCAGGATGTGCGATACGCTGGGTTACGGGGTGCCCTATACCGGTGCCGCGCTGCCGCGGAGCGTGCAGGGGCTGGTATACGGCCTGCGGTTTTATGCTAAGACGCCGCCCCACCTGCTGGAATGGCACGGGCACAATGATTT
>Ga0172371_10014724_pt1 | contig 10050 bp, 5 predicted proteins | sample Lak12m_FD_114543 | JGI IMG/M metagenome (GOLD analysis project Ga0172371, IMG submission 114543) | Freshwater microbial communities from Kabuno Bay, South-Kivu, Congo - kab_022012_12m | ecosystem: Environmental > Aquatic > Freshwater > Lake | place: Democratic Republic of the Congo: South-Kivu... | reverse complement strand
TCCTGGAGAAAAAGATCGATATTAATTCTTCGTCCGAAGGGGCGCTGACCGCCGTCCCGGGGATAGGGAAGACGACGGCAAAGAAGATAGTAGAGTTTAGAAATAAGAACGGAAGGTTCGATTCTATAGAAGAGCTGGATAACGTGAGGGGGGTAGGGGAAAAGACAATCGAAAAGATCAGGCCGTATGTTGAGGTCAGGTAGCAAGCCCTTCTATTTTTCGTCCGGCGGTTTCTATTATAGATTCCGGCAAAGACCCGTCAAGGGCCGCTTTTTCGAGATATTCGATCGTTTCGATCTGGGTTAAGCTGTTACTGCAAATAAGCAGACAATGACACCCGGCTTTAAGGGCCATAAGGGCCGCTTTGGCAAGTGTCCATTTTTTTGTGATTGCCTTCATCATAAGGTCGTCCGTGAAGACTGTTCCTTTAAATCCGAGCCTGTTGATGAGAAGCCCCTTGATGATCGACATGGACAGCGTTGCCGGCAGTTCCTCATCGATCCCTTCATAAATAACGTGGGCGGTCATTATGGATTTTACACCCGCCTCGATAGCCGCCGCGAAGGGGATCAGCTCCAGCGATTCGAGCCGCCCGATCGTGTGGGGAAGGGTCGGCAGGTCGAGATGGGAGTCCATAAACGTATCGCCGTGTCCCGGAAAATGTTTTCCGCAGGCGACTATCCCGTGATCCTGCAGGCCGCGCAAAAGCTGAACCCCGGCCTTTGCCACAAAGAACGCGTCTTCCGAGAAGGCCCTGTCTCCGATGACCGGGTTCTTGATGTTCGTGTTAACGTCCAATACCGGGGCAAAATTTATATCGATGCCGGCGTCTTTTAGCTCTTCGGCCATTTTTTTGCCGATCCTGTACGGCAGGTTTTCGTCGCCGGCGCTTTTCATCTTTTCGCCGATCTTTGCCATCGGCTCCCATTGCGTGAACGGTTCGGGCATCCTGAAAACCCGGCCGCCCTCGTGATCGACGGCGACAAGCACCTTTCTTCCGGCTATATTTTGTATCTCGGAGGTCAGTTTTTTTAGCTGATCGCAAGATTTGATATTGCGTTTGAAGAGGATAACGCCGGCGACATTATATTTCGTGATAAGCCTTATAAGTTCTTCGGATGGAGATGTGCCGTCAAACCCGACCATAAACATCCTGCCTATTTTTTGTCTTAAACTCATATTTTTTCTCCGCAAATAATTTGCATTGATAAATACCATATGATAATAAAGGTTGCAAATGCCAACTTTTAATTGTCCGCAATGCGGACGGGAATTTCAGGCCGACTCCGAAGGGCGATATCACTGCCCGCACTGTGATTACACGCTGGCTATTCATCTGCATGTGCACGGAAAGATTCCGTGGGAATCGTGGCGCGAAAAGGGGAGGCTCCGCGCCTTTTTTGAAACGTGGAAGCAGGTCATGACAAATCCGGTCCCGTTCTTCAAAAGGGTCCCCAAAAAGGGCAATTTTGTCCTTCCTTTATATTACGGCATGATATGCCAATCGGTTTCCATCATACTTATGTGGTCATATCAGGTGGGGTTTCAATCGATCCCTACGATAGTCGACTATTCCGCCGCGTTTGGAGGTTATTGGCCCATGACCGCCAATTTTAGCTGGCCGGCGCTTGTTATATTTCTTATGGCCCTTCTCCTGGTGGCCCCGATATTTGCCGCCTTGGGGCTTTTGTTTACCTCAGGGCTTTATCACATAGCGCTTAAAATCTTTGGCGGCGCCAAAAACGGTTACGAGGCCACTTTTAGGGCGATATGTTACGGTTCGAGCGCGCAGTTTTTAAGCATCATCCCGATAGTAGGGGGAGTTGTTGCCGGGGTCTGGACCCTTGTTTTGAGCATCATAGGGATCAAACATTTGCACGAAACAACCTATCCGAAGGCGATATTGGCCGTTTTTCTTCCGGTGCTTCTCTGTTGCGGTTTCATAATTTTGATAGTCGCGGCTGTTTTTGGCGCCGCCATCGGCGCATGGATGTCGGCTTCGTAGGGAGGAGACAATAATGGAAATTGGAATCATAGGCGAGGCGCAAAGCGGCAAAAGCACGTTGTTTCAGATAATGACCGGCGTCAATTCGCGCGCCCTTCACGGCGAGCAATATGTTAACGGGGTTGCGAAGGTTCCGGACGAGCGGTTGTATAAGTTGTCGGCGATATTCAAGCCGAAAAAGACGATCCCTGCGGCCGTCACCTACATAGATGTCAACGTGTCGGGCGAAAAGGCATGGAACACGATCAGACAGAATCTTTCCACCGTCGACGGCCTGCTTCATATTGTAAATTGTTTCGTGACACCGGCTCTGGACGACGCCGTAAAAAGGTACACAGCCCTTCAACAGGAGCTGATACTTTCCGACCTTATCGTGGTGGAAAACAGGCTGGAGCGTCTTGCCAAGACGCACGGAAAAGGGGAGAAACCGGAAGACGCGATCCACCGGCTTGTGCTTCCAAAGGCAAAGGAGATGCTGGAATCGGGGAAACCTTTAAGGGATCTTAAGCTTTCCGTCGAGGAACAAAATTCGATAAAGGGTTTTACGTTCTGGACGGCCAGGCCGGAGCTTGTGGTCTTGAATGTTGCCGAGGGGGAGAGGGATATATCGGAAGAATTCGCGAAAAAGCTATCGCTAAGCGAGCCGGTCGTGTCGATATGCTGTAAGCTCGAAGAGGAGATAACGGAGCTGGCGAAGGAGGAGCAGGCGGAGTTTATGAGTTCGCTTGGGATAAAAGTTCCGGCGTTCGAGCGTATCATCAAGACATCTTTTAATATGGCCCACAAGATGGTATTTTTCACCGTGGGTGACGACGAAGTGCGGGCGTGGGATGTTCCGATCAATTCGCCCGCGCCGCGCGCCGCGTCGGCCATCCACAAGTATTTCGAGCGGGGGTTTATAAAGGCGGAGGTCGTTTCTTACAAGGACTTCATGGAGCACGGCGCGACGATAGCACAGGTTAAGGGGGCCGGTAAATACCGTCTTGAGGGCAAGGAATATATCGTTCAGGACGGGGATATTATAAATTTCAGGTTTAACGTATAAAAAACATGAGGATTATTACAATAATACTTGCATTGGCCTTTATCGTCTTGCTGGTCGTGATCGCGAATTTTTATGGTAACATGTTCAAGTGGGAAGATTTTGGCGGAGAAGAGAACGAAAGTCCGGTAAGTGAATCGGTCCCCACTCCCAAGGCAGAAGCCGCTTCGTCAGAGGAAGAGACGGACGCAGATGAGCAGAATGACAGCGCATCCACGGCCGATGTTTCATCTGCAGGAGAAAAAGGAAACGCAAAGGCTTCAAACAACGGCGGGCTTGCGGAGGGGGTATATGTAAGAACGGCGGGCGGTATCAGCAAACAATGTTCGCTTAGCGCGTTCGCATCGCTGGGCCTAAAGAAGACGGCCGGAACCGATTCTTACGTCATTATAGGCGATAACGATCCGCGGCTCGAGGCAAGTTACAAGCTTACCTACGATTCAACCACAAAAGACTGTGTTTTTGCCCTCGACGAGGGGACCACCAAATATTATTATTACTGCGTGATCTGGTTCGATCCGGGGATCAACAAGCCGAAGATAAGGGTTAAAAGGATCAAGACGGTAATAACGGCCGACAGTCCCGACTATGGAGTCTATCCCAGCGAGACCTATTGCGAAGACGGCGAGGAATTTACGCTGAAATAAAGAAATGTATGAACAAAAAATTTATCTTTGGTATGATCTTTTGGTGTTTAATAGGGTGTAGTGGCCTGAAAGACCAACTGCAGGCCGACGCGTTAAAAAATGAGAGTCATCTGATAGGGGGCGGTTGCAAGTATAAGATAACCGATGGGACGTGTGTTATAACGGATATAGTTGCCGGCGAGCAGGCAAGGTTTTCGTACGAAAGCGATTCGGACGGGGCCAAGATAAAGGGAGAAGGCTGTTCTATCGCCGCTTACAGCGGGGATTTTGTCTCGGAAGAGTTCATCAAAAAACACGGTCTTAGAGAGGGAAACTCCTACAAGTGTCTTCTTTATTGCGCGACGGCAGGGACGTGCACTCCTCACATGTTTGAATTTGAGGGACTCGAAAATAACGAAAAAAATACCGTCTATGGCGGAGGTTCGGATGGCGACGGTTGCAGATTTAGCGACGTTTGCGGCAAGTAATAAAAACGCCTCTCTTCAACAAATATCTCATATATGTCTTGTATCATATTGATTTTTAATCACAAATAGCATTTTATTCAATTAGACAATAAAAATTGACTTAAAATCAAAGATTGTGTTTAGATCCATGCCGTCAATTGAGAGCCTTCAGAAAAAAAATATTCTTTTTGTTTTTCTCCGTTTCAATCCTGACATCCTGTGGAAGCGGTGGTGACGGTGTCCCATCTGAAAAATCCGATATATTAAATATCGTCGATATCTCCCCCTTGTCGGTGGAGCTTAAAGATCGCGCGACATATAATTCTAAGGTCTTTGATAACGGCGATGGGACGCTTACCTCCATTATATCGGAGGCCCCGATCCACTATTATGAAAATAAACAGTGGAACGATATCGACACCAACTTTACAAAAAAATTGTCCGGGAAGAAACATGATGTCGGCGTAGAAAAAAATAATTTCAAGGTCTATTTTGATAATACCGAGGGCGGTTTCGTAAAATCGCTTGTTGGCGACGATGTCTACAAATTTGAAATTGTCTGGCAGGGGAAGACCGTAACCTGGCGGCCGTTAAGGATAGGATGGGAAAAGGGTGGTGTTACTACCGCCATAGAGGAGCCCAAGGGAACCACCGCCGTTACAAAAGAAAACAGGATACAGTACGATAATGTCTACTCGAACATTGATGAAGAATTTGTCATTTTGCCGGAACTGTTTAAGCACAACATAATGATAAAGGCCCCGTTTAAGGACCCGCAAGAGGCCGATTATTTTGTCTATCAGGGGGTCTTAAAGATAGGGGACGGGATCGAGGTCATTGCCGACGATAAGACGGTTAACGACGGGGAGGCCGCGGAATGTGATCAGATTACTCTGAAAACGTCGGACGGAGCAGGGGTTATCCCGGTCTCTTTTGCGATTGAAGAAAATCCAAACGCAGATGAAGAAATAAAGGGGCATTATCGCATCAAGCGGGAGGGGACCGATATCCTTTTTTCTATATTGATCCCTGCAAAATGGATTCAATCAAAAGACCGCGCCTATCCGATAAGGATCGATCCGACAATCACCCTGCCGAACGCGTCGACCGCCGATTTCCCCAATTTGACCGGCTATATCTGGCTGAACGGAGCCTCATATTCCAAATCGGTATCATCTACCGACGGCATTAAGACCGGAAAACAACCAAGCACATCGAACGATTACAGGGGATTTGCGGAGTGGAACATAACCTCGATCCCAAGCAACGCAACCATAACGGCCTCTAAGGTGTATCTGACGAAAAAATATTTCGAAGATGTCAACGCAGATGGTTCGATGTCGACAAAAATATACGATCTGGCCACGCGGCCCTCGACGGCCTCTGCCTCGACGATCAGGACGGACGCCGCCGACGGCTCTTATTACGGCTATATCCAATGGTTTTCCAGCAACACAACTAAATCTCTATCCCTTGGTTCAACCGGAAATACCGAGATAAAAAATAATTTATCCTCCGGCTGGTACGGTGTCGGTCTGACGCCGATGACGTCAGTTGACCCCGACGACAGGGTCTATTTTCACAGCAATACGACCGGGACGCCAAGTACCTATCCGCTTCTTGAGGTTACATATACGACTACGGCGAGTGGGGATATATTTGAACCGGACAACACCTCCGGTCAGGCGAAGGTCCTCATAAACGGGACCTGCACGAACGGGCATAGTCTGGTTCCGACGGGGGACGTCGATTGGAAATATTTTGTCCTAAGTAGTACCTCCGATGTTACGCTGGAAACGGTTGGTCCAAGCGGCGATACGGAGATGTGGCTTTATAACTCAAGCCTGACGCAGATCGCCTACGATGATGATAGCGGAGAAGGCGCGCTGTCGAAGATAGTCAAGACAAATCTGGCGCCCGGCACATATTATGCCAAGGTCTCTGAATATGGAAACGATGCGCAGATCGCCTCTTATGAATGGTCATTTTCGGCGACGCCCTCACTCATAAGCAAAGGAGCTCTTGGTGGAAAGGTGACAAGCGCAACAAGCGGCATCAATGTCAAGGGGGCGGAGGTCCTTCTTGGCGAGTGCAGTTGTAGCGACTGCGGCACCTGCGGTTATGCCGTAACCGATGATAACGGCAATTATTTGATTTCAAACATGGTTGCCGGCACCTATCACATAGATATCTGGACGACCGGGTATCTGGACTATTCAGGCTCCGTTACCGTTCTCGGAAACACGACCACGATCAAGAATTATCAGGTCACGCCGAATTTTGAGGCATTGGCGGTGAACACCTCATATCTGCCAAAATCTGTCGGACTAAAAGAGTACAGGTATTATAAGTTCGACAAGGTGAACGGCTGGAGCTACAGCATCAACGTTCATCCATCCACCGCAAACGACGACCCGGACGTTTATACGCATTGGACGACGGCCGCGAGCATGGCGACGTATCAGTATTCTTCCGCAAATGGGAGCGGTTCCACCGAAACAATCTCGTTTACGGCGACCGAATCGGGGACATATTATATTGCGGTATACGGGTTTAAGGCCTCGTCATTTGCGATAGATATCAGCGCAACCGCTCCGGCGGTCGACGACGCCGATTTCGTCACCGACGTTACGATCCCGGACGGCACCGATATCTCTGCCGGTCAGGGTTTTACAAAGACATGGCGCTTGAAAAACAGCGGCAACACCACATGGACAACCTCTTATAAGCTTTGTTTCTACAGCGGGTCCCAGATGGGGGCGGCCTCGTGCAAAAACCTGACGTCAAACGTCTATGCTGGCAATAACGTCGATATCAGCGTTGCGATGACGGCCCCATCGACGCCCGGCAGTTACACCGGCAACTGGAAGATGAAAAACGCGGCCGGCACCTGGTTTGGCGATACGGTATATGTGACGATAGACTCCATAAACAACCCGCCTAACCAGTGCACGCTTACGGCTCCTTCCAATGGGGCCCAAAACCAGCCCATAACGGTAATGTTAGACTGGGCCTGCACGGACCCGGATGCGGGGGATTCGATCGTCGATTATAAATTACAGTTGTCGACGGATCCCGGTTTTTCCAATTTGTTGTGGAACGCTTATATCGGGACATCATCGAGCCAATGGCAACCGTCGGCGCACGGCATAAATCTTTCTCCGGATACGTACTACTATTGGCGAGTCTATGGGAAGGATACGCACGGCGATATAAGTCCGTTATGGTCGCCGTGGAGCTTCAAGACGGCCGCGGCAAAGCCGGACTTTATCCCGGACAATGCGTCTATAAAGAGCGTCACTTCTCCTTATACCGGCGCAACATTGACGGTAGAGGCGAGACTAAGAAACATAGGGAAGGGGAGCGCCAACAATGTCGGAAATAAGATACGCTTGAGAAATATCGCCACCGGCCAGTATTACACCTTAACGAATGTTACTCCGTCATCGGTAGATATGGCGGCTGATTATAATGAAGTTAAACAGTTCAGCGGAAAGATACCCGACAATTGCACATTCCCGTATCAGGGGGAATATGAGGCGGAGATACAGCTCGATCCGAACGATGTGTACGATGAGTCGATCGAAGGCAATAATGTAACGACAACGCCCAACGTGGTCTTTCTCACGCGCTATATCTTTTGCGGAGGGGACACCCCTCCGCCTGATGAGAATGACGATTTCGACAGTGACGGATTTAAAGATATCGAAGAAAAATATGCCGGAACAAAGGTCACCGTTGCCGAGACGAGCAAGAAGTTGTTCGATCCGAGCTATTACATTTATCTCCCCAAAAAGACCGACCAATCATATAAAAACTATGATGCCGATCCGGTCAATATAAGGACCGGGGCGTTCGAATTCACGCAGACGGATTTCAAACTGCCGGGTCGCGGGCCGGATATTGATTTTACACGCACGTACAACAGCAGGCTGTTTGAGAGAAGCAACCGGCTCGGAAACGGATGGAGTTTCTCATACAACAGTTTCTATTATAAAGACCCCGCGACCGGCAACGTTCAGATATATCACGGCGGGATGCTGGCCTCGATGTTCTATTCGTCCGATGGCGGGCAGACCTTTACGGCCCCGCCGGGGGTTTATGACACGCTTGCCTGGGACGGCGAGACCCTCGTTTATAAAAGGCTTGATGGCACAAAATATATCTATTCTAAAACCCTGACCGGTGTTTTGGGGCTGTTGGAGAGCATTAAAGACACGAACAGCAACAGCTTGACCTTCACTTATACCAGCGCGAGAGGGGATGTTCCGCTCCTTTCCGAGATAAAGGACGCCTCCGGGCGCACGGTCTCTCTAACTTACGGCAACGAGGCGAACGACCTGCTATGGGATAAGATCGTCGAGTTGAAAGAGAACGCCAACCCCCAATCGCCGCGCATCGTTAATTACGAATACGATGAAAGCGGCAACCTCATTCATGTTAAGGAGAACCGCACATACAAAGGAACGACCGAATATGTCGACCGCTATTTCACATACGACGCGACCGGCAAGATGCTTACTTATACCGATCCGCGCGGGACGATCCTTTATAACGAATTTGATGCCGAAGGCCGTGTCGTGAAACAGTACGAATACAATCCAAATAAGGACGCGGAAGGGAATAAACGGCTTGTTTATGAGCTCTCCTATGAAGGGCCGAACGCGAACGCGCCGGACAGCACGCATTGCACACTTGTCAAAAATTACCGTGACGCAGATGCATTTTATTCGAGCCGTTACTGTTTTGACGCCGACGAGTTGAAAAATTATCAGGAGGACGGCCTCGGCAACTCGGAGAAATGGGAATATAACGATGATGGGATGCCCGCAAAATACACGGACAAGAACGGCAATATAACCCTTTATGAATATGACGCAAAGAGAAGATTGACCAAAGAGACCCCGTCCGATGCCGGAGGCTGGCATGTTGAAACGATATACTCTTATGAAGATAAGTTTAACCGCCTGACCCAAAAACAGAGCACCGCTACGCACGAGGGTTTGCCGTCGGTCACTAAGACATTTAAATACACGATAGATAATAACAACGGGAATATACTGAATATCGAGGACCCTCAGGGGAATAAGGATATCTTTAGTTACGATCCTTTCGGCAATCCGCTGACTCATGCGGACAAGAACGGCAATACGACATCGTTCGCATACGATGCCAGCGGCAACTATCCGGTTCAGGAATCTATTATGGTTCAGCAACCTGACGGATCGAGCCAGTTGGTCGTTAAAACGAACGCATACGACAGTTATGGCAACCGGACGCAATTTACGACCCCGGAAGGCCACGTATACTCATATTTGTATGACAACCGTAATAACCTAAGGGAAGAGACGGATCCGGCAGGTGCAAGCAAGGTCTATACATACGACATGGAAGACCATCGTGTATCTGAAGCGAACGAGCTCGGCAAGATTACAAATTATACATACGATAAAGACATAAATGCGAGCCTGGTAAAGATCGAAAAAGTCGGTTCCGTAGAAAATATAACTGTTCAGAAGGCGTACGATTGGACCGGAAACCTCATAAAAGAGGCCGATCCCCTGGGCAACGAAACGGCCTACACGTACGATGCGGCAAACAGGGTCACAAACAAACAGCTTCCATACGATTCGATCGACTATTCTTATGACGCGGCCGGAAATATTACGGCCGAGGAGAACAGCCTGGGGCAGAAGGCGGCCTATTTGTATGATGCAAGAAACCGGCGCATCGAAATGAGAAGACATCTAAGCAACGACGAATATCTCTCTATATTTGACGATTATGACGCGTTTGGGAGGATAACAAGGCACACCGACGCGAACGGAAATATCACGCAATTTGAATATAACCTCATCGATAAATTGACCAAACAGACCGATCAGCCGGGAAACATTACCACGTATGCTT
>Ga0172371_10014723_pt1 | contig 10051 bp, 7 predicted proteins | sample Lak12m_FD_114543 | JGI IMG/M metagenome (GOLD analysis project Ga0172371, IMG submission 114543) | Freshwater microbial communities from Kabuno Bay, South-Kivu, Congo - kab_022012_12m | ecosystem: Environmental > Aquatic > Freshwater > Lake | place: Democratic Republic of the Congo: South-Kivu... | reverse complement strand
GTTCTTGATCAATGGGCAGGTGAACTGAAGTCTAAATTCAATATACGGGTGTGGACTTTCGGCATAAACCTGGCGGAAGACAATGGCGCTGAAAAGCTTTACCAGTCGTCGTTACAGGCAGCCGGCAGTATAGATATCCTGGTTAACGACGCAGGAAAACTGACCTACGGAAGTTTCGCTGACACCGATTATCAAAAGCAGGATTTCATGATAAGGACCAATGTACTTGCGGTTTTTAGATTGACCAGGTTGGCCTTACCGTCCATGCTCAAGGCGGGTGATGGCCGCGTATTGAATATGTCCTCTTGCTCTGCATTCCAGCCCACCGTCTATCACGCCGTTTACGGTGCTACCAAGGCCTTCGTGCAGAGTATGAGTGAGGCCATTAATGCCGAGATACAGGGAACGGGAGTTAAAGTACTCACATTCAGCCCTCCCTATACCAGGACGCCGCTTCTGAAAGATGCCGGCATGCCGGAAAAGATGCCCTGGTATAAAATCAGCGGGCTGTGGGACCCCGCAATCATCGCGGCCATCGGCTATAAAGCTTTTAAGAGCGGCAAGACCATATGTATTCCCGGTCCTATGAACTGGTTGATGCACTCCATCGTGGTAAGGCTCAGCCCTCACAATATGCTCAACGCGATATCACTGATGGCGATGAAGGGACAGAACTGACCGGCTGTTACATATTCCGCCGGTATTTTCCTCCCACTTCATAGAGGGCCCCGGTTATCTGTCCCAGCGAAGCATAGCGGGCTGTTACCATCATCTGCTCAAATATATTGCCGCCTTCGCGGGCCACCTGCTGCAGCTTGCTAAGCGATTCCCTGGCTTTGGCCGCATTGCGTTTCTGGAAATCGCGCAGGTTGACTATTTGGTCCTGCTTTTCTTCGTTGGTTGAGCGGCTGAGAGGAATGTCGAACGGTATTAGATTTCCCTCTCTGGGATTTAAATAAGTGTTGACACCGATGATGGGCAATTCACCCGAGTGCTTGCGCTGCTCATAAAGCATCGACTCATCCTGTATCTTGCCCCGCTGGTATTGTAGTTCCATGCTTCCCAGCACTCCCCCGCGTTTGGAAATGCGCTCGAACTCGTCCAGTATGGCCTCCTCCACCAGTTCGGTCAATTGCTCCAGTATGTAGGAGCCCTGCCAGATATTCTCATTCTTGGTCAGGCCGAATTCACGCGTGATTATAAGCTGGATTGCCATGGCCCTTCTTACAGACTCCTCGGTTGGAGTAGTGATTGCCTCATCGTATGAATTGGTATGCAGGGAGTTGCAGTTATCGTAGAAGGCCAATATAGCCTGTAACGTGGTGCGGATATCATTGAACTGTATCTCCTGGGCGTGCAGCGATCGCCCGGAGGTCTGTATATGATATTTTAACTGCTGGCTGCGCTCATTGCCGCCGTATTTCTCGCGCATGGCCACGGCCCAGATCCGCCGGGCCACCCGGCCTATCACCGCATACTCGGCATCCATGCCGTTGGAGAAGAAGAAGGATAGATTGGGAGCAAAGGAGTCGATAGGGAAGCCCCTTGAAAGGTAGTATTCCACATATGTAAATCCGTTGGCCAGAGTGAACGCTACCTGAGTTACGGGGTTAGCCCCGGCCTCCGCGATGTGGTAGCCGGAGATAGAGACGGAGTAGTAATTGCGCACGTTGTGCTTGATGAAATATTCCTGTATGTCTCCCATCATCTTAAGCGCGAACTCGATCGAGAAAATGCAGCTGTTCTGTCCCTGATCTTCCTTTAAAATGTCTGCCTGCACTGTGCCGCGGACGGACGACAAAGTCTGCGCCTTGATGCGTGCATGCTCATCCGGTGTGGGCAGCCGTCCATTGTGTTCTGCGAACTCATCCATTTGCTGGTCGATGGCCGCGTTGAGGAAAAAGGCCAGCATTACGGGAGCCGGTCCATTAATTGTCATTGAGACCGATGTATTGGGGGAGCACAGGTCAAAGCCGGCATATAGTTTCTTGATATCATCAAGCGTACATATGGAAACGCCAGACTCTCCAACCTTGCCGAAGATATCGGGGCTTTCCTGGGGATCTTCGCCGAAGAGAGTTACAGCATCGAATGCGGTGGACAGGCGCTTGGCATCATCGTTTTGCGAAAGGAAGTGGAAGCGTTTGTTTGTGCGTACGGGCCCTCCCTCCCCTGCGAATTGGCGTTTGGGATCCTCACCCTTGCGCCTGAAGGGAAAAACACCCGCAGTATACGGGAAGTGGCCGGGCACATTCTCCAGCAGCAAATAGCTCAGCCTTTCGCCATGGTCTTTCAGGTCTGGTATAGTGACGCGCGGTATGCGCGTGCCGGCAAGCGTAGTGTCGGTCAACTCCACCTTATATTCCTGTCCGCGCACACTATAGCGGAAATAATCGCCGCCGTAGGTCCTGCGTAGCTCATCCCAGCCTTCCAACAGCTTTCGACACTCCGGCTTGAGCTTATCCTGCAGCCATACTATTTTCTTTTCGATGGCAACATGCGCGGCCTCATCTTCAAATTCCACTAACGAAGAATGTAACCGCTGAATACGCCGGGCTATCTCTGCCTGTTTAAGTACCCCTTTCTTATAATCCCGCACCGTCTCGGCTATCTCGCCCAAATATCGTATGCGGTCCGGAGGGAGGGCGAAGCGCACGGTACTGGTATTAGATACCCTGTCCTCAGGTATATTACATATAAAATTCTGCCCGCATTTCCTGTCTATGCATTCTAAGAGCCCGGCATATAGTCCGTTGACGCCCTCATCGTTGTAGCGTGCTGCTATAGTGCCGTAGACCGGCATGCTTTCCAGAGGAACGTCGAATTTTTCATGCGTGCGCCTGAGGATTCTCCTGACATCGCGCAGGGCATCCTCGGAGCCTTTTTTATCATATTTATTCAGCACCACAATGTCCGCGAAATCCAGCATGTCTATCTTCTCGAGCTGGGTGGGAGCGCCGTACTCGGAGGTCATAACATACAGGCAGACGTCCGATATATCTACAATGGCGGTGTCACCCTGGCCAATGCCCGCGGTTTCCACCAGCACCAAATCATAGCCGGCAGCTTTTACCACATTGATGGCATCCTGGATCACCTCGGGGACCTCGGTTTTCGAGCCCCTGGTAGCAAGCGAGCGCATATATACATTGCCACCATAGACATAATTCATACGGATACGATCGCCCAGCAGCGCGCCTCCCGTGCGGCGCTTGGAGGGATCGGCTGAGAGCACCGCCACTGTTTTGCCGGGATTGTCTGTCCGGAAGCGCAGCACCAGTTCATCCAGCAGAGAGCTTTTACCCGAGCCCCCTGTACCGGTTACACCGACTACCGGTGTCTTGCTTTGCCCGGCTTTTTCTCTCAGTATGTCGCTGTACTTGGGCCAGGGATCGACACCCATCTCAGCCAGCGTGATCATGCGGGCAACCTTGGAAGGCTCCCGCGTATTAAGTTTGGCCGGCGCCGGGATAGCTGCGCCACGCTTGGATTTATCGTGTTCAGAAGTTATGCCGATGGTGTGGAAATCGCAGCGCTGCAGCAGGTCGTCTATCATTCCCACCAGTCCCATGTTACGACCGTCCTCGGGATCGTAGATGCGCTCAATGCCGTAATCCTGCAGTTCTTTTATCTCGTTGGGACGTATGACGCCACCGCCGCCGCCGAAGATCCGTATGTGGCCCGCGCCGAGCTTATCGAACATGTCCTTCATATACTTGAAGAACTCCATGTGCCCGCCCTGGTACGAGGAAACGGCCACCGCCTGCACATCTTCCTGCACCGCCGCTTCGACTATCTCGCCTACCGATCGGCTGTGTCCAAGGTGGATGACCTCGGCTCCGCCGGCTTGAATCAGCCTGCGCATGATGTTAATGGCTGCATCATGACCATCGAATAATGTAGTCGCCGTGACTACCCTTATCCTGTGTTTCAGCTCATAACGTTTGTGCTTGCTTTCATCCATGTCTGCCCCTTTTATATGTGAGCTTTGCTTTAATACTGCAATATTTTAGTCTAAACAGCCGGATTTAACCACACAGGGTTATTTAGTCAACAGGTCATTAACGCTCAGCCTTGTTGAGCGTTATATATCCTATACCGGCTTCCTTTACATCGACAGAATATGCCGATGAAAAAATGCTCAGGCTTGATCAGGTCCCAACAAACTATTTCATTGACGACCGGTTTATTTTATCTAACGCCGGGCAGGTCGAAGGATCGAGTTTAGCGGCATCAATGCGGGGAGATATAATAATATACAGGCAACTCGACGGTTGGCCTGTGATAAGGGGGTAGAATACGATGGAGATTATACGTAAAGTGAAGGCCGGCGACACCGCGGGTGATTTCACACTTCAGGACCATAACGGGAGTAACTTCAGGCTATTTGATCAGAAGGGGAAGCGCGTTTTGCTTTCTTTTCATCCGCTGGCCTGGACGGCGGTCTGCACCAGCCAGATGCTCTCGCTTGAAGACAATTTCGCTGTCTTTGAATCTCTGCAAACGGTCCCCGTGGGATTGAGCGTAGATGCAGTGCCTTCAAAAAAAGCATGGGCTGAAAACATCGGCATTAAGAAAGTGCCACTGCTCTCAGATTTCTGGCCGCATGGCGGTGTGGCTAAAATATTCGACATATTCCGCGAAAAGAACGGTTTTTCTGAGCGGGCCAATATCATCGTTGATGAAAAAGGTGTGATCGTACTGTTCAAGACATATCCGCTCAGCCAGCTGCCCGATATTAATGAGATAATAGAGGCTGTAAAACGGATGTAATAGAGTGGTCCGGTTGATTTCTGTTAAAATGCCTTGTTTTACGGCGTCCGGCCAGCCGGATAACAGGAGGTATTCGATGATAAGATTATTAATTGCCTTGATAGTTATTGTGTCCTTGGCTGCTGCAGGATGTGTTACAATCGTGACAACCCCTGCGTCACCTCCCGTGTCGGAAACCCCGCCGGTGTCTTCCCCACCTGCTACCCCGCCTGCTGATACTACGCCGGGTCCGACACAGGTTACAGAGCCGTCCTTCAATCTGCCAGAGGTGGTCGTATTTAATGTCGTTCCCGCCAATATAGTATCCGGCAGCGTTGCCACCCTGGTCTGGGAAGTGCGTAATTCCTATGATGTAGAAATCAAACCCGGTCTAAGTATTATCCGTCCTCAGGGCTCACAGCCTGTCAATCCGGCCTTCACAACTACATACCGGTTAACGGCCAACAATAATCAGGGTTCTATACTGGCTACGACGACACTGACGGTATCGGGGATGCCGCTCAATATCAATACACCGGTTATTCACTCTTTCAAGGCCAGTCCACCTGTTATACACAGCGGTGGTTCATCGATACTCAGCTGGCAAACGGTTGGCGCATCGTCTGCCTCGATAGACCAGCAGGTCGGCACGGTGCCAGGTGAAGGCAGCACACAGGTGTCACCGACCGCTACCACCACCTATATGCTGACTGTCAGCAGCCCGGATGGCGCGCAGTTTCAGACGGTTACCGTCAACGTCAAGTAGTCCTGCCGAAATCTCTTAGTTCATCCAGCAGGTGGTTGATTTCAGCAAAAATGTCGGCGCGTCCGCCGCGAAAGGCCCGCCGCGACTGCCTCTGCTTGGCCCACCGGTCGAAGACTGTCAGGCGCAGATAGATTGCCCTGCCATTATCATCTGTGACCACGTGCCTTTCAAGTGTTCCTCCCAGCTTCAATATCCCTTTCTCCAGGGCGCTGTCACGACCTGGATCGCAGACCTGCCATCTGCCAATCCATACTTCGCAATCCACATGGTCGCGCTCCTCTCCCAGTTCCTCCAGTCGCCCCGATTGGCCGCTGGCATTGCCCAGACGACCCCACAGCGCATTGTCCGCCCTGATGCGGTACACGCGGTAGCGTGCGGGTATACCGGCCGACCTCAGCATAGCAACCAGCAGGTTGGTCTTGCCCGAGCACATGCCCCAGCCTTTTCTTAGCACGTCCGAAGCCTTGAGGTCCCAGTCCTCGAAACCATAGGGCAGTTCTTTGACGAAGGCAAATAGGCTATTGAATTTGGCCTGCCGGCTCCTGCAGCCCCCGGTCAGTTCGAGGACTTTTTGCTTTATCCGGCGGCTACAGTCGAAATCACAGAGTTCGCTTGGCTGTAGATAAGTGTTTCGGTTAAATGTCATGCCCGGGCAGTCCGTATCTCGACTATTTTATTGCGACTGCTCAGCCCACAGGTGATGCGAACGGATGATCTGGTCACCCGGAAATATTCTGCCAGGAGCTTTATCACGGCTTCGTTAGCCTTGCCCTCCTTTGGTAGTGCTTTAACCCTGACCGTGTAATCGTCGCCGGTTTTCATAACCTCATCCCTGGATGAACGGGTAACAACCTTTACGCTGATCTTCAATTTAGTAAGCTCCCCCACAGCCAACCGTGCTGGCGTCTTTTTGATTTGCTGATAAATGCAGGTACTGAGTTGCCGGAGTGGTCGATCATGCGGACTTCAGTAACTGTGTTGGTGATGTCGCGGCTGCTTCGGGTGTACGTGCGGATGTAATTGTCCGTGAGGCCTGAATAAATCCCGCAGCCGTGGCGTACCTCTTTTTCCCAGAGCACCAGCGTGGTCTGCCCTATGAACTGCCGGGCAAACTCGTCAGCGGAGCTGTCGGCCAATTTCAGCATGATATCGCTGCGCTGTTTCTTAACCAATTCACTAACCTTTGATGGCATTTTTGCTGCCGCCGTCCCCGGCCTGGCAGAGTAAGTGAAGATGTGCAGGGCGCCGAATTTCATGCGGCGGCAGAATTCGTAGCTCTCCTCGAATTCTTCCTCGGACTCGCCCGGAAAACCCACGATAACATCGGTGGTGACTGAGGCGTCCGGTAAAGCTGCGCGCACCATCTCCACCGCCTTCTCGAAGACCCCGGTTGTGTAGCGTCTTCCCATGCGCTTGAGGACCCCGTCGCTGCCGCTTTGCAGGGCCATATGGAAATGGCGGCAGAGGCGTTTGTCTTGCCAGAGGCCGATCAGGTCACCGGTTATCTCCTGCGGCTGCAGTGACGAAAGGTGCAGCCTGGCGGCAGTTGTTTCTCTAAGGATAAGTTTTATCAGGTTTGTCAGGTCCAATCCGTCGCTGAGGTATGAGCCGATCTCCGTACCCGTCAGGACGATCTCCCTGTATCCGCCGCTCGTCCTTAAGCGGATATTTTTGATTATGGCATCAGCATCTATACTGCATTGCGTTGGACGGACGAAGGGCACGATACAATAAGAGCAGAACTTATTGCAGCCATCCTGGATCTTGATGAAGCTTCTCACCCTGGCGGACCCTTTTGCAGCGGCGCCGCATGTCTTTTGCAGCAGCCTGGCCGCGAGCAAGTCTGCCAGTATCGCCTTATCTTGATTGCCCATGACCATATCCGCGCCGCAAATGTGCAGTTCTTCCCCAGCTCTTTCCGCATAACAGCCTGTGACGGCAATGACGGCCGCCGGATTGAGCGCTCGCAGCATCCTGACCAGGTGGCGGGATTTTCTGTCAGCGGTGCTCGTGACGCTGCAGCTGTTAATTATGAATATGTCAGCAGCATTGCCGGTGGTTATGGTCAATCCGCGACCGGCCAGGTCTGCCGCCAGCGCCTCCGATTCCGCCTGGTTCAGCTTGCAGCCAAGAGTGTGCACAGCGGCGGTATACGTCTTTATCATGTCCTCTGCGGAATTATATGGATGGGCGCCGATAGGCGTCAAGCTAATAATCACATCGACAGCTTTTTATAAAGCATGGGCAGGCGGTGGGGAAGGGTTTCGATATCGTCCAGGACCTCGTAACCGATATCGTCACACATGGTGCGCAGATAATCATTGCCGGCGGAGTCGACGGTCAGACAGAAGGGGGTGATATTCTTTTTTGAAGCTTCAATGAGCGCCATCTTGGTATCGTGGATGGCGTATTCCTTGTCGTCGTCATCATAGCCATACAGTGAATCCTGCGGGTAGCCGTCGCTGACCAGGAAGAGCAGTTTGAGCGTGCTGCCGCAGGCATCCAGCCTGGCAGTGGTGTGGCGTATGGCCGGGCCCATGCGCGTGCCATGGATGGGGGCTATCTGGTCCACGCGGCGTTTGATCCTCTCACCGAATGATTCATTGATGTCCTTGATGACCAGGAATTGAACGTTGGCGCGACCGTGGCCCGAGAAGCCGTAGATGCCGTAGCTGTCGCCCAGCGTCTCAATGGCATGGCAGAGCAAAACTATGCTCTCTTTCTCGAGGTCGATGATACGCCGGCGCGGCTGCATGACGAACTTTATGAAATCGTATTTGAACGACTCTTCGTACTGCATGGTCGGGTGGTTCTTATTGATCAGATCGGCCGTAGAGCCGCTCATGTCCAGCAGGAATGCCACAGACACGTCGCGCTGTATTTTTTTCTTCTTGGTGTAGACCTTGCCTGACGGCGTATGCCCCGCCCGTTTGTCCATCAGTTCACCTATGACCAAATCGAGGTCGAACTCGTCCCCATCGTCCAGGTTCTTGGCCTTGTAGAGCATCTCGGCCGGCAACCTCTCGAATTGCCGCTTTATCTCAGCCGCCAGGGTCCTGCGGTTTTCCAGCGTCTTGTCATAATAATAGCTGTTGCCCTCTCCCAGCACCTTCTCACGGATGCAGCACCAGGCGGCGTTATAGCGTTTTTCACGGAAGTCCCATTCGTCATAATAAAATAATCGTTCGTCGGCCTCAGGGACAATGGACTTGCCGGAGTCCCCGGGCTGATAGCGATCGACCTGTGAATACTTGTCATGTGAGAACTGGTAGACATGCACGCCACGGGGCAGTGAAGAGGCAGAAAGGCCGCTGCCGGGGAGGAATTTAACGTCCTTGATATCTGTAATGCCGATCTTCTGGTTGGCCAGCTTCTCCATATCTTCGGCGGACATGGGCATACCGGACTTCTGGCCTGTGTTGGCCTTCACCTCCATATCGAGTTTCACCTTGTCCGTCTGGAAATTGCCCATGAACTCCTGGCCCTCGAGGTCGGAGAGGTTCGGCTCTCTGTTTTCAGAACCATAGCCGCCGGAACCGGACACGATCACCTTTTTGGGCACCTTCAATGCAATTTGATAAATGCGGATGGTGGCTTCGGCCGAATCCTCAACGGCGGCAGAGGAATTGCATAACAGACCCAGAATTTCATCAGCGTCATTCAGCGGCTCGTAAAGGGCTTCTTCATCGACAGCCAGGATGGCATCTATCTCCAGCCCCTCCAGCAGCTCGATAAAGGCGCGCCGCAGCGTCATGCCCTGCGCGCGTGCCAGTGCCAGCAGGTTATACTCCTGCATGCGCCTATAGGTACGCTTGAGCCCCGGATAATGGTGCTTAACCAGGTAATTGATGCGGACGTTCTCGACGGCTACGAAGACCTGCATGGCCAGCCTGGGATCGTCGAACAGGGCGAAATACTTCTCGAAAGAGGAATTGCCGTGCCCCTCCTCGCCTTTCAACTGATAGCGCATATCTTCAAAAAGCGTGGATTCCCTGTCGAAATCGAAATCGAAGGAATTGAACTCGCTGTGCGCGATCTGCTGTGTTACGGCTGCTTTATACCAGCCATAGTTATCATCGTAGCTGGGATATTCCATAAAGGAGGTCGGCACCAGGACCTTGATATGTCCGTCGGGCGGATTGCCTGAAGCAAGCTGGCTCCACCAGGTGTTGCGAAGGTTGGTAACGGGACCCTTTACGGAAGCAAAACTGACTTCTTTGCCCGTTAGTGCTTTGCTGTAGACCTGGAGGACCGGTTCGACCGAGGCAAATTCTATGCCATGGTAAATGCCGTCGGCATCTGCCGCAGCCTGCTTGATCTGATCAGCGGCCTCGCTCATGGAATCTCAGGAACCTTTTACTCAAATATGGCTGTAACGACTTCCTTGAGGGATTTCTGTACCTCAGCGTCGTCTGTGATCGACCAGACGGCCGCCACCTCGCAGGCCCGCCTGGCGGGGATGCCCTGACGGATCATGCGGGCGGCATATATCAACAAGCGCGTGCTAATGACCTCGGAAAGGTCCTGCTCCTT
>Ga0172371_10014722_pt1 | contig 10051 bp, 7 predicted proteins | sample Lak12m_FD_114543 | JGI IMG/M metagenome (GOLD analysis project Ga0172371, IMG submission 114543) | Freshwater microbial communities from Kabuno Bay, South-Kivu, Congo - kab_022012_12m | ecosystem: Environmental > Aquatic > Freshwater > Lake | place: Democratic Republic of the Congo: South-Kivu... | reverse complement strand
TTGCGCAAATACAACTTACGCATGCAAATAAAACCAGGATTAGTGACTACATATACTAGCCACAATACCCATAACACATTACAGACCATGGGTTTCGGTTACCAGGCGGGTGGAACATCCGCCAGAGCCAAGCGGTCGGGGTCGATCTCGGCCAGAATGGCTTCAAGCAAGCCATCCGCATCTGCCGCTGCAGGGGGCGGGCGGTTGGCGTCTCGCGTTGGGGCAGTCCCCGCCGGTCCCAGGCTCTTCAGAGTCACAGCAGCGAGGAGGTGCTGGTAGTCTGCGAAGTCCCCGTCGCTCGCCAACTGCGCCAAAGCCCGGCAGGCAGCCGGCGGGAGCAGAACTGACGGCAGTCTCGACCGGAGGTGGTAGGGAAGCGCATTGACCAGCCGGTAGAGCTTCCCGCCGAGGCCAGAGGGGTAGCACTGCCTGTGCACGTAGTGCGCGACCCATTCGGCGATGAACTGACTCGCCGCGTCGCCGTCGGGGGTCACGAGGAAGCGCTCCAGTACGTGCAGGGCGCGTGCATCGCCACCGGAAGCAAGGTGGCGGGCCAACCTGGCCAGGCCGTCGGGCTCCCCAGAGTCAGGCACGGCGTGGTCGTGGAATCCGGTACGGAAGCCGCCCAAGGCGACCGCCTCCTCAGGTAGTACGGACTGAACAAGCTCGAGGATGTCACGGACTGGTACGAGGCGGATCCTGCTGGGAGCTGCCCTGAGCGCTGACTCGATCCGGTCCGCCTCGCCCGGCTGTAGCACTGCCATAGACGCGTCGTCTTCCGCCGGGTACACGAACGAGATGACCGAGGCGTCGGCAGCGGCCCCGGCGAGCTTCGCCGGGATGTCTCTCACCATCCTCACCTCGCCGCTCGCCGAGGCGATGTGCCCGGTCACGGCCACGGTGTGGCCGACAGGTATCGCCAGCGATGCACTCAGCATCGCCACGAAGACCCCGGCGTCCGCTGAGTAGCCGCCGATGGTCACTCCCGTGTCCAGGGACGAGGCAGCCCCCACGTTCGACACGGACACCTCAAAGGCCGACGGACCGACTCCGAGCAGGGCGCAGACACGGTTGCACATGGGCACCAGTGTGTCCCGGACGTGCGTCTGCAGTTGGTCGTCCAACTTCACCGGCCCCGCCACGGCAAGAGCGGGTGCAGCGTGCTCGCTCACCACACGAGCCGTCACCGTGGCGGTGACGGCGACGGAGCTCTCCCCCTGCCCGAACACGAGGACTGTCTTGACGTCGCCAGACTGGGATAGCTCACTCATGGTAGTAGCCTTCAGAAACGGGTCACCTCGATGCCAACCGACCCCGATGCCACCCCGGGATACGCAGAGAGGACCACCTCGCCGCCCAGAAGCGACTCCCGCCAGGAGTGCCGCCGAGGCGGTCCCTCGGTATCCGCGGCGAGGCTGAGGTTCTCGCCCCGGAATGCCTCCGTCCAGAGGAGGTGAGCCGCCAGCAGGTCTCCCTCCCAGACGACACGGCCCCCAGCCAGACCGAGGCTGAAGTGGCCTGGGCGGAGTCCGCCGACGATCTCAGGCCCAGTGCAAGGAACCACGCGGACCGACGCGACCTCGTGCCCGTCCCTGAACAGAGCGAACTCCACGGCCACATGCTCCTGGACCAAGTTCAGGAACACCACGAACTGCTGCCACCCCCGACGGCGACCTGGTACGGTCCTCGATTCCCACCCCTCGCGGAGGGCGACCTCCATGGCAGATCGCCGTTCACGTGCGGTCGTGGCTCTGTCGATATCGCGCAAGAAGAGGAGATCATGCATGGGGCTGCCCTCCGTTCATCCTGCTGCCCGAGGCACGCGCGATCTCACGAACGCGCTGCCAGACCCCTGCACGCACACAGGCATCCACGAACTCGGCATTCCCGGACAGGATTCCGGCCGTGTTCCTCCAGAGATCGGGGATCACGGCTGCGCCCCGGCCCGCCGTAGCCGACCTCCAGCGATGCCCGCCAAAACGGGAGAATGTCGGCTTGCTTAGGCCCATCTCGGCGGCAATCTCGGACTCGACGTATTCCTCGTCCGCGAGGCGGTCGAAGATCCTCAGTACAAGCTGCCTCAACCGGTCTCTCCCAAGGGACCGGATGGCGGGCCGCTGCCTGTGGATCGTGGCCGCCTTCTCGTCCGCGACCACTTCGGCCAGTCGCCCAACGGCCAACGAAGGGCGATCAGGCATGGCATCGCCATGGCCCCCCTCGAACCATGCCCGGTCATCCATCACCGCCTCCTCGGGTACGGCGTCGAGTGGGACTTGCCCGGCGTCCGCGAAGTGGTGATCGATGATCTGCTGGATGCGGAACTCCTCGCCGGGGTTCTGGGGGTTAGCGTCCGGCACGGCGGACTCCAGCCATCCCCGGCGGGCACGCCCCGGCAACGAGCGGGGCAGCAGGACCCTGATTACGCCCCTGCCGTCGACTCGCCACTGGTACCGACTGAGCGACCCGCCACGCACTCCCTCCAACAGACTGAGCCTGAACTGCCGCACGACCTGGCCCTGAAGGGCACGGCTGGTGACCGATTCCTCCTCCAGGGCCGAAACACTGCCCCGCTCGGCGATGCGGGCACGGGCGAAGTCGGCGACGGGCGCCCAGTACCTCCTGCAATCGATGCCGCGGCGCGCTGACCCGAGCCCTGGCTCCGCCACCGCTCCGCCCGCAGTGGTGGCGTCGGCCAGCGGCAGGGCGCTGAACTTGTCCACGGTCAGGTCCGTGGCCCTGTCGAGAGCTGACACCGGCCACTTCGTGCGGGCGCTTTCTGCCAGGGAGGCGACGAACTCGACCAGCCGCAGCGGCTGGCGTCCGGCGCGGCGGAACACGTGGCGGTGTTGGTGCAACTCGGTCAGCGCTTCGATGTCGAGGGACGACGCGACGCGATCGATCAGGGCCAACAGAGCCGCCTGCCTGTATGGTCGTGCCTGGGCAGCCTGTGACGATGGCCGAGATAGGACCTCCGCCTCAGTGCGAGCTTCCATGGCGTCCTGGCTCCTTGTTCCGAGTGGTCCTGCCATACCCAGGGCATGACGGCCGTTGGCTTGGCTCTCCCTGCCCATGCCGTCGCGCCAGCTACCGCCCGGGCCGCCGTGCCGAGATGTGCTGTACCACCGCGGCAGCCGAGCCCGATCCGGGACTCACTTCCAGGGCAAGCCTAGCGGCACGCAGCGCCGACGCACGGTCGCCGGTCCGCATGGCGTCCGCGCAGGCCGACATGGCTTCGCGGTACCGGTTCACCTTGGCGGCGGCGGTCTCGAGGACCCTGACCCCGCAGGGATGACCGGGATACAGCTCGCTGGCCTGCTGCAGGAGGGGCAGTTGCGCCTCCAGGTCGCAGCGACGCCAGTCACGGTCAGCGATCTCATAGAGCTGCTGTGCGCGCCGGAACCTGTCTCGAATCTCCCCAAGCAGACGAGTTGCGCCCTCATGGCCGGGCAGTTGCGCCAGCAGACGGGAGCATGCCTCGTCAGCCGAGCCCAGGTCCTTCGTTGCAAAGGCAGCCTGGGCCACCGACCACAGATCGGTGATGTCCGACGAGGTACCATGGTGGAGCTCGGCGGTCTCGTCCGAACCACCGAAGTCGGCCGCTCCGCGCTCGATGGCATCGAGCAGTTCGCCGACGTTCTGGTACCGGTCCGCTGGATCCTCGGCCAGGCAGCACCCGATGGCGCCCACGAGGCGCTCGGATACGTCGGGCAGCAGCCGGCGCAGAGCGTCGGCACGTGCTTCCCCACCGCGCACGATAGCGGGATGCAGGAACAGAGGCCGACCGTCGGTAGACAGGATCTCGAACAGGATGGCGCCCAGCGGGTAGATGTCGTAGGACTCGCGGGGGACCCAACCGTCACGAGCCCGGCGGGCCTCAGGGCTCGCATAGGCCGGCGTGCCGCTCGTGCTGGAAGGCGAACGCCCACGGGCTCCACCACCGTCGGTCCCGCCGCGACCATGGAGACGAACAGCAGAACCCAGGTCGGCGATCTTGAGCGAGGGACCCGAGACGAGGAAGTTCCTCGGCGTCACGTCCCCGTGCAGGATGCCCAGTTCGTGCAAGCGGAGGACGGCCTCGCACATGCGCCAGAAAAGGCCCGGGCCGACCGCCAGCCTGGTCTCGCGGTTCGCTCTGTTCGCCTCCATCCAGTCGCCGACTGAGCCGTCAGGGGCGTGCTCGAGAGCAAGCACGTACACTCGCTCGCCGGAGGCGCACGTAGCGGCAAAGAACGCGTAGGCTCGGATGAGCCACTCGGACGGCGGGAGTTCCCGATAGAGACCGGCTTCCTTCTCGATGTCCGAACGTAGTGTCTCTTCGCTACAGCTCGGGGCGAACCCGACCTTCAGGACCTCGGTGCGCCCGGATTCGCGATTGGCAGCCAAGTACAGGGAGTGAGCCTGGGTCTCGGCAAGGAGCACCCTCACCTCGTAGCGGCCGCCCACAACGGCGCCAACAGGCAGAGACGGCATGCGCGCGATCTCGAGGATGGGGTCAGTCAGGAACGGGTTGCCATGGAGGCCATCCTCGTCCCTCTCGTGACTTCCACGCGGCCTAGCCGTCGGGCCTGCCCACAAACCGTCACCGAAGTGCCTGGCAGGCCCGAACCGGTTACCTCTCGACCCGTCACTGTGCGTGCTCATCTCTCTCGTACCTCCAGCGGAATGCTGTGGACCTGCCAGTGACGATCCTGCGGAGGGACAGCAGGCAAGCCTGCAGGACACGATCTGCCCAGCGCCTGGCCTGATCGATCCCTGTTCCGGTGATAAGCCGAAGCACCCCACGGTTGTGTGCGCTCGTGTCTCGCTTCGGCGACGCCGCGACGACTGCGACCACCGGGACCACCGACTGTTCGCCGTCACCCCCGTACGGAATCAGGACCACCTCGACCCGGACGTCTGCCGCCCCGTCCCCCTGGCTCAGCACCACGACCTCCCGTGCTTCGACAGCCTCTGCCGAGACGACCTGCATGCTTCTGACGGTGGCCGCCGGGAGGCATTCCGCCCGGATCTCAGACCGTGTCCGCTCATAGGCACCCGAGATCTCGGAGGCAGTCACAGACGCACCGTTGAGACCCCACACCCGGCCCGCCTGGACCTCCCACCGCCCGGTGAACGGCATCGCCATGGCGTCGAACGCCCGTACGATCGGCTCCAGCGGCGACGCAGGCCGGGCGAGCCAGGACCGGCCTTGCAGTGCCTTCCCCATCGCCATCACTCCACCGACCCCCAACGCGTCCTGGCTGGTCTCTCCCCGTTCAGCCATCCGCTGACAGACCGCAAGGGCCGGGCCGAAGAGCCAGAACTGACACAGCAGCTGGACGTATCTCTCATCGTACCCGGCTGCCGTCTTGCCGGTGCTCGCCAGCAGCGCGTCGAGTTCTCTGCGCAGCACCAGCTCCCGGATTGAGTCGTCGGCCGCTTGCGCCGAGTCCGCTTGGATCGCCAGTGCAACGTGGGGGTGGCGGATGGACCTGAGTTCGGCCAGACCAGCTTCGGTCGCTGCGGCGTCGCCTGATTCGATCGCCGCCGCGACCTGGTCAGCGAGCTGGTTGGCGCGCGCCTCGGTACGACGCCGGTCAGCCTCACGCAGGGCGGCCGGAGTAGCGCCCACCACGACGCGGTACGCCTCGCCATGGAACCGGTGTACCGTCCTCAGCGCCCGCCCGTCCTGTTCGAGCAGCTCGGCATGGCCGTCATGGAAGACGGCCAGGACCCGGAGCGGCGATTCACTGACCACCGTGAGCCCCGTGATGCCGTGGGGCACATCGGTGCAGTCCGCCGGCGCGCAACGCCCCGGAAGCCACGTTCTGAGAAACCCGTCGTCTCGGCCAGCGGTCAGCAGTGACTCCCCGGCCAGGGCGGCGGCGTACCACTCGCCGGTGTGGGCTTGCCTCACCGTGGTGTGTCGACGCTGGAGATCGTGCTGAACCAGCTCTCCACCACTGCCGGCGTACAGAAGCACTCGGCCGGCCTCCCAGTACAGCAGGCGCACAAGCCCGTGACAGCGGGGCGGTGCGATGGCCTCGTCGGAGCCCACCCGCCGTCCTGTCGTCACATCCCAGGTCGACAACTCACCGCGTGTCGTCAGTCCCACCGCGGTACCGTCCACAAGACAGAGGGCACAGACGACGGAGCCGCGGGTCTCGAGTTCCACCGGGGCACCCGCTTCGTCCGCACGCCACAGGTGACAACCGCCAGTGGTGTCCGACACCAGCAGCAGCCCGTCAGGCCCAATCAGGACATCGAGCGCCGCGGGACCCGTGTAGACAGGTTCGGCCGCTGCCGGTCGCCCGGAGTCACCGGTCGGCACACGATCGCCGCAGTGGATGCGGTATACGCCACCTCGGCGCGTGCCTGCCGCAAGCCACGCCTCCCCATCGGACCGGGACAATGCGTAGACGCTCTGGCCCATGGGCAGGACCAGAATGGTTGCCACCTCTGGCGTGCACGGATTGGCCGCGTACACACCGGGGTGTTCGCCGCCAGCGCCCATGAAGACCACCTCGTCCCGGTTCACCGGCCACCTCCGTCTGCGGGTCTCGGGCCGAGTGGCCCCATAGCGATGAGGCCCTTGGCGCCGTTGGGCCCTGAGCGGCGTGGAGCGATGCGCGGGGGGCGACGGTGGGGCGGTACTCGGTGGTCTTCCGGTGACGAACCTGGTGCTCCCAGTTCAGGCCTAGAGGGAGGGAGTCCATCCGAGGTCGTTCCCTGCTTCGGGCCAGGATCCCTGAACCGCCCGGACAGGCCCAGTACATGCTCGGCCCGGCGGATGGCCGCCTCTGCGTCTTCCCTCAGTCTGACCGCCGCAGCCGCGTAGCTCAGTGCTGCGTCTTGGGCGTCGTCATACCTGCCCCTCGCTTCGTCGACAGCGCGGATCCGGGAACGGTGGCACGCCACCGTTCCTGCCTGGCTGCGCCGCCGCTGGATTTCGACCTCGATCAGAGGCAAGGCGGCTCGGAGGGAGCTGACGCTCGCACGGATCATCCCCTCCAGATCCCGCTTCTCGTCGTACCGGTCGATTGCGCGGGGATCCCGTGCACTGACGTCGGGAGGTACCTCGGGCAGGTAGGCCAGCAGGTTCTCCAGAGTGTCTGCCAAGTACACCAGGCGGTCGATGTCGTTCCGTACCCGCTCCTCGTCGAAGCAGGCCCTGTCTGCGTACGGGTTCGTGGCATACGTCGTCATGTCACCCTCCGCTCCCACTGCCGCGTGCGATGGCCTGGAGTCTCGCTTGTGCCTTCTCGGACGCGTCCTTTGCGGCCGCGGCCCGGTCAGCAGCCTCTCTCAGGAACTCGATCCCCTTGCGGAGTTCGGCATGGACCTTGGCCAACTCGTTGGCGGTCTCGTTCGTCGTCACCTTCCCCTCCGCCGATCCCACCTTCTCCATGTCTTTCGAGTCTGACTCAGAGTGTTCGTCCAGCTCGCGACCGAGGGCATCTGCCCCTTCCTGAACACCCTCCAGATCTGCGTCTTCCGTCTCGAACACGCTCTCGGTGACGTCCCGGGCTGCCTCCATGGCAGCCTCGACCGCATCAGCCCCATCCGATGTTCCGCCCAGCTCCAGACGAGTGTCCCTGACGGTCTCGACGTCACCGGCGACCCGCTCGAGGTCCTGCTCCTTCTCCTGCAGGTCGTCCCCTGAGCGGTCGACCATCTCGGTGTACTCGTTCCGGCTCCGCAGACCAGTGCGACGATCCATGGCTGTCACCCTCCGACTGCGTTGTTCACGGTTGCCTCTTCGAACTGCGCGAGCGCGCCGTTCGCGTCTGCCAGGATGCGCTCAATGTCCTCCTTGGTTACCCTCTCGATGCCTTTCACCAGCTCGCTGCGAACCGCTGCGAGGTCGGGGCCGACCACACGCGCGTCCGCCTCGTCGGGCAGGAGATACCGGTACGGCCCACGGACAAACGCCCCGGCGATCTCCGCCAGGCTCCCAGCCAGCCGACGCGTCTCTGCGGCCAGCTTTCCCGCGGTGCCGGCGACCGCGGTGCTGCGTGACCCGGCCACGGCAGCGGCCAGACGATGAGAGGCAGAGGCGAGTCGCTCCTCCGTCCGGGTCAGTTCGTCACCGCAACGCCCGAATGCCTCCGCCAGTTGCGCCAGCTCGCATGCCCACCGGGCGCGGGTCCCCTCGACGAACCACGTCTCCCGCTCGATCGCGGCGCGCAGCGTGGGACCGTCAGGCGGAGTCAGGTCGAGGATGTCGCGGAGGTTGGGGACACGAATGCGTACGGGACGGACATAGCCCTCCCCGAAAAGGAAGGCCTCCCCGACACCCAGGAGTGCCAGCCCCTCGTAGCCGGCGGAGTCCAGGAGCATCGAGTCCGACGTGAGCCTGCGGTCATCTGGAGCGGTCTGCCGGAACGTGATGTGGGTTGCGGTTGCCTTCAGGACGGAGTCCGCAATATGGGTGGGGTGCTGGTCGCTGATGATCAGCCCGATACCAAGGCCACGCAGCTCTACGAGCATGCGGCATATCAGATCCGAGACGGACGCAAGCGGGTCGGGACGCTCTCCCGACTTGCGACCCCCGACAGACAGCACAGAATGTGCCTCTTCTATCAGGATCAGGAACTTGAGCTTGCCCGAGCAGGGAGGCTCTCTCCTGGCTTCCAGGAGGATGAGCGTAAGGAGGAGGAGCACCAGCAGGCATCTCGGGCCATCCGGGACTCTGTCGAGCTCTAGCACAGTCCAAGTGTGGAGCAGTTCGCGGATGCCGGGGATACTCACGCGAGCCTGGGTGGCTCTGCCGACCGATCTCTCCGTCATCTCGGCTACGCGCGTGTCTATGGCGCCTAGGACGTTGCCCTTGACTTCGCGATCATACGTTCTGCGGTCCAGCAGCTTCCGAACATACGGAACGACGTCCGCCAAGGTGGCTGCCTTGTTCCCTTGCGCCGCGTTGCGGATGGTGTCGTCCAACCCTCCCCCCAGTAGGGAGTGCAACGGACCGTCCATGTAGATGGCGGCCTCGAAACAGGCCAGGAGTGTGTCGACGAGTTCCTCCGTGGAAACGTGGCTGCATGGCTCCAAGCAGTTGAGTCGGAACGGAGAGATGCTCTCACCGACCGTGTAGACCCTGACCTTGTTGGCTCCGCGGCGGCGGCGTGCCGTAGCTCTGACGCGAGCAGTGAGGAGCGCTCGGTATTCGGTTTTCCGGGTCTCGATGACCAACCAGGGCACTCCGATGGGCATCAACTGATCGAGCAGCCCCATATTGAAGGTCGTCTTTCCCGAACCGCTCTTGCCGAAGACAGCCGCGTGTTTCGTCAGATCGACGGTGCGTACCCCGTAGGCTCGAGGCCTAAGCGCCCCACCCACAGCGGTCTCTGTGTCGTACCCCAACACCACGGAGTCACCTCGCGTGGGCTCGGGCGGATCGCTGCTCCTCCACATGCAGCTCGTCGGACAGGCGCCCGCGACCGGGGCCACCAGCAGGTTCCGCAGCTCCGAGGCCGACGCGACACTCACCAGGTCGGCCAAGCCCCTCTGGCCGGCAGCTTCGGACCCCGCGCCGGTGGTGTCCACTCCGCGGGCAAGGGCCAGTCTTCCGTCCCGGACGGCGGCACGAAGGGCGCCAACCTGTTCTTCTGATCGGCATGGTTCCAGGGCGTAGCTCCCCCCCTCGAACGCCGACTGCCCGACGAGGGAGGCGATGTGTACCGACGTCTCCGGGCGTCGAGCCAGGACCACAAGGCCGTAGGCCAACTGGGGGGAGCGGAGGGCCTCGGCTGTCGCACGCGCGTCCCTCAGCACGGCGTCCGCCATGGGGTCAGCCTGCTGGAGTAGCGGCACCGTCTCACTCGTCGGTCCATGGCTCCCAGCCATGTCTGTGCCAGCCAGGGGGTGGCTCAGCGTGACTCGGGCGCATCTCTCTAGCCAGTCCGTGAAAGCCGTGTGCGCACGGACGAGTTCGGTGGCGTCGATGGGCACTACGGACACGCAGATGACCACGGGCTCGTCCGTCGAGCCCAGGCAGCGATCGACGGCCAGCCAGTCGTTCCCCACTCTGGCTGGCTCGAATGGGTGCACGATCCGGTATGGCTCCCCC
>Ga0172371_10014720_pt1 | contig 10052 bp, 9 predicted proteins | sample Lak12m_FD_114543 | JGI IMG/M metagenome (GOLD analysis project Ga0172371, IMG submission 114543) | Freshwater microbial communities from Kabuno Bay, South-Kivu, Congo - kab_022012_12m | ecosystem: Environmental > Aquatic > Freshwater > Lake | place: Democratic Republic of the Congo: South-Kivu... | reverse complement strand
GCCTCGCCGAGTCTGACTCGGCCTCGCCGGCAGGCAGGTCGTCGACTCGAAATAACCTACAATTCCTCGCAAAGCGAGAAATACGAGGATACCCCGGGTGTAAGCCCGGGGAGCGTCATTAGACACTTCAAGAATACTCCTACGTGTTGTCGGAGATGAAATTGAAGATGATTAAAGACGTCTTCCTCGGGAGAAACCCTGCAGCTGCAGGGAGGATGTCATTCTATAAAGACAGATTTAAAGCCTTGCGAAGTTTTTTCTATCTTAAATACCTTCTCAACACTCCAGACTTTATTACCACTATCGATAAGCCTCAGTATTATCGTTCCGCCGCTAACGTTTTTATCAATACTTCTTTTGCAAGTTCCAGTCGTACAACTTTCTGTCCCGAACAAAATATTTTCACTGATAGTTCTGGAAGCGGGGATATCGATTGGCCCTCCACCAACTCCTCTTTCAACCTCTTTCCCCCCGATTTCGGCAGTGTATATTATTTCGTATTCCAACTTTGAAAAATTTGTAGAAATATTAGCAACTTTAAGTTCTCCGCCACTACGGTCTGATACGACATCAAATACAATTTCCGGTTTCTCATCTTCCGAAAGTTTCGCCGCCGTAGGAACAGGAGTAGGCGAAGTAATCTTTTTTTCTTCCTTTTTTTGATTTCCACCTGTCCAGCCAAATAGCCAAGCCAAAATTAAAATCACCATAAGGCCGGGGAAAATAAATAAGAGATACTTTTTAAACGATTTGTTTTCTTTCATAATTCTTGAATATCGCTATTAAAATAATCTTCAAGCTTGTCCTCTGGGATTCTCTCTTGTTTAGTTGAATCACGATCTCTTACAGTAACAGTATCATTCTTAATCGTTTCAAAGTCAATAGTTATACACCAAGGGGTACCAATTTCATCTTGAGAGTAATATCGCTTTCCTATATTGCCCCTACCATCCCATGCGACAGAGAATTTTTTCTTTAGTCTATCAAAAATTCTTTGTGCTCTTGCGTTTAATTCCTCCTTGTTGGAAAGTAGAGGAAAAACAGCCGCCTGAAAAGGAGAAACTTTAGGATTAAGACGAAGGACGATCCTGTCTTTTTCCTTGTAGTAAGAATCTATTAACAAAAATAGAAATGTCCTGTCAACTCCTCCCGATGTTTCGACAATCCAGGGAACAAACTTTTCGCCACTTACCGGGTCTAGATAGCTTAAATCCACACCGGAATATTTTGCGTGGCGAGACAAATCCCAATCTCCCCTCCAGTGTATGCCTTCGATTTCTTTCACCTCGGTCGGAGACGGTTTATAAATGATGTCAAATGCCTTCTTTGCATAGTGAGCTAACTTTTTATGCTCAAAAAAACTAAGGTTATTCGGATTCGAGAAAATGCTTTTATACCATTTCATCCTTTCTTCCTTCCAGTATTCGAACCATTTTTCCATTTCCGAAGGATGGGTAAACCATTGTAAATCCCATTGCTCAAACTCTCGCACTCTAAACAAAAAATTACCAGGAGTCACTTCGTTACGAAAAGCTTTACCAATCTGACAAATTCCGAACGGAACTTTCAGCCTGGTCGAATTTAAAACGTTTTTATAATCCAGGTATATCGTCTGACAGGCTTCTCCCCTCAGGTATGCCTTGATCCTATCAGACTCGATTACCCCGAGTTCGAGAGGCATTAGAATATTGAATTGTCTTGGGCTACCAAGTTCTCCTTCACATTCCGGGCATTTTTTTTCAGCTAAATCCTCCTGCCGAAAACGGTGGTGGCACTTTTTGCACTCCGAAACTGGATCGGTAAAATTTTTAAGGTGACCGCTTGCTTCCCACACCTTAGGATTAGTGACTATCGCTCCATCAATTCCAACGATTTGTGAATGCTCTTTTGTCATCCAATTCCACCAAAGTTTTTTTAGATTATTCTTCATTTCCACCCCCAATGGACCATAATCATAGAACCCCTGAATTCCTCCGTATATTTCTGAGTTTTGGAATACGAATCCTCGTCTTTTACACAGAGAAACTATCTCCGAGAGGGTTACAACATTGCTGTTCTTTTTCATCAGTTTAAAAAAATCGACAAACCACTAAATTTATTCTCGATAATCTTTTCCAATTCTTTATTCAATACTTTTTGGGCAAGTCTCCATTTACAGTTTTTTAAATGGGTGATCAAGGCCTCTGAAACTCCGTAGCCCAACAATCTTAATAATTCTACTTCATACAAGACGACCGTTTCTACCTTTCTTGATTTCTCTAGGTCGGAAATGGACCTTTCGAAAAGCTCAAAAACGCTATGATTTGCCTGATTCTCTGGGAGTAAGCGTTCCGCAAGCTCACACATAAATAACGTACTCCCTGATAAAATTAAGTTCGTCCTTAATCCAGACAGTTGTGTAATAAGCTCAACTTCTCCCAGAATATATCGGTCATGGCTAAAATATAAGCTACCCTTAATTAGGTTTCCTGTTTCGAGCGTCCCAATTCTTTTGCTAGAAATCCGCCGAATTCCTTTGGCGATAGTTCTAATTTTTCCTCTTTTATCTGTCAAAAGGGTGATTGATTTATCTTTCTCGCCGCATTCAACCTGACCGATAACAAAACCCTTAAACTTAACATAGCGCGTCATTGTTGATTACGGGTTTATTGTAAGAACTACATCAGAATTTACAACCACTTCGCTCTTTTTTATATTGTTTACCCAAATTTCATGTTTAATAGGCTTTGTTCCTGGCTGTTTTTGAATAAACAGTTCGAAATCGCTGTTAGCCGAAAACGGAAGTTCGTACTCGTAAACGACTCTCGCACTCCCCTCTGGCCTTAGTGGAAATTGATTGCCAAAAAAACCTTCAAAAACGGTTTTCCCTAGCTCGTCATAAGGAGCAACGTCAACCTCGGATCCGGAAATTTTTTGTAACGTACTCCCTATAGGCACATACAGCCTGAACCAATCGCGATACATAGCGTTTAAGCAAAGGTTTCCCCTTTCTAGATTACAATCAGAGGCCGGTGCAGAATTTTTATAGCTGATCGTCACTTTTTTCTTCGCCTTCCCCTCTGCCGAGATTGTGTATTCTTGCTTAACCTCCTGAGTAATAAAGAGATTGGATTTAGCACCACCGAAATTCGAGTCGTTAAAGTGAAAATAATCACCGTCAAAGTCAGATATGGCTCCTGAAATACCCAGCCCTCCAGCGCTTTTTTCAAGCTCAGCGTCAGGAAAATAAACGACCACGTGCTTACTAAGCATATCATTCCATATCGTCTCAGCAAGTGAACCAATCTTATCTTTCGGAGAACCCAGCATGTTGGCGAAAAGCGAATGCATCAAGGGGGCTAAAAATCCCTTCCGGTTCGAATTCATCGTCGATAAAGGCTTATCTGCAAGCATTTCAAGTTGATAAACGACTTGCGGACATCCAAAGCAGCGACTATCTGGTTCAGGGATAAAATTACCCCAACCAGGAACGCCAATCCTTCCAATAACCTTTAGAAGATCAACAAGAACATCTGTGTCTACAGCGATCACCGCATCGACCGGGGAAGCGCCTTTCATTTGCTCATAATAACCCATAAAGGTTTCGACTGAAGTTTTAAAGTCAGGTGATAAATTCATGTCGCGTAAATACCATTGATTTACATTCTTATGATATTTTTTAATCGGGGACGGAGCAGGGATTTTCTTTCCGAATCTAGAATCAAGAGCATAAATATCTTCTGAGACGAGCGGAGTGATCTTTCCGTTTTTAACCTCAAGGATTCCGTAAGCTGTCCAAAATCCTCCTGTAGGCCGAAGTTCTCCGTTGTTTTGAAATATGAAAAAATACCTTCTCGGCTTGTCCTTCCCTAAAAGCCAATCCGCCTTCTCAAACAAGGGCTTCCCTTGTATAAAAATATTAGAAAACTCTGCCAACTTTGCTTTCGCTTCGATAATTTTCGGGCGAATTTCTTGGCCTCGCCAATTCTCCGGATATCTGTCAGCATCAATGCCACTAACCTGCTCCTGAATTAATTCAAGATCGTTTTCGATGGTTTCGATTTGCGGCTTTAGGCTGTTTATACTTGCTACCAGAAACTCAATTCTGTCTTCAGTCGTTTTTTCTGCACTTCTAGCCTGTTCGCCACTCGCCTTAAAACCGATAAAATCGCTGTACGGCTCTACAGAAACAACTAATATCTTTCCTATCTCTATGCCCTTCTCGCCTACCACAAGAAGTCTTTCGCCGTCCTTATAGTATTCTTTAGCAATCGGCAGCGAACGAATCCAGCTAAACTTACGATATTGATTCCTAGTTTTCACCAGTTCCTCTTCCGTCTTGACCAATTCTGACTTAATAATCGCAAAGTCTTTTTGAGAAAATGACGCCTTAAGTTTTTGCGCTTGGCGATATGTTCCAATCGCCAGTGAATAAGTTTTTTTAGCAGGCAACCCTAATAAGACTACGAAAAGCACAATGAACACTAAGAGGACACCAGTAATGGATAGAAGTATTTTTGTAATAGATTTTTTGGGATTTCTTGGTTCGTCTGTGTTCACTTCCATTTCTTGATCGGAAATTTCCGGTGAACGGGAATCATCAGCCTCCTTTAATAAATTTACGAGAGCTGGTTGAATATCCGACAGCTCTTCATTCGTCCTTTTGGTAGAATCATGTTGCTTTAACCGCTTGCTCGCAGACTCAGATTCTTCCGCTTCCTGACTATGATCATAGATCATTTCGTTCATACTGCACCTCTTCCTGTTACCATCACCCACGGTGTTTTAATTAGAATAATAATATCAGCAATAATTGATTTTTTTCGCGCGTATTCTGCATCAAGCATTATTCTTTTGTCAAAATTAATATTACTTCTTCCGGTAACCTGCCAAAGGCCGGTTATGCCCGGCTTTACTTGCAACACTTCCCTAACGAAGGCTTTTGTGTGGGGATATTTTTTTTGTTGCTCCTCCAGCTCTTCGGGTAAATATGCCCTCGGACCCACGATGCTCATCTCTCCTTTAATAACGTTGACCAACTGTGGCACCTCGTCAACTGAGTGTTTTCGAATAAAATGACCTACTCTGGTTACTCTTGGATCATCGTTGAGTTTATAACTATTTTTTTTATATTGCTCATAAAGTTTTTTCATTTTCGGGTCTGTCCGCAATAAGGAATGTGCATTGCTGATCATCGATCGAAACTTGTATAGCCGAAAAAGTTTCCCGTGCTTGCCGACTCGAGGCGGGACAATTGGATCAACAAGAATTGGCCCGGAGGAGTCGAGTCTTATCGCAATCGCGGTCAAAAGCATAACCGGCGAAAAAAGCAACAAAAGGAACGTCCCCAGGACTAAATCCATTATTCTTTTAACTACTCTGTAAGAGAAATCTTCGTTTAACAATTCTTTACTCATAATATATGAATCAAAGCATGTCAGCAACTTTATCACCGAAGCTTCACTGCTTTGTGGTGAAACTGCAGGGTGAAAATGCTCCCGGCATAAACTCGGGAGGACTTCTTCTGGAAACTAATATATCTTATCAAAGAAGATCCCGCCTCTCGGCTGCCCTAAGTTTTTCGACAACTTCTCCTACCCTGCCACTCTGTTTGCGAGGGCATACCAGTAGCGCGTCTCCCGAATCAACAACGAGTATATTGTCAATTCCGATCACGGCCACCAGTTTTTTACCCGGTACGTTAATATAGGCATCTTTGCTATCGATAAGTATTCTCTCGCCATGACGCTTATCTTTGATATTCGAAAAGTTAGCCAAAGATTCCCAAGTCCCGAAATCTAGCCATTTAAACGGTAATTCTACTAAATATCCGTTTCCCAGCTCCTGCCTTGTAATCCTCTCAATTGGGTCAGACGACATTTGATGATATTCCCTTTTAACCATTGCTTTCTCTTTTGTTGTTCCGAATGATTTGATCATCGCTGCTATCGCCTCGCTCCAATCGGGCGTCAGTCTTTCTGCCGACTCAAGCAGCAGAGCAGGAGTCCAAGAATAATGATTCGCATGAAGGAAAATTGATTTTTGCGTCAAATATTCCTCAACCGCTTCTCTGTTATCCCGACCGAGCCATTTTTCCATCTTAAAAACATTCATATTTCTAACTTTTTGGGGCTTGCCTTTAGTTATCAAATAATCAACTCCCATAACCGCGAATTCGGGGCGGAAACCACCTGTTATCAGTTTCTTTTCTTTTTTAATCATATAGTCACAGGCTTCTATCATCTCTATAAACTTATTCGCCGGTTCCCTTATCACATCTGTCTGCACCAAAAAGAACGGCTCTTGAGGATTAAGAGTTGATAGCTTAGCTGCCATAAACAAAGTTGCTGGACCATGGTTCCTTAATTCCGGCTCTATGAAATAGTTCTTCACGGGTATATCTGGAGCTTCCTTTTTTGCCAGAATTGCCTGCTCTTTATTAGTCTGAACATAAATATCTTCAGGCACAAACTTTTTCCGTATTATCTCGTAATTTATCCTGAACAAGGATTTGCCATTGATGATCGGCAAGAAGTGCTTAGGATGCGAAACACGGCTTAAGGGCCACATTTTTGTTCCTACTCCTCCGCACATTAACACCGGTTTCATAACTTTCGATTAAATGTTTAACAATTAATGGAACCCTGGTAATTTTTAAGAGATTCTAGAATCTCCTGCTTAAAGATTGCTAAGAACTTCTCCTTAGAAAATTTTTCGGCATTGTCCCTGCAATTTTTTTCCTTATACTTCGATGTCTGAAACTTACTCAGCACTTCAAGCAACGAATCCGAATCCTGATTTGCAAAAAATTCTCCTGTCTCGCCCGCTAAAATAGTCTCTCGAGCACCTCCCTTACCAAAAGCAAGTACGGGTCTTCCGCATGCCTGAGCCTCTATTGGAACCAAGCCAAAATCTTCATCAGGGGGGAATATAACCGCTTGGCAATTTTGATAGTATCTTACCAGACTCTCCTCGTCAACCTCTCCACAAAAAGTAATATTATCGTTCGCCATATTTTTTAGTTTTTTATCTAAACGACCTGTACCTACAATGACTAAAGGTTTTTTAAGCTTATTAAAGGCATTTATGAGAACGTCTATCCTTTTATATTCAACAAGACGGGACACGAGAAGAAAATATTCCTGTCTATTCCGAGACGCTCCGAGAGTGAATTTTCTTAGATCTACACCTGGGTATATCACTTTTGAGTTAAAACCATAAAACTTGTGTATCCGTCTAGCGACATTTTTACAGGTTGCGTAAAGAACATCCGGTCTTTTAGAAGCGTAAACATCATCGCTTCTGAAGCTAGATAGAATCGGAAACAGGGTTTTGTAAATATTTGAAGAGGAGTCTTTCATCCAAAGGAAACGTGTCGGAGTAAGACAGTAGCAGAAATGAAATGTTCCCGGCTTTGTAATAATGTATTTGCCGGAAAATCCAGTCACTGAAATAACCAAGTCGTATCCGTCGAAACAAAAGTTTTCAAAAGCTAAAGGGTAAAGTAGCGCATAAATTCGATGATCCATCGAACTTAGGGGTAATTTGCCGATAAACGAAGCGACTATTTTATTAAAAATAGGCTTTTGCCAGCCGGTCTTTCCCGACGAATACATCCCGGTATAAAAGTCTGCCTTTGGAAAAACCTCAGCTATCTGTGAAATAACTCTCTCTGCCCCACCGAATTGATTTGTCCAATCGTAAACAATAGCAACTCTTTTAATATTCATGAATATTAAATTCCCAGAATCTCTCGGTAAATTTGAACTGTTTCCTGAGCCATTTTGAGCCAGGAATAATTTTTTATTTGTTCACGACCTAAAGCAATCATTCTCAATCTTAAGGATTTATCTTTATACGTAGCTTCTAGCTTCTCCTTTATGTCCACCTCGCTGTATGGATCGAAGTATAGGGCAGCCTTGCCGTAAACCTCTGAAAGGCAGCTCGCGGCTGATGATATAACCGGACAGTCGCATGCCATCGCCTCCAAGCCTGTTAATCCGAATCCCTCCATCAAAGACGGTTGCACTAAAGCGATAGCGTTCCTGTAAATAATTTTCAGCTCCTCGTCTGGAACAAAACCTAGAAACTTAATCCTTCTGACTCCCTGCCCTTTTTTGGCAAATGATTCTAATTTCTTTAAAAATTCGCTCCGACTACAGACAATAACAAGGTCTAGATTCGACTCGTCTAAGTTTCTAAAGGCTTTGACCAGTCTTTCAACGTTCTTATGTGGATAAACGCTTCCCGTATAAATAAAATATTTTCTTCCCGAAAGGCGGTATTTATCTAGCACCATATTCTCTTTAAACACCGTCGTAGCTTCTCTTTCTAAAAATATTTCTCCAATCCCCTCGTGGGTTACACATACCTTGTTCTTAGGTATCCCATACATCTCAATCAGTTTATCTTTCCACCAATGTGTAGGGACGATAATCCTTCGGGCTTTCTTGATCACATTATTGACCAGCAAACGATATCCGACATACTTCGGCCAATATAGAATGGGGTTACGGGTGGTTGTTTCTTCGCCCCGAAAAAAATGTTTAATTAAATCATGAATAGTAACAACAAGAGGAGATCCGCTATACAACATCGGCACGTTAAAATGAGGAAAATGAACTAAATCAGGCTTCAGGTTAGAAATAGTTAAAGGTAGCTCGACCTGCTCCGAAAATGAATAGTGCCGTGAAGAAACGGGGCAATAATGATACCAATTCCCCAAATCAGAAGCTAAGCTTTTTTGATTGCTTTTTAAGGTCAGCAGCATGAAGGAAAGGTTTTTAAGCAAAGCCGGCGAAAGTCCTCTTAGTGCAGCCAGCAGACAACTAACGTACCTGCCTATCCCCGCGTTTTCCAGGCCATACATCCTGGCATCAAAAACTATTCTTTTTAAGGCTCCTTTATTTTTATCTTCCATACTCGTGACATTTCCAGTAATTTGATTCCTCCAAACACAAAAAGACCGATTGGCCACTTATACCTTTTTTGAAGATGCTTTCGATAAAAAATTCTCATCGCCTCAACAGAGGCTAGCGCGGACGTAAGCTTAGTTTCTTTACTCGCCTTAGACATATCCTTACTATGACTCTTAATCCCAGACGCAATCCCGCGAAAGTGGACAATTTTTATTCTCGGAAGATAATAAATATTAAAGCCGTGTTCCTTAACACGAAAACAAAAGTCAAGATCTTCCCCGTAGAAAAAATAATCTTCATCCCACCAACCGATCTTTTCTCCAACTGATCTTCTGACTAATAGAAAAGATCCGGAGCAACTATCAATTTCGTGAGGAGTTTCTAGGTCAACCAGGTGACCAAGCGTGTATCCTGAAAATAATCTGCTTCCTCCAAATATCCTCGAAAGTCTTGAAAAAAAGCAGAGAGAGCGCCATGGAGTAGGAAATCCCCGATGACAGGCCTCGTCAAGATGACCATTTGGGAGTTCGACGCGGCAAGTTGCAACGCCAGCATCCCTTCGCTCTTCCATAAAGGAAACAACCTCCGGCAAAACGCCTGGGAAGACGATCGTGTCAGGATTTAGAAAAAGGACGTAATTAGCATTTTTGTCAAGGTTGTTTTTGACCGCAATATTATTGCCTGCGGCAAAGCCGATATTTTTATTATTTCTGATCACTTTTGCCCTTAGTCTTGCAGCAGATTTCTCCGCTAACTTCAAAGAGTTGTCGCTTGAACCGTTGTCAACTATCAATATATCCGCAATTTCATATCGTCTTTCTTTTCGTGAATCTTCCTTAAAACACTTTTCCAAGGATAATAAACACTTCTCCAGAAATTCACCGGCATTAAAATTCAAGATGATAATAGATATTTTTGGAATTTTCTTATTCATGATGAGCCGTACGACGATAAATGTTGAGTAGCTTACTCGCGCTGACACGCCAGGAATATTCTTTTTTCACTAATTCCCTTCCGTTTCTCCCGATTCGCTCTGCCTTTTTCCGATCTCGTAGCAACTTTATTGTAACTTGAGCAAGATCATCAAAATTATTGCACACCATAACTTCCTGACCATTTTTTGCTTCTATTCCCTCGACGCCCTCGATTGTTGTC
>Ga0172371_10014718_pt1 | contig 10053 bp, 7 predicted proteins | sample Lak12m_FD_114543 | JGI IMG/M metagenome (GOLD analysis project Ga0172371, IMG submission 114543) | Freshwater microbial communities from Kabuno Bay, South-Kivu, Congo - kab_022012_12m | ecosystem: Environmental > Aquatic > Freshwater > Lake | place: Democratic Republic of the Congo: South-Kivu... | reverse complement strand
GGATTACCAGTTTTACACAAGAAAGCGACTTTGTCCGAACTGACGCTTGCGGCGAAAATCGTTCCTTGGTTGGTTTTCACATAGAGATTGTCCACGAGTCCTTTGAGGGTATTCATGTCCATGTCTTCGACACGAAGGACGATGGCGTTGTTTTCGAGTAACGTTACGTATTGGTCGATAGAAGACAACGCGCGTTTTTCCTTCTTCTCGCGATATAGTTTTTCTAAATCGCGTGCGCGGAGTTGTACTTCCGTGAGTTCTTTGCGTTTGTCGAGGATATCCGAATAACTGCCCACAGTTTTTTTGTTTTCCGTAAAATCGAAGTCCAATAAGATATTTTCTGATCTCGCTTCTTCCAAAATTCCGCGCGCTTTCGCGAACAAATTCGAAATGTCGTGAGATAATCCTTGAAGCGCATCTGCGATATGGTCGACATTGATGTTGGTGAGTCCTTCGATACGGTAAATACCGCTACCAATGGAATAGAGACTCTTGATCGCAAATTTGCGAATATCGGCAATGTTTTTGACGTGTGTTCCGCCGCACAAATCGAGTGTATGTTTCAAATCGACCATGCGTACTTTTTCTTCATATTTCTCACCGAATTCGGCGATGGCCCCCATCTTCACGGCTTCTTCAACCGAAGTGATGATGGTTTTGGTCTCATAAGGTTCCTGAATCAGTTCGTTGACCAATTTCTCGACGAGGAGTATCTGATCATCGGAAATCGACTGATAGTGATTGAAGTCAAAGCGAAGCGTTTCGGAAGATACTTGAGAACCTTGTTGGGAAACGTGTTTTCCGAGAACATCGCGCAACACTTTGAAAAGCAAGTGCGTCGCGGAATGGTTATAGGTCGTCAAGAGACGTTTTGGTTCATCAACTTTGGCAATGACGTTTTGTCCGTCGACAGCGACGCCTTCAACGAGGTCGATGATATGTAGGAACTGTCCGTTCGGCAATTTTGTGACGTCGGTCACCTTGGCGGAAAACGCATGATTGTATATGACACCTTGATCGGCGAGTTGACCGCCGGATGTGGCATAAAATGGAGTTTTTTCCAATACGATTCCTTCAGGGAATACCTTGAGAATCTTGGTTTCTTCTAGTATGTTTTCATAGCTGGTAAAGATAGAAGGTGCCGTGAATTCGAGATATTCCTCGTTTTGCGATTTCATCGACTGAAGTTCTTTACGCGCATTTCTCGCGCGTTCTTTTTGTTTGTCCATTTCCTTGTGGAAGGCGTCAAGTTCAACGCTCATGCCACGTTCTTCCGCATACTCGACGGTGAGTTCAATCGGAAATCCGAACGTGTCATATAACAAGAATGCATCTTCTCCGCTAATGGTGTTGCTTGTGGAAGATTGCGCCATTTGTTCGAATCTTTTTTCTCCCGAGGACAAAGTTTCCAAGAACTTGGTTTCTTCGTTATCGATGATTTTCTCGATGATATTTTCTTGTTCGTGAAGATAGGGATAATACGCGTCCGTCATGTTGGCGACGACATGAACAAGTTCGCCCATGAAAGGACGGTCGATTCCTAACTTTCGACCGTATTTGACAGCTCTGCGAAGAAGTCTTCGCAAGACATATCCTCTGCCTTCGTTGGAAAGCATCGCGCCATCCGCGATCGCGAAAGTGACGGTACGGATATGGTCAGAGATGACTTTGAATGCCATTTGACCATGATAGGGTACTTTGGAGATTTCTTCGATACGACGAATAACGGGCATGAATAAATCTGTTTCAAAATTGGTTGGAGTTCCTTGTATGACGCTGGTCAGACGCTCGAGACCACATCCAGTATCGATGTTTTTGGATGGCAATTCTGGATAAAGATTTCGTGGCAGTCCAGGTTTTGCGTTATATTGAGAGAAAACGATATTCCAAATTTCGATGTAGCGGTCGTTGTCGATATCATCACGAATCGCATCGGATGTGAAATCGCCATATTTATCACCACGGTCAAAGAAAATCTCTGTGCAGGGGCCACAGGGGCCTTCGCCGATTTCCCAGAAGTTGTTTTCTTCTGTCGGGATAACATGGGTTGGATCGACGCCAAGTGAAATCCACAGATTCTTGGTTTCTTCGTCGGTTGGATATACCGTGAAATAAAGAAGCTTTTTATCAAAGCCCAACCATTTTTCAGAAGTTAATAGCTCGAATGCCCAAGTGACGGCTTCCTTACGGAAATAATCGCCGATTGAGAAGTTTCCGAGCATTTCGAAAAACGTGTGATGGCGTGCGGTTTTTCCGACATGTTCGATGTCGTTCGTACGAATACACTTTTGCGCATTGACGATTCTCGGATTCTTGGGAACAATTGATCCGTCAAAATACTTTTTCAGCGCGGCGACTCCGGCGTTCATCCAAAGAAGTGTCGGATCGTCGTTGGGTACGAGGCTTGCGCCTTTTTCGACGGAATGACCCTTTTCTTTAAAGAAATCGAGCCATAATTGTCTGATTTCATTACCAGTACGTTGTTTCATGATATGACCTCCCATAAAAAAAGAAAATCATCCTTTTCATAAAGGACGATTCATCGCGGTACCACCTTTGTTCTAGTTTCCTAGCACTCGGCTCCTTAACGCGGAAAACGGATGTTTTTAACATCTCTCGAAAGGAGCTTCAGACACTCATGTTCCGGTTTGATTTCACCAAGTTCAAACTCTCTTATGACGGAAGATGATGCTTACTTGTCTTTCTCATCGATTTGACACAATTATACAACATTTCTCGTGAATTTGCAACGATTATTCACTCATCCATGAAATCTTCAATCGTGAGATGATGAGCTTCTTCTTGGGTCGTGGAAACAGATAATAATCGACACAATTTTGTCTTTCTAGGAACTTCAAGTTGATTCACGCCGTTTTGAAGGGCATAAGAATCTCCAAGCAAATGTAAGTGCGCTTTGGCACGAGTGATTGCCGTGTATATGAGTTTTCTCTTGAGCATCATCCAGTAACTTCTTACAAAAGGCACAATCACAACCGGGAACTCACTACCTTGTGATTTGTGTATGGATATCGCGTATGCGAGTGTTAAATTATCGAAGTCTTTGACATTGTATCGAACCAAATTTCCGGAAAAGTTGACTATGAGTTCTTTGTCTTCGATGATGCCACTGACAAAACCGATGTCACCATTCATGATGCCATCTTCGGGTTGATTCGCCAGTTGCATGACTTTGTCTTGAAACTGGAAAGTTTTTTCCTTATAAGTGATTTTCAGTTCGCTGTTATGATGATTGAATCGTTCTTGAATCAGACTGTTGAGACGATCAATGCCATTCATTCCCTTGTATATTGGAACCAAAACTTGGATATCATCTTGAAGAGAATAGCCCTGTTTCATGTAATGGCGAATCGTCTTCACAATCGTTTCTGCGACCAGAGTATCGTTCACGCGCTCAAAAACAGTGTCTTTGTCTTCGGTAAAGGAATAAGGAGATACCTGTTGGTTTAAGACATCGTAGGCTAAAGAAATGATGCCAGAATCTACGGATTGGCGATGGATTTGTTTAAGTCTCACGACATCAAACAAATCAGACTGAATCAAGTCAAGAAGCACTTGTCCGGGTCCGACGGAAGGAAGCTGGTTTTCATCACCGACCAAAACCACCTTTGTGGATGCTTTGAGCGATTGAAAGAGTTGAGAGGCGAGGATGACATCGAGCATCGATACTTCGTCGATGATGATGAGATCGGCGTCGATGTGATGGTTTTTGTCATAAGCGAAATTGCCATCAAAGTCGTATCCAAGCAGTTTGTGAATCGTGGTTGCGTCTTGAAGTGTCGCTTCTTGAAGACGCTTTGCTGCTTTGCCCGTAGGAGCAGCCAAACGAATCACTCTTCGTATGCCAAACAAACGTTGGTAACTCTGGACGATTCCGCTGACAACGGTTGTTTTTCCGGTTCCCGGTCCTCCGGTCACGATGGTGAATTGCGACCGAATGGCCGTATGAATCGCTTTTCTTTGTTCGTCGGTATATTGAATGGATTGAAATGCTTCGAGTTCGTTGATGAGGGCGTCGACGACGTCTTTCGGATGTGAATTGTCTGATTTGTCCACAAACGAACGTAGGTTTGTCGCAATCGCTCGCTCTGCGTAATCAAGAAAGGAGAGCGACAATTCGTCTCCTTCGAGTACGATTTTGCCTTCTTCACACAAATAGTCGAGTTGTTCCGAAACAGCGTCTTTGGATACGTCGTTTTCTTGGTTGTTAAGATAGGTGAGCGTGAAATCCAGCAAATCGGATTTGGAGATTACGGTATCTCCGAATTTGTTCATGTATTCGCCAATCAAATACAAGACAATTGCACGGATACGATATGGATGCGTCTTCTCAAAACCGATTCTGAGCGCGATTTCATCAGCTCGTTTGAATCCAATACCTTCGATTTCTTCCATCAAAACGTAGGGATTGTCTTTGATGATATCAATCGAAAGCGCATGGAAATGTTCGATGATTTTCATCGCCATTTTCGGAGAGATTTGGAAACCATATAACCAGACGAGTGAAGTTTCCATTTGACGGTTGTCATGTAATGTCTTGACCAATATTTGTTTTTTCTTGTCGTTCATCTTGGGAACGTCATCCAAGATGTTGGGTTGATTCAAGATGTCATGGATACAGTTCGTGCCCAAGGTTTCAACAATGGATTCCGCGGTTTTGACGCCGATGCCCGGAAATAAGTCGCTCGATAAATAATCGATGAGTCCTTCCTTGGAATAATCGAAACTTCGTTCAAATCGATCGGCGTCAAATTGGAGTCCGTATTTCGGGTGCTCCTTGAGATTTCCGAAAAAACGAACGCGTTCTTCTTTGTCAAAACGAGGAAAAAACCCACAGATGGTCATTGTGGGTTCGCCGTATATGATTTCTTTGCAGTCGGTGTCGATGATGGAGACTTTGATGACTGCGTAATGATTTTCTTCGTTGTAAAACAGGGTTTGTCGAACTTCTCCTTCAATCTTGCACATGAGCAGTCCTTTCAAAGAGGGTTATCGAATCATCAAGCGTTCAATTTCACAAGGTTCTTTCAAAATCGATTGAGACAGATTTTCGTGCCCGTCTTCGGTAATTAAGACGTTGTCTTCAATACGAATACCGATTTGCTCTTCTTCAATATACAAGCCGGGTTCGATTGTGATGACCATGCCTTTTTGTAATGGGATTTGGTATGTTCCTACATCATGAACGTCAATACCCAAATAGTGACTGACGGTATGATAATAATATCGATCGAGTTCGGCGTCTTCTTTGATTAATCCGATTTGCTTCAATCCTTGTGCGAGAATACTTCTCGTATATTGGTTGAGTTCGTGAATAAAAACGCCTGGTTTTGCTTTTTCCATCGTCAACTTGTTTGCGCGAAGGACAATGTCGTAGATTTGTTTTTGTCGAGTTGAGAATACACCGCTGATAGGGAATGTTCTCGAAATGTCGGCGGCGTATAAATTCGACAATGCGCCAAGGTCCATAAGGACTAGTGTTCCGTCGTGAACGACTTGGTTGTTGTCTTCATAGTGAAGAACGCATCCGTTTTTTCCGGAAGCGATGATGGAGGCAAAAGATGGATTGTCAGATCCCGCCATTTTCGACTGATATTCATAATAGGCTTCAATTTGATGTTCGTTGATTCCTGGTGTTGCGAATTTCATGACGGCTTCAATGCCTTGACGTGCGGCTTCAATCGCCTTTCTGATTTCGGCAATTTCTTCTTCGTCTTTGATGACGCGTTGCGCATCTATGATTTCATTGGCCATTTGGACTTTGATTTCGGGGTAATTGTTCAAGATGAAGGCCGCGCTATCGAGGGCTACGGGCTTGAGGAAGGGTTTGAATCGATAGAGATCCAAATACAAGGTGTCCGGTTTGTCGACAATCGCTCTTCGGGAACCGCTTAACACGGCGGAGCTGACAAATGCGGGGAAATCTTCGACGAAACGAATGTGGTCGACAGTTATTCCAGAGATTTCAGATGCTTCGTCTTTCGTCAAACGACGACCCAGCCATTTGGTTGCGTAATCGCTGGCTTCCTCGATGAATAGAAACGCCTCTTGTCTAGTCTTTCCTTTGACCAGAAGCAAAACAAAATTCTCGCGTTTCAATCCCGTTAGGTAAAAGAAGTTGCGATTGGGGGTGTAAGGATACGATTGATCGTTGGTTTTATGCGGTGCGACTCCCGAAAACAGGATTGCGAAGGAGTTTTCCTTCATGGCTTTCAAAAAACGGTCGCGATGTTGAATGAATACTTTTTGGTTCATGATGTCACCTCAAATCTTTTGTATTATTATATCATAAAGGATTGTTGAAAAAGCAAAAAAGCACAAATTTCGTGCTTTTTTAGTTTGAGAAATTGACTGAGATGTTTCCGTTTGAGGATATCAATACGATTTTGTTCGGAAGCAGATCGTGGTAGCTATTTGTGATGACCTGGTCTCCGTTTAGGTAGTATTTCCCGTTGGATGTCGTCATGCTCAAGGAATAATCGTCGAAAGTCCCACTCAAGTTCAATGTGATGCTGCTATTGGATGTGTAGCAATCCAAGTCATCGGCGGTCACGTTATTCAAGGTGACATTGCCATTGGATGTCGAGAGTTCGATGTTTTCTGCCGATAAGCCTTCGGATGTGATACGGCCGTTGGAAGTGCCGCCATCGATTGTTCCGTTGACGAGGACATTGGTGAAAGAGAGTGCGCCGTTCGATGTCGAAATGGTCATGTCGTCTGCGATGACGTTTTCCAAATCAATGTCTCCGTTGGATGTATCGAGCGTGAGCGAGTCAAAGGTCAAGTCCGAGCAGTCGATTTGACCATTCGATGTTTCCAAAACAGTGCTGATTATCATCTCTTCTGGAAGTTCAATGCTGAAGAGATAGACAGTTGGACTTTGGAAGAACCACATGTTGAACATGAAATGACGATACCATTTGACGACGCTTTCCACAGTCAATGTGTCCCCAAGCGATGTGAATGTGATGTTGTCTGCTTCTGATGCATAGTAGCTGATGTGAACTTGATCGTCCTCACTAGGTGTGATGGATATTTTTCGATTTTCCAAATCAGCGATGATAACGCTGAAACTGTCTAGATCCAGGGTTTCTTCATGAAATACATACTCTTGTTCGTCGCCGTAAAAGTCAAAGTTGTTGGAACCGATGACAATGTTGAGTGCGATGACTAAGCCAAGACCGATGAGTACCAGTGCGAGGCCGACTTTCAATAATTTAGACACTTTTCTTTCCCCCTATTTCTCTAAAAGTGATTTGACGGTTTTAAATACTTTTTGGATCATGTCTTTCGCCGTGGAAAAGAACCACTTGAAAAGACCAATGCCGAGAATTCCAAGCCCTGTCCCTAACAGGATGACACTAAACTGATACACTGTTTCTAAAGTCGCTGCATCAGGTTGGACGATGAGTTGATAGACACTCACCGCAATCATCGTGAGTCCGCTCGTGACAAACGAGAAGGACACACTCAAGATGACCAAAGCGAAGATGCAAAAGAAGAAATACCCGATGACTTTCACCGTGGTGTCGAACACTTGTGAAAATGAATGTCCGAACTGATTCTTGACTTTGTCCATGAAGGTTCCATCCTTTTGGATGTTTCCACGTATTTCTTCGGGAGAACCTAACGTGGCGACGAACTCTTCTTCGCTTTCTCCATGCTCCAAGGCATCGGAAATCATTTCGTCATAATAATGAATAATCTCTTCTCTTTCTTTTCTCGAAAGAAACGAGAGTTCTTGATTGAGTGATTTGATAAAGGCGTTTTTCTTCATCAGACATTCCTACCTTAATATATAATCATAGATTTTATTCATTTCTTTAAAGTCCATCTCAGATTCCTTGAGGCGCTTGCTGCCAAGATCAGTGATGGAGTAGTACTTACGAATTCTGGATTGATAGACGGTCTCATACGTTTTCACGAGTCCTTGTTGCTCAAGCCTCCTCAAAATCGGGTATAGCGTGGATTCGGAGATTTCGATGACTTCCTTCATCTCTTGAATGATGATGTATCCGTAGGAATCATCGTACTTAAGGGATGCAAGAACGAGCAATTCCAAGATGCCTTTTTTCAATTGTATATCCATACGAATACCTCCTTACGCATAATACTATACATTACATAGTATGAATTGTCAAGCACTAAATATTAAAAAAACTCACTTTTTTTCGTGAGTTTCTTCATGGAGATGCGTTTTTCTAGCCCATATGCCCCAAATCCCGAACATAATCATGTATGCCCCGAGCATCAATATGATGTTCAGAGGATGTTCTTGAATGTTGAATAAAGACCCTAAGAACACAAGGAAGAGCATGATGACGAGTCGAGAAGAGGCAGTGAGCCAGAGGTATTTGCCAAACTTGATGTTGGTAAGAGACAATGCGTAGTTAAGAATCGCTGAAGGGAGAAACGGATTTGCTAGAAGCACCCAAACAAGAAAGGTATTCGGACCATTCACAATGTTCAGAAATCTCGATCCGTATTTGTGGGTTTGTACTTTATGAGCGAATTTTTCACCTAAGGTATATCGAATTAATAAAAAAATAAGCACCATACCAAGGAGTGACCCAAAAGTTGAAAGAAAAATTGCCCAAAAAGTACCACCAACATTCCCGTATACAGAAGCAAGTAATGTTATATTAAATGATACGAGGACATTCAGTGGCAGGGAAGGAATTACCGCTTCAAGAAAAGGCAAAAAAATCGCTACGATGGGGGCGAGCCATGTGTGATTCATCACAAATTCTTGAAGTTGTGTTAGCCAATTCAGCATATATCAATGTTTTCCCTTCTGATTTCAAAAAAAGCACCCTTTACGGATGCTTTTCAGAGTTGCTAGATTAATTTTCCGAAGTATTTCAGTGTACGAACCATTTGGTGCGTAAAGGATGCTTCGTTGTCGTACCAAGTCAAAACTTTGACTAATTGTTTTCCGTCAGTGTCCATTACCAAAGTGGAGTTTGCGTCAAACAATGTACCTTGTGTAATACCGATGGTGTCGCTCGAAACGATTGGATCTTCCGTATATCCAACAGTGTCAGAGACAGCAGCTTTGACAGCGGCATTGACTTCTTCTTTGGTAACGTTTTTCTTGAGTTCGACAACAAGGTCCACGATCGATCCAGTAATTACCGGAACGCGGAGAGCGATGCCATCCATTTTGCCTTTCAGTTGTGGCAAAACAAGAGCAACTGCTTTGGCAGCACCAGTCGTTGTTGGAACGATGTTCGCAGCGGCGGCTCTACCTCTTCTTGTCATATGTCCCTTTGGATGAGGAATATCAAGTGTTGCTTGGTCATTAGTATAAGCATGAACCGTGGTCATGAAGCCACGAACGATGCCAAAGTTTTCATCGAGAATTTTCGCGATGGGAGCCAAGCAGTTGGTGGTGCAGGATGCGGCGCTCAAAATCGTTTCGCTTCCTGTCAAAGTCTTTTCGTTAACACCGAACACGACTGTAGGAACATCTTTATCGCTGGCAGGAGCACTGATGATGACTTTTTTGGCTCCAGCTTGCAAGTGCAAGGAAGCTTTTTCTCTGGAAGTGAAGATACCTCTACATTCCAAAACAACATCTACATCCAATTTTTTCCAAGGTAATTCAGCCGGATTTTTAACGGCGAAAACTTCAATTTTCTTTCCTTCGACGACAAGCAAATTGCCTTCTGAGGAGACTTCTTTGCCATATCTTCCTTGAGAACTGTCATACTTGAGCAAGTAAGCGAGTTGCGCTGCGTCTGTCAAATCGTTGATTGCGACGATATCGAAATCTGGATTGCCAAACATGATTCTGAAAGCCAAACGACCGATTCTACCGAAACCGTTGATAGCTACTTTTACCGACATAAATAGATTTCCTCCTATATTTTATAATAATCATAATACGTCACTTGTATTTTACTCCATCTTTGTGAGAAAAACAAGATTATGCGCTTGATAAAACGTTTTCAAAGGCTTTGATTGTGTGAGGTTTTCATGAATGTTGCATTTCAAAACTGGGTATTCCCAATAATCAGTCACACCTGTCCGTAT
>Ga0172371_10014717_pt1 | contig 10054 bp, 9 predicted proteins | sample Lak12m_FD_114543 | JGI IMG/M metagenome (GOLD analysis project Ga0172371, IMG submission 114543) | Freshwater microbial communities from Kabuno Bay, South-Kivu, Congo - kab_022012_12m | ecosystem: Environmental > Aquatic > Freshwater > Lake | place: Democratic Republic of the Congo: South-Kivu... | reverse complement strand
TCAACTGTTACTTTGAGCCGTCGTTTGCTTTTCCGACTACGAAATACGGACTGGTGAGTCTTCCATCAAAAATTAAGTACAGTTATCATAAATTGGTTAAACAAAAATTATTTAAGGCAAATTCGAATAGATGAAAAAATATTTATCCTTCTTGTTCATCCTTAGTTCAGTGCTCGTTGCGCAGAAAAAAGTGGTTCTTTTCCCGGATGATTTAAATATCAAACCCTTGACCGCAAATTATTTGGAACCAAAAGTTGGTTGCCTTTTTATGTCCGGCAAAAACAATCTTCGTCTGGACATCGGGAATTCAAAAGACATCTTACACATTTCAGAGAAAGAAATGACTTACTCGTTTGGGGCTGATTTTTTTACCTTCACAAAACTGCGCGGTGAACAAGATTTTCATTTTCCCGTTGACGCCGTTGATTATCTATTTGGAATAAACGCCGGAATTAAAGTGAAGAGAGAGGAGAGCGAATGCGGTTTACGATTTCGGTTAAGTCATATTTCAGCTCACTTTGTGGATGGTCATTACGATCATTTTTCTTCCGCTTGGAGAAATGGACAGTCGCCGCGAGTTTACAGCCGCGAGTTTCTTGAGTTTCTTCCTTACTATTCAATAAACGACTATAAAATTTATGCCGGATATAGTTACCTCTTTCATGTAGTACCGAAAGAAATCGGACGAAATATTTTTCAAATCGGAGGCGAGAAGTTTTTCCAATCTGTAGCTTGGGAATATGTAACCCCGTTCATTTCGTACGACTTGAAACTTTCAAAAATTGAAAAATACGCCGGTACAAATTCGCTTTCCGTTGGTGTAAAAGTAGGGAAGAAGGATGTGGGAGGCATCAGCTTTATGGTGGATTACTTTTCAGGATACAGTGTGCATGGCGAGTATTTCGATACGAAAGAAAAATATACCGCATTTAGGATGAACGTAGATATCTAATATGAATACCGACTATTTTCAATCGTCACAAGAACAGCATACACCGGAAGTAAAGCACCAACAAAAATACTGGCTGCATCTTCTGCTTTTTGTGATAACGTTAGGTACTACCATTATTGCCGGGCATGAATGGGTGAAGGGTTTCTCGAATAAAACGGAGTTCAGTGATTTGAGGTTTGGAATACCGTACGCTCTTTCAATTTTGTTTGTCCTTGGGACTCATGAATTCGGCCACTTCTTTGCCGCAAAAATTCATAAAGTAAAAGCTACGCTTCCATTCTTTATTCCGTTTCCCTCAATTCTCGGATTTCTTAACTTTGGCACCCTCGGAGCCGTGATAAAAATTAAATCACCAATCCCAACAAAAAAAGCTTTGTTCGATATTGGCGTAGCGGGACCAATCGCGGGCTTTATTGCATCAACCGCGTTAATACTTTATGGTTTTACCCACTTGCCGGGAAAAGAGTATCTTTTGTGGATTCATCCAGATTATGATTTGTCGACATACGGTCAAAACGCGATGGCATTGGTTTTTGGTGATTCAATTCTTTTTCATTTTTTAAGAGAGATGCTCACAAACTCAAAAGCTTTTGTTCCGCCGATGTCTGAAATTTATCATTATCCCTATTTATGCGTAGGTTGGTTTGGATATTTTGTCACCGCAATGAATCTGATACCGGTTGGTCAACTTGACGGCGGACATGTAATTTACGCCCTCTTTGGTGAAAAAAAACAATATACGATAAGTTCTATTGCCATGATTTTTCTTATCGTCTTTGGAGTAACAGGTGTACTTACCTCTTATTTCGATTTACCATTTAATTTTGGCTGGAGCGGTTGGTTGTTTTGGGCAGTAGTACTCTTTTTTGTTATCAAGGTTAAGCATCCGCCGGTCTGGGATGACGCACCTTTGAATACAACACGTAAAATTATTGGGTATGCAACCATCATCATTTTTGTTGTTTGTTTTATTCCGGCACCGTTTTTAATATACTAAAGGAAATAATTTTTACCTTTTCTCCTTAGGGGTATGCAAAGATATTTCACTATGAAAAAAATAAACTTAGCGATAATTATTGGAGTACTTTTGTATGGATGCGCAAAGGACTCGAACACTCCCCTTGATACAAAACCAATCTTGTATCAGGCGGCTTCGGTAGCGGCGTTCTCATCATTTACGCACACGTTAACCGATTCGGTAATTCATCCTTATATAGAATTAACTTCCGCAGCTGGTATCAAGCATGTTTGGATTGATATCATATCGCCCGAAGGAAATTCACTCACCGGTAACGCACTTTCTTTGTATGATAATGGAGAAGCAGCTTCGGGTGATGCTCTTAAGGGGGATAAAATTTATTCTAATCTCTTTATTATGAAAAAAGATTTTCTAAATGGTTTTTATACAATTAATTATTTCATTGAGAACACTGGCTCTGAAATAAAACGACTTGCCGTTCAATCGTTTTTATTTGATAATGGAAAAACGAATGTTGCTCCGGTTATCCTTTCTGTTTCTGCACCGGATACAATTACCGTAGTTTCTGCTCCGCTCGCGTTCATTGTAACCGCAACCGTTTCCGATTCGAACGGGATTAAAGATGTAAATGAAGTTTATTTCACTACCATACGTCCGGACCAAACATCAAGCGGTGCTAAGACGAGTTTATATGATGATGGAAATTATACAGACCACGGCGATGCAACAGCAGGCGATGGTGTTTTTTCTCGTGCGCTACAGATCGATTCTACAAATCAAAAGGGAACATATAGGTTTGATTTCACGGCAAGAGACAGAGGAGGTTTGGTGAGTCCTACGGTCAATAAATATATTGTGGTGAAATAATGAGGAAACAAGTTCTTCTCATATCTCTCATCATTGGATGTTCTGTCGGATATTCACAGCATCTCTTAAAATCTTTTACTCTTGAAAAAGTTACTGCACCTTCGGTTACATTAGCTAGCACTCCAACAAGCAATAGTATCAATGATATCCTTGTTGTTGGCGATACCATTTGGCTGGGAACAGGAAAAGGATTGAGTAAATCGACCGATAATGGTTTAACCTGGACAAATTATTTTAGCACAGAACCATTCGGAACAGAAAATATTACTGCATTGCTTTACGCAAAGGGAACAATCTTCGCTGCGACTGCACACAGTGTTGATAAGGGCGGAAGTTCACTTCCCGAAGGAAGCGGAATAAAATTTTCAAGCGATAACGGAATAACGTGGAAAAGTGTCCCACAACCATTGGATGCCGATGGAGATTCTCTTGTTGCATACGGTAAAAATATTTTAAGAGCGCTCCCCGTTACCGTTGCCGTTCAAAATATAATTTACGATATGGCATTCGCGGGAAACAAAGTCTGGATAGCTTCTTTTGCCGGTGGTTTGCGATCGATAGCCATAGACACACTTTTGGAGAATGTAAATGCAAAATGGAAAAGGACAGTTCTTCCACCGGATAATTTAAGTTCAATAAAACCGTCTGATACTCTTTCGTTTACCATGCAGCCGGTCGCGGGTAAATTCGGGAAAGAAGAATATTATAATTACCGCCTCTTCTCGCTTGTAGCGGTTAGTGATTCAATTTTATACTGTGGTTCTGCCGACGGTGTAAACAAAACAACAAATGCATTTCTCCCCCCGGACTCCCTTAGCTGGGTAAAGTTCGATCATCAAAATCAGGCTAAACCTATCAGCGGGAATTTTATTGTAGCGCTTGCGTATAATAAATATTTGAATGCTGTCATTGCCGCTTCGTGGAAAGCTAACGACCAAAATGAATATTATGCGGTGAGCTATTCAAAAGACGGAGGAGATAATTGGAGTTCAACATTAATCGGAGAGAAAGCGCATAACTTTGCTACAGATAAAAACAGCATTATTGCTGCCACTGACGACGGTGTTTTTCTAAACGAAGTAAGCTCTTTAAATAGCTGGTTAAATGCCGGATCAATTGTGGATAAAGCTAATGGATTACCGCTTCAGAATGCCGGATTTTATTCTGCGGGATTTTCAAATAACGGTAACACCGCTTGGGTTGGTTCGGGAGACGGATTATTAAAAAATGAAATGCCGGGATATAACTGGTCAGACAATTGGACCATTTATTTTTCGTCTCAACCTCTGACAGGAAAAGAAGAAACATACGCGTTTCCTAATCCTTTCTCACCGAGATTTGGAGCAACAAAGATTAAATACAATACGGGAGGTGAAACGAAAAAAGTTACCATTCGCATTCTCGATTTTGGAATGAATTGTGTCCGGACAGTTATTCAAAGTGCGGAAAGAGGAAACCCAACTCATGTAAGCAACACCCTTGATAATGGGATAAACGGTGTTATCGATTATTGGGATGGAAGAAATGATTTTGGAAATATCGTTCCGAACGGTGTGTATTTTTATCGAGTTGAAATCCAAGGACAGGATCCACAGTTCGGGAAAATAATGGTTATCCAATGAGAGAAAGTTTGAATAAAATAATCTTCTTAGCAATAATGATAAGCAGTGCGGTACTATTGTCCGCACAACCAAAGACCAGCAATATAAATTCTGCGGTTGGAGCGTTCAGCCGGTTTGGTCTTGGTCCGCGAGGAATTGCAATGGGGAATTCAATTTCAGCTGTTAAGCAGGGTGAATTAGTCTCCTACTATAATCCGGCACTTTCGGTTTTCCAAACCGGGAATGCTTTTCAAGCCGGATATTCGTTTCTTTCTTTAGACAGAAAATTAAATTTCCTTTCCTTCACAAGAAGGTTTGATTTTTACTCATCAAGAGATAGCGCGAATGAAAATCGAAAACCAAGAACTTCCGCGGGTGTGTGTGTCGGGTTGATCAATTCCGGAGTTTCAAATATTGACTGCCGAGACAATGAAGGAGGAAAAACCGGCATGTTATCAACGTCTGAAAATCAATTTTTCCTCTCGGTTTCAATTAAATTTTCAGAAAAAATCGCTGCGGGATTTTCTACAAAGTTTTATTATTATAAATTGTATCAAGATATGACTTCTACCGGAGTCGGTTTTGACGCGGGTATTCTGTATACTGCTTCGCAAAATCTTTCCTGGTCATTTGTTCTTACTGATTTAAACAGCAAGTATTCATGGGATTCTTCACCGCTGTATGATGTGCAGGGAACTCTAAGTGTAAACAAATTCCCTACCGGAAAGAAAGTCGGTGTTGCGTACAAAGTCGATGAATACAACTTGATAACCTCCGGCGAATATTATTTTGATAATATCGGCACGAAAATTATTCGTGCAGGCGCCGAATATAATCCAATAGATAAATTTATCATGAGAGCCGGATTTGATAATTACCAACTAAACAATGGTGACCAGTCGTTTCAACCTTCTTTCGGATTCGGATATGAAACGCTTTTTTCTCAATTTATTCTCGGATTTGACTACGCCTTTATGTACGAACCATATTCGGCTCAGGATAGACACATAATAAGTTTACGAATGAATTTCTAAATCTTTTCTTATTTTTAGATATGAAAAAAATATATCATACAGGCAAAATTCTTCTTTTGACGGTTGTGTTGCTTTCTTCTTCAATTGCTCAATCAGCCGGAAACAGCGGTCTGGCTTTTTTGAAAATTGGTTCAGGCGCCAGAAATATTGCATTAGGAGATAACGGAGCAGTTTTCGCAAACGATGTTTCATCAATTTTTTATAATCCGGCTAATCTACAATGTAACGCGCCCGAAGTAATCCTTACGCACAATGTATGGATACAAGACGCAGCAACCGAGTTGTTAGGTGTATCATTTTCACTTTTTAATATCCCGTTTGGGGTCGGAATTAACTCGACTTCCATTAAAGGAATTGAAGTGAGAACTCAACCCGGAGAACCAGAAGCAACATTTAACACGCACTATTTTTTCGCTTCGCTTTCCGCGGCTATTCCGGTAACAGATGAACTTTCGTTCGGTGTTACGACAAAATATTTGTATGAAGATATCTTCTACGATAATGCCGAAGGAATCGGATTTGATTTCGGCGTGAAATACAAAACTGTTGTTGAAAACCTTTTTGTTTCCGGTGTTGTGAGAAACATTGGTTCCATGAATCAATTACAGAAAGAAGCAACTAAACTTCCGGCAGAAATTAGAGTTGGACCCGCGTATACAATCAACTTTCCCGAAAGCAAAATCGCTCTGCAAATTGGTGGGGAATTCCAGAAATATCTTTCGCAAAATGATATTCATCTCAATGTTGGTGCAGAGTGCCTTTACGACAATTGGATAGCGGTAAGAGCAGGGTATCAAACAAATTATCTTGTTAAAAATATTTCTGCAGGCGCCGGCCTCTTCTGGAGCAACATCACCTTCGATTATGCCTTTACTCCTTTTGCGTATAGTTTAGGGCAGGCACAAACAATTTCATTGAAATATGGTTTTTGAGTATGGAAATAATCCCTTATTCTGAAGAGTGGAGAGAACGGTGGGATAATTTTGTATTGAATTCCAACAATGGAACGATGTTTCATCTCCAAAAATTCTTTGACTATCATACTCCCGGGAAATTCAAATTTGACCATTTAATATTTTTAGAGAAAAACAATATTAAGGCTCTACTTCCGGGGCGGCTTACCAATGGATTTTTTGAATCTCCGGTTGGTGCAAGTTATGGCTCTTTGGTTACCGGAGATATTAAATTTACGGAAGCGATGGAACTCGTTTCCACACTTCTTGCTTATGGAAAGAAAAATGGGATCAAGGGATTCGAATTAACCGCCGCTCCAATGGTATACGAAACATATCAAAATCAAAGTCTCGATTTTGCGATGCTCTGGCAAGGATTTTCTTTTAAGCTTCATTATATCTCAAGCGCAATAAAGTTAGATAAGAACAGAGACATTTTAGAACGATGCTCGCCAACAATTCGACGAAATGTGCGGCATTCACTTAAAGACCCCAACGTTAGAGTTGAAATTAACGAGCGGTATGATCAATTTTATCCTATTCTTATTGAGAACAAAGCCCGTCACGATGTTAAGCCTACTCACAGTTATGAAGATTTATTAAAGTTAAAAGAATTGCTTCCTGATAATCTCAAACTCTTTATGGTGTACGTTGGAGATGAACCGATTGGTGGATCGTTAATGTTTTTTGCGAACAATAATGTAGCGCTCTGTTTTTATAATATGCTCCGCTATGAATATGCAGCTTACAAACCAATTCAGCGAGTGATGTACGATGTGCTGAAGTACTCGACCGAACATGGGTACGGCTATGTAGATATTGGTGTTTCGCAGGATACGAAAGCCGAAAACCCGATGACCCCGAGTATGAGCTTAATCGAATTTAAGGAGAAATTCGATGCTAAAACCATTATGAGAAATACGTTTACAATCACATTGTAATCGATGAGTTCCGCAAAAGATATAGCAATTTCCTTCCTCGGAAATGCACTTCACGATACAAGAGTCACTAATCTTATCAAATCTTTTACAGCTGTCAACTTTAATGTAAAAGTCATTTCGTTCGATTGGAGCAATGAAGCTAAGCAAAACTTACCGGCGAACATCAAACTCTTTAAAATTAACCGTAAAGGATTAAATCTCGGTTTCTACGTTTCATTTTTGAAATTACTTTTCACTGAACTATTGAAAACTAAAGCTGATATTTACTTTGCTGAAGATATTTACTCATTGCCCATTACATATATAGTGGCCCGATATAAGAAGAAGAAAGTTTTTTATAACAGCAGAGAATTATATCCATTTTTGGCTGGACTCCGGAAAAGACCAATTATTCAATTTTGTATCCGACAGATTGAAAAGTTTTTCATTAGAAGAGTAGACCTTGTTATGACGACAGGCGAGATGGATGCCGATTTTTTAGTCGGTTACTACGGCATCAAACGACCGATGGTTTTAAGGAACCTTCCTTTATATCGAACCGCGAACAATCCGATTAATTTTCATGAAAAATTACATATTGATACTCGATTAAAAATTCTTCTTTACCAGGGAGTTATTCTGGATGGCAGGGGAATTGAACCGCTCTTGAACGCAATGACAACAGTAACGGACTGCGCATTAGTTATTTTGGGAGACGGTGCATCAAAAGAGAAGTATCAAAATCTTATGCGTCAGCTTCACTTAGAGAACCGTGTTTTTTTTATGGGAACGATTCAGCAGGACGCATTAATCAATTATACCTCCGGAGCTGATGTAGGAGTTTCGCTCATCGAAAATATTAGCCGGAGTTATTTCTTAGCTCTTCCCGGAAAACTTTTTGAATACATCATGGCGCATGTCCCCGTACTTGTGAGCGATTTACCGCAAATGCGTGCCATAGTCGAGCAAAACAATATTGGTGAGATAATTGATTTAAACGATTCGAATGATCTGAAAGTGAAGTTGCAACATCTGATTCAAGATGATGAAGCTCTCTCGCAATACAAACTGAACTGCGAAACAGCTTCAAAAAAATTGAACTGGGAAAGTGAATTTCAAAAACTTGTTGAAATTATTACTTGAGCTAAGCCTCTTTTTTTACAATGATAATGATATGCGCAGGGGCATTATAAATCAAATTGAACAACCCATCAAGTAATTTCCAGATTGAAAAGGGGAGAAGTTGAAGCACTTTGTAGGTCCTTAAAAAAATCAACACTTTATTCCCAAACGTTTTCCATCGAAGCGCGTTTTGCTGAGTCGGCGAAAATAAATTTAACAACTTATTTTCATCAAACGAATGGATGTGGGCGTTGACCGGAGTTGGTTTGTTGCAATGAATGCATAACGAATATTTCAGAAGCTCTTTATAGGGGGTGGTAATAACTAAATATCCTGATGGTTCTACAACTCTTAGAAGTTCATTGACAAATGCTTTGGGATCGATTACATGCTCAATGATTTCAGAAGCAATTACAGAACCAACGCTGTTTGATTGAAAAGGAAGTTTGTAAGAATCGGCCGTAATCGCAAAATGTTTTTTGTCAGGAATTTAGTAATAGCTTTTTGTGGATTCTTTACAGAAATATCAAGAGAGATTACTTTCTTTCCTTTAGACAGATATTTTTCGGCCACCCAAGCTGAACCACAACCAACATCTAAAATAGTTTCGCTGGTAGGTTGAAGAAGAGAAGTTATAAACTCGTGGACACGCCGCTCGTCATGCGCAGTAGCACCTTTTCGCTGTTCAAAATAATCGAATGCTTCAGCATCAATTTTGTAATGTTCGGAATAATTAAAGTCGTTCAAAACCGGATCAATTTCTCAAAATGTTGGCAATAAATGTTATTTTAAAATAGAACAATTTTTGTTTGAATAAAAAACACAAATAACCGCAGCGAATATTTTGGAATTATCATTGAATCAAACACCAAGGTTTCTCATCCTTCGCCCCGACAGGTTAGGAGATGTTGTCTTGTCGACACCTCTTCCCCGCGAAATTAAGAAAAAATTCCCGAACGCTTTTATTGCCGTTTTGGTAAGAAATTACACCAAAGCGATATATCTTAATAATCCTCATGTAGACGAAATATTAGTAGAGGAGGAGTTGGGAAACTCTTTTTACGCGAAAGTGAAGAAGATTCGCTCATTCAAATTTTCACAAGCAATTTCGCTTCTCCCTACAAAGAAAAATAACCAACTTATTTTTTGGGCAGGCATTAGAAGAAGAATTGGAGTCGGTCATAAGCTTTATCAATTTTTAACAAATGCTAAAACTGTTTATCGCAGAAAATATATTCCATTGAAAAGTGAGGCAGATTATTGTTTGGACTCTTTAAGAAAAATTGGAGTACAAGAACCAAGTACTGCGGTCAAAATCCATCTTTCAAAAGAGGAAGAGCAAAAGAAAGTTGAATTGAGAAATAAGTTTGCTGCAAACAGCGAAATTGTAGTCGGAATTCATGCAACAAGCGGAAATTCTGCCCCTAATCTTTCCTTAGCGGAATACAAAAAACTGGCAGAACTTTTAACAAAAGAAAATCGGATTAAGATTTTTCTCACCGAGAAATCAGCTCCGGAGGAATTGAAGAATATCGATGGAGTATCATATTACTTTGAAGAACTTTCTCTTCGTGAATCTATCGTTGCATTTTCCGCGCTTGATATTTTAATCTCTGCAAGTACCGG
>Ga0172371_10014715_pt1 | contig 10054 bp, 4 predicted proteins | sample Lak12m_FD_114543 | JGI IMG/M metagenome (GOLD analysis project Ga0172371, IMG submission 114543) | Freshwater microbial communities from Kabuno Bay, South-Kivu, Congo - kab_022012_12m | ecosystem: Environmental > Aquatic > Freshwater > Lake | place: Democratic Republic of the Congo: South-Kivu... | reverse complement strand
TGCTATTGTCGAACAGTTTTACAAGTTCTTCTACCGCTCGCTGATCGCCGATCCTGCCCAACGCCTCGATTGCCAGACGCTCATTAAGTTCACGTTCGTCATATCTGGAATCCGGAATGACGAATTCGCCGCGAGCCAGCGCGAGAAGCTTCTCGTAGTTGGCCGGCTCCTTGAGCTCCGCCAGCGCTTGCCGGCCTGCGATATCACCGGTGTAGGAGCGATTTATAAGCAGCAAAAACTCATCCCATGGCGGGGTTGGAGTTTCGCGGCGGCCGGAAGGATAACCTAACCGCTGCAACACGCGGGTTGTCTCCCGTAGATCGCGCTCGTTTCGCAGCTCATGCAATCCTCTCCATACCAGCGTGGGAATGGCGCGCGGCTCACCAAGCTGGGCCAGCGCGCGCTTTGCCGCCGTGCGCGCCGATTCGTACCGGTCGCCGAGTTGCCGGCAGAGCGGCTCGACCGCGCGGTCGTCGCCCAGCTTGCCGAGTGCCGTTGCCGCATTCAGGCGCACCACCGCCTGCTCGTCTCGCAGCAAGCCCAGCAGCGGTTCCAGCGCCCTGATGTCATTCAGCGCCCCCAGCGCGGTGGCGGCATGCCGGCGGACAGCGGGATCGGCATCGTCCAGCTTGCCCGACAGCGTTGTGAAGATGCGCTCCCGGTCCTCCGCGTAGCGCGCGTACCAGTCGGCGAGCGCGTGGATGGCTTTCCAGCGGTTGTCGGAATCCTTATCATTCACTGCTTCGAGCAGCACCTCGAGCACGCGCTCGTCATGTGGCTGATATCGTCTGATATGCTCCAGGAGCAACCGGCGCATCTCCGCGTCAGGGTCATTGCGCAGCATTAACAGCGCATCAAATGAGCGAGGGTCTTCCGTCCCGCTGAGCTGCATTGCCGCCATCCCGCGCAGTTCTTCATTCTCACCATGAAAGGCAGCCAGCAGCGCCGGCATTACGCGGGGGCCCTCGCTGAATGACATCAGTGAATCGAAGGCCGCCATGCGAATTTCCTGATCTTCGTCGGTGATTGCGGCGAAAAATATGTCGTGGACACGCGGATCGTCCGGATAATTGGTGAGAATATTAAAGGCCTTAAGGCGGACTTCGAGATCTTCCCGCTGTTTAGCGTCGGCGAGGAATATTTCGAGAGCGTGTAGATCCAAAAAATAACTTAGCAACTCCGCCAGCATGCGGCGGCGCTGCGGCTCCTCTTCTCTTTCCAATGCTGCCGCCAGCAGCGGCAAAGTCCGCCGGCCTAGATATTCGACGAAAGTATATAATATCTCATCCAATTCGCGCCGATCCAGTAACTGCGCGAGCAGTCGCTCCATTACCGGCGGACCGCCCAGTTCGACCAGGACCGAGAGTGCCTCCCAGTGAAGATCAGTCCGGGGCCTGTCAAATAGCTTCAATATCGGCTCGATTGCGCGGGGATCGCGTAAGGACGAAAGGCTCTTTAGTACGACATACAACAACTCTTCGTCCTGTTCCTCTAGCAGCAGGCATAACGGCTCCACTGCCCGCCGATCACCCAACCGGCCCAATATACTTGCCGCCTTCGATCGCACGTCTAGATCCTGATCGTCCAGGCAGGCGATGATCGGCTCCACGGCATCACGCCAGTACCGGAGATCATAAATATCATATACGCCTTGCTCGATGGCATATATGGCGGCCATCCGCACCTCCGGCTCCGGATCGGCCAGCGCGTGAATCAACACCTGGCGCGTATCGGCTTCAGGATAGTATGCAAGGGTATTCAATACAGCACTGCGCACGCGCGCTTCCGGATCGCCGGCGGCGGCGATAAGCGGAGCCACCGCGCGTTCGTCCAATATGCTAGCGAAGCCGTTTGCGGCGCGCGTGCGAATATCCGTGTTCCCGTTCGCCAGGGCGTCGAGCAGTGCCTCCACCGCGCGCGGGTCGCCGATATACCCCAGCGATCCAACGCATTCCGCGTAAACGCCCGCCAGCGGATCGAAGCATGCGGCCATCAGCGGCTCGACGGCACGAGAATCGCGCAGATTACCGAGTGAAGTTACGGCCGCTTTACGCACTGCCAGGTCTTTGTCTGCCAGTAGGGTGATGAGTGGGTCAACAGCACGGAGATCGTATAGACTACCCAGCGCCTCTGCCGCCGCTTGCCGGATGGCGGCATCCTCCTCCTCAAGTACGGCTATCAACGGTGGCACCACCGTACGATCATCCATCACGCCGAGCACCCGTATAATGGCGGCACGTCTTTCCGCTTGTGGATCTCGTAGCATGATCAAAAGCGTTGGGACCAGATCTGGCGTTTGTAGCTCTTGCAACCGAGTGAGGGCCCGTGTCCGCTGCCCTTCGTCGCCTTCGCCGACAAAGCTCAGCAAGGTGGAGATATCCGTTTCCTGCTCGATCGAATACGGCGCGAACTCGGGCTGCGCGCGGACCGGCAGCAGGATCGCGCACAGCAATAGCAGCAGGATGGGTAAGCGCCAGCATGGCGCACCCGATGACTCCTGTCCCATCGCATCCTCCTCGCAGGTACGCTTGATGTTACTTCATGGGGACGGTTGATTAAGTATACCACCCCGGTGGCAAGACGGCCAGCGGGGCCCTCCCTGAATGTGGTACAATCATAGCGGGAGGAAACATGCGATCTTTTCGAATCCGCCTTTCCTGGCGAGCGCTGTTCCTTCTCCTCGCGTTAACGCTGGCCGGTCTGGGGGCATACCTGCTGCTTAACTTGCCCCTGCGCGCCCAGGATTGGCAGGAATGGCCGGTCTATAATGCGGAGCAGCCGGAGACGGCGCTGCTCGAGCCGACGGGGCGCGATCTGTTATGGAATCCGCCGGTGCCCGATACTGCATGCCGCCTGTTTGTCTCCAACCACCCCGAGAGCCTGGGCTGGGTCGAGGCGAAGCAGGATCGTGAAGGGAAGCTCTGGTCCGAAGAAGCCGAAGGCGAGAGCGTCGCTTACCGCGTTTTTATCTGCCACCAGAACTGGTATAAGCAGCCGATCTACATCGGCCTGATTATAGAAAACCTTTCCCCCGGCGTTGCGCTAGCGGTAGAGGGCAGCAAAGTGACGACCCTGGTCGAGACGGCGCGCGACAGGCGGGAGAACTGGCACCGGCAAACCTCGGTTGGCCTGCGGAACGCGTATGCGGAACTGGCGGACGCCGGTTATACTGAAATCCGGAAGACGGTGATCCCGGGCGGCAAGCGGGGGGAGCGGCTGCTCATTGCCTGGAAAATGGCGCCGGGCGCCACACTGGGGGCGCGGCTGCGGCTGACCGCCAGCGCGGCGGATGGGCAGGGGAAGGCGCGTTTCCGCCTCTCCACCGCCTGGGCGCGGCAGGAGGCGGGCCTGACCAGCGGGCTGGCGCTTATCCCGCGCGGCGAGCATCACCCACGCGGTTCGTGGCAGGCCGCCGGGGTAACCCTCGACAACCGCGACGACCCCTTCGATCTCGCCTGGGACGATAAAGATGGCCGCGCCGTTCGCTGCCTGCGGCTGAGCCAGCCCGTCTATGCGGACGGCAAGAAGGTTGGCTACCGCGGCGACGTAATCTACACGCGGGAGACAAGCTTCAACCCCGAGCAGAGCCTGGCGAACAACGGCATGTACGGCGCACGTATCGAGGCGCGGCTGCACGTGAAGAACAGCAGTGACCGCCCGCAAACCGTCGAGCTTTACCTGCGCTACCCGGATAAGCGGCTGGAGGGCAGCTATATCGGCGCCGCCACCGTTTACGATCTCGATGCCGAAACGGGGCAGTGGACCCCGCGCGAGACGCGCGCCGTCAACCTGGGGCGGATGACCTTCCCCACCCCCCTCGGCGAGGTCCACGAATGGTGGTGGGTCACCCGCCGCCTCGCCGCCTACCAGGTGCCGCCCGGCGAAACTCTTGTCATTCCCCTTACCCTCACTCACGATTTCCCGGCCATGCTGCCGCTGGGGATTCTATTGAAAAAGGGGTGACTTTGATCTCGTAGATGATATCAAAACCGGTTGCCCCGCGCGAGGACACCTCTCCCCCAGCCCCTCCCCTGCGAAGGGAGGGGAGCAACGGGTGGATAATGTAAAAACAGTAAGCTTGGACTCCCCGGTAGACGACAATGGCCTTTATATTGCCAGATCCGTTATCGTCGATAAGTAAGCCTGCCCCCCTCCCTTCCAGGGGAGGGGCTGGGGGAGAGGTGTCCTCGCGCGGGGCAACCGGTTTTGAAATCACCTCCCCGGTCAGCGCAGCATTACCTCCGTCATGCCGACCACGCCTTTTTCGTTCTTCGCGCGGGTGATGTAAATGCGGAAGAAGCGCGCGGTGGCCGGCTTCGGCAGGGCGATCTCGCTCACCGCGCCGATATTGTCGGCCTGCTTGTATAGCTCCTTCCACTCTTTTCCATCGTCGCTGACTTGCAGCGCGAACTCCAGCGGGGGAAATTCGGCCATCCATTTGATCGTCGCCCCGCTCACGGCGGTCGGCCCCGGCCAGATTACGCACCACTCGGCCGGTATTCCGTTGTTCTGTCCGCCGTCGTCGATACTATTGGTCCAGAAGCTGAAATCCTGCCCGTCGATGCAATTGGTCGGGGCGTGCATGTTGCCGCCGGTGCCCCAAATCTCGCCCAGCCAGGCCAGGTTCACCGGACCGGCCGGTCCGTCCGATATCGCCGGCTGCGCGGGCGGGAGCGGATTTTCCTGCGGCGGGAAGGCCTGCGAATATTCCGGCCAGCGGTATACAAAGGCGCGCGGCGCGCTCCATGGGCCGCGGCTTCCCTGCGCATCGACGGCGCTGATGCGCCAAAAATACCGCCATTTCGGCACGAGGGGAACCGTCATGGTGTAGCTCGTTCCCGCGATCCCCTCGGCCAGCTCCACGCGGTCCTCCGGGCGGAAAAGCGCCTCGCGGGCGACCTCTACCGTGAAGCGCGCGCGGGGGTCGGCGGCCTTCCACTCGAATGCCGGCTGGCCTTCCGTTACCGTCCCGTCAACCACGGGGGAGAGCTGGGCGGGAGCCGCCGGCAGTCCGAACGCGCCGGCCAGCGTGTCGGCGGAGACGGGAATCAGCACCAGCCACGCACCCAGCGCGGGCACCGCCGTTTTATAGCGGAAGTCGGCGCCGGCGGGCACGGGCAGCGGGCGGGCGGATTGCTTCCAGTCCCACGACCGATCGTCGAATACCAGCGCCCGCGTGCCGGCGGGGAAGGCGATGGGCAGCGTCACATCGAGCTTCTCCGTCTTATTGCTGTAGTTGGCGGCATAAATGCCGATATACTGCTGCGAGTTGAAGGTCTGCGCCAGCCCTTTCACGAAAAGCTGATCGCCGGACCCCTTGTTGATCGCGAGGGGAACGACGGGGCCGGTGGTGACGAATCCGTAGCAAATGCGCCGCACCAGGTTGAACGCGTCGTTCGGCTGCATGCGGTGGTGCGGCTCCTTGATGCCCACCATGGTGATGTAGTCGCCGAAGTTGCAGTATTCCTGGCCGGTCCAGCCGAACATGTCGCCGTAGAGCGGGTCTACCGTGCGCAGCCGCTTGGTGTGGCCGGCGCCGTCGATCCACTCGCCGTAACGGCGCACGGCCACGTCTTTCGTCTCGGTGGGCGATTGTCGCGTGGTGATCTTAAGATCTCGCGGCTCGCTCGCCCCGGTGGGCAGCAGGCTGTAGCTGAAAAATCCGTGCAGGAACTGGTAAGGCGAGGTGGCGCAGTAGCCGGTGTTCCACACGCCGTTCTCCGAGTTATACATCGGCTCGTCGCCGCGCAGACCCGCCTGGTAGTCGAACGGCTGCCCGTTGCCCCAGCGGTTGACCTTCGGATCGCCCAGCTTCATGTCCTTTTCGGTGCGCCCCAGGCGGTAGCGGTTGAAGTCGATGGCGTCTTCGGGGTAAACATTGCCCGGGTGCTCCTCGGTAGCGTATGGAAACTGCTTTTTAAACGCGTTCTCCTTGGTCGGCAATCCGTCCGGCCCGCGGTCGTTTTCCTCCATCCCGGCAAAATGCATCATCATGATGTCGATCACGTCGCTCATCGGCTGCCCGCGCTTGATCGCGGTGTCGTAGAGCACGGTGCGCATGCCCGGCAGCCAGTGGTTCATCTCCTGCACGCGCCCGTCATCCGCATCGTATTTCTTTACCAGGTCGTGCGCGGCCTTGTTCGCCTCGTAATAGTTGCGCGCCCACAGGTCGCCGTGCACGTTGTTGTCCTTCAACCCCTCGCCGTTCCAGTCGAAACCCTGTCACCACGGTCCGGCCTGCTCGCATTTGAAATTATAGAAATCCGTATAAGGCGCCAGGAAGCGGATGGCCGGCTCCAGAGAAGCGGTATATTTGGCGGTGTTGAATAACACGTAATCGGTGCCTTTCGGCAGGCGATGGGGAAACACCGTCTGGCCGTGGATCTGTCCGGTCGTTTCCAGGTTATTATCAACATCGAAAAAATCCGCCCACAGCTCCGGCCTTTCGCAAAATTCCCAGATGGTGTAGAACTCCTGATGCTTCATGCCCCAGCCCAGCGCATTGTCTTCGCACGCGCGCTTGATCCCCCACAGCGAGGATTCCGGCCCGCCCAGCGGCGGGGCGATGCACGGCATGCCCTTGCCGTTGATCACCCCCAGCAGCGCCAGGTCGTAATTCAGTCGGTTCGGCTCATCTCCCCACGGGTAACCCTGCGCCCACACGTTGAAGTCGTAATAGATGGAGTTGGCATACTCGGGCAGCCGGGCGCCGTCGAGCGGGCCCACGGTGACGCCGCCGATGCGGATGGCCGGCTTCGGTCCCAGCCGCTCCAGCGCGGCATCCTTTTTCACGCCGGTAGTCCAGAGGACCAGTTGGTTGTCGCCTTCGCGCAGCCAGCGCGCGGGAATTACCCAGCGCCCCTCGATGGTCGCCAGCGGCGGCCGCATGCCCGGCTTGCCCTTCACGGAATCGTAGCGCGTGTCGCCGCCGAAGGCGAAATAGGGCGCCAGCAGCCGGTCGTTGATCTGCGCGTTGAGCTGCGTGCCGTTGAACGGCGCCTCCGCGAAGGGCACGCGCAGCTCCAGCGATTCCTGCCGCGGCAGCCGCAGGATGAATGCCTGCCGCCCGCCGGCAGCCAGGTTGCCGATGAAGGTCACCGTCAACTGTTGCCGCGCGCGCAAGGCGTTGTCCAGTTTGATCACCACACCCCGTGAACTGCTTTCCGCCAGGGAACAGGCGAAGATAACCAGGCAGATAATGACGAGTAAATGACGTTTTACGTTCATCTCCGACCCCTTTCAGACCGCGCATGCCTCATTGAAGGCACTCATATTTGAGGTAGTTCGTGCTGGTGATATGAAATCCTGCAACGACGCCGTGCAATCTTTTTTGTCTCTTGAACACAGGTAATTTCAATACCGGTCGCCTCACACGGGGGCACCTAACCCCCCAGCCCCCTTCCCTACGAAGGAAGGGGGAGTAAGCTTTCGTGTTAACGGAACTGATCTCGTTTTTTTTCGCCTCTCACAGGAGCAAGTGTTGGTAAGTCGGACTTGATTTATAAATAACGATATTATCATATCCACTCCGTTACTCCCCCTTCCTTCGTAGGGAAGGGGGCTGGGGGGTTAGGTGCCCCATGTGAGGCGACCGGTTTCTATTGTTGCCCCGTCGCTATCTTCGTTGTAGGATATAACCATGAAGCTCTACATCAGCGCCGACATGGAAGGCATCAGCGGCATCTCCGGGAGCGATTTCGTGCTGCCCGACCGGCGCCTCTACCCCGAGGGCCGGCGATATTACACGCGGGACATCAACGCCTGCGCGACGGGCTGTTTCGCCGCCGGAGCGAGCGAGGTGATCGCGCGCGACGGGCATGGCGGCGGCAACCACGCGCTGTGGGATGAGCTGGACCCGCGGGTCGAGCTGGTGCAGGGCGATTGCCCGCACCCCTTCTCCGGCCTGGAAGGCGCGGACGCCTTCATCCTGCTCGGCTATCACGCGCTGGCCGGCACGGCGGGGGCGTTGCTCGAGCACACCTTTTCTTCGGCCACGGTTCAGAACATGTGGTTGAACGGGCGGCTTGTCGGTGAAATCGGCATCCACGCCGCCATGGCCGCCGAATTGGGGGTGCCGACTATCATGGTCGCCGGCGATGACAAGGCCTGCGCGGAGGCGGAGGCGTGGATTTCCGGCGTGGTCGTCTGCCGGGTAAAGGAAGGTTTGGGCACCCAGGGCGCACGCCTGCTCTCCGCCGAAACAGCCCGCCGACTGATCGAAGAACGAACACAGGAGGCCATCGGCAAGCTGCATGACATCCCCCCGCCGCCGGTTCCCCACCCCGTCATCCTGCGCGTGGAGATGAAGGAGCGAATCCCCCTCCCCCGCGACAACACCCGTCCCGGCATGCGCGTCATCGACGGCCGGACCTTCGAGCTGACCGCGGAGACAGTGACGGAGGCATTTCCGCGGTTGTGGTAGGAAGAAGCTAAAGAAGCTAAAAATCAAAAATCGAATTGCCCTCCCCGCCACCGAAGGCGGAGAGGGCAAGGCGGGCGTTACGCGGCTTTTTTATTGATGCTGCGCTCGGCTACTTCGGTGAGCATCTTATCGGTCGTCTTCTCTTCGCCCAGCGTGGTTTCCAGCAGGCGGGCGATCTCATGATGGCCCATGATCTGCGCGAAGGTGCGCAGGGTGCCATATGAGGAGATCTCGTAATGCTCGACCTTCTGCGCCGCGGCGATCAGCGCGGCATCGATGGCGGCGGAGTCGCCCTTCATCTCGAGGATCTTCTCGCCATCCTTCAGGATGCCGGCCATGCCGTCGCAATGCTCGCGCTCCGGCTCCATGTCCAGCTTGCGGAAGACTTCGTGCAGCCGCTCGACTTGCTGCTCGGTGGTCTTCAGGTGCTGCTCGAATTTCGACCTCACCGTAGGAGCCGAGGTTGCCTCGATCATCTTCGGCAACGCCATGATGATCTGCTTCTCGGCATCGTAGATATCCTTCAACTCCATGACGAACAGGTCGTGGAGCGAATTCAATGGATGCTCCATGCTTCTGCCTCCTTGTCTTAGCTAATCTGCGATTTCCACTAAACAGGTGCAGATTTTGTCTTGCGGCGCACCCGCCTTGTGACAGTTCCGCGCCGCATCGTCGCGGTGGGATGCCCGCGGCACCCGGTGTGATTTACCCGTAACGCATTCGGAGTAGATAATATCTTTGTTGCGTAAAAAACATTGATGTATTTTTCAAGGTAATTGCTGCATGTTTCCTGCACCTTTGTACAAAATAATGAACAATATTGCCGGACATGTAATGTATTGAAACAACAATTGAGTTTAACGCATATTTCGCTTAATAAACGGTTGTATTGCTTTAATGATTAAGCGATTATTTGATCGTAGCAGCTTGACATATTCGCGATTTTGCGCCAGCATTATGGCGTGAATGATCGATGGTGATCTTTCGATCATTTACGCAATGCGAACCCTCCCTCGGGACGGCGCGGCAGAGCAATAACAGCGGCGGCAATTTCACAGCAATCGATCAATAATTCTTGCAGTTTTCATCGCCAGTTTTTTTAACCGAAACAACGTAACCCATGCGGATGCGGGCGGAACTGAGCGAAGCCCCATCTTCATGACCGTACAATGGTGGAAAGTGATGCAGTCATGACGTGCACGACCCAGCGCACCGGCAATCTGCCGGCGTATCCGGGCCTGCCGGTGGAGCGGCTCCACGGCGGCCGGCCTATTATCGCCCCCACCGAATACTGGTGGGAAGACGGTGTTACTTTCAACACCGCGGCGGTGTATCTGCCGCGTTCCGCGGAGCACGATCCGCTGACCACCGGCCTCCTGGGGGAGGGAACGCTCGATGATCCGCTCGCTCGCGACGGGGTAATGGTGGCGCACTACCGCGCCCGCCCGCGGCACGATCGCGGTTTCAACTGGAACCGCTCGTTCACCGGTTTGATGCTCTTCACTCCCGACACTTCCCGGGTGCTGGCGCGCAATAACGAGCCGGTGATCTCGCCGGAAACGCATCCGGAAAGCTGCGACCACCTGGGGGTGGAGGATCCGCGCATCACCGAGATAGCGGGCACGTTCTACG
>Ga0172371_10014713_pt1 | contig 10055 bp, 6 predicted proteins | sample Lak12m_FD_114543 | JGI IMG/M metagenome (GOLD analysis project Ga0172371, IMG submission 114543) | Freshwater microbial communities from Kabuno Bay, South-Kivu, Congo - kab_022012_12m | ecosystem: Environmental > Aquatic > Freshwater > Lake | place: Democratic Republic of the Congo: South-Kivu... | reverse complement strand
TCTTGTTTTCTGATCATTCCCAAATCCTGATAATGCCCGACATTCGAAAGAATTGTCGGAAAATCAGTGACAATTTCAAAACCGGCTTCCTTGCGAGCAATGTTTCCCGCCTCATCAATAGCTTCCAGTTCAAACTTGTGATTTCCTATTTTTTCCAAAGAAAGATCGTTTATCGCGTCAATTTTCGTTTCAACACCATCCAAATATTTCTTAATCTCAATATTTTCTTTCACTGAAATATTGTCTGTCGCCTCAAATTCAAATTCCAACTCTCCGGAATTTAAATATTGCTCATTTTTCGGATTACTTATGCTTATCTCGGGCGCGATCTCATCTTTTTCCTCTCCAATAATTTCATCGCCCGCAAGCCCAACTTCCAATTGATCAATTCTCCCCTCCTCCGCAGTCCCGCGGAAAATTGCCGTCGATTCTTTCGCTTCGATTGGATTTTCAGAATCCTCGGAAATTTTTGCCACCTCAATGCGATATTCCCCGTTTCCGGTTCCTTGTGTTATCACCTGATATTCCCCGTCTATCGGATTTGGAATGGTGATGAATTCATTCTCCGTCTCAAAACCGGTATAATATGCGCCCTCAATTTCATTCAAAATACCGCCCGTCTCAAAATTTTTCCCGATCTTTTTTCCATCCGGCGCAATAATCTGCACGTCGATTGGGGAAAATACTGACGCAATTAAAATATCTTTTACCAAAGAATCTCTTTTTTCAGTTTCCGGTCTTTCACTAGTCAAAATCTCAAGAACATCGCTTTGCGCTTCGGTTGGCAAACCACGATGATCGGAATTTATTTCGATTAAATAATCAGCTGGGATATTTTCACTTCTTCCGGAAAATAATGGCACAGTTTTATCACCATCAGAATAAAGCATGCTTTCATCTCCTAAGATAGGGATTTCAAGTCCATGAGGATATCCGTGTTCCCATTTTTTACCCATATCCACATTAATTACCTTAAAGCCTGCTATAGTAATATTTTCATTTCCTAATCCGCCAACTATTTTGCTAAATTCGATGTCTTTTAATTTATTCTTTTTTTCTTCACTATTAAGATTTTCCAAGAATTCATTTCTCGGATATCCTTCGGGATAAACCCTATACGCATAATCATCGTCCACATCTTGCAAATAATCATACACTGGGAGAAGTTCTTTGAGTGAAGCCACCGGCCGTTGACGGACATAATCAAATATATCAACATATCCACCTTCTTCCGCTTCCTGCTTTATAATATTTTTCGTATATATATCGCCCAAAGACCAAAACCATTTGTCCCCCTCCCATTTCAAATAGGCTTCAGGAGCGCCGTTATGGGGAGTACCGAGCGTAATAAGCTGATCGACATCGTTTTGATAATAGTCAGATTCGACATATTCACGGGACAGCAAGCCTCCCATCGAATGCGCAACCACGTCAACCTTCGGCCAATTGGTCTGGGTTTTTATTTCATTTATTTTGTCCTTGAGCAATTTGGCGTTGTCCACATTACTATCCCGCCATTCATAAGGAAATTTGAAAAGGTCTTCTTCCGGAACATAGCCATTGCTTGCAAATTCATCATAAAGATTATCATAGGTATGAAAAACCGGATCAATCTGCCACTGTCCTTCTTTTTTTTGCGAACCCAAAATTCCCGGGATTATGATTACCGGATCATGAAAATTTTCTTCTGTCGCCCAATTGGAAAAATCAACAGGGCCTCTTATTTTTTCATACCCATATTGCACCGCTCCATAGAAAAGTTTCTTCGGACCATCAGAATATCCCCACCAATTATATTTAAAATCAAGTTTATTAACATTGTTACTGTCATAAACAACGTCATATGAATCATTTGAAAAAAACTTGGAACGATTAATCTTAACTTTTGAATAATATGGCACGGCTTCCAAATGTATTCCGACATAATTATTATGAAGATTCAGTCCTTCCGCCTCTAAATTACCGCCATTTCGCACATAGATAGCGCTTGGAAAATCGGCATTCGCCGTCTTTGTAATAAACATATCGTTATGCATCAATATTCCCGGAACCGCTCCGCCACCGCTTATATCCGCATTCCTAAACTTGCCTTTCCCTCCTGAACGAATCACTATTGAATATTCGCTCCAACCCTCTCCCTGCTTAAATATTACCGGCTCCTTAACGGTTCCATCCACGATTAAATCCCCATCCACAACAATCCCGGACCATCTTTCAAACGATACCTTCACTCCCTTTTTAATTTCCAAAGTCGCTCCTTCATTTATAACGACCTCTCCCTTGATTATCATATCCTCAGTCCATTCCTCATATCCGTTTATTTCCATATCACCCGTTTCCTGGGAAAAAACAATCGGCGAGGGAAAAGAAAAAGGAGCGAAACTTAACAAAAAAACCGACAATATGATTGCCGATTTGATTCTTTTTTTCATTTTTTTGAAAAATATTTGATTAGAAGATATATATTCAAAATAGGCCAAACCAAGAGAGAGAAAATTTGAAGCCATTTTATGTCATAAGCAATGAACATTCTTGACCCAATATTAACCAAGAAACTCAAATTACCCAGAACAGAAAAAATTACGAATGCCTTAAGCCTGTTTTTAGTGGTTCCCAAAACCACAAGAGCCACAATCACTGACACTGCAAATAAACTTAGACTTACATTTAAGTCAAAACCTGGGTCTGAAAAAAACATACTTTTGAAATATTAAAAAATTATAATCCAATTTTCACCTTCTCCCCTTTTTTCACTTCTCCGGCGATGATTTTTTTCGCCAAGATGTCTTCGACGGTATCTTCAATATAACGGTTGAGCGAACGGGCGCCGAAAATCGGGTTATATCCTTTCTCGATGATTTTAGCGATAATATCGTCTGAAAAATCAACTTCGATATTCTTCTCACGCTGAAGCCGTCCGGCCATTTTTTTCAACATCAAGCGGACGACATTCGAAAGCTCATTGCCATCGAGCGGACGGAAAAAAATCACGCTGTCAAAACGATTAAGAAATTCCACCCGGAAGATGTTGTTCGAAATCGCATAATCCACCACGTCTTGTTTTATCTTTTCAGCGTCTTCTCCTCTTTCCACTTCATCTTTGATAAGCGCCGCGCCGGCATTGGACGTGGCAATTATCATTGTGTTGCGAAAATTTATTTTTTCCCCGAATGCGTCGGTAACAAATCCTTCATCAAGAATTTGCAAGAAAATATCCAAAATTTCCGGATATGCTTTTTCGATTTCATCCAAAAGAACCAAAGAATACGGATTATCTTTGATTTCAGTAACCAGTCTTCCCGGCTGATTGAGTTGTGAAGATCCCAAAAGGCGATCGATTGATGACGGCGTCTGGAATTCACTCATATCAAATCTGATCATCCTGCTTTCATCGCCGAAATAAGTTTTAGCCAAAGCTTTGGCGGTTTCCGTTTTTCCGACTCCGGTCGGTCCCAAGAACAAGAAACTTCCCACCGGTTTCTCCGCATTGGAAATTCCGCTTCGAGCCCTTCGCAAAGCTTCGGACACTTGTTTTATCGCCTCGTCCTGTCCGATTACCTGACGATGCAAAATCGATTCCAAATCCAAAAGTTTTCTTCTTTCTTCCGATTTTATTTCCCCGTGCGGAGTTCCGGTTTTTAAAGAAAGAAATTCGGAAACCATATTTTCCCCGATCAATCCTTTTTCGGATTTTTTGTTCCAAAACATCAAAACATCCATCGCCAAATCAATCGCCCTCTCCGGAAGCGGAGACGACCAGTTATATCGATTAGACTCCTTGATAATCGCCTTGATCGCCTCGTGAGAAAAAATCACCTGTTTCGATTCATAATGTTTGAGACTGTCGTATAAAATTTCAACCGTATCTTTTTCCGTCGGTTCGCGCATTTCGACAACTTCGAAATATTTCATCATCCGGTCATATTTCTCAATCAATCGATGATATTCTTTCTGCGACGAAGTAGCCAGCAACTGGAAATTCGGATGGGATAAAAATTCCGAAACCACCGGCGCGATATCGGGATGAAACATATTCCCTTCTTTTCCCAAATATTGCTCGAGATGTTCGATTATCAAAATTATATTTCCGGCGTAAGCGGCCTCGAAAAAAAGTTTTCTGATTTCCCCTTCCGCATCCGCTCCTTTGGCTATCGCATCAGACATCACTCTTCCCATATCCAAAACCATCAGGCGCTTATTTTTAAAATACGTTTCGGATTCATTAATCCTTATCTGTCTTGCCAATGAATGAATCAGGGCATTTTTTCCGATTCCGCTTCCGCCGACGACCATCGCGCAATTTTGATCCGGTCTTTGCAAGATTATTTTCAAAAGCTCCATTTCATCTTTTCTGCCGACAAGTTTTTTATCGCGATACTCGGCACTATCGGAAACCGAAAGATCATCGGCATATCTATCCAAACCGACGGTATAGGCATATTTCCATTGCGATCCGATGCGGGGAATTTTTCTGAGATTTTCCCAACGCCAAAAATATTTTTCAAGACGCTTCTTCTCCAAAAGCCCGATTTCCCATTGGACTATTTGAGCGAAATCCTCCAAAGAGAAATTATTTTTCTTCAAAACTCCGTCGAGCGCTTCCGGATCCCTGAAAACGTCTTTCGATAACATTTTCTTGCTTGTTCCCAGCCGATTGCAAATTCTCTCGAAAAATTTCTCCTCATACATCTCGACAAAACTCATTTCACTATAAGGAATTTTCGAATCGATATAATATGCGCAAACGATGATCGCCAAACAAAACATCAAAAATCCGATCATTCCCGTGAAAAAAACCGAGCCGCCGATCGCTTTATACAAAAATACCGCCAATATTATCGGAAAAACCAACCAAGCGACCAAAAGGAAAAGTCCCACCAGAAAAACCAAACCGAAAAAAATCAGTCCGGACAAAATCACCACCGAACGCACGATCGAACCGATAAGTCTGGAGAAGATATTACCGATAAGAAGCACCAGCGCTCTTTGCGGATGCCATCCGCGCCAGTTCTTTGAGCTGATATCCCTTCTCCAAGGAGAAAGAAGCGTGGCAAAAAGTTCGGAAATCGAAAAATGCCGCCAGACGAATTTCAAAAAATTCTTCCATATTTCCAAAAATTCATGCAACCCTTCTTCATAATACCAAATGAAAAAATTGCTTTTTTTGTTTTTGTTTTTCACTCTTTTATTTTTTGATAAACCGAAGCTTTTATATACTCCTATTTTAAAGCATCGCTTCCACCTTGGCAAATGGATAAATCAAGGTTATAATTGCCTTAATGAAAGAGCCAAAAAAGATTACCGACAATCACGCTTTCTTTGTCGATTTCTCGTTATTTTGGATAGCCTTCGGATGGTTAGCTTTGGCCTCGGCCTTGCTGGACTTTTTTTATGCGTGGATTTTCATCGTCTATTCTTTGGCGGGAATGGCCTATTTCGCCTGGACGACCGTCAAGCGAAAACGACGAATAAAACTGTCCCGCAACTTTGTCGTCATAAATGCCGTTCTCGCTTTTTTCATCATCACGTTTTCATTTTTTGTAACTCCGACCGTTTTCACCGGAAGAGACCAAGGAACGATCAGCAACGCCGCGATAATGCTCGCCACAAAGCACCAAGTGCATTTCTCAACTCCGGTCGCGGAAGAATTCTTTTCAATCTATGGCCCTGGCAAAGCGCTCAACTTCCCCGGCTTCCACTACACGCAGCAGGGCGAACTCACTCCCCAATTCCCGCTTGGCTACATCTCATGGCTGGGCGCTTTCTATTCCGTGTTCGGAATCACCGGATTGATCGTCGCCAACGCGGTCGCGCTTTTTCTGTTTTTCATTTCCTTCTATATGGTCGGGAGGAAACTGCTGAAAAGAAGATATGCTCTCGGTATGATGGCTTTCGCGCTGACTTCTTTTTCTTTCGTTTGGTTTTTCAAATTCACCCTCAGTGAAAATCTCGCCTTAGCGTTGCTTTGGGTGATGATAATGAGCATCCTCTATCTCTTGAAAGATCCCGGCAAAAAAACACTGCTTCTTTTCGTTTTGTCCTCGACTTTGCTGATATTCACAAGAGTCGAAGGCTACGCCTTTTTTATCACCGGCTCGCTGATATTGATCTTCAACAAAGAATCCCGCGTTTTTCTCAAAAAAAATCGGAATTTTATTTATCTTTCTGCAATTTCTTTCCTGTTGGTTTTCGCTTTGAATTTCCAAAAAGACTTGCCTTTTTTCAAAGAAATCGGCAAAGCTGCCATCGGCTCGTTTTTTGAAACCGGAGACGATGGAAAAATAATCCTCAAAAGCCTTTTTTCTCCCGGCGTGCGCATCACCCAAATCTATATCCTCTACGGCTTAGCTGGATTTTTCCTGACCGGATTTTCCGGAATGGTTTATGCCGTCATTAAAAAAGATTATGATATTCTGATTCCGCTTTTTGTGACATTTCCAACGATGATCTATCTCGTCGATTCAAACATCTCATCAGACCACCCCTGGATGCTTCGCCGGTTCGTTTTCGCCATCCTGCCGATTTTCATCCTCTACGCAACCTATTTATTCAAACAACTCTTGGAAAAAAACCCGGGCAATTCCCGCCATCCGATGCTTTTGCGCTATTTTGCCATAACCCTTTCGATATGCCTCATCGCCCTGAACCTTAAATCTTTTTCCCGCTTCGCCTTTTTTTCTGAAAACCAAGGACTTCTCAAGCAAACCAAAATCTTGAGTGAAAAATTTTCCGACCGCGACCTCGTTCTTGTCGACCGATTGTCATCTGAAGACGGCTGGTCGCTCTTGTCCGGACCGATGCGCGTTATTTTCAAAAAACAAGCGGCGTATCTGTTCAATATTTCCGATTTGAAAAAAATCGATTTGCAAAAATTCGACAAAATATTCCTAATAGTTCCCAAGGAACAAATATCGACATATGCCAGCAGTGATATCGGAAGCCGCCTCGATGTTTTGGAAAAATATTCTCTGGAAACGACCAGATTGAGCGAACCGCAAGAAAAAAACCTCCTTCCGCTTGAAAAATTCCCTCACAAGGAAACAATCGTCGCGGAAGGATATATTTTGGAAATGAAAAAATAACTCTATGAACAATAAAACAAAACAACCAATGTTTGATAAAAAATGGAATCGACGATATCAATTCTCCCGTTTAGTCGTTTTCGCAATTTTTATTTTTATCGTATTTTTCGTCGCATATAAAATTCTTTTTCCGTCCGCTTCTTTTGTTTTCTCATTCCGCACTCCGAACTCCACGAAAAATTCCATCATCAATATGAAAAATGGACAGGGAGATTTCTATGAAAACGGCCATATCTCCGCCGGAAAAAATCCGATTTTTGAAACATCGTTAGCCGGAGATTTTTCTAAAACCGACATCGTTTTTAATTTGGATGAAAATTTGTCTGATAAATTAAAGGGTGTTGTAGAAATACGCAAATCCCATCAAGCTTTTTTCTATCCGACGGAAGGACCTCTTGAATTCAATAACGGCTCACTGCTGAAAAACAATACAGAATATTTTATGGTATCCGACGGCGCTATCAGAAAATTTTCATCTATGAACGCAATTGATAAACTGGGATTTAAAAAGGAAGCTTTCATTGAAGTAACCTCTTCTGATTTAACCCTTAATCCGCGAGGAAATAACATAACCGAAAACTCGTCCTATCCTGCGGATTCAATTTTTCATATCCTTGATGAATATTTCCAATTAAAAAATGACGTCCTTTTGCGTTTTGTGAGCGAAAAAGCCTATCTCAGTCAATATTCTCCGTCTCAAGCCATTGAAAAGGATCTTGCCTTTCTTGATAATTATTCTGTCGCGGAAGAATATCTCGGATTTTCCGATGGCACACTGCTTTCTGCCGACATATCCGTATATGTCACCAGCGGAAAAGAATTATATCCAATCAACAATCCTATCACCTTCGAATCAGACGGTTATCTGTGGTCGGACATAATACCCGCCAATAGCGAAGAAATCGGAATATACGAACAACAGAAGCTTTTTACGATCGATTCGCCTCATCCGGATGGAACCATTTTTCATACTCAAGACAGTGGAAAATATTATTACATCAAAAACGAAACGAAACGGGAAATAACCAGCGCCGCAGTCCTAAAAACATATCCTCGCGCAAGCTATATACCGGTTATGGAAAAAAGTTTGGAAACAAGCGTTTCGTGCTCAATCAATCCAACATTCAGACTATTCGGTCTTTATAAATGCGCGTCTGGCATACAAAAAATTAACAACTTTCCCGGCAACAGCTATCAATTTGCAACAAACATTGACAGTCCGATAGTCTTGGATTCAATAGACGTGGAATTCAGCCAACTATTAGATTGGAATAATACGAAAAAATCATTGGGATCACTGAAAAATAAAGTATTCAAAAATTACGGATTAAACTAAATAAACAAATGAAATCATCTTCTAAAAAAATAAATCAACGTTCGTTTTTTCATTTTTTTCGCTCGCTTCGTTCGACAACAAACGATCCTCAATTTTTGTTTTTGATATATAAAATTTCACAAGACATCCTCCTACTGACAATTCTTTCTTTTGTCGCGGCGCTTTTTCTTGAGGCGGTTTTACCCGGAATGGTTTCCGGAAATAACGGCTTTTTCATAGTATCCGCTTTTGCTTTCGCGGCGATATCGTCCTTGGCAACAATCGGGAAAAAACTGAACATAGGATTTCAACACGAAAAAAAACAGCGCTTTTTACCGCTGATATTGGTTGTCGCTTTCATATTGATCGGAAACTCGATGTTGAAATTCGCCCTTTGGGAAAATCTTCTGATCACTACCGCCACCCTTTTGATTTTCTTTATTCTTTATCACTCCTTTTCTCCGCTCAAACGTTCTTGATAAATTCCATCGTTTCTCCGGCGCATTTTTCCCAAGAAAAATATTTCGCCCTTTCTTTTCCTTTTTCAATCATCAAATTGCGCAACTTTCCATCATCCATAATCTGGATGATTTTTTTGCGAAGTTGCTCGGGATTTTCTGCATCAAAATAAAGCGCTCCATCACCTCCGATCTCACTCAGACTTGAATTGTTAGCGGACACAACGGGAGTTCCCGAAGCGAACGCTTCCAACAAAGGAATCCCAAACCCTTCATACAGTGATGGGAAAACAAAAATTTCGGCATTGCGATACAGAATCGCCAAATCACCGAATGACACATAGCCGGTAATAATAATGTCTTTTTTGCAGGGACTTTTTTCGATTTTTTCCATCGTTTCCTCCCACATCCAGGCTTTGTCTCCGGCCAACACCAGCTTCAGATCCGGCTTTTCTTTTTTTATCTTTTCAAATGCCTCTATCAAAACAGGCAGATTTTTCCGCGGCTGGATGGCGCCGACATACAAAATGAATTTTGAATTTTGAATTTTGAATTTTGAAAGAGTTTGAACGGACTCATCGGAAGAAATTTCCTTTTGAAAAATTTCCGAGTCGAAGCCGTGGTAAACGACTTTTATTTTCTCCTCTTTTATCCGCGGATAAAATTTCAAAATATCCCTCTTCGTCGATTCGGAAACCGCGATGATCCTGTCGGAATTTTTCACGGCGTAATCGGTCAGGAAATTCAATTTTCTCAAATCCTTTTTCGGAAAATGCTCCGGAAAAATCTTAAATGCCAAATCATGAATCGTTACCACTGTTCTGAGATTTCTTCTTCGAAAAAAAGGCAAATTATGCATCGGCATCCACAGCGCATCCGGCGCGTCTTTCCACAAATCGAAAGCGAAAGCGGTCTGCGTCCAAGAAACAGGGAAACTGTTTTTTTTGATTTCATAATTCGGAAACTTTTTCAGAGCCAATTTCGGATTAAAATCGCCCTTGTGATAAACCAAAAAATCATCTTGGGGATACATACTTCCAAGATTATCGAGGATGTTATGGATATACACCCTGGTTCCGTCAATTCTCTCGCTATCCAAATCAGCAACGTGAATCGCTATCTTCATAAATTTCTTTTTTGATTATTTATTGGATGCCGTAGCATTGTTAGCAATATTTCAAAGAAAAAAGTTTTCTTTTC
>Ga0172371_10014712_pt1 | contig 10055 bp, 4 predicted proteins | sample Lak12m_FD_114543 | JGI IMG/M metagenome (GOLD analysis project Ga0172371, IMG submission 114543) | Freshwater microbial communities from Kabuno Bay, South-Kivu, Congo - kab_022012_12m | ecosystem: Environmental > Aquatic > Freshwater > Lake | place: Democratic Republic of the Congo: South-Kivu... | reverse complement strand
TGCTTTCATTTCTTTCGCCACCCGTTATCGGGTTAATTATGGGTATTAGCGTTATAATTTTGGTAGTAACAAAATGGAAGGAATTAAAGTAGTCGAACATGCTATTCGCGGGTGGACGAGGCTTGATTTGAGCAGCATCTCAAAAATTTGAGCGGGCATGGTTGCCCCGCTATGCACGAAGCAGGCAGAGCGAAAATTTTTGCCGAAGCGAAGACCCGCCTCGCCGGGGCGGGGCGAGCGGTGCTGCGAAAACAAGCCTCGGCAGGACCCGCGACATACAGGTCAAGACAAAATTCTTTCATTGACAAAACAGCTGTTTATGCTATTATCTTAACATTATAACAGGCGGTGGACAAAGGTGTCCTTTCTCGCGTGAGAGGGGATGCCTTTTTTATTGCCTGTTTATGCCTAGAAAATAAGCAGAAAATGCACATCTTTTAACCAGAGAGACACCCGGCCCTATCGGATGGGCCGGTTCGTCTTCTACGAAAGGGGGAAACATGAACTTGCGTACTCCGGGCGGAAATGACGCTACGCGCACATTCAACCGCTCAAAAAATGTTGTGCCGTGTTCAGGACTGTGTTCGCGCTGCCTTGAGGCCTGCCGCGGGAATTGCGAGGTATTCAAGTCATCATTCAGAGGCAGGGAAGTCATTTATCCGGGGCCGTTTGGCGAAATGACTGCCGGCGGGGATAAGGATTACCCGGTTGATTATTCCCATTTGAACATCCAGGGTTACGCGCAGGGAGCAAATGGTTTACCCAAAGGAGTTGAGGCCTCGCCCGATACCGCCACATTCCCTTCCGTCAATACCGAAACAGAATACGGCTGGGACAAAAAAGTAAAGATGAAACTGCCTATTTTTACCGGCGCTTTAGGCTCTACTGAAATCGCCCGTAAGAACTGGGAGCATTTCGCGGTGGGTGCTGCGATCTCCGGGGTAACCATTGTCTGCGGAGAGAATGTCTGCGGCATTGACCCGAAACTGGAGCTGGACTCCAAAGGCAAGATTACCAGTGCCCCGGATATGGACAGGCGTATTGAGGTTTATAAAAGGTTCCACGATGGTTACGGCGAGATCCTGGTGCAGATGAACGTGGAAGACACGCGCCTGGGTGTTGCCGAATACGTGCGCAAAAAGCATAAGCTGGAAACCATTGAGTTAAAATGGGGCCAGGGCGCCAAATGTATCGGCGGCGAGATCAAGGTTAAGAGCCTGGATAGGGCAAAGGAGTTAAAGAAACGCGGCTACATCGTTACTCCGGATCCTACAGTAGGCGCTAATCAGGAGGCATTTAAAGCCGGCGCGATCAAAGAGTTTGAAAGGCATTCCCGACTTGGCTTTGTCTCGGAAAAGGGCTTTATGCAGGAGATAAAGCGCTTAAGGGATTTAGGGTTTAAGAGGATCACCTTAAAGACCGGAGCGTATTCCCTGGTTGAGTTGGCACAGGCACTGAAGTTCTCTTCGCTGGCCAAAATCGACCTTTTGACCATTGACGGAGCTCCGGGCGGCACAGGGATGAGCCCATGGAGAATGATGCAGGAATGGGGTATACCCACGTTTTACCTGCAGGCGCTGGCCTTTGAATTCTGTGAAAAGTTAGCCAAAAAGAAAATGCGCATTCCCGACATCGCCATTGCCGGGGGTTTTAGCCTGGAGGACCATATCTTCAAAGTGCTCGCTATGGGCTCGCCTTACGTAAAGGCAGTGTGTATGGGAAGGGCGCTGATGATCCCAGGTTTTGTGGGAAAGAATATCGGAGAGTGGATCGCCAACAATAATCTTCCTCCGACTGTTTCGGAGTTCGGTATGAAGCCGGAAGAGATCTTCGTCTGCTACGAGGAGCTGGCGGAGAAATACGGCGACGACATGAAGGATATCCCGTTAGGCGCAGTCGGGATCTACACTTTCTCTCAGCGCCTAAAAGTCGGCCTGCAGCAGCTTATGGCAGGTTCGCGTAATTTCAGCCTGGGAAGCATTTCCAGAAAAGACCTGATGAGCCTGACCAAGGAAGCAGAAGGGATATCAGGCATCCCATATGTTATGGATGCTTTTCGCAAGGAAGCGGAAAAAATACTCGAAGGCAAATAAGCAATAGTTAGCCGCCGCTTTTTAGGGGCCTGTTTGGGATTGAAGCCAAACAGGCCCCTTAAGCAAAAAGTCAGGTTACCAAAACAGGCATTTTTTTACTTGTATAATTAAGGAGAATATTGTAAATTATTTAGGCACATCGTAGTGCCAAAGCAGGTAAGCGGCAAGATTGAACATCGACGTTCATTACAGGCAAGAGATCTGTCTGGAATGAGCGTCTTTTTTTGTCTTTGAAGCTGCTTAAACATTAGGCACTTTCCAATGAGTGAGCCTTCTCTTAGAAACAAGATCATTGAATTGGAAAATCTATTGTATGGCGAGAAAAGGGGCAGAATATACAAGGTCATTATTGAAAGCATTGAAAAGCCGCTGATCGAGCAGGCATTGGAGCGCACGGAAGGGAACCAACTCAAGGCGGCTCGCAATTTAGGCATTAACCGCAATACCATACGCTCAAAGATTAAGAAATTCGGTATTGATACAACGGTTTATAAGCTTTAACAGGAAATATGGATAAAAGAGAGAAGTTAGCACAATTCGGCCTTTATGACCCCCGCTTTGAGCATGATTCCTGCGGGGTTGGTTTTGTTTGCAACATTAAAGGCAATAAGTCAAATGAGATCATCCTACAGGGCCTGGAGGTTTTGCGCAGGCTTGCCCACCGCGGAGCAACCGGAGCAGACCCTAAAACGGGCGACGGCGCGGGAATTCTAATCCAAATGCCCCATGAATTTCTGCTTACGGCTTGTGAAAAGGTAAAAATCGCGCTTCCGGAACCAGGGGATTACGGAACAGGCCTGGTTTTCCTGCCGCAAGACGATAAGGAGCGCGCTTTCTGCAAGAAAACCTTTGAGAAAATCGTAAAAGAAGAAGGGCAGTCTGTTTTAGGCTGGCGCAGCGTACCCGCGGATAATTCGGAGATCGGCAAAACCGCCAAAGACACCCAGCCCGCTATCGAGCAGATCTTTGTCGGCAGAAGCAAGAAAATAAAAGCAGAACTTGACTTTGAAAGAAAGCTCTATATTATCCGTAAACTGGTTGAAAACGAAATCCGCGCCTCTAAAATAAAGCAAAAATCATTTTTCTATATCACTAACCTTTCCTGCCGCACTCTTTCCTATAAAGGCCTGCTCATGCCGCACCAGGTGGAAAATTTCTTTCTGGATTTAAAAAATGATACTCTAAAAAGTGCTTTGTGTTTAGTGCATTCGCGCTACTCAACCAATACATTCCCCACCTGGGATTTGGCGCAGCCGTTTCGGTTCTTAGCGCATAACGGGGAAATCAACACCCTGCGCGGTAATATCAACTGGATGAAGGCCCGCGAAGGGTTGTTAAAGTCAGAATCATTCGGCAAGGATTTAAAGCGCATTTATCCGATCATCGTCTCCGGCGGGAGCGATTCAGCGATGCTGGATAATGTTTTCGAGCTTTTGATGCTTGCCGGCAGGAGCCTGCCGCAGGCGATGATGATGCTTATTCCTTCTGCCTGGGAGCAGAACCGGCTTTTGGATGAAAAGGTGGCTGCATTTTATAAATATCATACCTGTTTTATGGAGCCCTGGGACGGTCCGGCGGCGATTGCCTTTACCGACGGTGAGCGTATCGGGGCTGTGCTGGACAGGAATGGGCTTAGGCCGGCGCGCTATATCGTGACAAAGAAAGATTTTGTGGTTATGGCTTCGGAGGTGGGAGTCCTGGATATACCCGCGCAAGATATCGTCCTCTCGGGCAGGTTAGAGCCGGGGAAAATTTTCTTCATCGATACACAGGCAGGCGCGATAATCCAGGATGAGGATATTAAACAAGAGATGAGCCGCCGGAAGCCATATTCAGAGTGGTTATCTAAGAACGTAGTTGAGCTGGATAAGCTGGAAAAGAAACCTGCCAAAAAAGATTCTTTCGATACCTTGACCCAGATGCAGGCCTTTGGTTACAGTGAAGAAGACCTTAAATTTCTCATTAAGCCCATGGTTGAGCAAAGCCAGGAACCTGTGGGTTCCATGGGTAACGACATTCCTCACGCTGTGCTTTCGAGTAAACCGCACTTACTTTATACCTATTTTAAACAGCTTTTCGCCCAGGTTACTAACCCGGCGATCGACCCTATACGCGAAGAGCTGGTGATGAGCTTAGAAACTTATCTTGGCCCCAGCAAGAATATCTTTGAGGAAACCCCTCAACATTGCCGTAAATTATTGGCCAGGCGGCCGATTTTAACCGATGAGGAATTAGAAACCATCAAAGCGATAAAAAAGGGCGGTTTTAAGACAAAGACGATTCCACTTTTATTTAAAACATCTCTTAAGGATGGTTTTGCCAAGACGCTTGAGCGGATTTGTAAAGAAGCTTCTAAAGCCATTAAAGATGGCGATACCTTTATTATATTGAGCGATAGGGGAGTGGATAAGGAGCACGCCGCGTTACCCGCGCTTTTGGCGGTAGCGGGAGTGCATCATTATTTAGTCAGGAATTCCTTGCGCACTCAAATCAGCATCATCTTAGAGAGCGCCGAACCCCGCGAGGTGCACCATTTTGGCCTATTGTTTGGTTACGGCGCGGATTGCGTTAATCCTTATTTAAGTTTTAAAGCTGTTGAGTATCTGGTTATGCAGGGAGAGGTCAAGCTTGAGAAGAAACAAGCGCTTTATAATTATGTTAAGGCAATCGATAAAGGCATCTTAAAGATACTTTCCAAGATGGGGATTTCCACTTTGCAAAGTTACCGCGGGGCGCAGATATTTGAGGCTCTCGGCCTGCACGAAGACGTGATCAATAGCTATTTCCCCGGCACTCCTTCCCGTATCGGCGGAGTAAGATTAGAGGAAATTGTCAAGGAGACAGTTTTACGCCACAGGCAGGCATACCCCGATAGGATCCCAGAGATGCCCCGGCTGGCTAACGGCGGATTGTATCAGTGGAGAAGAGACGGCGAACTCCATCTTTGGAATCCGGATAGCATCGCCGCCCTGCAGGATGCCTGCCGTAATAATGACCTTAAAAAGTATCAAGAATTTGCCGAAATGATTAATGACCAGTCGGGGCAGCCGACAACCTTACGCAGCCTGTTAAAATTCTCCGCCGGAGGCGGAGCCGCCTGTGGCGGGAAGAAAGTAAAACTAGTCCCCATTGAAGAAGTTGAGCCGGTCGAAGAAATTGTCAAGCGCTTCGCTACAGGCGCTATGAGTTTTGGCTCGATTTCAAGAGGGGCTCATGAAACCCTGGCCATTGCCATGAACCGGCTTAAGGCAAAGTCAAATACCGGAGAAGGCGGAGAGGATCCGCAGCGTTTTACCCCGCTGCCTAACGGCGATTCCCGGCGCAGCGCCATTAAGCAGGTTGCTTCAGGCAGGTTTGGCGTAACCACAAATTATTTGGTGAACGCGGATGAATTGCAGATAAAGATCGCTCAAGGCGCCAAGCCTGGCGAGGGAGGCCAGCTTCCCGGGCATAAGGTAAGCGTAACCATCGCCCGCACCCGCTATACTACACCCGGGGTAACACTTATCTCTCCGCCGCCGCACCACGATATTTATTCCATTGAAGATTTGGCTCAGCTTATTTTTGATTTAAAGAATGCTAACCCTCAAGCCCGCATAAGCGTAAAATTAGTTTCTGAAATCGGGGTAGGCACGATTGCCGCCGGCGTTGCCAAGGGACACGCGGATATGATCCTGATTTCCGGTGGTGACGGCGGAACAGGGGCTTCACCCTTAAGCTCAATTAAACACGCCGGGTTGCCCTGGGAATTGGGCATTTCGGAAGCCCATCAAACGCTGGTGCTTAATGATTTAAGGAGTCGCGTACGGCTTCAGACTGATGGACAAATGCGCACAGGACGTGACATAGCCATTGCCGCTCTCCTGGGCGCAGAGGAATATGGCTTTTGTACCGCCTGCCTGATCGTGCTTGGCTGCGTGATGCTGCGGCATTGCCATTTGAATAACTGTTCGGTGGGCGTAGCCACCCAGGATGAGATATTAGAGAAAAGATTCACCGGCCGGCCGGAATACATTGTAAATTATTTCCGTTTTGTCACGGAAGAACTGCGCCAGATCATGAGCCAGCTTGGCCTAAGGTCAATCGATGAAATGATCGGCCGCACTGATTTGCTGGAAGTAAGAAAGGATATCCTGCCTTGGAAGGCAAAACACATAGATTTCTCCCGCATCCTTTACAAGCCGCGGGTTTCCAAAAGTACCGGCACGCACTGCATGATAAAACAAGACCACCAGATCAATAAAATCCTGGATTTAAAATTAATCAAACTGGCCAGGCCGGCGCTAGAAAAAACTACTCCCATCAAAAAAGAATTAGAAATAAGGAATGTTAACAGGGCCTGCGGAGCTATGCTTAGCGGTCAGGTGTGCAAGCGTTACGGAGAAATGGGCCTTGCGGAGAATACGATCCATTTTAAATTTAACGGGGTTGCCGGCCAGAGTTTCGGCGCCTGGCTGGCTAAAGGCGTTACTTTTGAGCTGGAAGGGATGGGTAATGACTACGTGGGTAAAGGCATCTCCGGAGGGAAGATTATTATTTATCCAGACAGATCAGCTAAATACGACCCCAGGGATAATATCATTATAGGTAATACTGCCTTTTACGGAGCGATAAGTGGTGAGGCATTTATACGGGGCGTAGCCGGAGAGAGGTTCTGTATCAGGAATTCCGGACTTCAGGCGGTTGTGGAAGGCGTAGGCGACCATGCCTGCGAATATATGACCGGCGGAAGAGTGGTGGTTTTGGGCAAGAGAGGCAGGAACTTCGCTGCCGGTATGTCCGGCGGTATTGCCTATTGTTATGACGAGGCAGGGGATTTTAAAAAGAAGTGCAATATGGAGATGGTAGAACTTCAGAAGCTCTCCGAAGATGACTTAGAAACCATAAAGAACCTTCTTGCGGCTCATGCGCGTTATACGGGAAGCCCTGTTGCCAGAAAGATCCTGGATAATTTCAAAGAAGAAACGGGAAAATTCGTGAAGGTCATGCCTTTGGAATACAAGCGTATCCTGGAGGAGAAAAAAGTGGAGAGGGAGCTCCAGCTTGAGGAAGTTTCAGATGGATAAAAATGGGCGATAGTAAAGATTTTCTAAAAGTTAAACGAAAGACGAGCGAATACCGTCCGGTATGCGAGCGGGTGAAGGACTATTCCGAGGTTTTGGTTGTGCCTAAGCCACAGCATTGTAAAGAGCAGGCATCGCGCTGCATGGATTGCGGTATACCTTTTTGCCATTGGGGCTGCCCCATCGGGAATTATATCCCTGATTGGAACGACGCAGTTTTCCGCGGCCAGTGGGAAAAGGCATTTAGCCTGCTGGATGCGACCAATAACCTCCCGGAAATAACCGGCCGCATCTGCCCGGCTCCCTGCGAATACGCCTGCGTATTGGGGATAAATGACGACCCGGTCACTATCCGCGAAGACGAAGAGGCGATCATTGAGTATGCCTTTAAATATGGTCTCATTAAGCCGCGGCCTCCCAAGAGGCGCACCGGCAAGAAAATAGCGGTTATCGGTTCAGGCCCTGCCGGCATTACCTGCGCTCACCAGCTGAACAAGTCCGGCCACAGCGTAACTGTTTTTGAGCGGGATGATAAAATTGGCGGGATTTTACGTTATGGCATTCCGGATTTTAAATTGGAGAAATGGATTTTGGACCGCAGAATAAAGTTGCTGGAAAAAGAGGGGATTATTTTTAAAACCTCTGTGTCCGTAGGCGCAGGTTATCCGGTATCCAAACTTAAAAAAGAGTTTGACGCCATTTGCCTTGCCTGTGGTTCCCGGGAGCCAAGGGATCTGGCAATAGAAGGAAGGAGCTTATCCGGCATACACTTTGCCATGGATTACTTGATACAGTCCAACAAGAGAATAGCCGGTGAGAAATTCAGCGAAAGAAAGCTTATTGACGCCAAAGGCAAAAGAGTGGTGGTTATCGGCGGCGGAGACACAGGTGCTGATTGCGTGGGAACAGCTCACAGGCAAGGCGCTTCCTGCGTTACGCAGATAGAGATCATGCCTATGCCTAGCGCCTGCCGCACAAAAGATTTCCCCTGGCCAAAATACCCGATGCTGCTTAAGATTTCCACCAGCCATGAAGAAGGGGGAAAGCGCGACTGGTCGGTTCTGACCAAGAAATTTATCGGCCAAGACGGCAGGCTTAATAAGCTTTCCTGCGTGAAAGTAGGATTTAGTAAGGATGTCAAAGGTTGTCCGGTAATGAAAGAAACGGCGGGAAGCGGATTTGAGATTAAGGCGGATTTAGCGGTTTTAGCGCTGGGTTTTATTCATCCCCAAAAAGAAGGCCCGATCAAAGAACTTAAGCTTGAATTGGATACCCGCGGTAACGTCAAAACCGACGAGAACTTTATGACTTCGGTAAAGGGCGTGTTTTCCGCAGGCGATATGCGCCGGGGCCAGTCCCTGATCGTCTGGGCCATCTCCGAGGGCCGCAGGGCCGCCTACCACATAGATAAATACCTTATGGGGCAATCAACTCTTCCCTGGTTATAAGCCTACAATAAGAATAGGCGGTCTGCCTAGGATTGTATTACGCCTCGGGGTCCTGCCGCTTCGGTCTCCCCATTCCTGCGGCCAAGTATGTCCTCGGAATGGGGATGCCCCTCCTCCGCGTCACCCCTCGGCTATATCTACTTCCCATCGCCGGGATTGTCCCTTAGGTTTGACGTAAAATTCATTGACAAAATTCTGGGGGGGGTAAACTAATGACATGCAGAATAAAACTTTTATCCCGCCGGAAAGGTTATCTTCAAAATCGTTCACCTTAATTGAGCTAATCGTAGTCATAATCATCGTGGGCATACTTGCAGCGGTAGGCATAAGTCAATACAGTAAAATGGTGGAAAAAGGGCGCGGGGCTGAAGTAAGGATGGTTGTAGGACAGATGCGCCAACTTGCCCACGAATATTATTTGCAAAATGGGACGGTTATCAGCATAATTAATTCCGACCTTAATATAGGAACGGCTTCAGATCAGATTCCCGGTACCGAGGCTTCTGATTGTAGAAGTACCCATTATTTTCACTATAAATATAGTATCGGAAGCGCTACTCAACTAAGAATGTGGGGTCGTCGTTGTACCAGTGGGGGGCAAGAATCCACAAGGTACTGAAAGCAGGTATCTGCAACTTACAGTTAATTTTGCTGGTGGAGGGGATACCTGGTATAGCGATGGTGGCTATTAATTAATATCGAATATTGGTAATATTTAGATTTCCTTCTTTCATATCTTAGCAATAGAAAGAAGGATTTTTTTGTGTTTCGTAGCGGATGGCTTGGCTTGTTTCAGAGCAGGGCGTGGAGGCAAGGAGCGGGCATGGTTCCGTCACATTTAGTGTCAGAGAGCGACGCCAGCCGACCCGAGCGAGTTTTGCCACGCTGGGGCAAAACGAGCGTCCCTGCGAGAAACAAGACAAGGCAGCCGCCTGATGGAAGATGGGATCTGTGAAAAAAACTCCAAGACATTTTTTAAAAATTGTTGTAAAATGTAGCTTGGCCCGGTTTCCGGGCCTTATTGAAAGGAATTAATTATGAACATATGGCATTTGATCAAGATGGGCGGGGTTACCATGGTCATACTTCTGGCTTTATCGGTATTGTCCGTAGCCATTATTTTGGAAAGGTTTATCTTCTACCGCAGGAAATCCAGGCTAAAGCGTAAAGAGCTGATGTTAAAGGTCCGGCAGGAGCTTAAAAAAGGCGGGGTAAGCACGGCGATAAAGATATGCGAGAATAGCAACGCCCCTTTTGCCCAGGTAGTTTACGCAGGCTTAAGTTTTTTTGATTGCAGCGAAAAAGAGATATCCAACAATATGGAACGCCAGGTCATCATTGAAACCGTTATACTTGAGCGTTTCACCTCAATACTGGGCACGATCGGCAGCACCGCGGTTTACATCGGGCTTTTAGGGACAATAACCGGAATACTTAGGGCCTTCCATGAT
>Ga0172371_10014710_pt1 | contig 10056 bp, 9 predicted proteins | sample Lak12m_FD_114543 | JGI IMG/M metagenome (GOLD analysis project Ga0172371, IMG submission 114543) | Freshwater microbial communities from Kabuno Bay, South-Kivu, Congo - kab_022012_12m | ecosystem: Environmental > Aquatic > Freshwater > Lake | place: Democratic Republic of the Congo: South-Kivu... | reverse complement strand
TGGAGGGGTACCGGAGGCCGGAGCAGATGGAGACTCTGGGCCTGGCCTCGTGCGCCGAGTTCATCCACGGCGGCTGCACGACGAGCATGGTGGTCTACACGTACCCCGACGGGTACGCCAGGGCCGTGGCCGAGGCTGGGAACAGGTGTCACCTGGCCGCGGACATCGAGCACGTCGACCTTGAGAGGCTGAGGGACGGAGTATTCGAGTACATCCCAGAGAAGAGGGACGCCGCCGTCGCGAGGGCCAAGGACCTGTACAGGGACTGGCACGGCGGGGCCGACGGGAGGATAACGACGCTGATGTGCCCCAAGGCCCCCGACATGGCCATGCCGGATGTATACCTGGAGTGCAAGCAGTTCGCTGAGGAGCACGGCCTCAGGATGACCACCCATCTGAGCCAGAGCACCAGAGAGTACAGGCAGGTGCAGAAGCTCTTCGGCAAGACGCCGCCTCAGCACCTCCACGACCTGGGCGTCATGGATAAGAGTCTCAGTGGCGCCCACCTCACTTACGGGACGGCTAGGGACTTCCCGCTCATCAAGGAGACGGGGATGAGCATACTTCACTGCCACAGCGTCGAGAGCCCGCTAGTCGACTGGCTGGACATGGGGATACCTGTGGGTTTGGGCACAGACGACTACTACCATGACATGTGCGACCTCGTCAGAAAGCAGAGGAGCGGCGTCATGGCGCGGGCCGGAAGGGTGGGCGGCTACCTGGGCATGGTCAACGAGAGTAGGAGGACGTCGCGGCCCAGCTTCTACGAGATGCTTTGGCTGGCTACCATGGGCGGAGCCAAGGCTCTGGGCATGGACCGGGAGATAGGGAGCCTTGAGCCCGGGAAGAAGGCGGACATCATCACCTTCGACCTCATGAACCCCTACATGACGCCTACGCGCGACCCCGTCACAAGCGTCTTCCTCTACGGGACCCCCGCGGACATCGACAACGTGATCTGCGACGGCGCCTTCCTCAAGAGGGACAGGCAGCTGACCACGATCAATGTTAAGGATGCGCTGCTGAGAGCCCAGTCGACGTGTGACCAGATAATCGACAGGTTCTTCCTGGAGCACCCTGAGCAGAGAAAGGTCTGGGAGCAGAAGGCGACCAGATGATCCAGCCTTTTTTCAATGGTTGATCTTCGTTTAATAATGGTACTATTACCACGCTACGCCACTTGATGGATAAAAGACCACGCTACAACCTTCGCCGAGCCCCTTATCTCCTCGCCAAGACTATCCTAGCCCATGATCACAGAGAAGACGTACAAGAGAGGCGGCCTCGCGCTGAACTACGCCGAGGGCTCGGCTTCTGGGCCCCCCATGCTGTTTCTGCACGGCCTGACGGACAGGTGGCAGTTCTTCCAGCCGATCCTGCCGCTCCTGAGCCAGAGGTGGCACGTCTACGCCCTCGACTTTAGAGGCCACGGGGCATCCGGGCACATGCCGCCGTACAGGTACTTGGACCACGTCAACGACGTCGTCGGCTTCATCGAGGACGTCGTCGGCGAGAGGGTGATCCTCCACGGAGCATCTCTGGGCGGCATGATCTCACTCATGGTTGCGGCCCGGCGGCCCGACCTCGTGAGGGCGCTGGTGTTCGGGGACGCAAACATCAAGCTCGATTATGTCAGGAAGGTCATGCGCGACTACCACACTTTCTGGGCAAGCTGGCAGAGGCTCGCAGGCCAACGGTGCTCCCTGGACGAGCTTGTTCAGTTCGTGGCGGACATGCCCATTAGCATACCTTGGAGGAAGCCCGGCAGGTACGGTGACGGCCTCGACTACATCAGCATACTCAACAAGGCCCTGTACCTGAGGAGCCTGGACCCCGCGGTCCTTGAGCCCTGGGCGAAGGGCGGGGACGACGACGAGGCCTTCAGCCGGGTTACTGAGGGCTACGACTCCGAGGAGATTAGGAAAATTGAGTGCCCCGTGCTGCTCATGCAGGCCAACATGGACAAGGGAGGCATACTGGCCGACGACGAGGTCGAGTACGCCCTTGAGAGGATAAGGGGCGCCAAGCACGTCTACATGCCCATGTACGGCCACAACCTGGGGCTCTACGAGTGGGAGACGGGGCCTCTGATGAGGGCGGTCACGACCTTCCTGGAGACGGTGAGATAAAAAAGGGGGTTGAGAGGGTGCCTACATCTTGGGCTGCATCATGGCTACTTGGTTGCCCTCAGGGTCTAGGCCGATGGCCGACCACCCTATGCCGGGTATCTCCATCTTCTCGACGATGAGTTTGCCGCCCAGCTTCTTCAGCAGCTTGATCTGGGCATCTACGTCTTCAACCTGCACCCAGTTGGTGGGCTTCTGCTGGTCGTTATCTTTCTTGTACATGCCCCCGTTGACGCCCGGGCGGAGCAGCATGCCCTTCTCGTCTGTGGGCACGGTCTGTATGAGCCAGTAGTCCATGCCCACGCTGCTCGTGAATACGAACTTCCACCCGAAGAGCCTCTCGTAGAAGCCCTTGAGCTTCTCAACGTTCTTAGCCGGTATCTCGAAGTGAACAATCGTCTTGTCCAACCCATCACCTGTTACCCTGGTTGGATTCAAGGTATTTAAACGGTTCAAACTGACGGATCAACGTTGAAATTCCGCGAAGCGTTAAGATCCTTATGGCTGAAGAATGGGAGCTCAAGCAGAAGCGTGAGGTCGTCGAGAGCCTCCGAGAGCAGCTGACAATTGAGGGGAGCCTGGTCGGCCTTTACGAGGATTATGAGCGTGTCACAAAGAACAGGGCCATGGGGAGGATCATGCAGATGTTCAGGCTGGACAGCCAGCGCCACATAAACATCATCCAGGCCGCCATAGAGCTGCTGGAGGGCGAGGACGTGTTCATGGAGGATAAGGAGCCCCTGATGGAGAGCCTGGCGAAGCACCTGGAGCTGGAGGCCGAGGCCCTCAAGCGCGCCAACTCGATTCTGGGCAGGACTCTGGTCGACGAGACGAAGGGCCTGAAGGGGCTGCTCCAGATCTGGAGGGACGACGAGAGGCGCCACCACGCCGCCCTCAAGGACCTCACAGGAAGGACCTACTTCAGGCTCACGAACAACGACATGGTGGCTCTGTTCAGGGACGAGGCATTTCTCGAGGACAGGTACAGGAAATCGAAGCAATTCAGGGAGAAAAAGTCCCAAACGGGGTAAACGATAGTATTAAACACTGTGCCTTTCCCATAATATTCTCGACTCGAGATGAGCATGAAGTACAGGTTCCAGGGTAAGGACTTTCTCACCCTGATGGACTGGGATAGGGTAGAGGTCGGGTACATGCTTGACGTCGCCGCTGACTTCAAGCGGCAGCGCGTCATGAAGCAGCCCCACGAGTACCTCGTAGGCCGCACCATAGCCATGATCTTCGAGAAGCACAGCACCCGTACGCGCTTCAGCTTCCAGGCCGCCATCGCCCACCTGGGGATGCAGAGCTTCTACGCTACGCCTGACGTGATGCAGCTGGCCAGGGGCGAGCCCATCAAGGACACGGCCCGCATCATCGACAGGTACTGCGACGGGCTGGTCATCAGGACCTACGGCCAGAACATCGTGGAGGAGTACGCAGAGTACATGGACACCCCCGTTATCAATGCCCTCACGGACCTCACCCACCCGTGCCAGGGGCTCGCCGACATGCTCACCATGCGGGAGCACAAGGGCAGGCTCCAGGGTCTGAAGGTGGCTTATGTGGGGGATCCGTGGAACGTGTGCCACAGCCTCATGGTGGGCAGCAGCATCATGGGCATGGACATCTACGTCGCGGTGCCCAAGGGCTGGAAGCCGAACGAGAAGATCACCAAGTTCGCCGAGGAGCATGCCGCGGAGGGCGGCAGCCAGGTGGTGGTCACGGACGACCTGGAGGAGGCGTTCGCGGGCGCCGATGTGGTGTACGCCAACACTTACCACAGCATGGGCCACAAGGACATCGATGAGCGGAAGAAGGCCTTCGCCAAGTACCAGGTCAACGACGAGACCCTGGGGCTGGCGAAGAGGGACGCCATCTTCATGCACTGTCTGCCCGGGTACAGGGGAGAGGAGATGACGGACAGCGTCATCGAGGGGCCTCAGAGCGCTGTGTGGGATGAGGGTGAGAACAGGATGCACACGGAGAAGGCTGTCCTGGCCCTCTTCATCCAGTGAGCGGACTACTGAACCATCGGGTAGATTTCCTCTTATATTATCGGTGACCTGGTTTTTGCATATCTCATAGGTCTTCTGCCGTGGGGTGCTCCGGGGTTACCTTACTGCTGTAGTAAGAAGGGTTTCAGTTGTTACTGCCTTGGTGATAAGGCGTTTTCACGCCGATAACTGCTGCTGTCATGATGGATTTTAGGCCGCTGGCCGGCCTCCAGCCGGGTGGATGTGCCGCGTTTCTGTGTGGCTTGAACAGCGTTTCTGTACCACAATAATGGCGTTTCTGTGAGAATTCGTCACTGAACGGACCCCGATTCTCAAGCCTTCCGGTTTTCCAGGGGTTTTCCCGGCTCATCACGGTTGACCCCCCTCCCCCCTCATGGCTGGGGCGGATGTCAACCTACTTGAAATAAGGGTTTTCAGGCGATCTGAGGCCACGATGTGCTCTGACCTCGCCTAGTTTACATTGCAGACGTTCGCTAACTGGCCGGAGAACATTTCACCATGTGGCAACTTATACTTTAGCGCATCGGGGGTCCTTTCATGCCCAGCACGTGAGTCAAGTAACTGATATAAGGGTATATGGGCATGAAACACGTGAATCCAGCTCTTTTTGCCGTCCCCCGTTAGGGTTATTAACCCAGCCCATCACCTTAAGCCGATGGAACATGCCCAAGGTTCCTAACGTTGTCACGCCTATCCCTGGGCCAAGGTCCAAGGAGCTCATCGATCAGAGGAGCAAGTACGTCCCGCCGGGCGTCTACCTCGTCCAGCCCGTGACCATCAAGGAGAGCCACGGCGCCGTCATGACGGACGTGGACGGAAACACCCTCATAGACTTCACCTCAGGCATCGGCGTAACCAGCCTGGGCCACTGCACCGAGGAGATAGTGGACACCATATGCGACCAGGCGCACAAGCTGATCCACAGCTGCATCCACGTGGCCAACTACGAGCCCTACGTGACGCTGGCCAGGAGGCTGACCGAGATCACGCCGGGGAAGTACCCGAAACGCGCCATGATGATCAACAGCGGCGCCGAGGCCATTGAGAACGCCGTGAAGATCGTGCGCCAGTCCACGGGCCGCAAGAACCTGATAAGCTTCGAGAATAGCTTCCACGGCCGCACATACATGGCCATGACGCTGACGGGCAAGTGGGACCCCTACAAGGTGGGCCTGGACCCCTTCGTCCCGGGCGTCTACTTCACGCCCTTCGCCTACTGCTACAGGTGCCCCTTCCACCTGGAGTACCCGGGGTGCAGCCTCGCCTGCGTCCACCACATCGATAAGAGCCTGTTCAAGGCCCAGGTGGACCCCAAGACCGTGGGCGCCATAATAGCCGAGCCCGTGCAGGGCGAGGGCGGCTTCATAACGCCCCCCCTCGACTACTTCAAGGAGCTCAAGAAGCTGGCCGACGAGCACGGCATCAAGCTCATCATCGACGAGGTGCAGACAGGGTTCGGCCGCACAGGCAAGATGTGGGCCATCGAGCACTACGGCATCGAGCCAGACATCATCGCCATGGCCAAGGCCATAGCCAATGGTCTGCCGCTGAGCGCCGTTGTGGCCAAGGAAGAGCTCGTGAAGGACATCTACCCTGGCAGCCTCGGGGGCACCTTCGGAGGCAACCCCATCGCCTGCGCCACGGCACTCAAGGTCATAGAGATCATGGAGAGGGAGAAGATACCGCAGAGGGCCGCGGCCATGGGCAAGAAGCTGAGGAAGCGCCTCGATGAGATGCACGGCAAGTACGAGAAGATAGGCGAGGTGCGCGGCCTGGGCCCCATGCTGGCCATGGAGTTCGTCACGGACAGGAAGAGCAGGAAGGCCGACCCCGACACCAGCAGCAAGATCATGAAGGAGTGCCTCCAGAAGGGCCTCATGACCCTGAAGGCGGGGCTCTACAACAACGTCATAAGGCTGCATCCGCCGCTCACCATCGAGGACGAGTACCTGAGCACAGGCATGGACATCCTCGAGGCGGCCGTGAAGAAGTACGCTTAATCTCTTTTCTTCAACCATTTTTTCCTACTCAACTTAACTTCCGTCACGCGGTACTAGTGTCCATGAAGCTGGGCTTCCACGTCTCAATCGAGGGCGGCATATACAGGGCGGTGGACCGGGCTCTGAAGATGAAGTGCACGACGTTCCAGATCTTCACCCGAAGCCCTAGGATGTGGAAGTATAGAGCACTAAAAGGTGAGGAGATACAGCGTTTCAGATCCGAGCTAGAGGAGTCCGGCATCTGCCCGGTCTTCGCGCACATGCCCTACCTCCCTAACCTAGCGTCGCCTAAGGAGGACGTATACAAAAAATCGGTGGAATCCCTCAGGGTGGAGTCCGAGAGGTGCAGGCTGCTTGGCGTCCCCTTTCTCGTGACCCACCTGGGCAGCTCACTGGGTGCAGGGTACAGGGCGGGCTCCCTGAGAGTAGCCCAGGCTCTTAGGGAGGTGACTGAACCCGGGGGCAGCCCGATGATACTGCTGGAGAACACGTCTGGTAAGAGGAACGAGGTGGGCTCCACCTTCCAGGAGATCAGGGACATCATGGAGTTAGCTGGTTGGGCGGGTCTGGGCGTCTGCCTGGATGTCTGCCACGCCTACGCCAGAGGCTACGACCTACGAACAGCAGGAGGTCTAAACGACACCCTCGGGGAGCTCGAACAAGTCATCGGGCTGAAAAACCTTTACATCGTTCACCTGAACGATAGCGCGGGCGAGCTCGGCTCCAGGGTCGACAGGCACGAGCACATCGGCTTGGGCGCCATAGGCGAGGAAGGGTTCAGGAACATCCTGGGGTCTAGGCTCAGGGAGAAGCCCATGGTGATGGAGACGCCCGTGGATGACCGTAGAGACGACGACGCCAACATGCAGAAAGCGATTGAGTTGGCGGACCTACATGTGCACCAGTAGAGTTGTCTGGTAGGAGGGGCTCTGGGGCTCGGACAGGATCATCCTGAGCGCAGTCTGGGCGTATTCGAGGACTTCCCTCTCCGACATGGTGGGGAAAAGGGTTTTACCGGCCCTGAGGACGGGATCAACGGTCTCTATCCTCCTATTTTTCCTCGTGGCGTCCGATGTAACGACCCTTATCAGTCTACTGATGTCCTCCGATCGCCGCCTGTTAACAGTCGCCATCATCGTGAAGTCCACCAAAAGATAAAATTTCTGAGTATATAAATATTTGTCCTTTTATCCCAAATTTATTTCTGGAGAGGTACGTGAAAGTGGTTCTGATGTTGGATGACGATTTTATAGAGCGTCCAAAATTGCCTCTTTTCACGTCTTCGCCCTCATCTACTGGTTTTCCTTTTACCCGGTAACACCTTGACGTCTAAGCCTGTTATAAAACAGAAGATGATATTTTGTGTGTAACCTGGGCACACACATTAGGGGCAAGATTAAAAAACATGACACGGAATCCTAGTGGTGCAAACCGCGCCCCGGTAGCTTAGCATGGCCAAAGCGCTTGCTTGGTAACCCCGAGCATCTGCTGCGGGCCAAACAGCAAGAGATCGCGGGTCCAAATCCCGCCCGGGGCTCCACGTTCTCAGGCGTGCACGCTAACAGTCTCAGGCTTCCCGAAGAAAGCTGTCTCGCCTCCAGCTACGGCTTCGGCCACCTCGGGCTTCAAGTCCTCATTGAGCGAGTAGATGTAGTTCGCTTGGTAGTAGGCGTCGGCCTCCGTGAACCTGGATGTGCATTTATTGCATCCGAAGGTGATCTTCAATTCGGTGAACTTCTGGCCGCACAGGCCCCTGCACAGGAAGACGCCGCGCGTACGCCTCTCGAACACCTCGCTGCCGCAGTTAGGGCACATGAACACGGGCGACACTTCGTCGGAGCCACACTTTGGACATACCATTCTCATGCCCACAGCCGTCTTGTACAGGACCCTGTAGTGGGTCAAGAGGTTGAGTACCTTCTGCAGTTTGTCCCCTAAGGCCATTCCAGGCACGTGGTCTAGGCTGGAGCCGTGATTTATCCGGGTCACTGGGGCCACATACCTAAGGTTCCTCGTGTACATGGTCTTCAGGAGATCGTTTACGGGCTTGCTTCTGTAGAGCTCGTACCTTTTCTCCCTGTACTCGCGGCTCTTAATGTAGAGCGCCTGGAACTCCCTGATGCTGTTCAAGGCCAACGCCGGCAGCCCGTTCAGCTCCTCGGCCGTTTTGTGGATGAGGTCGGCGGCTCCGCCCTCCTTAACCCTGATGAGGAAGGCCGGGTCGCTTTCCCCAGTCACGACGACGATGGGGGCCGGTATGTCGAGCTCACGCAGCTCCCTCAATACGTCCATGCCGCTGCTGTCCGGGAGGTTGAGGTCCAGGAGGATGAGGTCGTACGCCCTCTCTATGAGCATCCTGTAGCACTGGTCCGCGGAAGGCGCGTAGTCGAGGACGACGGATTGGCCGTGCCTCTGAAAATACTTCTTAATGATCTTGGCGTCGTTAACGTTGTCCTCAACTAGGAGAACCCTGTAGTCGCCGACGTCCAGGTGCATCATCCTCCGGCTAAACCGCTGGTCTCAACCAAGGATCATCGTTAAAAGGGATTATGAATCTATGATACTGAAAAGGTTCAGTGAACTATAGCCTAGATACACCATAAATAGGCTGATACACAGTACTTACCGTCTTGACGCTCGGCTTCGACTCGGTTGTCTTCGACCTTGACGCCACACTCATCAACCTGGGCGAGCACGTCGACTGGAGGCGGGCTCAAGGAGAGATAAAGCGGGCCTACGTCACTCAAGGGTGCAGCCAAGAGGATGTCGATGCATGCAGCGCCAACGGCCTATTCGCCATGCTCGAAGAGCTGTGGGAGATCAACCAGGCCAAGTTAGGGGCTGCGAAGGCTAACGTGATCCAGGGTGAAGCATACGCGATCTTAAACAATTATGAGGAGAAGGGGGTGCCAGGCTGCTCCCTCATGCCTAGCTGTATAGAAGCCCTGGATTGGATAAAGGTTCAAGGCGTGCCTATGGGCATATGCACATCCAACTCCCAGGAAGCCGCAGAGCAGGCCCTGAAGACCCTGGGTCTGGATAGATACTTCAAGGCTGTTATCGGCAGAAACACGGTCCTCAGGATGAAGCCAAATCCTGACCAATTAAAGGCGTGCTACGAGTGCCTAGGGACCAAGCCCGACAGGGGCGTCGTGGTGGGGGACAGCCACAGGGATGTGCTGGCAGGTAAAGCGCTGGGCTCCTACACAGTCGTAGTCCCCGTGTACTTCACGAGGCTCGACAAGGTGAGGGAGGCCGGCGCGGACATGATCATAGGCAGCCTAGCGGAGCTGCCTAGGGCGCTCGCCGGCATCAAAACGTTATCCCGTTGAAGTAGACGGCCCAGACGTACAGTGCCACAAGTATGACAGAGGCTATCGTCAGGCCCCTCAGCGCTCTGTCATAGTCCACTGCGAAGGCTCCGAGTCCCCCGAAGAGGAAGCCGTAGAGGTGGATGTCGTGGGCGACCATCGAGCCGGGGCTCATCAGAAGGGACGACACCTCCACTATCAGCAGGATTATGCCCACAGCCACGCCGGGGAGGGGGACGATCATGGCCGTGGTCACCTCGAAGGGCATCAGCAATAGCAGCACGGCTATCAGCCCGAAGATGGCGCCCGAGGCGCCTATGACAGGGATGCTGGACTGAGGGTTCACGGCCACGTGGGCCAGCCCCGCTAGGGCGCCGGACCCCAGGTATATCATGGCGAACCTCTTAGTACCAACGTCCTTCTCCACGGCCTTCCCAACAGTGAAGAGCACGAACATGTTGGTTATGAGGTGCTGGAACCCCGCGTGTAGAAACATGTAGGTCACAAGGCTCAAGGTGCTGCGTCCACTAAGGACGAGGGCCGGTACAACCCCGTAACTCAGCATCAAGCCGTAAACCAAGTCTTCAGGGACAAGCAGGGT
>Ga0172371_10014708_pt1 | contig 10057 bp, 8 predicted proteins | sample Lak12m_FD_114543 | JGI IMG/M metagenome (GOLD analysis project Ga0172371, IMG submission 114543) | Freshwater microbial communities from Kabuno Bay, South-Kivu, Congo - kab_022012_12m | ecosystem: Environmental > Aquatic > Freshwater > Lake | place: Democratic Republic of the Congo: South-Kivu... | reverse complement strand
TTTCACGTGGAAAGTTATCGTCTCCCCTTCCGGTCCGAACACATAAGTATGCAATCCCTTGTAATTATTAACCTTGGGCATCGAAATATAATCGCGGAAATCGGACTGTCTGGGCAACCAAAGCAAATGAATGATCCCAACGGCCTTATAACAATCCAAGACTGTCGGAACAACGACATTCACGAACGAACTTTCCCCGACAAAATCAAAAAACTTCCCCTTCTCTTGCTTGAGCCTATACATGCGATACAAATTATCCATCACCAACGAGACTTCCGCGGACAAGCCATGCGTCTTTGCTGAACGCTGAAAATCCGAAATTATCTTCTGGAAAAAAATTTCGCTTTTAGCCTTACCAATCGATCTTTTGTCATAAAAATATTTGTAGTCGGCAGGCGCCAAATATTTGAAACTTAAATCTTCCAGCTCAACCATTATCTTCCATATCCCGAGCAATTTCGCCAATGGCACGTAAACATCCATCGTTTCGCGTGCAATCCTTTCTTTTTTCTTTTGAGGGACGTGAGAAAGAGTCTCCATATTGTGTAGACGATCGGCTAATTTAACAAAAAGCACTCTCAAATCCGAACACGTCTTCATCAAAAGTTTTCGCAACGAACCCAAGTTTCGCTCGGTTTGTCGTTCACCATAGTAAACATCCGACAATTTCGTAACCCCATCCACTAAAAACGCGATCTCTTTACCAAAAACTTTTTTAATATCATCGATTTTCGCAGTAGTATCTTCGACGACATCGTGAAGCAGAGCGGCGATAATAGTTTTGTCATCCGCCTTCATGTCAGCAAGAATACTGGCAGCCCCAACGGGATGAACCATGTACGGATCACCCGAATGTCTAACGCATCCCTCGTGCGCCTTCTTAGCATACTCATACGCAAACTCTATCGACTTCAAGTCGGCGTGAGGATCGTAAGCTTTAACCTTGTTAACCAGTTCTTTCGCGGAAAGCATAAAGACATTTTCGGTTAAAAAGTAGGTCAATACTACTCCTGTAAACCCATATAGTCAACAAAGTTTGACACGAAATCGATCACATATCGCGCAGTAAGCGATCTATACCAGCCTGCGTAATATTTCCTCTCGGCCTCGCATCCAAATCGGCCGACTTATCGGTAGCGACATCGGGGACATCGTGCGAAACAACATGCGATATTAGCCCCTTTGCCAAAGGTAAATTGACCCAATAATCCATATTGCCATCCCCATTTTCACGAAAAATATTCGATATGGCCATGGACGCGGAGGAAGCAGGCGTCAATCTAACCTTGAGACTGCCAACGCCAAGTTGCAACACTTCGAGCTCATCGCCACACGTCACGACCACATACGCCTTCTGATAAGGAGATCGCGGATCGAATATTTCAATCATGCAATTTTGGGCACAGCGTAATTTCTGACCAACGGAATAATCGGGAGGGAGCAGTTCATCAAGGCCGGGAGTGGAAGGAGAAGGCTCGTACGCCATCGTTGCAATGGGTTATATCTACCAAAAGAAAACCCATTTAAACAGGCTGGAAGAGAATAGTAAAGAAAAAATGCTTTTTTGGCGGAGAGAAAGGGATTACGCCCCCCGCTCTGCGGGGGGCTAGGCTTCTGCGCCATTCGGTTATATGCCTACAGAGTAAGCATACAACTCTCATTATCCTCGAAGCTCGAACCCGGGTTCTCGTCCCTATTCTAGCCAAGAAACCGTACCCGCTACGCGGGTCCGCTTTTTTGGCGGAGAGAAAGGGATTCGAACCCTTGTGCCGCTTTCGCGACAACACGCTTTCCAAGCGTGCGCCTTCAGCCACTCGGCCATCTCTCCATAAAATTGCGAGATCTGCGCTTCCAAGCGCCATAAATTCAAGAATCGATTGCGAATGCAATCTCGATATATATCCTACCAAAAAGCCCGAAAAAATGATATAATAGTTAGATAAAAACCATAAAATGACATTAAAAGGGCATCGATTAATTTGGAAAGATCCGCCGGAAGCGGCCCCGACACAAGCCGAGGCGGCATCTGAATCCGGCTCTGACCCGGAACAAGATGAAGATGAAAAAACGAATCCGCAAGAAGATGCGGAGAAAAAGGCCAAAGCGGAAAAAGAAAGCCAAGAGGAACAAACCGAATCGAGCAGAAAAGCCGAAGAGCTTGCGCAAAAAGCGGAAGAGGAAAACGGAACAGACGCAGAATCCCCCACTCCGACTCAATCAAATTCCGCATACGAATTATTAAAACAGGCCGTCGGAGAATCATGGGCAAAAATAATCGCATTTATTTCAAGCACCCTTCTCGGATTAAAAATATTTGGCGATAAAGTAAAATCAAAAGAACAAAAAGAAGCGGAGGAATTGGTAGATAAAACGAAAAAAGAATATTCGGCAGTAATAAAAAAACTGATAGATACAAACAAAATATCGGACAAAGTCGTATTAAGAGACGGCGATCCGGCTCTTTTGGCGGAAGATCATGGCATAAAAACACCGGCCGAATTGGAAACTTTTTTCAGCGACAAAACGCCTCTGCAAATCACATCTGAAACAAGCATAGTCGACTATGTCGAAATGGCAAAAAAGCAGTCCTCCCCGGCAACACCGACCACACCTGCAAATCCAACAACCGAACCCACCGCCGGCCCTACCACATCGACAGAATCGGAAGACCAATCAAAATTCGAAAAAGCGCCAACGGCCGAAGTCGATCTTTCCGCACCGGGCTCATGCGGAAGATTCAAGTTGAAAACCGGCGAGGAACTGAGAATTACAAAATACAACATGTTTGTCGGAGGCAAAAAATTCAAAGTAGAAGTTAAAAAAATAGCTTGGTTGGATTTAGAATTCAACAAGATTACACCATCAGGTGAGGGTTACAACATCAACCTCGGAGCAGTTGGTACAAAAAAAGACATACAACTCGATGAAAACAAGATCACCACTCTGATCAACGGACTATATCAAAAAAAAGAATCTTCGGAATTCACCCAAAGCGTAACCGGACCGGAAGGCGAAAACTTCGAGTTCAAATTTACAGCAGTAGCCTAAACCTTACCCTTCCTCATCGTACGCAAACATCTGGTACAAATTTTTGCAACGGATGTTTTTTTCTTTACCGGATCGTAAACGCTTTTTTCAACAAGATTCGGAAGAAATCTCCTGTTGCTCTTCCTGTTGGAATGACTGACAGTATGCCCTACGGAAGGAGCCTTACCGCACTTTGTGCAAACTCTAGACATGGTATTAAATAAAAGTTAAGCTCTTTTAAGCAGGGAGAGTTTAATATGGTAAAACCCGATTTGCAAGCGAAAAAACCATGGGATTCATCTTTACAATCATCGCATTTCTGATCGTCCTGACCGTCCACGAGTTTTCGCACGCATGGATGGCGAATCGTTTGGGGGACCCGACTGCAAAATATGCCGGGCGCGTGACGCTCAATCCGATAGCTCATTTAGACCTTATGGGTACGCTGCTTTTGATATTCGTGGGATTGGGTTGGGGCAAGCCGGTACCGGTAGATCCGAGGAACTTCGAAAAACCGATACGAGACTCGGCAATAGTAGCCGCTGCGGGGCCAACTTCAAATATAATTTTGGCATTGGCAACAGCTATCCCGTACAAATATCTGATGACGTCGGGAACCGAGAGTTTGGCTCTTCTTGGAGGATTTTTCGGAGCAATTTTCCAACTTTCTTTGATACTTTTCATATTCAATTTCTTACCGTTCCCACCACTGGACGGCTCGAAGGCGATAGGATATTTCATGCCGGCTAAATACCAAAGACAGTATCAAGAATTCCTATATAACGGACCGAAATATTTCATGATATTCATGGTAATAGATATGTTTTTAATAGACGATCTGCTCGGAACGTCGATTGTTTGGAGTGTTATCTCGTACCTTTATGCGATAATAAGCACGGCGATTTTGTCGATAACATAAGCACCACGCTCAGCGTAACGCGCAATACATTCAAGATATGTTGCGAAGCAACACGTCTTTCAGAAAAACCCCGGTCTCCTCGATAAGAAGAAAGCGGGGTCTTTCCACGATGCCGCCGATCAAATAGAACACAAAATCCTGGTAAACAGGTGGGATTTTGCACCTCGAGACCACGGCCCCAAGAAATATTAAAACCCCATAAATGAAAAGGTCGAGTTTGTGTTTCAAAGATCAAAGCGAACATCACAGAAAGCATTTAAATTTTATACCCTCGCAAAGAGGGATAGTCAAATATCGCAAAAAATGGTAATTACTGCGAACGGCTATGCTAAAAAAACTGATTTCAAAATTTCGTAGAAAAAAAGAGGAGGCTGGGTCTCTAAAAAATCTTTTCTTTCATACGTCTTTCGCGCTTATGTTAACCTCGGGCACAAGTTACATGCTCGGGCTTGTTCGAGATAAGATTTTCGCAAACAAATTCGGCGCGAGTGGAGAACTCGACATATACAACGCGTCGTTTACAGTACCGGATCTTTTCCTGTCGGTATTCGCAACGGCCGCTCTCTCTGCGGCATTCGTCCCGATTTTCGTAAAAATCAGAGAAAAAAACGAGAAAACCGCGATGGAATATGCAAGCAAAATCCTTTCTTTTATTTTAACAGGGTTGCTTTTCGCAATAAGCGCATATGCGATTTTTGTACCGTTGTTTGTAAACTCTTTAGTCCCCGGGTTCAGCGCGGAACAAAAAGAAAATTATGTTTTGCTGGTAAGACTGATGCTTTTATCGCCATTTTTTTTCACGATAAGCAACACTCTCGGCGGTATATTGATAAGCACGAAGGATTTCTTGTGGTACGGGATTTCACCCGTTTTATACAACCTCGGGATTATTTTGGGGGCGACGGTTTTTTATGAAATTTTCGGCTTGCCGGGATTGGTCTTGGGAACATTAACAGGAGGGATTCTGCATATGAGCGCACGTCTGGCAACTTCGTTCAAAAGAGGATTTCGCTTCAAGATAAATTTCAAAATAGATGAAAACCTGAAAGACACCGTCAAATTAATGTTGCCAGCCATAATTCCATTGGCATTATGGCAAGTTTTATTAAATTGGTTCGTAAGGCTCGCATCGCAACTGCCAGAAGGAAGTGTAACCGTTTACAACTTTTCGAGAAATTTTCAAAGCGCACTCGTAAGTTTGGTCGGTATATCGATCGCGCTAGCAGCATTTTCGGAACTATCGAAACTTTCAGCTGAAAATAAAATGGACGAGTTCAAAAAAACGGTACGCAAAAAAACAATCTTTGTATTCGGCTTCACAGCGCTTGCGGCGTTATGTCTGGCAATCGCCTCAAAAATGATGATTAAAATATTGCTCGGCGGAGGAGAGTTCGGAGAAGAGTCTATAAATTTAACCGCATTAATGCTCGCGGTTTATTGTATATCGATACCTTTCGAAAGCCTGATGTATTTGCTCGCAAAAGCTCATTACGCGCTCAAAAACACCATTAGGCCGTCGGTAATTTACGCCTCGTCGATCCTTGTGATTATCGCAACCAGCGCAATTCTCAAAAACGAATTGGGTATTTTTGCGATACCGGTTTCGTTCGCGATCGGGATGTCATTGCAAGTCATTGGACTTCACCTGTCCCTGCGTTTTTTGATATCAAAACCAAAACATTTTTGGCACCTGAAGTAATGTCGATATCATCCCAATCGTGAAGCGCATTCATAAGAACATCGTATGGATATTGATAATTGTGCCCGTTACGAGTCCCAACATCGTTTGTAATGATATTTTCAGAATCAAATCCTTTGAGAACCATCATGTGATAAAGGGGGCCAAGACCGGTATAGTTGGGATTACCGAGTAATCTTCCGGCAAAAGGAGCAACTATCGGATTGCCATTTGCGATTTCGTTTTTCAAATCGTCAATCGTCGGATTTTCCAAGATTTTCCAACTTCCAAATCCATAATATTGAGAAAGCATCTCTGCGGTTTGAGCAATCGTCGTATGCTCATAAGATCCGAAATACGACGTTTCCCAATCTATCAAATCAAGAAGCTCTTGATGAAATTCTTCTTTCGTCATATCTATCCCACTCACAAAATTGTAAGCCAAAATCAAACTCGCCTCCTCGCACGCTTCCTGATAAGGCATAGACCAATCGGCATATGGCGCCTGAGCATAAAACTGAATATCCAAATTTATTGAATCCGCATATGTAGGAATCGTATTCTCGACAACCTCGTCTTCATCCGTCTCTTCAAAAGATTTTGGCGTCTCGATCTCCTCCAAAGAAATCTCGACAATGTCGCTATGCGTGGCCTCATATTTGTAAACAGAATACGCCTTTTTTGCCACGATGTAGCCTCCCGACAAAATGAGAATTATTATCGTGAAGAGAAGTATGGTTTTGAAAGTTTTCTTGTTAAACATCCGGGTTTTTAGTAATCTTTGCAAGGTTTAAGGGCTGAGAAAAGCCCCGCGACATAATATCAAATCGTTTCGTTAAGAGAAACTCATTCGAAAAAAGCTGTGCCGCGGTAGCTCAGTTGGTAGAGCAACACCATGGTAAGGTGGAGGTCAGCGGTTCAATTCCGCTTCGCGGCTCCAGGAGACAACTTAGAACTCAAAACTGAGAACTTGGGATAAGGTTCTAACTTTTCTCAACATATCCGACACCGGTCCATTTTGGGCGCTTTTGGTCTAGGTGATAAGCGGTAAAACGGCACTTTTTTTGAGAGTCTGAGAAATTGAGGATTTGCCGTTGAGGTAGCCAAATTTCTTACAACAGTCGGTAAATTTTCGATATCGCCTTTTTATGATGTAAGCATTGAGCCACTTTTTGGCTGACAGAAAGGATTGAAAGCCTTTTATGCTTTTCAGTCTTGCTTGCAAATGAGAGTTGTAAGATTCAATGATGTTCGTTGTTCTTGGAGCGTGTTTTACGAGCGTTGATGCGGTTAGTTCATCGATGGCATTGTTGATTTTTACGAGATAACTTATGCATATCTGATTATCTTTGTATTTTCTGAAGAGCTTATAAGCTCTTTGAAGGAAATCTTCTCTGGTTATTTTCTTCGAGAAAAGGTGGTACCTGAGATCATCTACGAATGGACGATATTTCTCTTCTGTTCTTACAAGTAATTCTCTTCTAATGTTCTCGAGGAAATGGTTCTGACAGGTTTGAATGATGACATTTGGGAACATGTACTTTGCCGCAAGTTTGATGTTTTGATTGTCATCGCAAACAACTATTTTCATAGAATATTTTATGCTTTTGAGGTAACCAAAATACCTTAACCAACCTTCGTAGCTTTCCGATAACGCGAGCTCGAATATCGGTACATCGTGCGTAAGATAATCAATACCCCAAAGAAGAGGTATCTTCGAGTCATAACCTCTTACATTCACATATTTGCCATCTACAACGATTATTCCTGAGAATCTATTACAATATCTCTTCGTTAGAGTATTGTTATTCGGTAATTTCTCAAGTTCTTTTTGATACTGCCTTATAACAGAAGATTTTGATCGTTTTTCATCGTGAGCTATTTTTCGTAACGGTTTACCGCTTACGTGTTCTGTGATTATCGATTTCGGTTTCCTTCCATAATCGATAGAAAACCAACATCCACACTTTTTACACAAATATCTTTTTAGCCCTCTGCGAGATCCTTTTTTGACCGTTCTATTACTTCCACATTCTTTGCATGTAGGATTTTTTTTGCATGTTAAGCTAGTTTAACTTGTACTTTTTCTCTTATACATCACAAAATCAGCTCCTCCTAGGCGCCCAAAATGGACCGGTGTCCAAAACTGAGAACTTGGGATAAGGTTCTAACTTTTCTCAACATATCCTCAGGGCAACAAACATGTTATGATTAACTATCAATAACAATTTAAATCATGGTCGCGGAACAGCTAGGCCCTGCAGAAGAAGAGTCCGTCGTCGATACGCCAACAAAGCGTGAACTGATACAGTCTCTTGTAGACGCGGTTTGTCATCGTTATCCGGATTTAAGCGAAGAAATCCAGGAATCGCTAGATTTAATAGGCGAAGACGTGGAAAACATTATTGGTGCGATAACAACTTTGCTTGAAAAACATGGCATCGACATATCATCGTTGGCGGAATTGATACCGGGCTACGAATCGTCGGAACCGATACCTGCGGAGCCACCACGCGAACACAGTTTAACAGAAGAAGTTTCTGGAAGCGGAGAACAATTCCAACGCCAAAGATTTGCAACCGCCTGTGAAGGAATATTATCGACAGAAGATCGCACATCACTTTTGCACTGCGGATTTTATGCACCGGAAGAAGGAGAACCGTTCGAACATAGCATATACAGATGTGTCGTTTGGATGATCGCAAGAGAACATGTCTTGCCAGCGATGGACCAATCGGCAATCGAAACAGCTAAAAAGAAAGATCGCCCCCGCATAAAGAAAACATTTGAGCAACAAGCTCTAGCAACAGCGACGCAGCTGCTCGCGGATAAAGGGATTGCGAACCCAGGAATAGAATTCTAGAAAAGCCCCCTACTCTGCCCTCTGCTCTCTGCCTTCTACACCACATTCCCCCTTGCCCTCTTCACCTCACCTCTTCTTCTCTTCGCTTCCAACATTTTTTCCTTGGCGCGCTTTGATCGTTTTTGTTTTTGGCGTCGAATTTTATAAATCTCTTTTGCTTTTTGAGAGTCGCACCACGAAATCGCTTGTTCGATTTTCAACATCAGCAATTTATAAGCAACAAGCCTGTTGATTTCACGCTCGCGATATTGCTGGCATTTAACAGAGATCCCCGTCGGCAAATGTTTGAGCCAAACACAGCTGGATGTTTTGTTGATTTTCTGACCTCCGGCACCGGAACCTCGCACGAATTTCTCCTGAATATCGCAAACCCGCACGCCTAACTTGTCGGCTTTTTGTAAAATCTCTTCTGTTAATTTCATTTATCTTTTGTATAAAAGAACAAAGCCTCCAAAAAGGGCAAGCACCATTTTCATTTCTTCTTCGCTTGCAGACTCTTCAACCTTCAAATCGCTATAAACGCCATTCCAAAAGCCTCGCTTGGAAGAAATATTAGCAACAACTTTCCCGCCAGCATTTTTAACAACATATTCATGCGTAGGGTTGTACAAATTAGTCATCTCGTCGAGAACCCTCTTGGCAACAGAGCTGTTGAGGATTTCAAGGGTTAAAAACGCGCCGCCATCGGGCTTAAGTATTTCCCATTTTTCAGCACCAAAGGCCATCGCCGTTTTGAATATGGCCCAAGCTATTGTGCCAAGCAATTTATCTCCTTTTTCGCTATCAAAAACTTCCCACATGGCATATCCGAATTTGCCACGTTTATGTTTCAATTTGATAAGCTGTGTGGTTTTTGTTTTATCGGTAAAAACCCCCATCTCGCCTAAGATTTTTGACTTGAAAAACACTGTTGGATTTTTGGTCTGCGGATCGAACCCCGTAGTCGAAAGCGGCGACGTAAATAAGCTGAAAATGCCTCTCTCGCAACGAATGGCTTTGATTTTTTGCATGTTTGATTGGTTAACTATGCCTCAATTATAGCCAGGGATTCGGTTTAGTAAAATCCGGAATTAGAACAGCCCTGCTTTCTTCGTCTTGCACCCATCCGTTCGAGAAACCGCTTTCAATCAAAAATTTAAACGCACGATCAAACTCTTCGATAGAAACAACACGATCGATTTCGGGGTAATTTGCAGACTTGTGCATCGGTGAATATTGATTCATAAGCCCAACGAACAAATTACGATCGATCTCCGACAAAATCGAAATTGCCTTGAAGGTGTTTTCCAGATTGCCGGGCAAAATCAAGTGTCTAACCGAAACCCCTTTTCTCGCAACGCCATCGTCACCGATTTCCAAATTGCCAACCTGCCTCAACATTTCCTTGAGCGCATCCGTAGCGACACGAGAATAATTTTTAACGCCGGAATATTTGAGCCCGACATCGTCAATCCCATATTTGAAATCCGGCAAGTAAATATCAACCAGCCCTTCCATTTCGCGCAAAATCTCGACGCTTTCATACGCATTTGAATTCCACAAAACAGGAATCTTGAGCCCGCCTTTCTTC
>Ga0172371_10014705_pt1 | contig 10057 bp, 3 predicted proteins | sample Lak12m_FD_114543 | JGI IMG/M metagenome (GOLD analysis project Ga0172371, IMG submission 114543) | Freshwater microbial communities from Kabuno Bay, South-Kivu, Congo - kab_022012_12m | ecosystem: Environmental > Aquatic > Freshwater > Lake | place: Democratic Republic of the Congo: South-Kivu... | reverse complement strand
TTCCGACACTTCGCAGTCATACACATTGGCAAGTCCCACAAGGCAAACGCTAAAACCAAAACTTGCCAAAGAGTATGCCTGCCCAAACGCACAGACAGAAAAAAATGCAGCAAAAATGAAAGAAAAATAACGAGAAAAATGAACAACGAAACGCTAACAAAGTGTATATGCCATAAGGGTTTCAGTGGGTATTCAAGCGTTGTAGTCCGCTCAAACTTTCGTATCGGTGGACAGGTAACTACTCCGCAATCCCTTACGGCACATACACTCGACCGATAAACGACAAAATATAAATAAAATGAAAACACATTTTGACATAGGGAAATTAGTTGAAAATGGTTCAATCACAAACGAGTTGGACTATGAAAGAGCTTTGATAGCTGACAGAAAACTAAGATTGCTATCAAAAGAAAACTCACATTATAAAACTTTGAGACAAAAACTTCGGGGCTTAATTGAGCAGTATGAAAATTCTGAATGGAAAAATGTAGAAAATGTTTCAAACGAAAAGATTTTGGAAAGTGACAAATCTGAACGTATAGCAGAAGCAGAAAGATTGTTTATTGATAAAAGAAAACAAGAAATAAGAAAAAGGCTTAAAGAATTAGATTTAAGTCAAGAAGATTTGGCGTTACTTTTAGGACACAGAAGTAAAACACATATGTCAGAACTAATAAACGGAATTAAACCTTTTACATTGAAAGATTTGATTATCATCAATCGTTTATTGAAAGTTGAAATTACAAAGTTAGTACCTGTTTATCTTTCCAAAGAAGACCAAATCAAAGTAAAGGAAGCTGTAAGACAATTAGACAAACCGAAAATCAAACTTACAAGTGACGATTTGGTACTTGCATAGATTAACACTACCGCCAACACGGGTTTTGCGTCAGATGGAGTGACGTGTCTCGCCAAAGGCGAGAGTACTTTGTGCTCCGAAACCCGCCCAACGCAAAACCCCGAATCGTTACAGATTTAAAAAAACGACAAAGGAAATGCAACAGGCACACGGGTCGAAATACTACTACTGGTTTCAGATTAAAAGCATGTTAAATCAAGGTGCAAACACGCATAGTTAAAAGTACAAAACGCTAAATCAAGTTGCAAACTCGCACAGTCAAAAGTACAAAATGCTAAATCAAGTTGCAAACACGCACAGTTAAAAGTACAAAACGCTAAATCACATTACGAACACGCACAGTCAAAAGTACAAAACGCTAAATCAAGTTGCAAACACGCACAGTTAAAAGTACAAATAGCTAAATCACATTACGAACACGCACAGTCAAAAGTACAAAACGCTAAATCACATTACGAACACGCACAGTCAAAAGTACAAAACGCTAAATCACATTACGAACACGCACAGTTAAAAGTACAAAATGCTAAATCAAGTTGCAAACACGCACAGTCAAAAGTACAAAACGCTAAATCAAGTTGCAAACACGCACAGTTAAAAGTACAAAACGCTAAATCACATTACAAACCCCGATTGATCAGCTTTATAATACTTCACCTTATTATCTTTTAATCCGGCGGGCAATTATAAAATATTTTGTAAGTTTGGCTTTTAATTTCCAATTGAATAGTTTAAAATTTTATAAATGATTAAAGCCATTATTATTGACGACGAAAAAAAATCCAGAGAAGCGCTCTTTCATTTGCTTCAAAGGTATTGTCCAAATGTAAGCGTTTTAGATGAGGCCGATGGATGTGTAAAAGGTATTAAGGTCATTAAAAAACACAAACCGGATGTGGTGTTTTTGGATATTCAAATGCCCGATGGTAGTGGATTTAAGTTGTTAGAAGAAGTTGGAGAAATAAACTTTGAAATTGTTTTTACTACTGCTTTTGATCAATATGCTATAAAAGCGATAAAATATAGCGCACTTGATTATTTACTAAAACCAATTATTCCCGACGATTTAAAAAGTGCGGTTAAAAAACTGGAAAAAAACGCCGATACCAGTCATACTAAAACCAATGTTAACATATTATTAGAAAATAATAAAAGTAAAAATAATGACCTTAAAAAAATTGTACTATCAACAATTGAAGGTCTTTATGTTGTTGAAGTAAAAAACATTATTCGTTGCGAATCGGATGGCTGCTATACACGATTTATTTTACTAGAGGGCAAAACAATTATGGTTTCGAAAACACTAAAAGATATTGAAGAACTGCTTGAGGAATTTAATTTTATACGACCGCACAAATCTCATCTAATCAACTTAACGCATGTTAAAACTGTAAATAAAATTGATGGCGGAACAATCGTTATGAGCGACGCTAGCCATGTACCCGTTTCGAGAAGAAGGAGAGAGTTAGTTGTTGATTTTATTCATCATTTATAATCGAGAACCAAATTTATCGGCTTCAATTTAATAACAATAAAATCTTCTTTTTTTTACCGATAACTTAACTTTTACTACCGTTAACTTAATCAAACCTACCGTTAACTTAATGGAGCTTGCATTACTAAAAACATTGTTGCTATCTTTACCGCAAAAGCCAGAACGCCATCTGCTTTTTATTCGAAGATGATAAAAAAAAATAGATTTAAAATAGCTCATTTACAGAAGAATAAAAAAATATATTAAACGAAAAACAAATTTTTTATATAAGAATATTAAAATATTTCTATCTTTACCGCCCTTAAAAGCATACTAAGAAAGATTAATAACGTAAAAAAAAATATATGTTTCGAAAATTACTACTTATCAGCTCGCTTCTACTTACCTCAACAGTCTTTGTTTTTGGACAATCGGGTACTTTAAAAGGAAAAATGACAGATAAAGAGAAAAAGGACCCTATACCTTTTGCAACTATTGTAATTTCTGCCGGAGGAAAACAAATTGGAGGAGCCAACTCTGATTTTGATGGTAATTACACCATTAAACCAATTCCGCCGGGAAAATATGATGTAAAAGTTACCTCTGTTGGGTTTAAGCCCATGATGTTTACAGGAGTTGTTATCAATTCTGATAAAATTTCTTTTTTGGATGTTCCGATGGAATCTTCCTCAACAGATCTAAAAACTATAGAAGTTGTTGAATACAAAGTTCCGCTTATTTCAAAGGATGGAACAATGTCAGGAGGTACTGCTACTTCTGAAGAAATTGCAAAAATGCCTGGTCGTTCTGCAACATCGGTAGCTGTTACCGTTGGAGGTGTGTTTTCAAAAGATGGTGAAGTAGGAAGTATACGCGGTCAGCGCTCAGAAGGTACCGTTACTTATATCGACGGCGTTAGGGTTCGTGGTTCTTCAAGCGTTCCACAATCGGCTATTGAACAGGTTTCGGTTATTACCGGAGGTACACCGGCTCAGTATGGTGACGCAACAGGTGGTGTAATTAATATCACTACAAAAGGCCCTTCGCGTATTTTTGGTGCAGGGATTGAGTTATTGTCCTCGCAAATTTTCGATGCGTATGATTACAATCTAATTGGGTTTAATCTCCAGGGTCCACTAATTATGGGCAGAGACTCAAACAAAACTTCATCGCTTTTGGGATTCTTTTTATCAGGGGAACTTTCCTATGAAAAAGACCCTAGTCCCTACAGAATAGGTGTTTATAAATGTAACGACGAAACCCTTGCCAAACTTGAAAAAGAACCTATCAGACCTACAGGTCTTGCTACCGGTGGGGTATATAAAAACAGTGAGTTTGTTACTAAAGATATGTTAACCCACTTGAACGCGAAACAAAATGTAGCTGCTAAAGGAATTAATCTTTCAGGGAAAATAGATGTTCGTACTTCAACAAACACAAACCTTACATTTGGCGGTTCAATGGATTGGAATAATTATAATGCTTTTATTTATAGCTATTCTCTTTTTAATACTAAAAACAATCCCGAAGTTACCAATAATACCTGGAGGGTTTTTGGTCGTTTTACTCAAAGATACCCTACAGACAAAGACAGTAAATCAATTGTAAAAAACATTTATTATTCCATTCAAGCCGACTACTCAAAATATCATAGTACAACTCAAGATCCTGATCACAAGGACAATTTGTTTAATTATGGCTATTTAGGAAAATATACTTCTCACAAAGCAAAATACTATGAATTTGGAACAGATACTAATTTTCATTTGAGTGGTTTCTTGCAAAAAAATAATTATGACACTTTGGTTACATTTGAGCGTAGTGAGATCAATCCTGAATTGGCCAATTATACAAGTCAATTTTTCGAAATGTATCCAGAAACACAATATCACAATAACTTAAGTAATATTCAACTTAACGGAAACGGAAACGGATTACTAAACGGAGATGTACCTGAATCTGTTTATGGTTTGTGGGCAAACACAGGAACCGTTTACAATTCGTATGCTAAAACAGATGCTGCGCAAATGGGTATTAATATCAATGCTTCTGCTGATATTAAAAATCATGCAATTCAGTTTGGTTTGATGTACGAACAAAGAAGTGATAGATACGTTGGTTATAGCCCGGTAGGACTTTGGACTCTTGCTCGTCAATTAACGAACAAACACATTGAACAACTTGATTTTAATAATGGTCATCCGGTTTACGATGCAAATAACATTTATCAGGATACTATTAACTATGATAGAATATATGATGCTACATCTCAATCGTATTTTGATTATTCCTTACGTCAAAAATTAGGAAAGCCGGTTGATGGTTTAGAATGGATTGATGTGGATAGTTATGACCCTACAACCTTCTCAATTAATATGTTTAGCCCGGACGAGTTATTAAATAGCGGAAATAGTTATATTGGAACCTATGGATATGATTATTACGGTAACAAACTAACCAAGAAACCGAGCTTTGACGACTTCTTTACTCAAAAAGATGCAAATGGAAATTATACTCGAGCCATTGGTGCTTTTGAGCCGATATACATTGCAGGATATATTTCCGATAAATTTTATTTTAACGATTTAATTTTTAATGTAGGTGTTCGTGTTGACCGATTTGATGCTAACCAAAAAGTGTTGAAAGACCCGTTCTTGCTATTCCAGGCAAAAACATTAGGCGAGGTTTCGGATATTAATGGCACACCGGTAAATCATCCAACCAACATGGGTTCAGATTATGTAGTTTATGTTAATGACGTAAACAACCCTTCGTCAGTTGTTGGATACAGAAATGGTGATACATGGTACAATGCTGAAGGTACTGAAATTGCCGACCCTACCGTGCTTGAAACTCCGTCCGGAATTGCACCCTATCTTGTAGATCCAGCTGATAAAATTGTAAGTTCAAAAGCATTTGTTGATTATAAACCACAAACATCAGTGATGCCACGTATTTCGTTTTCGTTCCCTATTTCTGACGAGGCATTGTTTTTCGCGCATTATGATATCCTTACACAAAGACCAACCTCAGGTGGTCGCTTAGATCCTACAAATTATTATTTTATTCAAACACAAAATAATCAAATCAATAATCCAAATTTAAAAGCCGAAAAAACAACAGATTATGAATTGGGTTTCCAACAAAAGCTTTCTAACGCATCTTCTTTAAAATTCTCAGCATACTATAAAGAAATGAAAAACCAAATTCAGGCATTCCGATTTATTGACGCATACCCTCGTACATATACCTCTTGGAATAACATAGATTTTGGTACGGTAAAAGGAATGACAATTTCTTATGACTTAAGAAGAACAGGTAATGTGTGGATGAAAGCAAGTTATACGCTTCAATTTGCTGATGGAACTGGCTCTGACGCAACCTCTGGGCTTAATATGATTAATTCGGGTCAACCAAACCTAAGAACAACCAACCCATTTAGCTATGATCAGCGCCATGCATTTGTTGGTGTACTGGATTATCGTTTTGCTGATGGTAAAGCATATAATGGACCAAAATGGACCAAAAAAATAAAAGGTTCCGACAAAGTTAAAACCATTGCATTGTTACAAAACACGGGTGTTAACTTTACTTTTAATGCTGGTTCTGGAACCCCATTTAGTCGCCAAACAAATATTGTTGCCGAAGCATTGGGTGGAGGAAACACAACTTTAGCCGGAACAATAAATGGATCTAGACTACCATGGCAATTTAAAGTAGATGCCCGTATTGATAGAGATATTTATTTTAATTGGGGCAAACGCGAAATGTATGTAAATGTATATTTGCAAGTGTTAAATGTGTTGAATAGCAAAAACATAATGGGAGTTTATCAGGCAACCGGTAATCCTGATGATGACGGTTATTTAGCTGCTGCTGAATTTCAAAATCAGATAAGTGCACAAACTAACGAACAGGCATTTCGTGATCAATATGCGGTTGCTGTAAACAGACCTTGGAATTATAGTCTTCCTCGTAGGGTTCGTTTAGGAGTTAGCATAAGTTTATAATTTTAGTTATTAAATTTCCTTAGCCATGAAAAATAAAATACATTTATTATCCGTAATTGCAACTTCTCTGATTTTGACTTCTGTATGTTTTGCAGATAAAAATCCTGACGGAATGTTTAAATCACAAAACACTAACAAAAGCAAAGCTGAAGCATGTACTCCTGCAACCGGCAATTCCGAACTAAACATTAACAATGTTAGAGCTCGCATTAATACCGGTGGTGATATGTGGTGGGACTTGCAAAGTGTTGCAAAGTACTATGTGCCTGGTAATACAAAAAAAACATCTATGTTTTCTGGATCTTTATGGATAGGAGGGGTTGATGTGAATGGTCAGTTAAAACTAGCTGCTCTTCGTTATCGCCAGATTGGTAATGATTATTGGCCAGGACCTTTGACTACAGATGGTACGGCAGCGGTTGATGCAGCTACTTGTAAAAAGTTTGATAAACATTTTGTTATTACCAGAGCAGAGGTTGCTGAATTTCTTTCGCATTGTGACCCTGTAACAGGTGCATTTGTTCCATCCTCAGATTATACAATACCACTATCAATCATGGATTGGCCTGCTCATGGAGATCCAAACACTACCCAAAGTCATTTTTTAGCGCCATTTTTTGACAGAAGTGGTGATGGTGATTATGACCCTAATGATGGTGATTATCCATATTATGATTTAACAAATAAATATTGTGGAAAAAGAGACCCAACTGCCGAAGGTAATGGAATTTTAGTTGACCAGGTTTTAAAAGGTGACCAAACATTATGGTGGGTTTTTAATGATAAAGGAAATGTACATACCGAAACCAACGGACAAGCGATTGGACTAGAAATCCGTGCACAGGCATTCGCATTTGCAACAAATGACGAAATAAATAATATGACTTTTTATAGCTACGAAATTATAAATCGTTCTACTTATCGTTTAACAGAAACATACTTTAGCCAATGGGTTGATACCGATTTAGGTTACGCAAAAGACGATTTTGTGGGTTGTGATGTAAAACGTGGATTGGGATATTGCTATAATGGTAAAGCAATTGATGGATCTGGTCAAGCAGAAGCGTATGGTGCTCAGCCACCAGCTATTGGTGTTGACTTTTTCCAAGGTCCGTATATGGATAAAGACGGAATTGACAATCCCAAAACAGATCCTTTAACAGGTCAACCTATGTGTGATGTAAGTATCAATGGTGTTAATTTTGGAAATACTGTTATTGATGACGAACGCTTTGGTATGCGTAGATTTGTTTATCATAATAACTCAGCTGGTGTTATAGGAGATCCAGACATAGCACCCGAATATTATAATTACTTAAGAGGGATATGGAAAGATGGTGTTCACATGATGTGGGGTGGTGACGCTCACTCTTCAGGTACTTTTGGACCGGAATGTAATTTTATGTTTCCAGGAGATACCGATCCTTGTTATTGGGGAACCAATGGATTGGCTCCAAATGGACTTCCTTACTGGACAGAAGAAACTGCAAACAATCAATCAGAAGACAGACGTTTTATGCAATCGGCCGGACCTTTTACTTTGGAACCAGGAGCTGTAAATTATATTACGGTAGGTATTCCATGGGCACGTGCAACTAGTGGCGGTCCATTTGCATCTGTTGAATTATTACGGCTGGTGGATGATAAATGTCAAGCTTTGTTTGATAATTGTTTTAAAGTGGTTGACGGACCTGATGCTCCTGAACTGACTATTCAAGAACTCGATAAAGAACTTGTTTTATATTTAACAAATCCCCCAATTTCCAATAATTATAAAGAAAGATATGAAGAAAGAGACCCTAACATTGTATCTCCTATAGATTTGGTTGGCGCAGATCGTTATGACTCAACGTATAATTTCGAAGGTTATCAGATATTCCAAATTAAAGATGCTTCTGTTTCTGTTTCTGATATTCATGACCCAGACAAGGCACGATTAGTTGCTCAGTGCGATGTTAAAAACAATGACAAATGGGGAAATCCTGTTGATAATTTAGTAAACTACTATTTGGATGAAAATTCCGGTGGCAATATGCCCGTTCTTGAAGTACAAGGGTCAAATACAGGAATTGTCCATTCTTTTAAAATAACAAACGATGAATTTGCAACAGGAGATAAACGATTAGTGAATCACAAACAATATTACTACATAGCCATTGCCTATGCTCAAAACATTTATATGAAATATTCTCAGGAACCTGGGTCGCAAGTTCCAAACGTAAGCGGACTTACTGGCCAAAAGAAGCCCTATTTGGCCGGACGTAAAAGCCCTACTGGTTCAATCAAACCTGTTACAGGCATTCCTCATAATCCATCTCCCGAAGCAAATGGCACCATTATGCACGCAATCTATGGAAGCGGACCTAAAATAAGCCGTATTGAAGGACAAGGTAACGGAGGTTTGGTTTTAGACTTAACCCAAGCAACAACAGATCAAATAATGTCCGGATCACCATGGAAAAAAGCAGTGTTGGAATATCAAAATAATAAAGGGCCACTTGAAGTTAAGGTTATTGACCCGTTAAATGTTAAAAAAGGAGATTATAAAATTCGATTCGATAGTATTATCAATAAAAAAATTGAAAAGGTTTCTAATTCAACAGTTAACACCGGAGGGGATACGGCTACAACACAAATAGCTTATTGGACCTTAACCGATTTGATAACAGGTAACGAGTATCATTCGGATACAACTACGCTTATTGGTAACGAACAATTATTTTTAGATTTAGGATTTTCTGTAAAAATAACCCAGGCATGGAACCCCGGTCTGTACAAAGTTGGAAAATATACAGATATTAATAATCAAACAAGCGATGTTTTTTCAAATTTAGCTCCTAATAATGGCTTTCTTGAAGCATCTGTCTCTTATGCAGATAGTTCTCAACAATGGTTAAGTGGAGTGCCTGATGAAGACGGAGGAGCCGGAGCATCGTTTAATTGGATTCGCTCAGGAACAGCTCAGGATAATAATGATGCAACAAATAATGATTATGATGTTGCTTCCGGCACTACGCTTGATCCAAATTCTAACTTTGAGAAAATACTGAATGGCACTTTTGCTCCTTATCGCTTAGCTTCAAAATACGTAAATGGCCCAGCTTGGCCACAATTTATAACGTTAAATAAATTTAGTAACATTGCCAGCATTGATTTGGTTATTACACCCGATCAATCAAAATGGACACACTGTCCTATTATTGAAATGTGTGAAGACGTTAACTCAGCTTTAGCTGAAGGTGGAGCCAAAAAGTTTGATCTTAGAAAAGGACAGTCAGTAGGTAAAGACGGATTTTCTGATGGCTCAGGTACGGGTATGGGTTGGTTCCCTGGCTACGTTATTAATGTGGAAACAGGAGAAAGACTCAATATGATGTTTGGAGAAGATTCATGGTTAATAGGAGAAAACGGGCGCGATATGAAGTGGAATCCAACCAAGAATTTATTTACAGATCTTTACTTTTCTTCAATGGACGAAAATCAAATTCTTTTTGGAGGAAAACATTATATCTATATTATGGGACACAATGGTGATTTGGCTACTGATTGTCCTGCATATGATGAAGGAGCTTGGCTTTATAGCACATTAAATGCTGGTGGATTGACCAATAAAAAATATGTTTATTCTTCTGCAATTTGGACAGGAATACCTTTAGCAACAAACAAAACATGGTTGTCAAATGAAGTTAAAATCCGAATTCGCGTTTCTAAACC
>Ga0172371_10014704_pt1 | contig 10057 bp, 9 predicted proteins | sample Lak12m_FD_114543 | JGI IMG/M metagenome (GOLD analysis project Ga0172371, IMG submission 114543) | Freshwater microbial communities from Kabuno Bay, South-Kivu, Congo - kab_022012_12m | ecosystem: Environmental > Aquatic > Freshwater > Lake | place: Democratic Republic of the Congo: South-Kivu... | reverse complement strand
ATCACAGAATATTTCAACTCCGGCCCCTGCGCAATTTTCGCAGAAATACAAATCTTCCCCGAATACTTCATTAGCCCAGAAATAAGGCTGTCTTAACTTCTTAAATATCTCTACTTTAGTAAGAACACACCCAAAACCGATACCATCTACCTTGAGAAGCCCTTTAGGGTAGTCCATAATATTGTCATACACGCAATAGCGGCCACCGTTCATTTTGCGTTTAAATATCATTGGAATATACGGATAGCATCTTGAAAAAAATAATGGGGCTATAACATCTTTATCATAACTTAAAAGTCTCTCAATTAAATTGACATCATGCTTTATAACCATGTCATCATCAAGCCATAAGATATAATCAATATTTTTTTCAATAGCTTCTTTGACAATACTGTTCCTTGCATTAACAACACTCATTCTTTGCGGCATACTGATAGAGATGTCATACGGCTCTTTTAACCTTGAAATATCGGTTATAAGTTGCATAAATCCATCTACCGCAAGACTATTTATCTGTCCCGTAAAAGACGGTATCGCTATAAGTAGCTTTTTTACTGGCCTGTCAGTACATACTTCACTATTAGCCTTATCTTCTCCAGCAGTGTCGGATTCGTTCTTACCCATCTGTTTTCTCCACAAGGACATAAAATTCCTTTCTCTATACTAAAATTTGTAGTTATCTTATGACATAAATTACATCGCAGTACTTCAAAACTTATCTGCTTTTTACTAAAAAAAATTGTAATAAATCTTTTAAACATCTTTTTAAATACCTCCTTAAAATAATTAAGGGGAGGCTTAACCTCCCCTGTTGACTACATTGCACGAATGAAGCAAGTCAATCCGGTATAAACCGAGTTAGCTACATTGGCAGCAGCCCAAACGAACTGAATTTCTGGATTTGCTGTTGAAATAGATGTTACATGTGTAACACCCAGCGTCATAACCCCAGAAGAATTGTAAGGAACTAAGGGATTGCCTTTATATGCACTGTTAGCAACTCCAACCATGACTCCGCCATGAATACCGTATATCTGCACCTTACCATATTGACCATCAGCACCGGAAGCCGCAAGTGTAACTCCATTAGCTACAACACCTGCAAACAGTCCAAAAGCTGCGGTTGTGGGAAGTATTACGGTTACTCCGTCACTGTCGGTTGTGAAGTCATAACATACTGCATTACCTGGTCCTATTGCTGAACTCTCTCCATTTTTACAAATCTTGAAGATTTCAGCAGCGCCTCTACCTACTTTTTGAAATAAAAAACTCATAGTAAACCACCTGTCTATTTTCTAACGTTATTTAATAATTGGGTTTTAAAGATATTTTTAAAGATTTAAAACAATACTTTAAAGCTAAGATATGGTTATCATAACTCCCTGCCTTGACCTGTTATCACAGACCAGATTGCCATACCATAAGATCATACAAGTTCTGTAATCACCATTATCAGGTTTAATCCAGGGGGTGCTTACAAAATCTTTCCCAGCTCCTGTTACTAACTGGATATGCCTGGTATTAAGGAAGTATGCTGTTGCTGATGTACAATTTTCATCATACATAATAGTACAGCCCTTAATTACATAGTTATCATATCCAATCTCTGCTGTCTTGACATTCTTGAGCTGCGGAATGAAATTAATTGTTGCTGTCAGTTGGCTTTCAAGAGCAAGATAAACAGCACTTGGCATAATACCAATATCACACCTGTCATTACCTTTTGCGGTGTTTAGCAAAATGTCATAAGTTATGGGTATGATATTTTCATATGCAACGGAAGTTGAAGCACCACTCTTATAATAGTTTTTCCACCATGTGTTAGTGCCTGCAACAATATTTCCTATTGTGCCAGTACCGTCAGAGCTTATCATTTGCGGAATTGATGTTATATCCTTTGCACCTACTGAACCGGAAGCTTTCATTAAATCTGTTGCAAACAAATCGATAAGTGAAAGTTCAGCCTGTTTCATTTTGGATTCAAGTAAATTAATTAATCTTCCTTCTCCGCTGTTTTTAAACTCTTCAATACCGGAAATAGAAATTCCAACTGCATATTGTGCCCAGTTATATTCTGCTGCACTTAGGCCATCCTGCGGTGTAATGTCAATCACACCATAACCGCTGTATGATTTTGCAGTATTGTTTTGCCCATACATCAAGGGAGTAATTATTTTATTCCCACCGTCATTATTTACTTTCATTTGATTCTTCTCTTTCAACCAGTAGAATAACGGGTTACTCGTGAATATGTTATCTGAAAGAGTGGGTTTGTAGTTATTGAGCGTGGTTGCTGTCAAAGTATCAAAGTTTGCGTTTACTGCCATTTTAATCCATCCTTATTTATTCTGTTTTTACCTTTGCCCAACTAAGTCCAGTTGATTTTTCTGCCAATTTAGCAGCTTCAGCAAAAGTGGGTTTAGTTGGCATAACCGGAGTTAAACCAGATGGAATAGTTCCAAGTTCAAGGTTTGCATTCTTTTTTGATTCAAGGTCTTCTAAGGCTTCCTGTTTTGCTTGCACTGGTATTTTGTCAAAGTATGCAACTTTATAAGCTTCTTCAAGTGTTACCTTGTGATCTATTGCATATTTTGCCAGTTCCGTTACAACATCTACAGGGATTTTCTTAGCTTCAGCAAAATCTTCCATGATTTTATTGCCTTCCGAAATGAGTTTATCCTGGATAAACGTGCCGTATTTAGCTTCAATTTTTGATTCAAGTTCAGTCATTTTCTCCTGGACTCTCTTGTCAACCTGATAGTTAAATATCTCTTCATCGCTCATTTTGCTAAAATCGGGAGCTTTTTCTTCTTTTGCCTTCTCCTGTCTTGCCCTTAAAATTGCAGAGATTTCTGGATCAGACACAATACCATTCAAATAAGCCTCATATTCGGTATTCCGTTTTTCATGCTCAGACAGTGTCTGCTGATTTTTGGTATATTCTGCCTGAAAAGCTTTATATGCCTTTTGTTCTTCTGGACTTAATTTTGCTATTGCCTTGTTTAAATCAACCTTCACTTGTTTTGCTTCAGTATTAGAGTTCGTTGCCGATTGTTCTTCTACTGTTCCAGTTCCTTCGACTGCTATTTCCTCTGCATTGTCCAGACCGCTTGCAGGTTCTTGGACGCTTGCAGGTTCTATAACAGCAGGATTATTGGTTTGCGCTTCCATCTTTATTCCTTCCGTTTATTTAAAAGACCCTAACGAGTCCTCTTTTATCACATTCTTCTTGAAATTGTTTCTTTGTTTCTATATAAATTGGTTCAAGTTCAAAATTTTCATACATACCTGCCTGAAAAGGTTTCTCTATGCGGGTTGAAAATATCCTGTAAAGCAAATTCCCGCATTCGCATTTGTCATCATCTGAATCTATCAAATCTATATAAACCCTACCGCAGGATTTGCATTTCTTATCTACAAGTTTCATAGAATTTGTCCTCCCATTTGTCCCGATTCTCCAATCGGGGGCTGTCCTGTTTCTTGTCCGGTTACTTGTCCAGGTTGCGTCAACATATTCATTAACTCATCTGGCGGAATATTACCGCTAAGTTGAGGTTGTTCTTGTGCCGGCGGTGTTATAGGAGGTATTATAGGAGCAGGTTCAGGAATTAATCTGTCTATATCTGCTTTAGTAAAGCCATATTTTAAGTAATATGTTTTTACAAGTTCCCTTTTATTTACAATCGGAAGATTATTTTCATCAAGAATACCTATTGTTTCAGCAAGTACTCGAGATATTTTTGCCCTGTCTGCATCAGTATTTGGCTTTATAATATCTCCAACGTCTATTCGCACATTGAGATTGCCTTGCATATCTTCTTTAGTAAATTCTTCCCAACCATCCTTATATTTAACTGATACTTTCTTGCTCATGAACTGCTGCAACACTTTAAGTAAGGTTTCTGCAACATCTACCGTAAAATCTACAACACAGTCAACGCGTTCACTGTTTCTTATCTGTGAATTCTGGTCTATCTTATTAATTTCTGTTGCTGTCTTTTGAGTCTTTGAATCAGATGAAAGTTGATTTTCAGCAGTGGCAGAAATTTTATAAAGATTGTCTTTAAGTTCAGCCTGGATATTATAAAGTGAAGCATCTATTGTATCACTATCAAAGACTTTTACCTTTTCTATTGCCCCAGGTTGCACTTCGGCATTCTGCATATCGGTATTATTAAAGAAGTTTTCCCTATCTTCATCAGTTGCCCATATTCCGGTCTCAGATATAATTTTTCTCTGGCCCTTAGCCCTATGGTTTATAAGTTGTGTTTCAGTCTTATCAAGTTCCAGGACTATATCTTTAATCTGTTCCAAATCTGATAATGGATATATTTCATCAGGAACTTCGTTAAGGTATAAAAATTTATAGTTAAATCCGTCAAATTTATAAGGTTTATCTATATCTTTTAAGAATTTTTCAGATCCATTTGCAACTGTGAGAATTTTACCGCTGACTAAATCCTGTATTTCCCAGATAGAGACTCTTTTAATGTCATTCTGGATTTCATTACTATATTTCTTCTGGTCCACAAAAGAAGAATCTATATTGTAATAATCCCCTTTAATATCTTTGGCATTTTCATAGTTGTTCTGGACATCATCTTCGCGCGGAAAATAATTAACGGCAAGCCATTTTATATCGTCTATCGAATTTACATCACTATCAAATACAACACTTAGCGGAGAAGTTCTTACAAAAAATGGGTATTCCTTTTTAATCTTTTCAGTATAATCAGCTCCCGTTTCAAGTTTAACTTTTTCTATTTCTGTGTTATAACCAATCTTGCCAAGTCCAAAACCATATATTAAAGCGTCTAAGATAATCTTTTTAATCTGGCGCTTAGCTTTCATCTTATACCAGAAATAATTTAACACCGCTTCTGCTATACTTGTTGCCTCGTCTGTAGTTTCTCCATCTCCTGCCTCTAAGAATAAATGCGGGTCCTGAAAATATATTTGAGGTAGTATTGCTTTTAAAATAGCATAACAATAGTTTATAACTATAAAATCTCCTTCCATAGAACCTGGGAAATGGTCTCCTTTAAACATTTCCCTCATTCTTTTGGCACGCTCATTAAAGGCGTCTTTTTTCTTTTTTTGTCCTATGTCTATTCTTGCCTTCCATATCTTAGCGTCAGGCTTTTTTAGAATTGTAAGTTCGCTCATGTAACCCTCAATCTCTCTTTATAATCATCATGTCCTATAAGATATTTTTTCTTTTTTTCACCTACGGCCAGTTTCATATAATATTCAAAAGTTCCTTTCTTAATTGATCTGTTTTCTTTCTTCATCGGAGGACTCCACATTGAAACCTGATAAGCAAGTGGGTCGATTAAGTCATCATGTCGCATAATCGGGAAAGTCAATATTTCATCTTCAAGTTCTTTCATTGAACGGTTAAGGTATATAGAGCCATATTGAAATATAGGTTGAAGCGCTGATATACGATATTCCTTAGATTTCTGTTCGGTCTTTAGCTCAATTATCGGAAGGTACAGATTCCTTTTTTGCATTTCCTGCATCATCCAGTATTTTAAAACTTTCTGGAACACCGCCATTTCTATACCCACCATTAACGGTTTATATCGTTTATAAACTTCAAATATCTCATCTATAAGCTCAAGCGGATTTACTTTAAGCCTCTTGGTTTCAAGCACAAATTTGTTATTCTCATAATCAACACCCACCGTAACAATACCGCTGAAATCTCCCTCTGTCCTCTCAGATATAGCAGGGTCAATAGTGGTATATATATTCATTTCCGATAAATGCGGGCAATCTTTATCTCTTGGTCTGCTTTTACTTGAAGGATAATATTGCATCCATTCCGATTTAAACTTAGCATGTTCTTTATCTACCGGATTATTTAAATAATTGCATGAAAAATAGTAGTTCCCTAACGATAGTCTTAGCCTGTCAAGCTCTTCCTGCGGAAGTATTTTAGGAAAAAATAAAGAACCGTCTGGGTTGTAAGCCTGACGAATAAATATATTAAAATTCATATACTCGTTATCAATTATGTGTTGATACAGGTCGTTAAAATTCCAGCGAGTTCCAATTAGAATCACCCTGCAAGGTTTTGTCTTATCAAGTAAATTATTAAAATCCTTGTAGTAATTAATAACTTTATTTATTTGTTCGATAGTCCCGATATTATTCGGAGTTACAATATCATCACCTATAATTAAATCGTAATGAAAGCCGGTAATAGTCTTATCCACACCACCGCACATTATTGTCGGTTCTTTAGCATTTATCGTTCTTTGAGATACGGTAATATAATCTTCACGCCAACCAGTGGGAGCAACAAAATCTCCATATAAGCTTTTAAGGAGTTCGTTACTTTCAAAAGCCTTCTTAATCTTGCTTAAATAAAACTTTGAATTTGAAAAATTTTCTGTTGCAATTAATATCCTGATATTAGGATTTAAAACTATCTGCTGTATAGCAAACGCCTCAAGGCACAAGGTAGATTTAAACGTTCCACGAGGCATTAATATAAGTTTCCAGTTCTTTACAGGTTCTCCATAATCGGTGTACCTGTCGCACATGAATTCGCATAAATCATAATGTACATCTTCCTCGATTAAGTCATAGCCCAGAACTATTTTTGCAAAGTCAAAAAGAGAGTCAGTCAGTATTGCCCCTGCCTGTCGGGCAAGGTTTTTATCAACGTCCTTATTTATTACGCTCATTTGTTAAAGAACTTCACTTTCGACAGACGTTCATTCTGTTCATGCAAGGCTTTTTTCACATCTGCGTTTTCCGCATATCTTGGTTCACTCTTTATAAGGTGTTTTACAAGTCCATCAAATCTCGTGATAGTATACCCATCAGGTAGTGGAATATCTGTATATACGACAACAACAGGGTCTTGCGGAGTTTCGTGTATTCTTTTAAGCCTATCAATTTTTTTCTGTCCGACCTTACCGTGCTGGTCTACTGTTAAGATATACATTTATTTTTTTTCCTTACTTGCTTTTAGGATTTTTCTTAATCTTTGCTGGTCTCCAAGTTGTAACATTCTTGGTTTGAATTTTAGTTGCCATTACAGCCTCCATATAAAACTATCTAAAAAGTCATAATCAACACCAGATATTTTATCCCTTCCGAATCGATTGCAATTGTTTTCATTAATAAGAGATAGTCCATTATTGATACACTCATCACCAAGTTTTGAACCTGGGAATGGTGTAAAGTATGCCGGAGAAATCATACTGTCATAACCTGAAATAAATTTGCACAGGTCATAAGTCTTAATCTGTTCTAATCTTGTTTCAGTAGGAAATCCATACATTATGTTTGCAAATATCTTAATTCCTGCCTCACCGCAAATTTTTGCAGCTCTATAATTCTGTGTAACTGTGGTTTTCTTTCCTACCATATCTAAAATTCTTTGGGAGCCTGACTCAAAACCAATAGATATTACTTTCATTCCGATATCTTTTAATTTAAGAACCAAATCGGGATTTTCACATACAAAGTCAGCTCTTGCGGAAGCTAAAAAAGAAATACCCTGATACTTACTTATAAACTCTTTTAACCACTTGGGGTTAGTCATAAAACTATCATCATAAAATACAATAAATTTAGGGTCGTATTTAAATATCAAATTGTTAATTTCTGTTATAACATTTTCAACACTTCGTCTTCTTACTATAGATCCAAAATGATTTCTTTCTGCCGGCTGGCAAAAACTACAATCATATATGCAGCCCCTTGAAGTAAGAATAGTTGCCATCGGACTTTCACCCCAGCCATCAACATTTCTCTCTAACGGGTATGTGTATATACTTCTATCTAAGAATGGCAGTTCGTCCAGGTATTTAACAGACTCACCTTTAATTACTCTTCCGTTAATGTTTTTGTGGTTTTCTAAAAACTCAGGAAGTGTAATTTCACCTTCGCCTATTAGAATATAATCTATTTTATCGTTTCTAAGCAGCAGTTCAGGCGATACGGTAACTCCAATCCCGCCAATAATAATTTTACATTCAGGATTAGCTTCTTTTATAACTTCAACTGCTTTTATGGCTTGCGGATAGTCGGAAGTCATCATTGAAATACCGATAACGCCATATCCTTCAACTTTTTTAGCAAGTTCTTCAAATCCACCAAGATACTTTAAACTCAAATAATCAGAATGGGTAATAGTTGCAAGCATACCTAAGCCGTGATTGTGCCATGAAAAGCAAACATCTTGTAAATACCATGAATTAAACTGTCCTAAATCCAAAAGAAGTGCCTTCATTTAAAAATATTTATATGGGATTGTAAATCTGCATCTGTTGTCCTGCTCTGGCTATTTGGCAAGACACTATATAAGGTCAAGACTTCCGGTACATAACCAATCTTATTATCATTTCTGATGGCAAGACGCGTCATGATAGAGTAATCCTGATACTTCAAACCTTCTATATATCCTCCGCATTCCAGGAAATATTTTCTGCGAAACAAAATGTCTGACATGTCTATAAAATTGTAATAAGATGTTCCGTAAATATAGCGGTTTATTTCCCACGGCTCACCCCTGAAATATTGATTAATGATATTCCTTTTATCATCATAAACAACATTATTTGCATATCCGTAAACACATACATTATCGCCTATACTGGCAATCAGTCTTTCGGTATGGTTTGGGAGCAGGAAGTTATCACCATCACAGGTAATAAAAAATTCATTATCATATTCTTTGGCGCACCAGTTGTAAAAGTAAGAATTTAAAACATACTTTTTAGGTGTTAAGTGATAGATAAAACGATTATCTTTTAAATTCTCAACTACTTGTTTTGTATTGTCTGTAGAATGGTCATCTCCGACTATACAGATAAAGTCTGTGTAAGTCTGGTTTTGAATACTTTTTAAACAATTTGATAAGAAAAAATCAGCCTGGTTAAAGGTAGATACCGCAATTAATACCGTCAAATAAATTCCTTAATCTTTGTTATGATATAATCCAAATCTTTATCACTTAAATTCGGGTGCAACGGTAAATTAAGAAGTTCTTCATTTAACTTTTCAGCCACCGGCAAAGTCTGTTTCGAACCAAATTGCTTATATAAATGCAAGGGTTCATATCTGACTGTTGTATAAATTCCATTATCCAAAAGATATCTTGCCAGTTTGTCTCTCTTGCCGTTTAAGACTTTTATAAAATATGTAAAATAAGAATGTTTTATAAATTTAGGGATTGCCGGAGGTGTTATTATCCAGTTTATATCTTTAAGTTCCCTCTGGTATATTCCCCAGATCTGTTTTCTTCTTGACTGCAAAAAGGGAAGTTTTTTTAACTGTGCAATACCTATTGAAGCAGTCAAGTCATTGGGAAGCATTTTCGGAAATGGTTTTATAAGTTCATACTCCCACCATCTCTTTTTTTCTGTTGAAGCCTGAAGACCTGACTTTATTAGACCGCAATACCTCATATTTTTAGGTTTATCGGCATACAACAAATTACTGGAATATATTCCCCCAAGTTCACCGCACGCCACATTTTTTATACTATCAAAACTAAATATTGATACATCGCTATAGTTTGCTATATGCTTCCAGTTATCCTTATTCCATTCTATATAAGTATCAACAGCATGGGCGCAGTCAGCAATTATTGGAATATCAAATCCTGCAAGTACCGGAAGACCTGCATAATGAACAATCATTATTGCACTGGTGTTTTTTGTAATTGCTTCAGATATAGTTTTTGGAGTAGCATTTACGCTGTCATAGTCAACATCGCAAAATACCGGTTTTAAGCCACATAAAATAACAGCATTTGCACATGATATCCAAGTAATAGAAGGAATAATAACTTCACTACCGGCCTTTAAATCAAGTAAATTTACTGCCATATACAGGGCATTGCTACCACTATCTACTGCCGTAAAATCAGACACCCCGATTTTATCAGTCATCATCTTTTCAAAAGTTTCTACCTTTTTGCCTATGCCAAGCCACTGATTTTTAATGCAGTCTTTAATTTCCTTAAACTCTTCTTTACCCACACATGAACCAAATACATTAATCATACTAATTCCAATTGTCCTGTTTTCTGATT
>Ga0172371_10014703_pt1 | contig 10058 bp, 8 predicted proteins | sample Lak12m_FD_114543 | JGI IMG/M metagenome (GOLD analysis project Ga0172371, IMG submission 114543) | Freshwater microbial communities from Kabuno Bay, South-Kivu, Congo - kab_022012_12m | ecosystem: Environmental > Aquatic > Freshwater > Lake | place: Democratic Republic of the Congo: South-Kivu... | reverse complement strand
ATTATCCGTTTTATATTCAGGTATTTCATTTTCAGAATCTGATCGGCGGTGGGGTGTCCGGCATCCACGATCACCGTGTGGGCATAGTGCATAATGGAAGCGATGCAATCCGTGGTTTCCAGATCGCTGGTATAAACCAGTTTGCCGTCCTCTCCTTCAAAGCTCAGCGCCCAGGATTTCATCTGATTTGCCAGATTATGTTCTTTCACTATGTCCCCATAGCCTAAAAGGTGGTCGGTAGGCTCGGCGCTGATCCAGTCAAAGAACAGATCCACTTGTTCCATATCCTGGATCTGGAGTTTAAAGCTGAATTTCTGGCTGAAGGTATACATCAGCTGCATAATATCCACGAAAGCGGAGGGACGTTCCGGCAAAAACACCGGCAGGGACTTCGTTCTGCCCTGCAGATAAAGCATTTGCAGCAGGATGAACAGTCCGCCCACGTGATCGGGGTGGTAATGGGTGATCATGATGGCATCAAGGTCATCGGCTTTCACGCCGTGATCCATCAAGCGGCGGATACAGCCATCGCCGCAATCGGCAAGGATCAGCTGCATGCCTTTTCGCACCAAAACGCTGGAAAGATTGCGGTCTGCCTGTGGCAAACCAGGTCCGGATCCCAAAACAATCGCATCCATATTTACTCCGTTTTATGTTTCTGTTGGTTTGCCGGCACCTGGATGGGAACCTTGTCCAATTTCCGTCCTAATGCCAGGAAGAAAGCCGCGAACATCAGCGTGGTGATCAGCAGCAGATTCCGGTTGCCAATCCTGAAGATGATGATGGCGGTCAAAACGATCAGCACATTGATGGTGTAAATTATTGCCGCAGTTACCTTTATCGAGCCCAGCACGTTGTTGATGCGGTGTGTGCTGTGATCTTTTCCGCCTTGCATCACATGCCGTCCATCCCTGCGGCGGGTATAGCTGACCAGGGAGATGTCAAAAATGGCGTAGGACAGCAGCAGCACCGGCAGCAGATAGAAAAACTTGTCATTATAGCGGTTTCCGGCGTAGCGAGCCATCAGAATCCCCATCGAGGACAGGAAATAGCCGATGAACATACTGCCGGCATCACCCAGAAAGATGCGGGCGGGATTGAAATTGTAGGGCAGAAAACCGAAGGCGGAACCGGCAAAGCTAAGCGAGATCAACGCCATCAATGCCATCGCCTCCATGTTGCTTTGGGTGGTATTGATCAGGGCAAAGGCAAAAAAGCCCAGTCCCAATATTCCCGCCATCCCGCTGATAATGCCATCCATATTGTCCAGAAAGTTCAGGGCGTTCATCAGTCCCACCATCCATAACACCATGATAGGCAGGGAGATATAGATGCTTCCGAACATCAGGCTAAGCTCGGTGAGGGTGAAATTGGAGAGGATGAACACCAGGCTTACCGCAAACTGCCCCAGCATTTTGATCAGGGGTTTCATGCCTCTGCGGTCGTCCCACAGCCCCAGCAGCACGATTATTCCGGTGCCAGCTAGGTAGCCCAGCATCTGTTTGTCAAAAAAACGCCCCGGAGAGATCAGGACATCATAAATGCAGAGCAGCACAAAGCCGGTCGCCACGCTCAGTCCACCCAGCAGCGGCACGCTTTTGAGGTGAATTTTCCGGGCTTCGGGTTTGTCCACGAAGTTCAGCGCTTTTGCCAGGCGGATGATGAAGGGCGTTAAACCATATACCAGCAGCCAAGCCATGATGAATACGCTCAGGTATTCATATATGCGGTTGTCCATTAATTCTCTCCATCTTGTTCCTTAACTTGCCACGATGTAAAGACAGCGGATTTTGTCAATGAATTTAGTGGCTTTTCCTTTCGTTTCCGGTTTCGCTCTTCCCCGCCTGCATTGCGCTGTCATTACGCTGTCATTGCGGACAAAGTGCGTAATGACTCCGTATTGACACTGCAATCCGCACCAGAGCACAGAGCCGGATATCTCTTGACACAATTGCTGAATCCTGAAGGCTTGGACTGAAATTTGCATATTTTTCTCGAATTGAGGTGTTATGCGCAAGAAATGGAAGATCATAATCGGCATAGTGCTGCTCCTGATCGTGACAATCGGGTTGATAAAAGGCTGCAGCAAAGCAAAGAAAGCCGCCAAACCGGATAAGCAGACCCAGGAAACCGTTACGGCTGTCAAGGGTGAGATAACCTCCCGGATCGAGATCACGGGGGAAGTTCAGCCGCAGACCATCGTTGCCCTGAAATCCAAGGTCAGCGGCAAGATCGTGAAGTTCTACGCTGCCGAAAACGACTATGTGAAATCGGGGCAGATCATCGCCGACATCGAGCCGGACTACAATCAGGCAAACGTGCTGTTCAACACCAAAGCTGGTCTGCAAAAAGCCGAAATGCTGCTGACCACTGCACGTAAAGACCTCGCCGACAAAACCGTATTGCTGGAAAAGAAATACATCTCCCAGGACACCTACAATCAGGCTGCCGATGCACTGAAAAGCGCGGAGATCGAATATGCCCAGGCAAGCAGCCAGTATGAAATGATCCGCGACCTGGACGTTCCCGGCAAGGTGACCCACGTTTACGCCACTAACAGCGGAGTGGTGATCGAACGCAACATCAACGAAGGCGAAATGGTGCAGTCCAGCCTCAGCAGCTATGGCGAGGGCACAGTGGTGATGAAAATCGCCGATCTGAACAAGATGATCGTGAAAAGCAACATCAACGAGGTGGACATCGCCAAATTCAAGCTGAACCAAACCGCGGAGATCAGCCTGGATGCCCTGCCCTACGATCATTTCAACGGCAGTCTGGTGAAGATAGCACCCCAGGCGATCACCGAAAACAACGCCAAGGTGTTCCCCGTGGAGATCAGCATCAATGCGGACGGACACAAAGCCAAGCCCGGCATGACCGCCAATGTGAGCATTCTCGCCGGATCACGTAAAAACGTGCTGGTGATCCCCATCCGCGCCGTATTCAGCAATGACAAGAATCAGGATATCGTGTATCTGGTTCCCGCTCATGCGGATAGCACTGCAGCTAAAAGCAAGGACAAAAAGAAAGCCGCACCTCAGCTAACCGGAATCGCCACCCCCATCAAGCTCGGCGCTAATGACCTGCAGAATGTGGAAGTGATAGAAGGTTTGAAAGAAGGAGACAGGATATTGCTGAACGAACCCGGAACCAACAACAATAAATTCGGCATGAGGATGTAAAGCCACCCTATGATCCAGATAGAAAATCTGAGCCGGCAATTCGGCAACCTCAAAGCTGTGGACAAAATCAGCTTCCAGATCAAAGATCGTGAGATATTGGGCTTTCTGGGTCCGAACGGAGCCGGAAAAACCACCACTCTGCGTATGCTGGTAGGTTATCTGCAGCCCTCGTCCGGAAGCATAACCCTGGACGAAAAAAGCATCTTTGCCGATCCCCTGGCTGCCAGCCGGCAGATCGGTTATTTACCCGAACACAATCCCCTTTACGACGAAATGACCGTGTCGGAAGCCCTGGCATACTTTGCTGCGATGCGGGGCATGAAAGCGGATTTTTATGCTCAGCGCAAGGAATATGTGGTGAAAAACTGCGGTCTGAAAGAGGTGCTGCAGCAAAAGATCGGCACCCTGTCCAAAGGCTACCGGCAACGCACCGGCTTGGCACAGGCTATTTTGCACGATCCCCGCATCCTGATCCTGGACGAGCCGACCTCCGGTCTCGACCCCAATCAGATTCTGGAGATCAGAGAGCTGATCCGCACCCTGGGACAGGAAAAAATGGTGATCCTCTCCAGCCATATCATGCAGGAAGTGCAAGCCCTCTGCGATAGGGTGGTGATTATCAACAAAGGCAGGATAATCGTGGACGACCGCATCGAAAACCTGCCGCTTTACCTGAATAAAAGCACCCTGCTGACCGCCGAACTGCAAGGGAAAGACATTGATTTTGCCGAGTTTGTGGCGGCTCATCCGGAAGCTGACTTGCAGCTGGAAAAGACCGGAGAAACGGACTACCTGCTGAATATGGTGGTAGACGAAGCCTCTCTACGCGCCGAACTTGCCCGCTTTATCAGCGAAAAAGGCTGGCTGATCCTGGAAATGCACACCCACCGCCAAAGCCTGGAAGAAATCTTTCACGAGCTTACCGGTGAAACAGCCATCCCCGACGCCAAAACGGAGGAAATCGAATGAAAGCGATCTGGATCATAGCCAAAAAGGAATATCAGCTGGCGATGCGCTCCGTAGCCACCTATATCGTGCTGACCCTGTTTCTGGTGGTTTCGGGCTTGTATTTCTCCTCCACGGTGTTCAAGATCGGGCTGGCGGAATTGCGTTCGCTATTTGAGATAATTCACATCATTCTGCTGTTCTACATCCCGGCGATCACCATGGGCAGCATTGCCAGAGAAAGGCAAAGCGGCACTCTGGAAGTGCTTTCCACCCTGCCACTGAAGCTGTCGTCCATCGTCTGGGGCAAGATTCTCGCCGCCCTGATGCAGCTGAAAACCCTGATCGCCTTTACCCTGGTGTTTCTGGTGATCATTATGGTCTTTGGTTATGGCATAGACTATGGCGCGGTTATTTGTGGCTATCTGGGCTTGATTCTGGCTGGCACGGCTTATATCGCCATCGGGGTTTTCGCCTCCAGCCTGCCCAGCAACCAGATTCTGGCATTTGTGCTGGCATTGCTGATCAGCAGCGCTTTTTACGTGATCAAATACCTGCTGCCGCTGATTCCGCTGAACCTGCTGGCTCCTATTCAGTATCTTAGTTTTGATTATCATCTGTCCAGTTTGTTGCGGGGTGTTCTGGACACCCGGGACATCCTGTTCTTTGTGGCGGTTACCGTGATCTTTGCCCTGCTGGCGGAGTTCAACCTCCAGTCCCGTAACCTGATGCAGGAGAGATAGATGAGCAGTGTAAAACAAACCGGTTCCATCCTCGGCAGCCTTGGCTTGAAGCTGGCGATAATCTTCATGATCCTGCTGGTGGCGTCCTATCTCAAGCTGCGGCTGGATTTTTCCCAGAATCACATCTATTCCCTGTCCAAAGTGAGCAAAGACGCTGTGCACCGATTGAAAGACAATATGGTGGTGAAGCTGTATGCCAGCTCAGAACTGCCAGCGGAAATGAGCTCGGTCGATCGCTATCTGAAAGACCTGCTTTCCGAATATCAGCAAGCCGGCAAAGGCAAATTCCACTATGAATTAATCCATGGGCTTTCCCTGGAGGAACTGCGCACTCAGGCTCAGCAGAACGGCTTGAAAAGCATGTTCTTCCAGATTTACGAGAATGACAAGACCACCACCAAAGAGGTGATCTACGGTCTGGTGTTCGAATATCAGGGCAATGTAGCCTCGATGAACGTTATGCCCCGCACGGAAGCCAAGCTGGAATATGAGCTTACCCTTAAAATCCAGAGCCTGGTGCGTTCCGCTTTGCCGGAGATCGGTTTGTATGCTGATACGCTGTATGCCATGGCACCCAAGCGCGTTTTTGAGGATGCCCTGAATCAAAACTACAATGTGGTGGAAACCGACCTTTTTACCCCGCCCAAACAAACCCAGGTGATGATCTTTCCCGGCACCATCGACAGCCTGAGCACTCAGCAGCTTTACAACCTCGATCAATACATTATGAAAGGCGGCAGCCTGGTGGTGATGCAGGATAAGGTGATCAGCGACGGCAGAAGTATCATGCCTCTGGAAAACAATATCTTCCCCTTCCTGGAAAATTACGGCGTGAAATTCAGCGACGCCGTAGCCATGGATATCTATTGCGATGTCCGGCAGATCGGGGTGGACACTCAATTGCCTTTTCCGATTTATCCTGTGTTGCGGGGTTCAGACCATCCCATCACCCGCAATATCAATGGGATAGTGATGTATATGCCCACTGGTATCTCCGCCGCAAATAAGCCGGAACTGAAATATACCACGATCCTTGCCACTTCCGCCAATAGCGCCCTGCTGGAAGGACCGGACTACGAAATGAACGCCAGTATGTTCCAAGACCTGGACACCGCTGTTTTCAAACATGCTCCCATCCCGGTGGCAGGAATCGTGGAAGGCAGGATGCAGAGCTATTTTGCCAACCGACCGGCAGACCAGAAACCGGGCTTCGTGAGTGAGAACAAACACGGCAGAATGGTGGTATTCGGAGATAGAGAACTTTATATCGACGCCGATAAACGGGAATATCAGGATCGGGACTACGTGATCCTGAACGCCGTGGACTGGCTGCTGAACCGCAATTCGATGATCAATATCCGTGCCCGGCACCTGCAGACCAGTATCCTGAACATTCAATATTATATGGACAAGCACGACATCATCTGGGGCGATCCCGAAAAGAACGAAATGCGGATCAAAACCGGCATCAAGCTTGCCAGCGTGGTGCTGCCGTCCCTGCTGCTCCTGCTGCTGGGAGGTTTTCTGGCGCTGCGCCGCAAGCAAATGCAAGGAGAGACCGATGAAAAAGAATAAACTGCTCCTGATCGTCATCCTGGTAATTCTGGCGGTGCTGTATGTGATTCTGCGTCTGGGCAGACCCGAAGAAAAGCTGCGTCCGGTATTCGGTTTGGACAGTCTGGCAGTGAAAAGCATCGAGATCTTCGACGCCGCCGACAGCCTTAAACTGGAAAAAGAAAAAGGCGTATGGTTCCTCACCCAGCCAGTGCATTGGCAAGCCGACACCCTGAAGGTGAACCCCCTGTCTCAGAAAGTGCTAACCGCAAAATATCCCCTCACCCCCATGGGGACTGGCAGCGAAGCGATCAAGCGATTCAGTTTGCAGGACAAGGAAGCCCTGCACATGGTGGTAAGCGGCAACGGTAAAAGAATCCACGTCCTGTTCAGCAATCTGGGCAATCCCTACGACTATTTCCGCTTTGCCGGCAGCGATCAGATTTATCAGATCAAAGCCAAGGTAGTGAACACCTTCACCACCGATCTGCCCATGTGGCGTTCTCCGCACGTGGTGAGCTATTACGAGGATGAACTGCTGAAGATCAATATCACCCGCCAAAACAACACCGCCACCTTTACCCGCAAGGATTTTGACTGGTTCTATCAGGACAAACGGCTTAATTTCCAGATTCCGCGCAACAACATCGCCATGACCAAGCTGGTAAACATCCTTTCCAATCTGGACACCTATGTCTTTGTGGACAAGGCGAAACCTGAGCTGCTGGAGAAATTCAAAACCCCGGAGATCACCGTGCAGCTGATCCTCACCGAAAACCGCACTCAGGAACTGAAATTCACCAAATACGACTCCACCCAATACATGATGATGGTGGACAACGACCCCAATGTGCTGTTCATCGTTTCCACCGACACGGTATATCGCTTTAACCGCAGCGGCGACGTATTCAAGATCAAGGGTTATGGGATATGATCACCATCCAAAGGATCACCAGGCTAACCGTAGAAACCTACGCTCAGGCGATGCAACTGTGGCTGGACACCGGCATCAGCAGTCCGCAACGCAATGATAGCTTTGCAGCTGTTGAATTCAGCCTGCAACATACCGGCATGCTGATCCTGGCTTACGAAGCGGATAAGGCGGTGGGTGTGGTATGGCTGAATCACGATTTCCGCAGGCTTTACATTCATCACATGGCGGTTTCTCCCCAGCTGCAAAACCGGGGAATCGGCACTATCCTGATGCAGGAAGCGGTAAAAGTAGCCCGCGAATTGGGCTATCAGGCAAAACTGGAGGTGCACAGGGACAATCCGGCTGCCAGGCATCTCTACGAAAAATTTGGCTTTACAGAATTGGAGGGGTATCTTACCCTGATAAAAAGAGATATCAGCCTTTCTTAGAGGAGGAATAATGAAGAAAAGACTGCTCATCGCCACCGGCGGAGGAGACTGTCCGGGTCTGAACGCCGTGATCAGAGCCATTGTCAAACGCGCCTCACTGGAGCATAACTGGGAAATATTGGGTAGCATCGACGCCTTTGACGGTTTATTGCGCGATCCGATGCATCTGGTGGAACTGAATACCGAAAAAGTGGCGGGTATCCACGTAATGGGCGGAACCATCCTCGGCACCACCAACAAAGGTGGACCCTTTGCCTGGCCCATCAAGAACAGCGACGGCAGCTGGACAACCGTTGACCGCTCGCAGGACTTTATGAACCGCCTGCAGTATCAAAACATCGAAGCGATCATCAATATCGGCGGGGACGGCTCGCAGCGCATTTCGCAGCAGCTTTTCGAGCTGGGCTGTCCGGTGATCGGAGTGCCAAAAACCATCGATAACGACCTTTCGGACACGGACTTCACCTTCGGCTTTCAAACCGCGGTGGATGCCGCTACGGACGCCGTGGACAAGCTGGTTACCACAGCCGCCAGTCATCACCGCATCCTGATCCTGGAAGTGATGGGACGTTATGCCGGCTGGATCGCTCTGCATTCCTCCATCGCCGGGGGCGCGGAAGTTTGCCTGATCCCCGAAATCCCCTACAGCATCGAAAAGGTGATGGAAGCCATCAACCGCCGGATCGACAACGGCAAGGGCTTTGCCAATATCGTGATCGCCGAGGGAGCCATGCCCATTCAGGGCGAAATGTGCTACAGCGAAAGCGAGGAACCTGGCGCCATGAAGATCAAGCTGGGCGGAGCGGGTTTACGGCTTTCGCAGGAACTGAAATCCGCCGGTTGCAGCATCGATATCCGCGAGACCATTCTGGGTCATTTGCAGCGCGGAGGACGCCCCAATGCCTTCGACCGCATCCTGGCATCACAGTTTGGCGTGAAAGCCTTTGAAATGGTGCTGGAAGGCAAGTGGGGACACATGGTGGCTTATAAGCATCCGAATATCGTGGCTGTTCCGATTGCTGAGGCAATTCAGGATTATAACCTCGTTGACGTAAATTCAGACCTGGTAAAAACTGCCAGGGGACTGGGGATATCGTTGGGGGATTGAGGGAATAGGAACACGGATTTTACGGATTGAACGGATTAACGCGGATTCATTTCTAAAATAATATTCGCAAATTGAAAAAGGGCGGATCAACCGCCCTTTTCAGCAACACACAAAGCCCGTCACTAAGCTCAGGCTCTGTGCAAACAATATTATATCGGATTAGAACCTATATCCCAGTCCGATGTTACCGGAGATGGAATTGGCGTTATATACGCCGGGCATGTTATAGGGAGTGGTGTCCGGGGATGCATCGGTGATTTTGCGTTCGGAGAACATCACATACTGGGCGTTCACGTCCAGGATGAATTTGCCAAACATTCTGCCATAACCCAAGTTTCCACTGATCTTGTTGCCAATATCGGACAGGGTGATGGTTTGGGTATCTTCGGGAATCGGGCTTTGATCGTAATATGCACCACAGCGGAAGGAATTTGCACCCATCACGTATTCGGTTCCCAGGCTGATCCGGTTGGTGTCTTCCCATTTGAACGGCACTACGGATTCAGTAGTTCCCAGCACGTTGGCAGGGGTTTTCATGGTGATCTTCACTTCGTCCAGAGAGTTCCACATGGTGTAGGCATAATCCAGATCGACCACCCAATTGGGCATAACCTTGTAAGAAACGCCAAAACCGATGTCGGCAGGCAGATTGAGATCGGTGCTGATATCAGATTTTCCGCCAGTTTTCGCAGGGGCAGCTGCCACGGGCTGGGGAGTCCAGAGATAGATCTCCGCATCGCCGTCCATCGGAACTTTTACAGGCATTTTGGCGGAAAGACCCAAAGACAGAGTGGGCATGGGTTTGTAAAGAAATCCCATATTTGCACCAAAACCAATTCCGCTGCCTTTCATATCCGAGCTGATCGGCTGCAAATAGGCAGTAGCACCCAGGCTCGGATTATATGAGATCTTGCCCAGTTCGATGGTGCCGTATAATACGCTTACCCCCAAACCTGCGGACAGATTGGGCATAACCTGATAGGCAACCGTGGGATGCACATCAAAAAAGGCGATCGAACTTTTCAGTTCATTTTCCGGAAAACCGGCTGCATAGGTTAAAGGACCAGTAGTGGTGGTGGAAGCAGGTAAATTATATACATCCCAGGTGGTTCCCAAGCCGTAAGGCACATAAACGCCCATACCGTATTTCAGTTTGGGATTTTT
>Ga0172371_10014701_pt1 | contig 10058 bp, 9 predicted proteins | sample Lak12m_FD_114543 | JGI IMG/M metagenome (GOLD analysis project Ga0172371, IMG submission 114543) | Freshwater microbial communities from Kabuno Bay, South-Kivu, Congo - kab_022012_12m | ecosystem: Environmental > Aquatic > Freshwater > Lake | place: Democratic Republic of the Congo: South-Kivu... | reverse complement strand
TTGTGAAAAAATAGGAATCATATTTTTTCGGTTTAAACGAAAGGGCTAAAAGAGGTACAATTAAACACTTCTTTTAGCCTTTTCCCATTTTACAGATTGACCTCCTTTAATAAATCTGAAAAACCCCAGAAAAACAGCAAAATTCATCATCAGAAAGTAATATGGAATGAACAAAACCTTGATTTTGATTTTCCTGTTTTCGAGGAACCAACCTGCAATTGCTGCAATGTAAAATACAATTTGTCCCAGCAACAACCCGGAATAAAATCCTGAAAATCCATGCTTTAACACAATTAAAACATTTAGGATTAAAACAAAAAACAATCCAAAAGGCGCTAAAGTCCAGCGTAAAACCCTGTGCGAAATGTATTGAAATGAAAGCACTCCATATTTGAAAATGTTCAATAGTTCTTTTAATCTGATAATTGACTGGAAGCCACCGGCTGCTATTCTAGTTTTCCTTTTCAATTCGTTCTTAATATCGGCTGAAGCAGTTTCCATGGCATACGCTTCTGGGTCATACTGAACTGTAAATCCTTGTTTGGCTATTCTGAGTGAAATGATAAAATCATCAAGAATTGTATCATTTTCAACGGGTTGAAACAGGTTGTTGCGAATAGCAAATAGCTCACCAGCAGCGCCGACTACCGTAAATAATTCAGCATCCCATTTTTTTAACTTCGACTCGTATTTCCAATAAAATCCTTCGGTAGCAACCGCATTGTCTTTTTCTTTTTGCATAACCCGTTTTTCGCCGGAAACACAGCCTACCCGTGGGTTCTGGAATAATTTTACAATACGCCTGACTGAATCCTTTCCAAGCAATGTATTTCCGTCGGAAAAAATGACAATGGGAGTTGTTACGAAAGCCATTCCACGGTTCATGGCAGCTACTTTTCCCGCCCGTTCTTCCTGGTGATGTACTTCAACTTCATGGAATTGTTTGAGAAGTTCGGGTGTGCCATCATCAGAACCGTCAGTTATCCAGAGGTATTTCATCTTCTCGCGCGGATAATCCAACGAAAGCGAGTTTTGCATCTTCATATCCACATTTTCCCTCTCGTTGTAAGCTGTACAAAACAAAGTAACTTCGGGTTCAAAATCTTCCATCACCGCCGGTTCCATTCTTTTTTTTACCAACCTTTTCATTTTGATGATGATGTAAAGTAAAATCCCATACCCGATGTAAGCATAAAAAATTATGAACAGAAAAAACCAGAAGAAAATCTTTATTATTAACATAAGCCAATGGCGGATTTTAAGTTAGAACTACATGTACACATTCAGTAAAAAATTTCTAATTACCACACATTCAGTAATTTGATGAACAAAAGTAATTAAAATGTTTGTAAAAGCTATTTTTTCAAATCAAAAAGATAGGCTGACGATCCTTTTGCATGAAATTCTTTCAAGCGGTCATATCCATTTGATGTTAATTGAGTTACGATGTATTCTTCTTCATTATCGACATCATGACTAACCAAAAGCCATTTTGGTCCCGAAATTTGCATCACTTCTTTGAGATATTCCGGTTTGTTGGTTTTGTTTGATGTGCCGCTAACCAACTCGTTTTCAAAATCTAAATAGTTAATTATCCGGTAATATTCAATTGCATTTGTAGCTCCGTAATAGACATAAATCTTGTCCTCAGAGCTAATGTTTTTTCTGATAAAGTTCATCGACTTCTTCAATTCCTCCTTTTCCATAGGAAACCCTTTTAAGAATAAGAGAGATGCAACAAAACATGAAAAAACAACGGCGATAATTCGTAATCGCGTTGTTGTCAGGTAATTATTTAAAAAATGAGCCATTAGACCAAAACCATAGCCAATGGCAATAATAAAATTGGGAACCATGTAAAGGATCAATCTCTTGTCGAAAGGATAAAACTGAAATGCTGATAAAGATAGGTGAACAATTATTGGTAATAAAAACAAGATTATGAAAGCTTTCTCTTTTCTTTTGATAATCAAATTAATAAAGCCAGCAAATACTAAAAGTCCAAAAAATGAACCCACAATAACAGATTTACTGTTGCTTAAAACTCCCAGAAGGACTTGGGTTTTCTCGAAGAAAAAAAGTAAGAATGCCGGATTGGTTGGATTTAAAGGCATAAATGCGTTTGCACCTTTCCAATAATCGAGCATTACTGTCCTTGCAGGGTGATCTAAGATAAAGAAAAAATAATAAATCCCGAAAGCCACCACCCAACTTCCGAAAACCACAACAAATACTTTGAATTTCGTTTTCCTGAAATCCTGAATAAACCAGTATAATCCTGCTGAAAATAAGATTATTACGGCAACATTAGAAAGAAATACCGAAATGACACCAGCAATAGAAAGCAAAAGGTATTTGCTCCTGGGAATTTTATAAGTTTTTAATATTAAATAATTTACAACCGAAAGAACCATTACATCTGTCATGTACTGTTTTACCTCATTTGAGTAATAGATTAAATTTGAGTTGAAAACAAAGAAGGCAAGGGTGACAATCCGGAGATAAATAAAGTCAAATAAGGCACTGATGATCCTGAAAAACGAGAAGAGGGCAAAGAGGTAACAAATGAGGGGAAATAAACGCAGGCCAAGTTCAGAATTTGGAATGACCCATGAGAAAAACCGCTCAAATTGGAGAAACAATACAGGTGCGACCTGATCGAATTTCAGGGGTTTAATAAGATCGACAGCATTGATTGTCACAATATTAATAGCCAGCATTGCTTCGTCAAGCCACAAACTCCGGTTGAAAAAATATTGAATCAATGAAAGTAAGACGCCTGCTGTAAAAACCGAAAAAAGAATAATTTCCTCAAATTGTTGTTTTTCGGGTATCTTACTCAGCAATTTATTTCTGAGACCTGGTAGCATTTTTCAATTTTGTTTAAATTTAAAAAAGTTGCTTTAATTTGCAGAATTAGAATAAGTTAAAACATAGGTTTCATCACTGCCTCTGCATTTTTGTATTAAGAATTTGCCCAATTGCATTCGAAAATTCTTCGGCACGGGCAGCCCATGAGTTGTTTTTGGCAAAGTCGATTCTTGCTTGTTTTTTTGAAACGGAATCATTTTCTACTTCATAAACCAGTTTCTTTAAAAATTCCTCTTTGGTTGATGCTACACTTACAACCTCCCTGAACTCAGGAAGGTTAGCAAAATCAGTCATAACCACAGGAAGTCCTACACTCAGGTATTCGTTAATTTTCATGGGGTAAACATTTCTATTAACAGGAATTCGTGTGAGTGGAATCAGGCCGGCGTTGCAACTATACATGAGTTGGGGTACTTCATCAGGTTTTACTGGTTTTTTCAAAATTACATTTTTCAAATTTGCCAATTTGTTGTATGCTTCCTCATTGGCATTTCGTCCGACAATCAGGAATTCATATTCTGGTAATTGTTCTGTCAACCAGGAAATTAAATCAATTTCAAATCTGAAATCGATGCTGCCAATAAACCCGATTTTTTTCCTCTTGGTTATTTGAAGATTATCCAGATCGACAACCTTATTGAAAAGTTCAAATTCGACCCCGTTTTTTACAACAAACGTATTGGGATTAAAATTCAATTTCGATTGATAAAGAGCTTCAGAAGAAGTAATTACACCATCCACAATCGAACAGTATTTGTTTTCGACTTCAAGTCCGCGTTCTTTGTTGCGGGCATCATTTATGGCATCGTAACAGTAATAAATATTGAGGCTTTCGCCGAGTTTTCCAATCATGTTCAGTCCCACAAACGGGTTGAAAGCATTAATTACAATGGGTTTGCAGAAGTTTAATTGCTTCATGTTTTTTCGTAACGACCTTGAAACGATTGAAGAATTCAATTTCAGCACATTATTAAATGCCTTGTCGTTAGATAAATATGCGAATGGAATAGTAGGTGGTGGATTAAACAATCGCAGTCTGGCACCTGTTGGAGCCTTTATTTCGCTCATTCTGGGTTTTAAACCAAGAATCTTTTTAACTGGAAAGACCTGGTTGCCCAATAGTCCGGACAGAGCATCTTTAATCGTGAACGGGTATTCTGAAAACAAGATCTGGTTATGCAAAGCCAGATAACTCATGAGTTGAACGGTTGATTTGACAAAATCTCCGTGCCATGTGGTATAACTGATACAAACAATGTTCTGATTACGAATCATTTTTTCGTCCCACTTGTTTGTAGATTTCAAGAACATTTTCAGCCATTTTGGCCCAGGTGAATATTTGTGCATGCTCGTAAGCTCTTTGAACCAGATCATCAGCGATGGTCTTGTTATTAAGTAACAGAAGCATGGCATTGGTAATTTCTGCAGGATTGTATGGATCGACCAAAATAGCATTTCCACCCGATACTTCGGGCATAGATGAAGTATTTGAAGTAATGACCGGTTTTCTGCATTTCATAGCTTCAAGTATTGGAATACCAAAACTTTCGCGCAACGATGGGTACAAAAACAAGGAACATAAATTGTAAAGCATTGGCATGTATTGATTTGGCACGTACCCAATCAGGTGAATATTCTTTCTGATTTTATGATTTCCGATAATATCAAGCGATCGATTTAGCTCACCCGGTTTATAATCCGAAATTACCAAAGGAATTTTTGTATCTGACTTTTCAAGAAGGTCTGAGTATGCCATTAAAACGCCGGCGGTATTTTTCTTCTCGTCGGTGTTTCCCAGAAATAAAAAAAACTTTTCAGGAAGATTGTATTTCAACTTGACCTCATTAAGTAAATTTAGATCAATGGTTGGTGTAAACTGTTCGCCCGCAGCATTATAAACAACAGAAACCTTGGAACCATCATTTTTAAATCCAAAATACCCAGTAATCCGGCTTTTTTCGGAATGTGAAACAGTAATAATCTGTTTGGCATTTTTAACGATTCTGGGTACAACAAATCGCCGGTAAATGTTCCCATATTTTTGGTAGGGTGTTCCTTTGCTTTTGATAATTCCCAGGTACGATTTTTCAAGATAAATAATATCATGCAAAGTGATAATATAAGGTATTTTGGTTATAAACGGAGCAGTATTGCTGGTACAATGCAAAATATCGCAACCCAACTTACTGGCCATTCGTGGCATAGCTACCTGTTCCCAAAAAGGGTAAACATGACATTTAACTTCAACAATTTTGAAGTTACTTGTTTGCTGAATGCAACGGTTATCCTTGTCAGGCTTAACAAACAAAAAATATTCATTCTCCTTATCAATAGCCTGAAGATTTTTAATTAATTCTAATGCAACAAGCTCAATTCCATGCTTTTTTTCACGGAATAGCCGTTGTACCTCTATTCCAATTTTCATAGTTTTTTAAAGATTAATTTATAATGATTTTCGATTTTTTTAACCATCTCGGTAATGGTAAACTTTTCCTGAATAGTCTGAATAGCGTTTTTGGAGAGTTTTTCCTTCAGTTGTTTGTTATGATGTATTTCAAGGATAGCTGATGCTAAGCGTTCAGGGTTTTGCTGGGGGACGAAAATACCATTTTCATTGGCCGTGATAATTTCTTTGGTTCCATCAATGGGTGTTGCTATGATGACTTTACCCATCGACATTGCTTCGAGGATCCCGATTGGCAAGCCTTCCCACAAAGAAGGGAGGCAATAAATATCGATTGCATTCAAAATATCAGGAACATCCAGTCTGAAATCTTCGAATACGACGTTTGATGAAATCCCGAAATCCTTTACCATTCGAACCGCTTCGTTTTTTAAATCACCTTCTCCAACTATTAACAGCATGATATCACTGGTTTGATCCAACACGATTTTCATAGCTTTAATTAATGTCAAAGGATCTTTTTGTAGCGTAATTCTGACAATGTACCCAATGAGTGTTTTTTCCTCTGGAATATTAAATTCTTTACGAATATCGGCATATTTGCCTTCCGGATTAAATTTATCTTTTGAGATTCCATTGTAGATGACTGTTGAATTTTTCATGTTAAACCTTTGAATCCCATCTTGCTGATTGCTAAATGAAACACAGATATTGGAGGTGGATTGAGAGGTAAGAAGTTTTTCAGAAATTTCTCTAACCCTTTGCATGAATAAAGATTGATCCTGGTGAAACGACCAACCATGAATGGTATAAACAAGAGGTAGTTTTAATTTCCTTGTAGCCCAAAAAACGTTTGAATTTGCACGGGTTCCATGTGCATGAACAATATCAATTTTTTGTTCGGTTAACAGTTTTTTTACCCGCCCCCATATCCTCCAATCAAAACCTTTTTCAGTTTCAATTATAAACACCGGAATTCCCAACTGTCGTATTTGCTCTACCATTGGACCATCGGTAAAACTTAAAACCAATGGTGAAAACATTGTTTTGTCAATAGCCGAAACCAATTCAAGCATGTGGGTTTCTCCTCCTCCTACTTTTCCTTGCCTGATAGCTTGAAGCACCCTGATCTTTCCGTCAACCATATTAATCTTTCTGTTTTCCAAAATAAATATTAAGTGTTTGCCACTTTTGACTTTTTATTTCCTGAAATACCATGCTCAGTATGGATAAATTTCTTGTTGGCTCCACTCAGACGAAAAAGTGTCAAAAACATAATTAATAATCCCTGAGGCAGTGATAATAAGGCAATTAATGTGTTTTTATTATAAAAATACCTGGGGGTAGCCATTAAAAGGGCAAAACAAACCATTAAAAACATTGCCGCCCAGATAAACGTCCAAACGAGCGGATTAATAAAGATAGAAATCAATGTTGCAAAAAAAAGAAAAACAATCAACAGACTTCGTGGGGGAAATGAGAACTGCACTGCCTTAATGAAATAATCAAAATTACCATGGGTTAACAATTCCAAAAAAGAAGACAAAAATGAATGTTTCAGGTAAATCCATTGAGCAGAAAGCCAACGCCGCCGCTGCTTTGAAAAGTGATGAATGGTTGCCACCTTTTCGTCGTAAACGATGGCATCTTCGCAGTATTCGATTGCATGACCGCCTTTGATCAGAATCAGTTCAAGTTCTTTATCAAATCCTCCAACGGCATCAATAGATTTCATCACATTTTTGTAAAACTTGTAATCGAAAGCCATCCCCGAACCAATTAAAGCTGCAGATAGCCCTAAAACCCTGTGACCTTTTCGGAACATACTGTTATTCACTTCTTCGCTGATGGCATCGAGAATCGCCATTGAAGTATCCAGATTTTTTGCAAGCCTGTGCCCTTGTACACAAACATAGCCTTGCGAAAACGAGTTGTTTATCTTTTTAATAAAGTCGTTTTCAATCAGGTTATCAGCGTCTAAAATCAAGGCAACATCATAATCTTCGGGTAATATCTCAAGCGCTTTGTTTATTGATTTTGATTTGGTACTATTTTCAAATGATACTTCCACTAACCGGATGGGTAAGTTAATTAATTCTTCCACGGTTTCGGGTAAAAAGGAATCAGCAATCACCACCACATCAAATAAATGCCTAGGGTAATTTTGATTCAACGCATCCATTGCAGTTTCAATTATTACGCTATCTTCCTTAAATCCAGGTATTAAAATGGCAAATCTTCGCAACCTGTCATCTACAATCAGTTGTTTTCTTCTTTTGAACAAACCAGCCAACGAAATAATGAATAAGTAGAGCGTTGACATGCCGAAATATAAAATTACAAGCCAATGAAGTATCTTAAAAATCATTTTTGTGTCTCTGTTAAGCCCATGTGGTTGTTTCCAAAGTAAATTGGTGTTAAAAGTAAAAAAAACATTCAAAATGCTTGTTAAAACAATTTTTATATTTTTACGGAAAAGAATATTTTAACTCAAACCAATAATAATTTTATGGTAGGCTACGAAGAACAATATCACGAAACAGTCCATAACAGGCTGGTAAACAACCCCAAATATTATGAGGCAAGGGCAATGGTGGCGAAGAGAAAATACTTTCCCAATATTCCTGAAAATGCGCGGATTCTTGAATTTAGTTGCGGTTTAGGGCAGGATACATTGTATTTTCCAAATACCGTTGGTTTTGATATCTCCGATTTTTGCCTTGATTTTTGCAGGAAAAAGGGGAAAACTGTTATTAATGATTTAAACCTTGCCGGAAATCATACTTTCGATCTGGTATTTTCAGCCCACACCCTTGAACATGTGAAAAATCCTTACGAGATATTGGTTCAATTGCGTGAAAAAATAAATAATAACGGCCGTCTGATGTTAATCCTTCCTTGTGAAAGCCATGGTAAAGCGTCTTTCAATTTCGATGTTAACCAGCATTTGTTTTGCTGGAATTTCAGAACAATCAACAATTTGCTCCTTACTGCCGGCTTTACAATCATCGAAAACAAGTATTTCAGAGGGGCAGGCTACGACAAAATGCTTTTTACCAGCCGGTTTGGCATACCGTTTTACCAGAAAGTTACACAAATAATGGCGTGGGCAAACGGGATTAAGGAATTGTGTGTCATAGCAAAACCAAAATAATTCATTCATTATTCAACTTTTTACCTGTTTGTAAAACTATTATTATGACATTACTTTTAACATATTTATTCCTTGCTCTTTTCATCTCCTTTTGGTGTTCCATCATGGAATCAGTGTTGCTGTCAACGCCCATTTCTTTTTTAAAAGTGAAGGAATCAGCCGGACACCATGATGCCAGTTTGATGATAAGGCTTAAAAGTAATATTGACCGTCCTATCTCTGCTATTTTATCATTGAATACAGTAGCACATACCGTTGGAGCCGCCGGAGTAGGAGCGGAGGCAACAAAAATATGGGGCGAGGCATACTTTGGGATTGTTTCGGCAATTCTTACCATACTTATTCTTGTACTCACCGAAATTATCCCAAAAACTGTTGGCACAAAGTATTGGAGACAACTGGCTTTGTTATCAGGTAGAATTATAAGAGTAATGATTTTCATCACTTACCCATTGGTAATTGTTTCTGCTTCCATGTCGAGGTGGATTACGGGAAAGAACCCGGGACAGGCAACCAGCAGGGAAGAAATTTCCGCTTTGGCTAACATGGGTACTGAAGAAGGCGTATTTGGTGAAAAGGAAAACAGAATTATTCAGAACTTAATCCGCCTTAAAGGTATTAAAGTGTCCGAAATAATGACTCCGAGGGTTGTAATATCGCTGGCAGATGAAGAAATGTGTCTGGATGATTTTTTAAAAAACAAGGATTACCTGCGTTTTTCCCGGATTCCGGTCTATTCATCAAATGCAGAGAACATAACTGGCTACGTTTTTCGTCAGACGGTTTTTGAAAAACTGGCGGAAGACATGACAGGTATGAAACTCAGGGATATTAAACGAAATATTACCATTATTCCTGACACGAAACCATTGCTTGGAGTTTGGGAAACCCTTCTTGAAAAGAAAGAGCACATCGCACTTGTTGTTGATGAATACGGCGGTGTGGATGGTATTGTTACGATGGAAGATATTATTGAATCACTGCTGGGTTTTGAAATAGTGGATGAAAAGGATACCATTGCTGATATGCAGCAATTTGCACGCGAACGCTGGAAGATGAGGCAGGAGAAATACCGGTTGCTTGAAAAAATTACTGACCAGCACACATAAGTTTGATTCATTATTCAAATTTTAGTCCTTGAAATTGAAATGAAGCAATATTTTTGTAAAAGATTAAATATTAGTTGTCTATGAAAAGAACCTGTCCCGAATGTGGCGAACCCATCGTTGGAAGGACCGACAAGGTGTTTTGTTCAGACCAATGCCGTAACACATACAACAACAAGCAAAACCGCGATTCGACCAACTACATGCGAAAGGTGAACGGCATACTTCGCCGGAACCGCCAAATCCTGCACGACCTGGTTCCTGAAGACAAGCACACGGTTCACAAGGATACCCTTGTTAAAAAGGGATTTGATTTCAGCTTTTTTACCAACATTTACACCACCAAAACCGGAAAGGTGTATTATTTCTGTTACGAAATGGGTTACCTGCCAATTGAAAACGAGTTTTTTTCGTTAGTTAGACGTGATAAGTCAAAGCAATAATTTGGTCAACTTCTTAAGGATTGGTAATCCAAAATTGGTAAATTTGCATAAAAAAAATTTAGTAAACAATGAATAAAGCA
>Ga0172371_10014699_pt1 | contig 10059 bp, 9 predicted proteins | sample Lak12m_FD_114543 | JGI IMG/M metagenome (GOLD analysis project Ga0172371, IMG submission 114543) | Freshwater microbial communities from Kabuno Bay, South-Kivu, Congo - kab_022012_12m | ecosystem: Environmental > Aquatic > Freshwater > Lake | place: Democratic Republic of the Congo: South-Kivu... | reverse complement strand
TGGAGTGGAACTTTGATGGAGAATAACCAAACTGGTGAAGCTGCTTATTTTGTACATTCATTCATGGCGGTTCCAACTGACCCGGCACACATTATTGCTGGTTGTCTATATGGAGGTCATTTTGTTCCTGGGGTTATTGGACGGGATCAAATTACCGGATGCCAGTTTCATCCAGAAAAAAGTGGAGAAGTCGGATTGAAAATATTGCGGAGGTTTATTCTCCAATGAGAGTGCTTGCTCTGATTACTGCGCGAGGAGGTTCCAAACGCTTACCAGGGAAAAACATTCGAATGTTGGGAGGTAAGCCGCTTATTGTCTGGTCGATCGATGTTGCTAAAAATATATCTGAGATATGTGATATTCTTGTGTCTACGGATAATGCTGATATTGCTTCAATTTGCATAGATGCGGGAGCCCTTGTTCCATGGTTGCGTCCGGCCGAATTGGCAATGGACACATCAAGCTCTGTAGATGTAGCACTCCATGCACTGGATGAATATGAAGCAGCTCGGGGAAAAGTAGATGGGCTTCTTCTCTTGCAGCCTACGTCACCCTTCAGGACTAAAGAGAGCATACTCAAGGCTATTGATTTGTTTAATAAGAACGGGATGCTTCCGGTTTTAGGAGTATCTCCAACCCATACACATCCAATGTGGATGATGAAGGTTGAGGATGGTTACCTTGCCCCATATATACAAGGGTCGGGTTTGAATACACGCTCCCAGGACTTACCGCCGGTTTACGTGGTAAATGGGAGTATATATTTGATATCACCAGATGAATTGAGAACAAGCAGAACATTTGTTGGAGAAAAAACGATCCCTTTGATAATAGAAATGGATGACGAGATTGTAGATATTGATACTGAGCATGATTTTGCTATTGCGGAAGCTTTGTTAAAGGAGCAAAGGTAATGATCAGAGAGAGCATTGAGAATTAATGCTGATTGTCATGATAAGCTAACCAAGTCATCTATCCATGGTGACTTTTCGTTTTATATCTATATTAAATAATGAGGAGAAATAATGTATTCTGAAATAAGTAAATGTCGGATTAGCGGAAGTAAAAACCTTATTAATGTATTGTCACTTGGTGACCAATATCTGACAGGAGTATTTCCGAAAACTACAAGTGAAAATATAACTAAAGGCCCACTTGATCTTGTGTGGTGCCCTGATAGTGGATTGCTTCAACTCAAGCAATCATATACAATTGGAGAAATGTATGGAGATAATTACGGGTATCGTTCAGGATTAAATGCATCAATGGTGAGGCATTTAACACAAAAAATTCGCTATCTCGAAAATAAAGCTAATCTGGATGATAAGGATATAGTTATAGATATAGGTAGTAACGATGCTACGTCATTACGCGCTTATAAAACAAATTGTAAAAAAATCGGGATTGATCCGACAGGAAAGAAATTTATTAATTTTTATACTGATAATATCAGCTTGATTCCTGATTTTTTTACGGCCGATGTATTTATATCAAAATTCCCTAATAATAAAGCCAAAATAATAACATCAATTGCGATGTTTTATGATTTGGAAGATCCTATCAAATTTGTACGCGATATAAATTCTATATTAGCGGAAGATGGTATATGGCATTTTGAGCAAAGCTATATGCCAAGTATGTTGTTTACTAATTCATATGATACAATATGCCATGAACATTTAGAGTTTTATTCGCTTAAAGTAGTTAAAGATTTACTTGAAAATAATGGTATGCGCATAATCGATGTGCAGATGAATTCAGTAAACGGAGGTAGTTTCGCTGTTACAGCGTGCAAAAAACAAGCAAAATACAAATCAAACAACCCAATTATAAACTGGCTGCTTAAGCAGGAAGATAATATGGGTTTAGATACACCAAAACCGTATCGGGAATTTGAAGATAGAGTTTATAAACACAGAAAAAATCTTTTAGATTTACTCGAGTCATTATCTGCTGATGGTAAAAGAGTAATGGCATATGGTGCAAGTACAAAAGGAAATGTTTTGTTACAATTTTGCGGGATTACTACCAAGCATGTTTCTTATGTTGCAGAAGTTAATGAGGAAAAATACGGTTGTTACACACCCGGTTCAAACATACCGATAATATCTGAGCGTGAAGCACATGCGATGAAACCTGATTATTTTCTTGTTCTCCCATGGCACTTTAAAAATGATATTATAGCTCGTGAGGAAAAGTATATTGCTGATGGAGGAAAGTTTATTTTCCCATTACCCGAAATTCAGATTGTATAATGAGTAAAAAAAGTAAAAAATAAAGACAATATTGTTAATATTTATCGTTATTAAAATAATAGAGTGAGTCAAAAAGCAATCATTATAGGATCTGAAGGACAGGACGGTCGACTATTATATAACGACCTTATTCAATTAGGTTATGAAGTTGTAGGTATAGGGCGTTTGGAAGTGCGTTCTAACTGCGAAATCGATTTATCGCCGATAAATATCCTTAAAAAAGACGCATTAAACAAATTTATAGCATTATTCGCTCCTGATGAAGTTTATTATCTTGCAGCATATCATCATTCATCGGAGGATATGCCGCAAGATAATTGTAACCTTTTTATATCAAGTATAAATATAAATTTAATTGGTCTTGTAAATGTACTTGAAGCAATTCGTTTGCACTCTTCTACTACACGTCTATACTATGCTTCATCATCTCATATATTCAAAGGGAGTGGAGTGGAATACCAGGATGAAAACACACCGATTAATCCTACATGCATTTATGGAATAACAAAAGCGGCAGGCATGCAAATATGTCGGTATTACAGAAAAGAATACTCGATATATGCAAGTGTAGGGATTATGTATAATCATGAATCAACATTAAGAAGTGAGAAGTTCATATCAAGAAAAATAATATCAAGTGCAGTTAAAATTAAGCATAGAATGCAGGAGCAATTAATAATCGGAGATATCGATGCAGTTATAGACTGGGGATATGCTCCTGATTATGTTGAAGCTATACGACTATCTCTTGCTGTGGCAAATCCTGATGACTATATCATTGCATCAGGAAAACCTCATACAATACAGGATTTTATCCAAATAGCATTTGATTATATTGGCCTGGATTATACTCTGCATGTTGGTACGGATCCATCAATAATAAAAAAGAAAAGTATTAAATTAGTAGGGAACAATTCAAAAATTCATAATGCAACAGGTTGGTGCCCAAAAACGGAATTTAAAGAAATGATAGGCAAAATGATTGATGAAGAGTTGCTAATTTATGGTAAAAAACAAATATGAATAAATCTATATTCAAACAGTATTATACGGACAGTTCATTTATAGATAGATATCTTTTTTGCCAAGACAACAGTGTCGATGTTATTATCCCTGTTATTCATACGAATGAACTCTGGAAAGCAAATCTGATTTCGATTTATAGGGAAGTTCCAGTTAAAAGATTGCTTATATCTGACGGCGGATGTATTGATGACTCTATTGAAATAGTTAAAGGATTTCCTCGTGTGACTGTCTTTGATCATAAAGATTATATTTCATTAGGCTACTGCCTAAGAAAAATGATTGAATCAATAGATACCAAATGGTTTATATATCTGCATTCTGATGTATATTTGCCGGAAAAATGGTTTGATACAATGGTTAAACATCAAGCAGAATATGACTGGTTTGGCTGTCCACAACGTATTACGGCAATGATTGAATATAGCCATATTGATAAATACTTCGGTGATACACGACCATATGCTGGAAGTCAAATGGGGAGAACTGAAGCATTTTTAAAAGGTATAAATAGAATCGATGATGATTATGTGTATCGGCAGGAGGATTATGTCCTTGCGAGTATAATTGAAGATAGTGGGTTTAAGCATGGACGTATTGAGGATACTTTTCAATATCACCAATTAATGCATAAGGAAAGCCCCTGGAGTAGAAAACTGACGGGAGTAACGGTAAACGTCGAGTGGAGTAGTGAAGAAAAAATACGTTCTGCTACCATGCAGATAAAGGGGATTATAAAATATTTAAAACCGAATTCATATTTAAGAAAAGCATTACACTCTCATTTGTCTGAATTAATGCAGTTAAGTGAATTTAATAAAAATGATTTTTGTATATGGGTACAAGAAGTAAATCCATTATGGTCGGAAAGTATTGATTTTGGTAAAATCAAGAGAGCATTATTTGTGCGTAAAATGAAGGAAGAAATCAAAAAAATATTAAAAACAATTTAATTGTTCTATATATGGATAATTATTCTAATGAGCTTTATGATGCGTTAGTAAAGCAACATAAAGAAATATTTGATTATCAATCTCATCAGTTGAAGGATAAGTATTCAGAATATATTAAATGCCCTGTTTGTGATAGTGATAATTACAATATAAAGTATAAAAAGGATTGGTTTGTATTTTCTGAATGTAAAAAGTGTGGTTTTACATATCTTAATCCAAGACTTAATGAAAAAGGTACATATTCATTTTACGATTCAGAATGGAATCAGATATATAATCGAAGAAAGTTTTATGCTGAAAATGATACAACTAAGACGGATGAAAAGAGAAATATTGAAAATCTTAAACTGATTCAATCTAAAGGCGCTAAAAAAGGAAAATTGCTCGAAATCGGCATAGGAAACGGTTTTTTTTTGAAAACAGCTCAAGATGCAGGTTATGAAGTAACAGGGGTAGAATTAAATCCTAAAAATTGTGAGGTGGCCCGTGAATTATTAAAAGGAAATGGTGTTATCTGTAATAAAGATCTTTATTCCGTTCAGTTTGGGTCAGATATGTTCGATGTGATTTATATGAAAGATGTATTCGAGCACGTTCCTGATCCAATGAAGATGCTTTCGGAATTGAATCGAATAGCAAAAAAAGGATGTATTCTCTTTATAGAAGTCCCAAATATAGATGGTTGGATTTATAAAATAGTAAAAGAGAGGCATGTTTGCATATTTGCTTTTGAACATTTGAATTATTGGTCTGAAAGTACTTTAAGAAATGCGCTATCAAAAAATAGTTTTATAATAAATAATGTTAGTTATGAATCTGATGATTTTACTCTTCAAACTATTATAGGATACTTTATCGATCCGGCTTTTACCTCAGTAAATGGTAAGAAAAGTACAGGTCTAAAGAGATTTATATTAAGAACGATAAGAAAGATTGTGAGTTTACCCCCCATATCATACTTTGAAAACATTATTAAGAAAATCCCGGATAATTTGTGGGCTGGAAGCCAAATAAAAGTATTGGCCGTTAAGCAATGAAAAAAGTGCTTTTTGTGATTCAGGTTGATTCGTATTTCAAAGGTCTTGTTGAAGTTGCTAAATACATTAAAAATAAACAGGATCTTGATCCTGTTATATATTTCCCTCGGACCTATCCTTCTGTCGAAAAAGATATATCTACATGTTTTAATAACAATATAGAATATATAAAGGGCTTTTATGGTAATTGGATCGATTTGCAGGACATTTCTTCAGAAAATGTGTCTCAAAAAAATGATAATCCAATTCAAAAAATTATCAGCTCAGTAAAAAATAGTTTTATATATAAAGCATTAGGGTATTTAAAGCAGTATAATTGTGAGAAAAAAAAATACAATCTTTATTAAATGGTGATAAATATGAGTTATTGATACAGGGAGGAGATAATATAGGGCATAATAATTCAATATTTATTAATATTTGTCATAAAAATAATATCCCTTCTGTTTTAATCCCAGCGTGGATGGCTGGCCCTCTTGAAGCGTTTGAGGCATATAAAGATAATCCAGCAAATAGTCTGGAAAAAACAACAAATAAAATAATCGGTTATCTATTCCCATATTTATTGTTTGAACATTTAGGGGAAAAAATAATACGATGGGATTCTGCACACATTGCAATTATGTATTTAATCGGACTTATACCGCCAAAACCCTGGGCACTTCATAGTGGCTATGCTGATTGTATATTTGCTGAAAGTCACGCGATGTATGATTATATGATCAAAGAGGGCCTCCCTGCCTCTCAGATAAAATTAGTCGGCTCTATACATAATGATATCATGTCTGAAGTATTATCAAAAAAGGAAATACTTAAAAAATATATCTGCAAAAAATATAATATTGACCAATCTAATGGGATTATATTAACCGCACTGCCTCCCGATCAACTGTATGGTTCTGGACGTCCCGATTGTGAATTCAATGACTATAATGATTTATTAAGTAAATGGATAAACCCATTATTAAAATCGGATAAATATAACGTAATAATATCGCTTCATCCTTCACATCAAATAGAGGATTATGAACATTTAAATAATCATAGAGTAACGGTATCTGATGAAAGGATTATTGACTTGATACCGCTTTGCGATATATTTGTAGCAAGTATATCTGCAACCATTCAATGGGCAATAGCATGCGGAAAACCAGTAATAAACTATGATGTATACAGATTCAGATACACGGACTATGAAGAAGTAAGAGGGGTTGTATATGTTGATAATATGAGCGAGTATGTCGAAGTAATTACCCGCATAACAAATAATACAAAGTATTATGAAAATATATGCAAGATTCAAAAAATATACTCTAACTATTGGGGTGTACTTGATGGAAAATCAGGAGAGCGGATTGCTGATGCGATTAATGGGTATATGAAAACTTTTACAATTTCAGAGCTAAAATGAACTATTTAGTCGTAAGAACAAAATTGCAGGCGATTATTTCATTAAGGCTATTAGAATATGGCTATATTAAAAAACCATTTATATTTATTTCATTATATCAGTATTCTGTTGATGAAGATAACGAATCTGTTGCTTTTTATTACGATAAAATAAGAAGTTTTGCCTGTGAAGAGAGAACTATTGTTCAATCAGCTGGATTTGTTAAATATGTCCTTTTATTTGTTTTGTGTTTCTTTAGGTCATTCGTTTCAAGAGGTTATATCTTCATTTCATCAATAGATTTCTATCCGATAGCTATCGCGGCGCGTATATTTCCTTTTATTAGGATTATGTCATTCGATGATGGTGCTGCGAATATCTTGAATATTGAAAATTCATATTTTAATGAGTCGCCATTGCAAGGAAACAACATAAAGCGAAGAATTGCTAAACTCATTCTTCCATATGGCGCCGCGCAATACATGCGGGAAAAAATAACTTCACATTATACGATATATCCTGGTTTTATAAATATTGTTGACGACAACAAATTGATTCCCATAAGAATTAAATGGAAAAATGAGCTCTCAAATATAGACATTGCTTCCCTCCCTTTAAATGTGAAAAAAATTCTCCTTGGTACTGATTACAGAGTTGAGGGGATTTATTATAAAGATAAGAAAATAAAAGATATAGCTTTATTTTATTATTCTTTGGTTGATGTATACTTGCCACATCCAATGGAATCTATTTTCTCCGCCGGAGAAAAAACCATAAACATTATGGCCCCAGCTGAGGCAGTAATAGATTATTATTCTGAAAAAAATAATATTACTGTATACCATTTCAACTCATCAGCAGTATTCCCATTTATATTAAACTCTAACATAACATTTGTTGACCTCTGTGCATAAAAAAATATCTATTATACTTCCTAACTTTAGGGGCGGTGGTGCAGAAAGACTGCATATATATCTTGCAAACGATTGGGTTGAACATGGGTTTGTAGTTGAGTTTATTGTACTGCGCAATGAAGGCGAATTGATTCCATTACTCGCACCTGAAATACAAATTAAGGATTTAGCTGTTGATAGAATGAGAGATGCTATAATTCCTTTAGCTCATCATTTCAGAAGCTCAGATATTGACATAATATTAGCTGCAATGTGGCCATTAACATCTGTATCAATATTCTCATGGTTATTCTCTAACCGCCAAGCAAGGATATTTGTTATTGATCACGTATACCTTACAATGTCATGTAAAAATGAGTTAAAAATAAACATAAATATCCTTAAGGCAGTAATGAGAGCTACTTACCATTTCTCGCATGGTATAATCGCAGTTGCTGAGGGTGTAAAAAAGGATATTATGTCTCTTGGCCGATTGAAAGCGAGCAATGTTAAAGTTATTTATAATCCTGCAACAAAAGGAGTATCCCCTCACCGTGAGTCGCTTTCGATGCGCAATCAACTATGGGGTGAAGGATTTACTTATCATATTTTGTCGGTAGGCTCTCTTAAGCCTCAAAAAGATCATATTACTCTCATAAAAGCTTTTGCAATAGTTGCAAAAAAAATCAATGCAAAGCTTACTATCCTCGGAGATGGGGATTTAAAGGACGAGATTGTTAATTTTATAAATATCAATGGTTTGGCGAATAGGGTAAGTATGCCTGGTTTTGTGCTTAATACTGAATCATATTTTCGAACCGCTGATTTGTTTGTTAATTCATCGCGGTGGGATGGATTGCCACTTGTACTTATTGAAGCATTGGAATTTGGAGTACCAGTTGTGAGCACTGATTGTCCAAGCGGTCCTGCGGAAATTCTTGAAAATGGTAAATATGGAATACTTGTACCTGTAAATAATCCCGAAGCACTTGCAGTAGCTATAAAAAATAGTTTGGAAGCGCAAAATAATATCAATGCACTTATTAATCGTGCACAGGATTTTACAATAAGAAAAATATCTGATCAATACATATCGTATATGTTATCCTGAAATTATTTAAAATGAAATGATTAAAAATATTGTAAGAAAATGTCCGATATGTGATGGCATGCCAAAGGGTTTGGCATTTCCTTTTCAAACAGTATTTAATAATATTACCTTTAAATACTATAAATGTAAAACATGTAGAAGTGTATATGTTGATCCAATTCCTGATGATAACACTTTAGCTGTTATGTATTCCAAATCGGACTACCATGACCATTTCTACAAAACAAATAACAATTCAAATTATACTGATTCTGTCACACTATTAAAAAAATACCTTACTCAAGGTTCATATGTATTGGATTACGGGTGCGGTACTGGTGGCTTTCTTAAAGCCTTGGGTGACTCAGGTTATTTGCCCTTCGGTGTAGATATTGATAATGATGCCGCGTTATCAGCAGCCAATAATGCAAGTTGTGAAGCGATATCCGTTCATTCCTTCATGAAATTAATAGATAAACCATGTTTTGATGCAATACATATGGGAGATGTACTTGAGCATTTGCCATATCCGGCGGCTACAATTAGCGAGATGCTTGGTTATCTTAAGCATGGTGGTCTCTTATATGTAGAAGGACCATTGGAAGTCAATCCCAGTATGGTTTATTATGTATCGCGGGCCATAGGTATAACAAAGAAAAAAATCATAAATAAATATATTTCGAACTTCCCCCCAACACATCTTTATTTTATTGATGCAAAACAGCAGCTTCAATTTATTAACAGAATTGGAAAAACTCTTGAACAACTATATTCAAAAGTCTATGAAACTGGATGGCCGTATGCAAATAACGGAAAAATAAAGAGTTGCGTTGCTCGATTGGCCATAAAAATGGGTGAGAAAAAAATATTAGGTTCGATTTACGGTAATCGATTTGTGGCAGTTTATAAAAAGCTATGAAGGTATTGTATCTTACATATGATGGACTGCTTGATCCATTGGGAGAAAGTCAGATATTGCCTTATATAAAGGGTATAGCGCGCACTGAATCGGATGTTGTTGTACTAAGTTTTGAAAAAGCAGAAAGAGCATTCTTTGGACAAAAACAAAAAACAATAGAGCTGTCGGTTGAGGGTATTGTTTGGAAATCTCTTCGATTCACCAAAGGTTTTGGACCCGTTGGTAAGTTGTGGGACCTTATTAAAATGTATTATTGGGCTTTGTTGTTAACGTTCCAACATCACATCAATGTCGTTCATGCCAGGGGACATACTTCAGCTCAAGCAGGATTGTTTGTTAAAAAAATATATGGGTCAAAATTACTATTTGATTTTCGTGGCCTTTGGGTTGATGAGCGTGTCGACAAGGGTGGATGGAATCTCTCTCTGCCTCTGGATCGTATGCAATACCGTCATTTCAAGAACATCGAGAGAAAGCTTTTGCAAGGAGCTGATCAGAT
>Ga0172371_10014698_pt1 | contig 10059 bp, 9 predicted proteins | sample Lak12m_FD_114543 | JGI IMG/M metagenome (GOLD analysis project Ga0172371, IMG submission 114543) | Freshwater microbial communities from Kabuno Bay, South-Kivu, Congo - kab_022012_12m | ecosystem: Environmental > Aquatic > Freshwater > Lake | place: Democratic Republic of the Congo: South-Kivu... | reverse complement strand
ACCGCATGATGTTGTGGGACAGCCTTACCTATTTGCCAGATGATATTTTAACCAAAGTTGATCGTGCGGCAATGGGTGTCAGCCTGGAAACACGGGTTCCCTTTCTTGATCATCGTGTGGCGGAACTTGCATGGAGGCTGCCCCTTGCAATGAAGATCAGGGGTGGTGAAGGTAAATGGGCTTTGCGGCAGGTGCTTTATAACTATGTACCAAGAGAGTTGATAGATCGTCCGAAAGCCGGTTTTAGCATCCCGATTGGTCAGTGGCTGCGCGGGCCATTGCGCGACTGGGCGGAAGCATTACTTGATGAACAACGTCTTGAAAGGGAAGGTTATCTGAAGCCTGCTCCGATACGTACGCTTTGGCAGCAGCATCTGAGTGGTCGCCATGACTGGACAGTAAGGCTTTGGTCGGTATTAATGTTTCAAGCCTGGTTGGAAGAGAACCGATGAGCACCTACTGGATAATGTTATTCGTTCCAATGCTTGCCGGTTTAAGCCCGTGGAAATCAAAGGGGGCATTGCCAAATCTCCAGTGGTTTACATATGGTGTTATACTGCTTCTGATCATCGGTTTGCGCCATGAGATTGGGGGTGATTGGGAGAACTATATTGATGGTTATGCACAATTAAAAGGGGTCAGCTTTTGGGATGCAATTACGGTTGCGAGTGTTTCCCGCGATATCGGATTTGAGAGTATTCATTGGTTTTCTCTTAACTTTCTCTATGGAATTTATTCCACGAATCTGATTTGTGCTGCATTTTTTATAGCAGGCTTGCTAAGGGTTTGCAAAAATATGCCTGTTCCATGGCTTGCTCTATCGGTAGCGATACCATATCTGGTTATTGTGGTAGCTATGGGATATACCCGGCAGGCGGCTGCTATCGGGTTTATCATGTGGGGACTGATTGATTTAATGAATGGCAGGCAGATAAGGTTTTATGGAATGATTTTGATCGGTACACTTTTCCATAAGACAGCGTTGTTTATGCTTCCGGTAGGTTTTCTTTACGGCAATTCAATTCGAAATTTTAAAGATCTTCTGCTCTTTATACTACTTTTTTGTATTGCATTTGTTGCTTTTCTGGCTGACCGCATTTCGAATCTGATGCAATACTATATAACTGATACTCAAGGCATGGAATCTTCCGGGGCATTTATCAGGGTGATGATGAATGTTTCGGCAGCATGTGTTTTTCTCTATTTCAGAAAATCCTGGTCAACGCGCTATAGTGATGCCGGATTATGGACGATTTTTAGTGTGGTAAGTTTGGTTATGCTGCCACTTACTGTTGTGATCTCTACAACCATTGACCGCATGGCTCTTTATTTCCTCCCTATGCAACTTGTTGTTTTTTCAAGAGCACCCCTTTTGATTGAATCTACTTACTCCCGAACACTGTTCGTATTGAGTGTTTTGTTTCTCTATATCGCAACACTCTTCGTCTGGCTTAATTTTGGGAATTTTTCAAGTTACTGGCTTCCCTACCAGAATATTATATTCCAGCGCAATTGAAGAATAGGAAACTTTGTTCATCTTGTGAGTAAAATTCTTGTCACAGGTGCAACAGGATTCATCGGGAAGGCTCTTGTGCTTCGCCTGAAATCTCTGTTTATTGATGTCATTCCTCTCAGTTCTAATAATGGCGACATTACCGATATTGAGACATTAGAGTGGGTTTAACATAAACTATAGGCATTCCAACCCGGATAGTGTTCTGATGTAGTGTGTTTACTGGCTTGATGACTATGTTGCCGCTATAGAGGAAGTTTAAAAAAACAGGAATTTATTATTAAAAGATCACTGATTATGAGTAATCCGTGCAAGCCACATATTCCAATTAATAAAGGCCAGTTTTCTTTGGAAACACAAGAAAGAGTATTGCTGTTCGAAGCTAACCGAGGATCGGGGGTTGAAGAGGATTACAAAGAAAACCGCAAACTGTGGACCGAGTATGCAAAAAAACAACATCTCTCTGACTACCCACTGCATGTAGATATTGAGTTGGCGTCTGTCTGCAACTTGCAGTGTCCTATGTGCTATACAATCTCACCAGAATTCAAACAAAAAGTCAACACAAAGCTTATGGATTATAAGCTGTTTACCAGACTGGTGGATGAATGTGCAGAGGGTGGGGTATATTCTATTCGACTCAGTTTAAGAGGCGAGTCCTTTTTGCATAAACGCATTGTTGATTGCGTGCGTTATGCTAAACAAAAAAGTATTAAAGAAGTTTCAGTATTGACTAACGGTCTTCGTTTGGACGAGGAAATGTTCACGCAGATGATGGAAGCCGGTATAGACTGGATAACCATATCTTTCGATGGGCTGGGTGAAACTTATGAGCAGATACGGCGTCCGGCAAAGTATGATCGTGCTGTTGAGAAAATTGCTAACTATGCAAGAATCAAAAAAGATGCGGGGCGGATTAAGCCTGTGATAAAAATTCAGAGCATTCTTCCCGCTATTGCACAAGATCCTGAAGCATTCTATGACGTCTTTTCCCAGATATCGGACATGGTGAGTGCTAATCCGCTAATTGACTTCATGCAGAGCAAGCGTGATATGCCCAAGGAAGAGAATTTTGCTTGTCCACAAATCTACCAAAGACTGGTTGTGGGGGCGGATGGCTTTTGCTTGATGTGTGCTAACGATGAGGAAGGCAAAATCATTGTCGGTGATGCCAACCGGCAGAATATACATGAAATCTGGCATGGCACCGAAATGACACGCGTGCGTGAGATTCATCGGCGATGCGCCGGTGTTGCGGAACTTGACGCATGTGCTGAATGTTATTTGCCGTTGAAGACCTATGAGACAGAAGTGAGCGTTGGTGAACGGACTGTTTATGCAAATAAATACTTATCTGGTACGCAAAAAGTTATTGAGCTAAAAACCCCGGATAACTGTAAACGAAAGGAAATTAAGGTATGAACTGGAAGGTTCCTTTTTTTGATCTCGTGCTTGGTAACGAAGAAAAGCAGGCCGTACTTAATGTTATGGAATCCAATTGGCTTACAGCCGGACCCAAGATTGCCGAATTTGAGAGTGCATTTACAGCCGCATTAGATGGTGAAACCCAAGCTGTTGCTGTCTCCTGTGCAACAGCGGCACTACATCTATCTTTATTAGCATTGGGGGTTAGACCTGGCGATGAGGTGATTGTTCCTTCGCTTACTTTTGTGGCATGTGCCAATGCAATACGCTATGTCGGTGCTACACCCGTTTTTGCCGATGTTACAGGCGAGCTGGATTGGAACATTTCACTCACCGATGTTGAGGCCAAGATTACGCAGCGCACCCGTGCACTCATGGTGGTGCATTATGCGGGTTACGCCTGTGATATGGATCAGTTCACCGACCTCGCGCAAAAAAATAACCTGTTACTGATTGAAGATTGTTCGCATGCCCCCTTGGGCACTTGGAACGGCAAATATTTAGGGACATTTGGAGATTCAGGATGCTTCAGCTTTTATAGCAACAAAAACATGACTACTGGTGAAGGTGGTATGGTTATAAGTAGAAACTCGGAACTGATAGAGCGTTTCCGTATTCTGCGCTCGCATGGCATAACAGCTTCCACCTATCACCGCTTTAAGGGTCATGCCTATGGTTATGACGTTACCGAGCTTGGCTTCAACTATCGTCTCGATGAAATACGTGCAGCTATCGGTATTGAGCAACTGCGCAAACTTCCGATTTTCCGTCTTCAGCGCAAGGAACGCGTCGAACGTTATCGCCATCTGATTGCAGAAAAATTACCTCAAGTAAGGGTTCCTTTTGCGGAGCGCAACACCGATTCGAATTATCACATTTTCCCGGTATTGCTACCGGGAGATGAGGAGCTGCGCAATAACACATTACGCAACATGGCAGAGCGCGGTATACAGTGCAGCATGCACTATCGACCAATTCATATGTTTTCGTCCTATCAGGGAGTAATCGCCAACGTGCCGGTTACTGACCGTATTGCTTCCTCAATTCTGACGCTGCCTCTATTTCCCTCGCTTACGGATGAGCAAATGGATCTGGTGGTAGAAAGTTTGCATGCATGTCTTGAAGGTGGGATGCGAAACTAATGGATACGACGATTAAAGTAGGGTTCCTTTTTGATCGGGATAACGATTGGATTTACAATGAACTAAAAGGCTTGAAGTGGTTGCCAGAGTTTTCTTCTTGCTATGAGTATACTGAAACTTTTGATACGAGAGATGTAACTGGCATTGACGTTTTATTTATACTAGGGTATACAAAAATTCTTCGAGCAGAATTTCTTGTTTCAAATGGCTTGAATTTGGTTATCCATGAGAGTGCACTCCCACAGGGTAAGGGGTTTTCTCCGGTTCAATGGCAAATTCTAGAAGGGGCAAACGAAATACCAGTATGCTTGATTGAGGCAACTGACTCTGTTGACTCAGGAGATATCTTTGGAATGACTACCATAAAGTTGGATCGGCATGAATTAATGCCAGAGATTCGATTGGCTCAAGCAAATGCCACGAAAGAGCTAATCATTACTTTTTTGAATAAATTTCCTGAGTGCTCCAAGGTAACTCAAACAGGCATTGCAACGTATTACCGCAGACGGTTAAGGAATGATGATCGTCTTGATCCAGACAAGACGATCAGGGAGCAGTTTAATCAATTGCGAATCGTTGATAACAATTTATATCCCGCTTATTTTGATATTGATGGCGTCAGATATTTCTTACGTATTACCAAGGTTTAAATTAAATGAAAAAATATTCGATATATGAACAAATAAAGATTACTGATACTCCGATGGTGATTGCGGAAATCGGTGCTAATTACGGTGGAATTGAAATTGTAAAACAAATGGTTCATGCTGCAGTAGGTTGCGGTGTGGATATGTTGAAATTTCAGACCTATCGTGCTGAGACCATAGCTACACCGGGTAGTTACTTTACTTTTGAAGACGGCAGCAGGGTTTCACAATATGATTTTTTTAAGTCGCACGAATTTAGTAAGGATGACCACGATGTGTTGGATTCTTTGTGTAAGGAGTTGGGCATTCAATGGCTGTCAACTCCCAGTCATTCCTGCGATCTGGAGTTACTGGAAAATTACAACTTGCCGTTTTACAAGTCCGGATCGGATGATCTGACTAATTTACCGTTTCTCCGTGCTATTGCCGAAAAAGGTCGGCCAATGCTGGTTTCCACTGGTATGTCTACACTTGGTGAAATAGAGTCCGCTGTACAGACGATACTTGCAACTGGCAATCAGCAACTGGTGTTATTGCATTGCGTGGTGTCTTACCCGTCCCGACCGGAAGATGCTAACCTGAAGGTGATTGAAACCCTACAAAAAGCTTTTGGATTACCAGTAGGTCTTTCAGATCATACGCAAGATGAATTCACCAGCATTCTGGCCACGCAAATGGGTGCGGTGGTGATTGAAAAACACTTTACGCTTGATCATGCCCTCAACCTCCCTGATCATGAAGCTTCACTTGACCCTTTACAGTTTAGTCGCTTGGTGGAGCGTGTCAAACTTGTTTCAAAAGCACTCGGCGACGGAGTAAAATGCATCCAGCCAACTGAGCAAAAATGGCGAATGGCCGCACGAAAATCTTTGTTTGCCGCTGTGGATATTCCGGTGGGAACGGTGATAGCTAAACAACATATTGCCATCCGCCGTCCATCCGAAGGCATACATCCTCATCACTTGTCGTTGGTGTTGGGACGGGTTGCAAAGTTGTTCATTCCAGCGGGCATGCTAATTCAGTGGGATATGATCTAAGAAAAAATATGAATACATCACTTGTACAATTACTCAATGTTTACTGGCTCAGACCGGAGATAGCATTGTGGAGAGAATTGGATATTAGGGCAATGTCCCAGTTTGAGTTTACTTCGCCATCATGTGATATAGGCTGTGGGGATGGTATGTTCTCATTTCTTCGTGCTGGAGGTTCGGTTAGCAACCAATTTGATGCCTTTCGAGTCATTTCCAATCTCGATAAATTCTTTGAGAATGTTGATATTTATGACGCCTATGAAAAAAACGACGATTCCTCAATTGTCATAGCCCCTCCAGGATATCAAATTGATGTCGCTTTTGATCATAAAGAAAACTTGTTGAAAAAGGCTATGTGGCTTAACTTATATAGCGAATTCAAGGTTGGCGATGCCAATCAATCATTGCCGTTTCCGAATGAGAGTTTTAATTCGCTTTTTTCAAATATTGTATATTGGCTTGATAATCCAGAATTAGTTATGAAAGAGATTGCTCGCATTCTCCGACCTGGTGGTAGGGGGTGTTTTATGTTGCCTAACAGGTCACTACCTGACTTTAGTTTTTACAATCAGCTATATTTAAAAACGGGTGAAAAAAAGTGGAGATTTCTGGAAAAACTCGATAGAGGTCGTTTTAGTGATAATATTCGACAAGCGAGAAGTGGGTGGGAATGGGAATTGCTTTTCAGAAATGCAAATTTACAAGTTGTTAATCATAAAACGTATTTGTCTAAAACTGCAATACAAATTTGGGATATCGGTTTAAGACCGCTTTTCCCCTTACTTAAAAAAATGGCAGACTCTATATCATCGAGAAATTACGCCGATATCAAGAGCGAATGGATTGATACGATCCGTTTATTCATTGAGCCAATTATTGATATGGACGATGAGCTGGGTCAAGGTGCCGAGCCGGCGTTCCATTGTTATATTTTGGAAAAAAAATTCAGTTAGCCTATTCTGGATTTAGGTTCGCCCATGAGCAATGAAACGATCTGAATTCACTCGGCGGATTTAGTTCTTTACCTCTGACTTTGCCTGCGTTTGTTAATGAGGCAACTGTTCATGTTATTAAATGACGTTAAATTTATTCTTGATGGTCGAAAGTATTGAGACAGAATTAATGGAAAGCACCGCTTAACCTAACTTGCTTCAAGAGTGTTATGGTTGGAGCTATGAATTTTGTTAAGTTCTTTCCTAAATGAATTGGATTTATAGTGCTGACCATCGTTGTACGATTAACTTCAATTATGCGGTTCTCGGTATAGCAATGAAATATTTTGACATTACAACACCCACTCTCACGCATTCTGAAATATAATAAATCAATGCCGACAGTGAGAAGACAGCCCAGCGTAAGAATTGTTGGAGTATTGCTGAATCGAAGTGTTAGAGCTCGCGAGGGGTTATCCAATCAGTATAGATTAATAAAATTCTTCAGCTATGGAATCGGCCTAAAATATTTTGAGCAAGTCTTAGGGCGAAAGGTAGCCAAAGATATGAAGTTTGATGCACTACTGACATGGTCTGATTTAGTGTGAAAATCGGTGTTGTCATACAGGCAAGGATGGGCTCGAACCGGCTGCCGGGTAAAGTTTTAATGCCGATTGCCGGGAAGGTATTGCTCGATCATGTATTGGGCAGGTTGTCACTGCTGCATTATCCTGTCAAAACGGTGGTTGCAACAAGCGACAAATCAGCGGATGATGTTATTGCAGCTCATTGCCGGTTAACCGGTATCGATGTTTTTCGTGGAAATGAATTCGATGTGCTTGATCGATATCACCAATGTGCCCTCAAGTATTCTTTTGAGCATATAGTACGATTGAGTGCAGATAACCCCTTTACAGACATGGAGGAGTTGGAGCGATTGATTGAGCTTCATCTGGCACAAGGCAATGATTACTCTCATTCATTTGGACTCATGCCGCTGGGAGTCGGAGCAGAGATTATGTCCTTCGGCGCACTTGAAAGAAGTGGACAGCAAGGGCATGCACCAAATCATCGGGAACATGTCAATGAATATATAGAGGAGAATCCGGATCTTTTCAGAATCGGCATTCTTGATGTACCTGCTGTGAAACGATTTCCGGAAGTGCGTCTGACTGTGGATACAGAAGAAGACTATTATCGTGCTTGCTATGTTGCAGAGCATGCCTCCGGTTCCTGGGCAGGAACAGAAGAAGCTGTCAAGCTATGTTTGCACTCTGCATAGAGAGCTCCCATCTGCGTGGGATGGGCCATTTATACCGTGCACTGAATTTATCCGATGCGCTTGCGCAGGTCGGAATATCGTTTATGTTCTATGTGAACGATCATACGCCATCCCGGAACATTCTTGTTGACCGGGGTATTCCTCATGAGATAGTGAACCTGGAAGATTATACCTCCAACTGGGAATCTGACCTGATAAAGCGAAACGGGTTAACATTTTGGGTAAATGATCGTCTCAATACCGATATCCGACACTCAAAAAAAATCAAGCACGCAGGAATTCCACTGGTAACATTCGATGACCACGGATCAGGGGCATCGCTGGCTGATTTGCATATCGCAGCCCTCTCTTTCAATGTTCATGAATACCTGGCAGGGGCTAAAATACTGAGAGGTCTCAACTATCTTATTCTCAATCCCGAGATCAGTGCATACACCCGTCTGCGCACGGAGTTGAACAGTATACTTGTTACTTTGGGCGGCAGTGATACTTATGGAGTGACTGTCAAAGTCGTGCAGATGCTTAAAGCGATGAATCTGCAAGCTACTATTGTAACCGGACCAGCATTCATGCATGCAGATCAACTGGAAGAGGAGCTGAACTCTGACTTTATAGTGAAACGTCATGTTCCTTCTCTTATCGAAGAGTTTTTTCTGCACGATTTGGCCATTACCGGAGGAGGAATTACACCTTTTGAGGCTAATGCATCGGGACTTCCCTGTGTTATTGTGGCTAATGAATTATTTGAAATTCCGACAGGAACAGCCTTGCAGACTCTTGGAAGCTCAATTTTTAAAGGATATCATGAAGTACTCACCTCTCCCTTGTTTAAAGTTGATTTATCCCTTGAGTCAATGAGCCGAACCGGGATTCAGCGGATTGGCCTTCATGGAACACAGCGAGTTCTTGATGAATTATTCTGTCTGGTAGCATGAAGAGGAAGGTTGTAGTTATTCATCAACCCGATTTTGCCCCGTATCTTGGTTTTTTTCACCGTTTTTTGCACGCGGATCTCTATATAGCTCTTGATCATGTACAATTTGTCAGTAGTAGCAGGAGCTGGACGAACCGGGATAAAATCAAGACAAAGCAAGGGGAGAAATGGTTGACTATAGGTGTAAAAAAAGCCAAAAGGGACACCGCCATTAACCAGATTCAACTATCGGTTGAGGTTGACTGGCGCTCATCCAATTTGTGCCTGCTGCAGCAGAATTACCGTAATGCGCTTTATTTCAGCGAGTTGATGCCTTGGGTTATGAAATTATACTCAGCGCCATTCACTGCCCTGTATGATTTCAATATGGCTTCAATCGAGATGTTCATGGAGCTTCTCGATGTTCGCATACCCTGGGTTTGGTCAAGCAGCCTGAATCCTGTCGGTTATAAAAATGCGATGTTAGTTGATCTGCTTGAAAAAGTATCGGCTACTCATTATCTGTCAGGAACTGGCGCGAGAAATTATTTTGAGCCCGAACCATTTGCATCTACCGGTATCGAGGTTATATGGCAGGAGTTTTCCCATCCGGTCTATACCCAGCAATTTGGTGAATTCATACCCAATATGAGTGCATTGGATTTACTTTTTAATCACGGGATAACAGCATCAAGAGAAATTCTCAGGAGAGCATGATGAATATTTTGGCAATTGGAGCTCATTTCGACGACGTGGAACTTGGCTGCGGTGGTGCTTTGGCGCGACATGCAGAACAGGGCGATAGTGTCTATGTATTTGTCGCTACCGTATCAGGCTTTACCAATCAATACAATCAGGAAGTTCGATCAAACAAAACTGCCCTTGCAGAGGCGCAGAATGCGATGTCTATTTTAGGTGTCAGGGAGTTAATCTGCGGCAAATTCAAAACCCTTAATGTTGAGTTTGTTGACGAGCTTAATATTGAAATCCTGAAAATTGTGCAGGAAAAAAAAATCGACATGGTTTATACCCATTGGGTCGGGGATATCCATCATGACCATCAGTCCGTTGCGAAGGCCTCGTTGCATAGTTGCCGGCATGTTCCCCGGTTGCTTATGTATCGAAGCAACTGGTACCACTCCACGGTGGTATTTCATAGCAATTTTTATGT